>ENA-ORDI01000657-ORDI01000657.1-marine-metagenome-genome-assembly--contig:-NODE-657-length-22254-cov-3.408802_pt1 | contig 22254 bp, 8 predicted proteins | sample MGYA00248628_ERZ508525 | MGnify/ENA primary metagenome ERZ508525 (study PRJEB26195, sample SAMN05422138) | marine metagenome | isolation source: East of Porto Seguro, South Atlantic Ocean | place: Atlantic... | reverse complement strand
AAGGGTCTTTAGAACTTATCGCTGGCCAATCCTTACATTCGTCATGATCGTATTCTTGGGCGTCGTAGGACGGCAGGCGATCGGGACGGTGTATGGCACAGCCGAAGCAGTAGACTTGCTAAACGCCTTGTCACGTGCAGGTCTATATTTAGGCTCCGCGATCGCCACGGCTTCAGCCACCACAATTGCCTTGATGCTTACCTTGATCGGAATGATCAGAAGGCTCGACGAGGATTTCGATCGACTTGCTTATAGGAACGTTGCTTTGGGCGCGCGGCTTTCGGCGATGGCACTGCTTACTGCCCTCCTTCTATTGATGGCCTTCACCCTCCCCATCGGTCAGTTCGACGATTTACCAAGTGGGTGGTTCGAAACCTTATATGACGGTCTCTACGCAGCTTCGGTGTGTATGGTCGGGCTTGCCGGTTCGACTGTAGTTTTGATCTATACCACCCTGGTGACGGTTATCGCAAAAATTACCCCTAGCGATTCCGTCTAAACGTTTTTTTTCCGCTAAACTGATCGGTCTTCTGGGGGTGACCGGATTGCGATCTTTTAATCTGGAAGCAGACGGACCGCAACCGGCCCCATAGCTGCCCTGCAATTGCGCCGCTGGAGTGGAATCAGGGCCTCGGCACAGAAATTTCCCAATGATTTGAGTGCCCATTTTTGTCGTCTATGGGGCACCACTTCGCGCGGCGGCTGAGAACTTGCGGGCGAGCGATGCGCTGCCAAGTCGAGTTTGCGTTTCACAGGCCGAGCTGCGCTTGATATCCTGCGTGGCCGTTCGACTGTCATTCGCGAAACGCGCCTTGTTGCGAACACTGTAAGCTGAATTTCTTCGAACGAATGGGCTTTCGATAGCTGGCGCGCTTGTTTACGCAGCTTGTCATGGCTGCCATCAAACGATCGCTCGGCTTGCTGGGCGCAATATTGCTCGCGAGTTGCGCGTCCGAAGAGGAGGGGCGTTCCGACGAACCGATCCCGGTGGTTGCCGAAACCGTGCAGTTCCTTCCCGACCAGACCGAGGTCGAGGCGATCGGCACGGCGCGCGCGATGACTTCGGCGGAGATCTATCCCGAGAGCGCGGGCCGCGTAACCCGGGTGATGTTCTCCGCGGGCGACTTCGTCCGCTCGGGCCAGCCGCTCCTCCAACTCGACGAACGGCAGGAGCGGCTCGCGGTCGATGCCGCGCGTGTGCAGGTGCTCGAAGCCGAGCAATTGCTTGGTCGCTACCGTCGGATCGAGGATACCGGCGCGATTTCCGAAAGCCAGATCGAGGCAGGCGAAACCGCGCTCGCCTCGGCGCGTGTTGCATTGCGGCAGGCACAGGCCGAACTCGCCGACCGGGTCATCCGGGCCCCGTTCTCCGGCCATATCGGCCTGACCGATATCGATCCCGGCGACCGCGTGAGCGACGCGACACCGATCGCGCAAATCGACCAGCGCAGCCGGCTCTACATCGACTTTCCCGCCCCCGAGGAAGTGTTCACGACGCTGCGTGAAGGGCAGGTCGTGCAGGTGGCGGCCTTTTCCGATCCGGACAATCCGATCGACGCGCGCATCGTGTCGACCGATTCCCGCGTCGCCAGCGACAGCCGCAATTTCATCGTTCGCGCGGCAATCGCCAATTCGGGCGACCGTTTCCGTCCCGGCATGAGTTTCCGCGTGACCTTCACCCGCGACGACGTCACGCGTGCGGCGGTCGCCGAAGAGGCAATCGTATGGGGCGGGGAGGGCTCCCACCTGTTTGTCGTGCGCGAGGGCGAGGCGACGCGAATGCCGGTTACGATCACTTCGCGTCGTGATGGCCTGGCGTTGGTCGACGGGGCGCTGAAAGCTGGCGACCGGGTGATCGTCGAAGGCGTGCAGAAAATCCGCGACGGACAGGCGATCCGGCTGGTACGTCCGGTCGTTGCGCCCAAGGCCGATGTCGAATTGCGAGAGACCGCCGAAGCCGGCGACGACATCGATGGCGGATAAGTCCGATCTGCCCATGCTTGCGGTCAAGCGGCCGCTGCTGGTCGGGGTGCTCAACCTCCTGATCGTGATCGCCGGTCTTGCCGCGTTCGCCGGCATCGAAGTTCGCGAACTGCCCAATGTCGATCGCCCGATCGTCTCGGTCACCGCCTCGCTCCCGGGGGCTGCGCCCGAAACCATGGACAGCGAGGTGACGAGCGTCCTCGAAGATGCGGTTGCGCGCGTTACCGGGGTGCGGCAGATCAATTCGTCGAGCGAGGAGAACAACAGCCGGATCCGTGCCGAATTCAATCCCGGGGTCGATCTCGACACTGCGGCTTCGGATGTCCGCGAAGCCGTCAGCCGCGTAACGCGCGACCTTCCCGACCGCGTCGAACAGGTCAACATCATCAAGGCCGACGCCGACGCCCAACCGATCATGATCCTCGCGGTGTCGAGCGACCGCTATGGCGAGGCCGAACTGACGCGGGTCGTCGAGAACGACGTCATTCCCGAATTGCTGACCGCCGAAGGCGTTGCGAGCATCGACCAGTTCGGCACGCGTGCCTTGCAGATGCGCGTGTCGGTCGATCCCGCGCGGCTCAACCGGTTCGGTCTGACCATGAGCGATGTCGCCACGGCGCTCGAAGGCGCGCCCTATGACGTGCCGGTCGGATCGTTCCGTTCGGAATCGCAGGAACTGGTGGTCCGCGCGGATGCCAGCGCGACCGATCCCGATCTCATCCGCGAGGTCATCGTCGAAGGAACGACCCGGGTCGGCGATGTCGCCGAAGTGACGCTGGCTCCGGCCGACGCGACCAATTTCGTCCGGCTCGACGGGCGCCCCATCGTCGGGCTCGGCGTCGTCCGCCAGGCGAGCTCGAACACGATCCAGATTTCCAATGCGATCCGCGCGTCGGTCGATCGGGTCGCGGCACGGTACCAGGATCTCGATATCAGCGTCGTCTCGGACGATGCCGACTTCATCGAGGTCTCGGTCCGCGAAGTGCTGATCACGCTGGCCTTCACCATCCTCGTGGTGGTCGGAACGATGCTGCTGTTCTTCCGCGCGTGGCGCCCGACAATGATCCCGAGCACCACGATCCCGGTCGCACTGATCGGCGTGCTCGCCGGGATCTGGCTGATGGGCTTCTCGATCAATCTGCTGACGTTGCTCGCGCTGGTTCTCGCCACCGGTCTCATCGTCGACGATGCGATCGTCGTGCTCGAGAATACGCAGCGGCTCCAGAACAAGGGGCTTGGACGGCGAGCTGCGGCAGTGGTCGGCACGCGGCAGGTGTTCTTCGCCGTCATTGCGACGACCGCGGTGCTGGTGTCGGTGTTCCTGCCGATCAGTTTCCTGCCCTCGCAGGCGGGGCGGCTGTTCCGCGAATTCGGCTTCGTCCTGTCGGTTTCGGTGCTGATCTCCTCCTTCGTCGCGCTATCGCTGGTTCCGGCACTGGCAGCCAAGTTCGACCTTCGCAGTGGTAACGAGGGGCCGGATCGACTGACGCGGTTCGGGGCGAATGTGCGCGAGCGCTACACGGCGTTGCTGCGGCGGTGCCTCGACCATGGCCGGATCGTGGTCGCAAGCGCGGTCGCCATCGCGGGGCTCACGGGTCTGCTTTATCTCCAGCTCGATGCCGAACTGGTCCCGGACGAGGATCGCGGCGTGATCGAAGTCGATGCGACCGGTCCGGACGGCGTTGGGCTCGATTTCATGGATCGCGAGCTCGACGAGATCGAGGTCGTGCTCCAGCCCTATCTCGAGAGCGGAGAGATCCAGAGCACCTTTTCGATCGTCGGTCGTTACGATCCCAATCGCGTCCGCGTCACCGCGCAGCTTGCCGACTGGAGCGAGCGCGACCGCAGCCAGACAGCGATCGTCGAGGCACTGAACGACCCGCTTCGCGAGATTCCCGGCTCGCGGACCAATGCCCGCGGACGTGGCACGTTGAGCTTCGGCGGCGGGGGCGGCGGCAATATCGAGGTCGCGCTGACCGGCGGCGAATACGACAACATTTTCCAGTCGGCGCTCGCGCTCAGCGAGGCGATCGATACCCGTTCGCAAATCCTCTCCAATCCCGATATCTCCTACCAGCCGACCCAGCCGCAGCTCTCGGTGCAGATCGATCGCCAGCGCGCGTCGGACCTCGGGGTCGATCTCGACGATGTTGCCCAATCCTTGCGCGCGATGATCGGGGGCGACGACATCGTCGATCTCAACGTCGGCGATCAGGCAGTGCCGATCTTCCTGACCTCCGAAGCGGTCGCGGTGACGAACCCCTCGGACCTGCGCAATCTCTACGTCCGGACGGAAAATGGTGGCCTGGTGCCTTTGTCGAGCCTCACCCGGATCGTCGAACAGGGTGTCGCGGCGGAACTTGACCGCACCGAACAGCGTCGGGCGATCGAACTGGAAGCCAACATCGCCGAAGGAGTGCCGCTGCAGGAGGCGATCGACGAGATCGAACGTCTCGCCGCCAAGTCCGTGGCCAATGATATCGACATACTGCTGCAGGGCGAAGCGGAGAGCCTCGAGGAAACCTCGAACGACGTGTTGATGACCTATCTGTTCGCGCTTGTGATCGTTTTCCTCGTGCTGGTTGCGCAATTCGAGAGCCTGACCAGCGCGCTGGTGGTGCTCTTGACCGTGCCCTTCGCGCTTGCCGCCGCAATTCTCGCGCTGTTCCTTTCCGACATCTCGCTCAATATCTACTCGCAGATCGGTCTCGTCATGCTGATCGGGCTGATGGCGAAGAACGGTATCCTGATCGTCGAGTTCGCCGATCAGCTGCGGCACCAGGGGCGCAGTGTGCGCCAAGCGGCCGAGGAAGCCGCAGCGATCCGCCTCCGCCCGATCGGCATGACATTGATCTCGACCGTGATCGGCGCGGTGCCGCTGATCCTGGCATCGGGCGCCGGGGCCGAGGCGCGACAGTCGATCGGCTGGGTCATTCTCGGCGGGCTCGGCATTGCAGGAGTGTTCACCCTGTTCCTTACCCCGGTGATATATCTCGGGATCGCACGCTTCGGACGACCGCGCAGCGTCGACCTGGCAAGGCTGCAGGAAGAGATCGAGGACGTCGACGAAGACACGACGATGGCGCTGGCATGACGGTTGCGAGGATCGCCCTTCCAGCGTGTGCGATGCTGTTGGCTGGCTGCGCGACCACTGCGGTCGAGATGCCCGATGCCGCGATTGCCGCGCCGGTCACATATGCCGCTGACCTGCCCGCGGCGGGCCTCGACGAGGCCTGGTGGCAGGCTTTCTCCGATCCGGTGCTCGACACGCTGATCGCGCGCGGTCTTTCCGCCAATCTCGAGATCAGCGCTGCAAGCGACCGGGTGCTTGCGGCCGCGGCGCTGCTGCGAGCCGAGCAGGGCGACCGCCTTCCGACCATCGACGGTTCTGCGCAAATCGGCGTCGAACGCGATAACGATGGGACGCGTGGGACAGCGGGTGGCGGTTTGCTTGGCAGGTTCGACCTTGACTTGTCCGGGCGCCTCGGTGCCGAGGTTCGCCTTGCCGCTGTGCGCTATGCCGAGGCTGACTACCTGCGCTCTGACCAGCGCCGACTGGTCGCGGCGGCGATCGCCGCGCAATATGTCGAATATCGCCGGACCGGCGCGCAGCTCGCCCTGCTTGAGGAATCGACCGAGCTCCAACGACAGACCCTCCGGATCGTCACTCTGAGGTTCGAGGCGGGGCTTTCGGCCAATCTCGACGTGCGCCGTGCGGCCGCCGATCTGGCGCAGACGCAGGCGCGGCTCGGCTTGATCGAAGTCGCCCGGGCAGAATCGAAGCATGCGCTTGCAGTTCTGCTCGGAGAAACGCCCGGCACACTCTCCATTCCCGCAACCGTGGACGATGAATCGGCAATACCCCACTACGGCGCGGGGCCGGCGATCGGAGGCCCAGCCAATCTCTTGCGGCGGCGCGGCGACGTGCTCGCAGCCGAGGCCCGGCTGGCCGCCGCCGCAGCGCAGGTCGGCATCGAACAGGCAGATCTGCGGCCCTCGCTGGTGGTACCAGGCTCGATCCTGATCGGCGACGGTTCGCTCGATGGGCTGTTTTCCAGCTTCCTCGCCACGCTCGGTGCCGCGCTGGACCTGCCGCTGTTCGACGGCGGGCGACGTCGCGCGGAAGTTGAGGCCGCACGTGCCGAGCTCGAGGCCAGCGAGGCCGAATACAGGCAGACCTTCCTGCTGGCTTTGGCCGAAGCCGAAAACGCGCTGGTCGCGATCTCCGCCTACCGCCAGCGTTCCGAGGCACTTGCCGAAGCGACCGAGCAAAGCGAAACCGCGCTTAGCCAGTCCAACGCGCTGTACCGCGAAGGGCTCGCCTCGCTGTTCGACGTCCTCGACGCGCAGCGCCAGCTTATCGCCAGTCGTCAATCCTTGCTCGACAACCGGGCCGATCTGGCGATCGCATTTATTGCGCTGCATTCTGCCGCCGCGTCCGCGGACCGAGGTGAGATGTCCGGGCCTATACCCATGTAAACTGTGCGGTCGTTTGCGCTCTCCGGCGCCGGGCTGTCCGCTGGCGTCCAGCATCTGCAGGTACACGCTTAGGCCGCCGGACTCGGAGCCCGGCGGCGGTGTGGTTCTTTATCGAGTGTCTAAGACAGCCCTTAGGCTAGGCCGCCTATGACAGCGTAACGTGGCGCTTGAGATGGTGGTCGACGCTGCCGAACTCGGATTCGAAGATCGTCAGACGCTTGAAATAATGGCCGATCGCATATTCGTCGGTCACGCCATTGCCGCCGTGGATCTGCACTGCTTCCTGCCCGATCAGCCGGGCGGCCTGGCCCACGCCGACCTTCGCCGCCGAGACGGTGCGCTTGCGCTCCGCTTCGCCCGCATCGAGCTTGAGCGTGGCGAGATAGGTCAGCGAAACCGAGGTTTCGTAAGCCGTGTACATGTCGACCATGCGGTGCTGCAGCACCTGGAACTTGCCGATCGGCACGCCGAACTGCTTGCGCTGCTTGGAATATTCAAGAGTCATCGCATGCGCGACTTTCATTGCACCGCAGGCCTCGGCGCACTGGGCGGCGATTGCATGATCGGTCACCCGTTCGATCAGCGGCAGCCCGGCGCCTTCTTCGCCGATCAGCGCGTCGGCGGGAACCGAGACGTTCTCGAAATAGATCTCCGAAGCGCGGCGCCCGTCGACCGTTTCGTAATCGCGCGTGACGATGCCGTCGGCCGACTTGTCGACGATGAACACGCTGACCCCCTCGCGATCGCGACGTTCGCCGCCAGTGCGGGCGGTGACGACGAGATGGCTTGCCCAAGGCGCGCCGATCACCACCGCCTTGTGCCCGTTGAGGACGTAGCCGTCGCCGTCCTTCTTCGCGGTGGTCTCGAGGTCGGCGTAGTCGTAGCGGCCGCGCGGTTCGGCATAGGCAAATGCGAATACGCGGCTGCCGTCGATGATCGCGGAGAGATGCTCTTCGCGCTGCGCGTCGGTTCCTGCCTGTGCGAGGAACCCGCCCGCGCACACGACCGTGGGGACGAAGGGTTCGACGACGAGGCCCTTGCCGAATTCTTCCATCACGATCATCGCATCGATCGCCCCGCCGCCGAAGCCGCCGACATCTTCGCTGAACGGCATCCCGAGAATGCCCAGTTCGGCGAGCTGCGCCCAGATCTCGGGACGCCATCCGGCTTCGCTCGCGATCGCTTCGCGGCGTGCTTCCCAGTCATATTGCTCGCGGACCAGACGCGACAGCCCGTCGCGTACCATATCCTGCTCTTCGGTGAAGTTGAAATCCAAGGGTCTCTCTCCGCTTGTGCTCTGGCCTTACAGGCCGAGGATCATTTTGGTGATGATGTTGCGCTGGATCTCGTTCGATCCGCCGTAGATCGACGTCTTGCGCATGTTGAAATAGGTCGCTGCCGAATGGTGCGCATAGTCGGGACCGATGGGATATTCGTTCGACCCGGTGTCATTCGCGATGCTGCCGTAATAGGGCGCCGAATAGCTGCCGACCGCTTCGAGCGTGAGCTCGGTCAGGCGCTGCTGGATTTCGGTACCCTTGATCTTGAGGATCGAGCTCTCCGGCCCCGGGCCCTTGCCCGCCTGTTCGCCCGCGAGCGTACGCAACTCGGTGATCTCGAGCGCGGCGAGATCGATCTCGAGCTGACTCACCTTGCGGGCGAAATCGAAATCTTCGATCAGCGGTTCGCCATCCAGCGTTTCGTTCGCGGCGATTTCACGCAGCTTTTCCACGCCGCGCTTCGAGCGCGCCACGCCGGCGATGCCGCTGCGTTCGTGCGCGAGCAGGAACTTGGCGTAGGTCCAGCCCTTGTTCTCTTCGCCGACGAGGTTCTCGACCGGCACGCGCACGTCGGTCAGCCAGGTTTCGTTCACCTCGTAACCGCCGTCGAGCAGCTTGATCGGCTTCACCTCGACGCCGGGCGTTTTCATGTCGACGAGAATGAAGCTGATGCCTTCCTGCGGCTTGTCGGCATCGAGATCGGTGCGGCACAGGAAGAAACCCCAATCGGCATATTGCGCGAGCGTGGTCCAGGTTTTCTGGCCGTTGATAACGTAGTGATCGCCGTCACGTACCGCAGTGGTCTTGAGCGAGGCGAGGTCCGATCCGGCACCGGGTTCGGAATAGCCCTGACACCACCACACTTCTCCGCTCCGGATGCCCGGCAAATGCCTGGCCTTCTGTTCTTCGTTGCCGAAGGTGTAGATCACCGGGCCGACCATAGAGACGCCGAAAGGCAGCGGCATGACCGCATTCACCCGTGCGTTCTCTTCAGACCAGATATAGCGCTGCGTCGGAGTCCATCCGGTGCCACCATATTCGACCGGCCATGCCGGCACCGACCAGCCTTTTTCGCCGAGGATCTTGTGCCAGGCGAGGAAATCCTCGCGCGAAAGGTCTTCGCGCAGGCCCACATCACCGAGATGCTTGGGATAGTTTTCAGCGATGAAGGCGCGCACTTCGTCGCGGAAGGCCTGCTCTTCGGGGGTGAATTCGAGGTTCATATGCTCAAGCTCCGGTTTCTATCACCAAGGCTGGGTATTCCCGATCCGGTTCCAGCGGTTCGGACCGTTTGGCTGGTCGCAGCTATTTGCGAAGCCGGACGGCTTTGACAAGGGCAAGCGCGACCGATCGATCGGGCTGCAAGGGTAATAAAGCATCCGGATCGCAGCGATTGGCATTCGCATTCAGTGTACTTTTCCGTGCAGTACGTAGCTTTGTGACGTTACGGCATGGAGCTGAAAAAGGGCAGGGAGAGCGATGCCCGCGTCAGCCAGACCGGCTGGCGGGTGACAGATTTGCCCGCCGAACAAAAAATGCCGAGAATTTTGCCGAGACTTGCCCGCGCCCGGAATGTGGGCTTTTAGCGAATCTTGAGGGATCGAGACTAGCGTTTGCTGACGGTGTCGCAGGGGAGCGGACTGGACGGGACGGGGAGACAAGGCGCAGCCCATGGGATTTTGCCGAGGCAACTGGCGGACAATGCTGTGCGGGCTGGCGATGGCAATCGCCGTGCTCCTCGGGCCCGCCGTGCAGGCAACGCCGCCCGCTGAGACCTGTTTCGTCGTCTCGGCCGATGCGAAAGTGCCGGACCGAACTTCGCTTCGATGTACAGGTGTGCCGCAGGGCTATAGCGAGGGAACGCTGTGGCTGCGCGTGCCGATAGCCCCGGCGCAGGCCCGGAACGCTTCGCTTGCTGTTCAGGTCACGCGTTTCGAACAGCTGGATGTATATTTCGAGCACCAGAACGGGGTCGAGATACCGCAGACGGTGACCGAGGGCGCTTTTGCGGACAAATGGCATGTCGGCGGGCAGCTCGCATTTGCTGCGCCCGGCGATGTCCCGACCCAGGCTGTCTGGCTGAGGCTGGAAGGGCTCGAAAGTTACGACCTGCTCAAGCTGCGGATCGTTTCCGGTGCAGCGGCACAGCGGCAATTCGAACTGACATCGCTGGCGATCGGGGCCGCCCTTGCGCTGTTGGGAATAGCCGCGCTGTTCAATTTCGGCCTTGCCATCGGTTTGCGGCGGCGCTTCTTTCTCTGGCACGGCGGCTGGTCGGCGGCGGTCATGCTGTGGGGTGTCGTATGGTCGCAGATCGGCTTGCTCGTCCTGCCCGGCATCGCCGGGACGATAACGAGCCGATTGGCGACGGGCCTTGCGTGTTTTGCCATATTGCTGGCCGCCTTGGCGACCGCCTCTGCGTTGCGCGGCATTCTCGAAAAGGCTGCGCTGCGTCTGCTCGTCGGTCTGGGTTCGGCCATGTTCGCCATGGGGGTGGCGAGTGGCCTTCCCGGCGCGGATATCACTTTCTTCGCCCCATTGCTGGGGATCGGAACGCTCATGAGTGTGGCGGTGGCCGTGATCTGTATCGCTACGGCTTGGCGCAAGGGCCATGTGGAAGGACGCGACCTCGCGATAAGCTGGGCGCTTCCCATGGCGACGCTGGTGCTGACTCTGGTGGTCGATCTCGGCGGGGTATTGTGGGGCGGCGGCGACAAGATCGTGATGCTTTTTGCCTCGGCACTGCAGGTCGTGTGCCTGACCGCATTCGCAACCACGCGGCTGGGGGCGCTTCGGGTTGAGCGCGACACCGCGATTGCGACGGGTAAGCGCCTCGCCGAGCTCGCCGAGCGCGATCCCCTGACCGGGCTGCTGAATCGCCGGGGGTTCCTGGCCCGGTGCGCCAAGGATTTCGGGGGGCGGACCACAATGCCCTTTGGTCTCATCCTGATCGATGTCGATCGCTTCAAGGCGGTCAATGACGAGTTCGGGCATCAGACGGGCGACGAAGCGCTGATCCTGCTGGCAGACAAGTTGAAGACCTTCGAAGCCGCGCATGATTGCCATGCGGGGCGGCTGGGCGGCGAGGAATTCGTGCTCGGTGTAAGCGGGATCGCGGGGGCGGATCTCCGCCGCTTGGGTGAGGCTGTGCGAACCGAACTGGCGAAATGCCCGTTCGACGCCATCGCCCCCGACCTGAAGATTACTGTGAGTATCGGCATTGCGCAGGGATTGGCCGACGGGCCTTTCGGGCCGCTCTACCGCCTTGCCGACGACGCGCTTTACGCTGCCAAGCGCGCGGGACGGAACCGCGTGGTCACAGTCGAAGATGTATCGGACCATGGAGCAGGTTCGACTTTCACTCAGGGCGCTGGTCCCCCGCACAGCGTTCGCTGATGGCTGCAAGGTAGTAAGGGATTGCCCCTTCGGCGCGGTCCGCTTGGCTTCGTAACCTCTGGCTCGCGGCGAGCAACGGCTTCGTAAAATGGCCAAAATACACATGACACCTGCCCTCGGGTGGTGTTAAGGCACCGCCGGTAACGAAGAAGCCCGGTTCCACGGGCTCGCCGGATCGCCGATGAAGTTGCTGATGCGCGGGGGCGCATGAAGGGGGCGATCAGAATGGGCTTGAGCCAGCGAATCGGAACTATCGGTGCTCGTGGCCACGGTGCTGCGAGGGCAACAAATGCGGCGGCGTTCTTCCTTGGTGCGAGTATCCTGGCACTGCCGGCGGTCGCCCACGCGCAGGCGGTACCCAGTCGCAGCGAATTGACTCCGCCGCAGGCGCGCGAGGAGGCCCGCGCACCGACAACCCTGACCATCGACGGCGGCCTAGCCCGCACCCCTTGCGCGCTCGATGCGCCCGATTTCGCCGATATCACCGTCACGCTCAATGCAGTGCGTTTCATTGGAGCCGAGAAGGCGCCCGACGTCGCACTGGCGAGTGCCTATGAGAACTATCTCGGTCGCGAACTGCCGATCTCCGTGCTGTGCGACGTGCGCGCGGCGGCAAACCAGCGGCTGCGGGATGCCGGTTATCTGGCCACGGTCGAGATCCCCGCACAGCGGCTCGCCAATGGCGATGCGGAAATGCGGATCGTCTTCGGTCGGCTGACCGCTTTGCGCGTGCGCGGCGAGGCGGGACCGTCCGAGAATTTGGTCGCGAGCTACCTCGAACCGCTGACGCAGGATGAAGTGTTCAACACCCGCCGCGCCGAGCGCAATCTCCTTCTGGCCGACGACCTGCCCGGAGTGGACGTAAGGCTCTCTCTGCGGCCGGCTGCGGGTGGTGCACCGGGCGACCTGGTGGGCGATATCGCGGTAGTGCGGCATCGCGGTTCGCTGGACATCAACCTGCAGAATTATGGCGCCAAATCGCTGGGGCGATACGGTGGCTTGCTGCGCGGCGAAGTGTACGACCTGACCGGATTGGGCGATCGCACCAGCGTCGCGCTGTTCTCGACCGCTGATTTCGACGAACAGCAGACCGTCCAACTGGGTCATGATTTCGCGCTTGGAGCGGCCGGGCTGCGCATGTTCGGGCAGTTCACCTATAGCTGGACCGAACCCGATCTCGACCTGCCCGGTCTCGACGTCGAGTCCGAAACGCTGTTCGCCACGCTCGGACTGTCCTACCCGCTCCTGCGTACCCGCAGCCTGTCGCATGTGTTAAGCGGGGGATACGATCACGTCGACCAGGACCTGACCGTAAACGACCTGCGCTTGACGCGCGACCGCGTGCGCACGGCGTTCCTGCGGCTTGAAACGCTGTACGCCGACCCCGACAGCATCGCGGGTGCGAACGGTTTCAGTGCCTATGCGCCGCAACTCGCCGCACGGGGCGCGATCGAACTGCGGCAGGGGCTCGACGTGTTCGACGCGACGCCCGATTGCCGCACGGCGCCGCTGAACTGCATCGTCGCGGGGGTGGCGCCCAACCGGATCGAGGCGGACCCGACCCCGTTTCTGCTTCGCGTCGACGGGTCGGCCGATTATCGCCCGCTGCCGCAATTGCGGTTCTCGCTCGATGCAAGCGCGCAGTTCACGCGCGATCCCTTGCCCGCATTCGAGGAATTTTCTGCGGGCAATTACTCGATCGGGCGCGGCTACGATCCCGGCAGCGTGCTGGGCGACAGCGGTTACGCGCTGGGTGTGGAATTGGGCTATGGCGACCTGGCGCCAGACGGTCCGCGCGCCTGGGGCTGGGAGGGCTATCTCTTCACCGACATGGCTTGGGCGTGGAACGAGGACCCGAGCCGATCGCGCTTCAATCCCGACCGGTTGTGGTCGGCCGGCGCGGGCCTGCGGCTGGCCTATGGCAGCGCGCTGCAGGCGGACATGACTCTCGCGGTCCCGCTCGAGCGCCCCGATCTCGCCGTCGATCGCGGGGACGTCCGGTTCCTCGTCTCGCTCACCACCCGCCTGCTACCCTGGAGGTTCTGACATGCTCCCTTCGATCAACCGCCGCACTTCCCTGCTGCTGGGCGGGGCCGGGGTCGCCATGGCAGCCGTGCTCGCCCTGCCGGACGAAGCGCAGGCGCAAGCCTTCAACGCAACTCCCGAAATCGTCCGTGGAGCGGTGGACATCGATCGTACGATTTCGGGACAGGATACGATCACCGTGTCCTCTTCGACCGCAGTCGTCGACTGGACCCCGTTCGAAGATCAGGTCGGCAACGCTCTTACTTTCCTGCCTGAAGGCGCGACCGCCTATTTCCAGGACAGCCCGGGGCAGGGTGGTTTCGCCATCCTCAACCGGGTTCTTCCTACAACCGGCGGGGACGTCACCGTTTTTGCAGGAACCGTGATCTCGCGCCTGCAGGATGCCGATGGGGGGCTGACGGCCGGCGGGATGGTCGCCTTCTATTCGCCGACCGGCATTCTCGTGGGCGGCACTGCGGTTTTCGATGTCGGTCAGCTGTTGCTCACCACGCTCGATCCGGACCTGGACAGTTTCGACAGCTTTGCCGCGGGCGAAACGCTACAGCTTATCGGCTCTCCCGGTGCGACGGAGGGGATCACGGTCGAAGCCAATGCACTGATCGACGCGTCGGCCGAGGGCAGCTATTTCGTCGCGGCCGCACCGCAGATCTCGATGCAGGGCGAAGCCTATGTAAACGGCTCGACCGCCTATATCGCGGGCGAGCAGGTCAATCTGACCTATAACAACGGCCTGTTCGACATCGAGATTCCCGCGGGCACCGGGGTCGAGACGGCAATCGAACACACCGGCATCACGGGTGGCCCGGCAAGCGTCGGCGCCGGTGACAATCATGTTATCTACGTCGTCGGCAAGGCGGCGGCGAGCAACCCGATATCGCTGCTGCTCAGCGGTAATCTTGGCTTCGATCCGGCGGTAAGCGCCACGATCGACAATGGCGATATCATCCTGTCGGCGGGCTACGACGTCTTCGGGCGCGATGTCACGACCGGCGGTGTCGATGCCGATGCGGTCGAGGAGTCGATCAGTGTTGCCGGTCTCAGCGAATTCTCATCCAGCGTGTTCGCCGGCGCGACCGGTCAATTCACGACGAACTCGGGCAGCGGGGCGGTATCCTTCATCGACGGCCTGACCGTCGAAGCCGCTCGGGCAATCAGCCTGATCGCGGAGAACGGCGCGAATCTGAGCATCGACGGAGCCACCAATCTGCTCGCGCGCGGTACTTTCGCGGCGTCGGGCGAGGCGACCGGGGGAACTATCACCATCACGGCGCGCGAGGGTTCGAACTTCACCTTCGATGGCGATCTCACCGCCAATGCGACGCCGTTCCAAAGCGGCGGCGCGGCCAATGGCGGCAGGATCGACGTCACCGCCGATGGCGCGACGATGACGCTAGTCGGCGATGTCGTTCTGCGAGCACAGGCGAACGACAATCTGGCCGCGGCGAGTGGCGACAACAATGGCGGAACCGCGACTCTGCTCGCGCAGAACAGCGGGCAGGTGCAGATCGCCGGGACGCTGCTGGTCGACACGAGCGCATCCGCCGCAGGCCTGGGCGGCTTCGACGCCTTCGGCGGCCAGAGCACCGTGGCCGCGCAAAGCGGGGGCCTGGTCGACATTTCCGGCGACGTCACGCTTTCCGCAAATGGCGTCGGCGGAGACGCCGACGGGGCCTTGGGCATCATCGACGGCGGCGTGGGGAATGGCGGAACCGCGAATGTCGAGGCGGATGACGGCACCATTCTGTTCGGCGGTAGCCTTGCGCTCGATGCACAAGGCTTCGGCGGCCGCGGCGCAAGTGCCTTTGGTGGCGGTCCGGGAGACACGGGCGGGTCAGGCGGGGGTGGCAGCGCGCTTCTCAATGCCTTGCAGGGTGGAAGCATTTCGGTGGTCGGCCTCACCTCGCTTTCGGCAAGCGGGACAGGCGGCGATGGCGGCTCGGGTGGCGATGGCGTTGCCGGGCTGGCCCAGGTCTTCGCCACCGATACTGCGGCCATATCATTGGCCGATGTCACCGGAAGCGCGCGCGGAACAGGCGCGAACGGATCGGCGGCAAACGGGATTGGCGGTTCGGGCGAAGGGGGGCGTGTCTTCATTCTCACCGAAGGCATTGGCGATATCTCGCTGACCGGAAGCGCCACACTCGACGCGATCGCGAGCGGCGGCGATGGGCAGTCGGGAGGCGACGCCACCGGCGGCGAGGCGGGTGTCTACGCCATGTTCGGCACCATTGCAGTCGACGGTTCGGTACAATTGTCGGCCGATGCGATCGGCGGCGATGCCACTGTCGGCTTTGGCGGGAATGGCGGCAACGCGCTGGGTGGCACGGCCTATGTCCAGGCTGACGGCTCGGAGGAAGAAGGCGCAAGTCTGACGATTGCGGGAGACGCCACCATGCTAGCCTCGGGTCGCGGCGGTGTCGGCGGCGCGGGCGACGGTGCCGCCATCGCGGCGGGCTCCGGAGGCAGCGGCACCGGGGGAACCTACCAGGGCACGCCCGGCTCGGGAGGCGCATTCGCGATCGCCGGCCGCGATACCGGTGAGCTCTCGATCGGCGGTGAAACGATACTGGTTGCCAACGGCTTCGGCGGTGCGGGCGGAACCGGCGGCACAGGCCAAGCGGGCGGCACTGGCGGCGCCGGCACTGGGGGAACTGCGCAAGCGGGGACGTTTGCCGGTCAGGGCAGCGGTGCGCTCGGCGACGGGCAAGCAATCTACGACGCGCTCATTCTCGAAGCCAACGGAACGGGCGGGGCAGGCGGCGCCGGCACATCCGGCCTTGGTCTGGGCGGCGCCGGCACTGGCGGCCTCGCTGCGGTCTTCGCCAATGGTTCTCTGGTGAGCGCAGGCGATATCACCACTCTGGCCGATGGACTGGGCGGCAATGGGTCGACCGGCGGAAACGGTACGGGGGGCGCATCGGGTTTCGGCGTTGTCGGTGGTACGCTGATCGCCGATACGCTCGCCAGTTCGGCGCATGGCGACGGGGGCACGGGATCGACGGGCAATGGTGGCGACGGCACCGGGGGCGAGGCCTCGCTCAATGTCGACGGTAGCGCGACCGTCGCCGCGGTCAATTTCGCCAGCAACGGTCGCGGTGGCGGATCGAGCACGGGCAATGGCGGTGTCGGACGCGGCGGTCTGGCAGCGATCGGGGTTGTCGCGGGTGCGGAGTTCAACGCCACGGGCGATGTCGATCTCACTTCTTATGCCGATGGCGGAGCGGGTGAAATCGGCGGCGATGCCTTTGCCGGTACGGCAAGCGTCGAAGTTGGCGACGAAGCGACGGCCAGCCTGGCCGCGGTCTTCCTCGCTGCGTCGGCCGAAGGCGGCGATGGCAATCAGCTGGGCGGCGAAGCGCTGGGCGGCAGCGCGCAAATAGTTCTGTCGGGCGGCAATCTGACCGCCAGCGGGCCCGTGAACATCCTTGCCAGCGGTTCGGGTGGACGTGGGCAGTCCGGGGGCAGCGGCGGTGATGGTTATGGTGGGATCGCGGGGGTCATCGTGTCCCGGGGCGATGCCGGTTTCGATCAGAGCCTCGCGATTGTGGCGGACGGCGAGGGCGGCGATGCCAATGGACCGGGCGGTGATGGCGGCGATGGCTATGGCGGCGCCGCGGTGTTGCTCGTGCAGGGGGATGCCCTTCGGGCTGCCAGCATGAGCGTGCAGGGCACGCTCGACATGTTCGTATCGGGCGCGGGCGGCGATGGAGGCGCAGGCGATGGCGACCAGAACGCGGCGGGCGCTGGTGGCACCGGCCGGGGAGGACGCAACGATTTTGCGAGCCTCGTCGATTCGGGCCAGGGAACCGGCAGCTACATCAATGTGAATGCAGATTACGGCCAACTCCTCGTAGCCGGAGCGACCAGCGTATATTCGATCGGCCTGGGCGGCAGCGGCGGCGATGCTCCGATCGGGGCTGTCGGCGGTCCGGGGGGCGCGGCATTCGGCGGCGATGTCTTTGTCGGTGTGTTCGACCCCGTGGACGGTGGTCCGCGGTTGGGAAGCGCTGCTTTCGGCGATCTTGCTGCCTTCAGCTTTGCGCTTGGTGGCACGGGCGGGGTCGACGGCGAGGAAATCCTCACCGGTATCGGCGGTGAAGCGCGGGGCGGGGCCATTCTGGTCGCCAGCCGCGGCGGTCTGCTGACCGCCGACAATATCGCCCTGACCGATTACGCGCAGGGCGGCGGCGGCGCGATCGGCGGCGACGGGTTCGGCGGCCAGGCTGGCATGGGCACAAGCGATGGGGGAATGATCGAAGTCGGCGGTTATGCGGCGACCGCATTCGGCTATGGTGGGCTCGGCCAGACGGCTGGCGGCGACGGCCTCGGCGGCACGGCGTTCATCGGGCTGCAAGGCGGCAGTACGACGGTGTCGGGCACTGCCGATGTCGATGCCAGCGGTTTTGGTGGTCAGTCGATCGACGGCGATGGCGGCGACGGCACGGGAGGCAGTGCCGACATCGCCATTTTCGACGCCATTGCCGGAACCGGCAGTTTTGCCGGGACGGCAACGGTCACGGCCAACGGCTTCGGCGGCCTAGTGCTTGGCAGCGGGACCGCGGGAAGCGGGACCGGGGGACTCGCCTATGTGCGCAGCCAGGCCGGCGGACAGATAGATTTTGCCACGGTGCGCCTGTCTGCGAGCGGGACTGGCGGGCTGAGCGCGGCGGGCACCCCGGGAGGTGACGCCATTGGCGGTCTCACCCGCGCGCTGTCCGATAGTGGGGGCAGCCTCACGGCATCGTTCCTCGACATGAATGCCGACGGCGCGACGACCGCCGGCGCTTTCGACATTCTCGCGGACGGCGGGTCGATGACACTGACCCAGCTTTTTGCGGGTGCGGTCGGCGCCGCTGCAGGCGACAGCTCGCGGATCAGCGCGGTGGGCGGCAGCATCCCGATCACCGGTTTCGCCGATATCGTGCTGACGGGTGATCTCGATATCGAGACCGGGCAGGGCGGGCTGATCGGCGGACCTGACATCGTTGCGCCCACCGCCCAGATCTACATCGATACCCAGGGCGTTGTCACCATCACCGGCGATAACGACAATACGATCAGTTTCGGCGGCAGCAGCCTGTTCATTCGTTCACGGCAACTGGACATCCTCGCGGGTGCCCGCATCGGGGCGGATTTGCTGGGGCTGGATGTCGTGGGCAATGGCGCGACCACCGTGCTTGGTGGAACCACGGAAACCGCGGGTTACACGCTCACGCAGGCTGAGCTCGAACGGATCGAGGCCGGAACCGCCTATTTCTCCTCGTCCTTCGATGGCTCCGCTTCGGACGATATCCTCATCCGTGACATGACCATCTCCGGCACGCTCGACGACGGCACTGCCGCGGTGTTTATCCAGGCGGGCGGGATAGCGCGTGTCGAAGGTACGCTCGGCTATGTCGATGCCGCCCCGAGCGACGAGCTTTCGATCAGTGCCTCGCGGCTCGAAATCGTCACGCCTGGCGGCATCGGGATCCTCGACCAGCAGGGGAATCCCACCGGCATCTTCCGCTTCTTCGGCGGCGATTTCTGGATGGCTGATACGGATACGATCGCGCAATTGCGCGACGCTGTGGATTTCGCCGGACGCAACGAGGTGCTGGCCACCGCTGCCGACGGAAGCGACGATCCGCTGGGCTATCTGCGTGCGGGCGATGTGTCGCTCAACATCGGCAGCAGCCTGCTGGTGCGCAATACGGGCACCACGGCAGAGCCGGGGGGTATCACGGTCAGCGGCCAGCTTTCGATCGCGGGCTTCCTCGACGAGGATGGCAGCACCCAGTTCCCCGGCCAGGATCCGATCGACGTGTTCGCTTACGGGCGCCAGGTCGATGCCGATGGCAATGCCGTTGTCGGGGAGGAGTTCTTCGGTCTGGTCGAATACAATCGCGTGCAGACGGACGACAACATCGTTGTGAGCTACACCGATGGGTCGCAATTGAACGACTGCGTCATCAATACCGGTGACTGCGGCGGTGACGAACCCCCGCCACCACCACCGCCCCCTCCACCGCCGCCGCCAAGCGATGGCCGCAGCGAGGTGCTCGAACAGGTCGAAAAGCAGGCACCCGCCACTGCGGTGACGACTACCGCGCCGGTAGCGGCGGCGCCGGTCGAGCAGAGCGAGCAAGACAGCAATGTCGAGTTCGGCGCAGACTTCCCCGGACTGCTCAATGCGTCGCTGGCGGGACAGAGAGGCGCGATCGATGATCCGGTCGCGAGCGGTGGTGATGTTGCGCTTTATGGTGCGACAGGAAGCGAATCCACCGATGGCAATACGGATGGGGAGGGCAACAATGACTAGCCCGAGGCTTTCGCGCGGCTTGGCGATTGCAGCCTGCGGTGCAGCCATGCTGCTGACCGCGGCGCCGACACCGGCGCAGGAGAGCACGCGCGCGATCAGCTATGCCGACAGTTTCCCGATCGGATCGAATGGCCTGTGCGAGGCCCAGATCCTGCCACCCGAAGCAGGTGCAGGCTTGTTCGATCGCAGCTATGCGATCGTGTGCCGCGATGCGGCCGCGCCGGTCGGCAAGCTGTGGGTGCAGCGCAATGCCGATCTGGCCGAGGCGACGACGCGCCTTCTTCCCGACGCTGACTGCCAAGCGGCCGACAGCGATGCCTTGCCGGACTTGCTGGGCACAGGCACCAGCGCGGCATGCACCGATCCCGAAATGGGCACGCGCCGGGTGTTCGCGGCCGGTGAGATGGATGGGAGACTGTATGCCGGCGAGGCGATTACCGCCTATGCCGATGCGGTGCGGCTTGGTCTGGTCGCGCTGGCCCAAGACCGTTTGGTCGAAGGCAATGTCGAGATACCGCTGACCGAGAGCGATGATGCGGTTGCGTTCGCGCGGGCACAGGCCCGCGCCTTGGCGGAAGACGCATTGCTCGCCGAAGCCTATCGGCGCAGCAACAGCGGCGATTTTGCCGAGGCTGCCGAATTCTTCGCTGAGACGGCAGCAATGGCGCAGGGTGGCGATGCCGTCGAGGCCCGGCTAAACGCGGCCTTGCTGCAGTCCAACCTCGGCAATTATGCCGAAGCGGCTCGCGGCTTCTCCAGCGTGCGCGGAGAAGTATCCGGCAGCCCCGTGCTCGCACGCCTGTTACGCAATTACGAAGCGATCGATGCTCTCAATGCCGACGCACCGCTCGTGGCGCTCGAGATCCTCGATCGTCCCCTGCCTTCCGGTACCGGATCGCGTGACGCGCTCGAAGCTCTCGAGATTTCCGATGCGCTGGCATCGCGCCTCGCGGCGGAACAACCGGGCGCGCTCGACACGGTCGGTGGGCTCACCGTTCTCGAACGCGCCGAATTGCTCGACGGGCAGACCGAGTATCTCAAGGCAACTGCGCTCAACCTGCTCGGCCGCGAAAGCGCTGCCGAAAGCCATCTGGCCACCGCCAATGTAAAGCTGGCGGGTGTTCGGAACGGATCGGTGCGGTCGATCTTGTGGTTGCGCGCTCAGGTGCTGGGGGAGCTGGCCGATCTGGCCGAAGGCCGCGGCGATGCGGGGGCGGTCGAAGCTTATCATGCGCAGGCGATTGGCTTGCTCGAGACGAACTATCCCAACTCTCCCGCGCTGCTCAGCAGCAAGGCGCAATGGGCCGCATATCTCGCGCGCAGCGGCGAAACGGAACGCGCCTTGGCCACCTATCGCGAGCTTGTGGGCAATGTGGATGGGAAGCCCGCCGCCGCGCTCAGTCGGCTGCTGGTGCCGTTCTTCGACCTGTTGACCGATGGCGGCGTTGCGCAGGATGAGGCGGCGGCGGATCTTTTCCATGCCAGCCAGCTGCTGCAACGCCCCGGCCTTGCCCAGACGCAGGCCGTTCTCGCACGCGAATTGTCGGGTGGCAGCGATGAAGCCTCGCAACTGTTCCGCAAGGCAGTGAACCTGCGCCGCTCGGTCGAGCAACTCCGCAACCGGATAGCGCTGATCGAAGGGCAGGAAGAAACCGATCCAATGGCAGCCGAGCAATTGCTCTCGCAACGCGCAACCTTGCAGGGGCTCGAAGCCGAGCAATTGGCGCTGCAGGACAGGCTGGCCCAATATCCTCGGTTTCGCGCCGTGTCGGATGGCCGCGTAACGCTGGAGGAATTGCAAGCTACGCTCGGCACGGACGAGGGTTACCTCAAGCTGGCGACGCTCGAAGGTGCTATTTTTGCTGTCTTTGCCACCGCGGATTCCGCGCGCGCCTACCGTCTCGACATAGACCCGGAGGCACTGGAAGAGGAAGTCGACGCATTACGCGCCACTATTGTCTATGTCGAAGGCGGGCAGACGCTGACCTTTCCGTTCGACATCGAGAGATCGCGGGCGCTCTATCGTTCGCTGTTCGATCCCGTCGATGACCAATTGGCCAGTTTGAGGCACCTGGTGTTCGAACCCGACGGAGCGATGTTGCGGTTGCCGGCCAATCTCCTCGTGCGCGACGACGACAGCGTCGACCGCTACGTCGAACGGATCACCCAGGGCGGAGACGAATACGACTTTACCGGCACCAACTGGCTCGGACGAGCGGTGCGGATCTCGACAGCCGTCTCGCCATCCGCCTTTCGCGATGCGCGCAATGCGCCGCGTTCATCCGCACAGCACGAGTATATCGGCTTCGGCGAAAACACACCGCTGACCGAAGCGCGTGGCACCACGGGCACGCGCTCTGCGCTTGCCGGAGGTGCAGACTGCCTGTGGGCGCCATCGATCTGGGATTACCCGATCCGGGCAGACGAGCTTTACACTGCTGCGCGAAGCCTCGGAGCCGCCGGTGCCGAAGAGCGAATCCTGACCGGGGATCGCTTCACCGACACGGCGGTTTCGGCGATGAAGGACCTCGACGAGTACCGCATCCTGCATTTCGCCACCCACGGACTGGTCACCGCGCCGCAGCCTGAATGTCCGCCGCGGCCGGCACTGCTCACCTCCTTCGGAGACGCGCAATCGGATGGGCTGCTGTCTTTTGCCGAGATCTTCGATCTGGAGATAGATGCCGATCTGGTTATCCTGTCGGCCTGCGATACGGCGGCGCTGCGCACTGCCTTCGAGGCGCGCTACCGCGACGTCTATGGCCGCTT
>ENA-ORDI01000656-ORDI01000656.1-marine-metagenome-genome-assembly--contig:-NODE-656-length-22256-cov-3.501060_pt1 | contig 22256 bp, 17 predicted proteins | sample MGYA00248628_ERZ508525 | MGnify/ENA primary metagenome ERZ508525 (study PRJEB26195, sample SAMN05422138) | marine metagenome | isolation source: East of Porto Seguro, South Atlantic Ocean | place... | reverse complement strand
TCTGATAATATCAAAAATGCTTTAGATAATTTAGTTAATTCATATGATAAGGAGAATGGCGGATTTCATAATGCTCCAAAATTCCCACAACCACATATTTTAGAATTTTTGATTTATTTAAAACATAATCATTCGCGTTTTGCTTCGCTTATATCAAATGAAGATTTAGATAAAATGTTAAATACTTCATTATATAAAATGGCTATTGGCGGAATATATGATCAGATTGGAGGAGGTTTCCACAGATATTCAGTAGATGCTAAATGGCTGGTTCCACATTTTGAAAAAATGTTATATGACAATGCATTTTTAGCTAAAACTTATTCAATGGCGCATGGTATTTATTCTGATACCTGGATGAAATTTATATCTGAAGATATTTTAGATTATTTAATTACTCAAATGTCTGATAAATCCAAAGGTTTCTATGTCTCTGAAGATGCAGATTCCGAAGGAGAAGAAGGTAAATATTATGTATGGGAATATGATGAATTAAGAAAAATATTTAATGATACAGAATTTCAGATAGCAAACAATTTATTTGACTTTAATACCAAGGGAAATTTTGAAGGAAAAAATATTTTGACTGGAGGATTTGCAAAAGCAAATAAATCTAAAAGCGATTTTGGTATTGAAGAATATAATAACATCAGATCAATATTATTTAGTTTTAGAGAAAAAAGACCCCCACCATTTAAAGATAAGAAAATCATAACATCTTGGAATGGGATGACAATTACAGCTTTAATGCAGAATTATTTTTTATCTTTTGATGAAAAATATTTAAACAAATCAATTGATGTTGCAACATATATTAATTCTTTTATTACTGAAAATAATGAATTACCGAGATATATTATTAATTCCAAACCATTTTATTCCCCTACCCTTGAAGATTATGCATATTTTATAGAAGCATTATTTAAATTACATCAGGGGACTTTGGATTTTAAATGGTTAGATATAGCAATCAATTTGACTGACCAAGTTATTGAATCTTATTGGGATTCGGAAACTGCATTTTTATACGATAGTAGCATTGACGTTAAAGATTTATTTATAAGACCAAAATCTTTATACGATAATCCATATACTAGCTCCGCATCTAAAATGACAGAACTTTTATATTTATTAGGTTCTATTACAGATAATTTGAAATATTTAAATATTGTTGATAACTTGATTGAGAATATGACTCCATATATGAATAAAGTACCAATACATACATTGTCTTGGGCAAAATTAACTGATTTACGCAAATATGATAAATTAGATCATCTTGTAATAATTCATGATGAAAAGAATCTAAAAGAGTTAGTTACCAAATTAAATTCAGAAAGATCATCTGACTTAATATATTTTGCCAAATCATATAAGACAAAAACTAATTTGGATATTTTTTATAACAAGGTATTAACAGATGATAAAACAACATTTTATCTCTGTAGATCCTATACTTGTAAAATGCCAACTAATTCTATAAATGATATTAATAATCAAATAAAAGATTTAAGCTCTTTATCTGATTGAATCTTTTAAATTTCCTAAATTAACATTTGCTTTATTATCTGTTGCCCAAGTAAAGTCTTTCTCAAACCCTTTTGCCTGAGAGTCATAATATTCCCATTCTTCATCAGTTAAATCTTTATCAGTAATTATTAAAGTTAAAATATTAAAAGATTTTTGAGAATTAAGATCATTAGGGACCCTTGGTCCTAATTTATCTATTATGTCAGATATTTTTACGATTATTTTTTCTTTTGCATACCATTTTATATCTACCATGCCATTTTATATCTACCATGAAATCTTTTGCTGTAGCTTCTATATTTTTAAAAAGTATTATGTCTTCAACTTGCTCTGGAGGAATAAGTCCCATTAAATAAAGCTCAAGGTCGCTATATTTAATTGAATTACCATCATTTGCATTTGTTAATTTTCTGTTATTTTACTCCCAATTGAAAGCATCACCAGGTTCAGAAGGTAACGCGTACCCTCCTGATAATCCTGCAGGAGAACCGTCTGCTCTATGGCATGCTGATCCTTCCATTGTGCTATTTTTAAACATAATAGCATTCATTCCACCTGCGACTTTTTGAATGCTAGAAGTTTTATGTCCGAGTGAATTCAATTTGTTTATTGATTCATTTGGAAATTCGTATTCTAATTCTAAGATATCGCCATCAGTCCAAATTCTTGGAGATTCTACTGCAGATTGTAAATTGAACTTATTATCTATTATTGCAAGTATTGCCTGGCATACAGATCCGAAGATTTTACGGCCACCAGGAGTTCCTAGTGCAACAAACGGTTTGTTATCTTTAGATATTATTGTTGGAGTCATTGATGACAAACTACGTTTGTATGGTTGAATTGAATTAGCATTTCCATGATGAGGATCAAATAGTAGCATACAATTATTTAACATCATTCCTGTCCCTTCGACTGCTACTTTACTTCCAAATGCATTATTTATTGTTTGTGTCATAGATACAATGTTGCCTTCATTGTCTGCAACATTGAAGTGAGTTGTATTATTACTATCATTATCTAGGAAATTATTTGTGTATTTGTATGATTGAGCTTTATTTAGATTTATTTCATTAGCTCTTTCTAAAGCGTATTTTTTAGATATAAGTCCATTTGTAGGAATTTTTACATATTCTGGGTCTCCTATATATTTGTATCTATCAGCAAATACTATTTTGAAAACTTCAGAAATTATATGAATTCTCTCAGAATCAAAAATATTATATTTTTCAATGTTGAAGTTTTCTAAAATATTAAGCATTTGAATAAGACATATTCCACCACTGCTAACAGGCCCTACAGAATTGATTTTATAACCTTTATAATTTCCTACTATAGGTTCTCTGTAAAATATCTTTTGGCGTTTTAGATCATCTAATGTAATTAATCCCCCATTTTTTTTCATTTCATCTTCTATATGTTTTCCTAGATCTCCTTCATGTAAATAAGCTGCGCCATATTTTGCTATTCCTTCTAATGTTAATGCGTAATTAGAATTTTTGATTATTTCTCCTTTTTCTGGTGCTCTTCCGTTTGGAAGATATATATTTGCACTTTCTTTATAATTCGATAATTCGGCAATATTATCTTTTATAATATCTGATAAATAATCAGTTACCCTGAAACCGTTTCTTGCAATATTTATAGATGGTTGAATAATTTCCTCAAGAGGGAAATTGCCATATTTTTCTATTAAATGAGTCCATGCAAGTAAATTGCCGGGTGTCCCTGCAGAAAGATATCCGTTTTGATTTAATTGATCTTCAACATCAAAATATTGGGCAAGATCATTACTTATTGGTTTATACATTGTTTCATACGCTTCGCCTGGAGCAGATCCGTAACCATCTATTGTAGAAAAGCCTTTATTAGGTCTGAAAAAATTTGTAAATCCTGCTCCAAAAGGACCTACCATCATAGGTTCTACCACTGATAGTGCAAATGCAGTTCCGACTGCTGAATCAAAAGCATTCCCTCCAGAGGCAAGAATAGATATTCCTACAGATGATGCAACAGGATGGTTAGATGTAACAACGCCTTGTGACGCAGATATTGATTGTTTTCGAGTAATTAAATCCATTGAATTGAAATATAATAATTAAAATATTTTATAAAAGATTAGATAACAATAGATGGATATAAGTCAATCTCTAAATAAAAAAATTATTGACATAGTTGGAAAGGATTTTGTTTTTGCTGATAAACAAGATATGGTTGTTTATGAAAGTGATGGTACCCATGATAAAGGAATGCCAGATTTTGTAGTTTTGCCAAGAACTACAGAAGAAGTTGCAAAACTTGTTTTATTGGCAAATGAATTTGAATTACCAATTATAGCCCGGGGTTCCGGGACAGGATTAAGCGGTGGAGCAGTCCCAGTACATGGAGGTTTGGTAATATCTTTAAATAGAATGAATACAATAATTGATATTGATGTTGATTCTTCAACAGCAACAGTTGAAGCAGGTGTTATAAATCTTGAAATAAGTAATAAAGCTTCAGAATATGGGTTGTTTTATGCTCCGGATCCTTCAAGTCAACATGCATGTACCATAGGAGGGAATATTGCTGAAAATTCCGGAGGGCCACATTGCCTAGCATACGGAGTGACAACTAACCATGTATTAGCTATTGAGGTTGTTCTTCCAGATGGTGAAATTACATGGTTTGGTGATTTTAACAAGGAAGTACCAGGAGTAGATTTTAGAGGATTATTTATAGGCTCTGAAGGAACATTTGGTATATGTACTAAAGTAGTTGTTAAACTTTTACAAAAACCTCAGGATGTTAAAACTATGCTAATAGCATTTAGTAGTATCCAGGATGCAGCTAATGCAACTACAGCTATAATTGGTGCTGGAATAATCCCGGCAGCTATTGAAATGATGGATAAAACAGCTTCAGATGCAGCTGAAGAAGCGACAAATGCAGGTATTCCTAAAAATTCTGGTGCAGTTTTACTGATAGAAATTGAAGGTTTTGAAAGCGATATTAATGATCAGGGAAAATTGATATCTGATGTAATATATGAATTTAACCCTATAGATATCAAAATTGCAAAAAATGATCAGGAACGTGATTTGTTTTGGAAAGCTAGAAAAGGAGTATTAGGTGCTTTAGGCAGGATTGCTCCAAATTATTTTTTGGTAGATGGAACGGTACCCAGAACAAAATTATCTGCTGTATTATCTGAAGTGAGTACTTTGGCTAAAAAGTATAATCTTATTGTTGCAAATGTATTACACGCAGGCGACGGGAATTTACATCCTTGTATACTTTTTGATCAACAAACTCCGGGTGATACTGATAAAGCCTTGAAATTAGGTGGAGATATATTAAAAGTATGTGTTGAAAATGGAGGAGTTTTGAGTGGAGAACATGGTATTGGGTATGAAAAACGCGATTATATGCCATTGTTATTTTCAGAAATTGATCTTAATAATATGAAAATATTAAAAAATATTTTTGATCCTGATGGTTTATTTAATCCAGGCAAAATATTTCCTGTAGAGTGAGTTTGAATTGAAAATTATAAATGATCATAGAATTATTAATACTAACTATCCTCATAATAAAAATGAATTTTCAAAAGTTGTTAAAAAACTTTATAAAGACAACCAAAAGATGATTATTTTGGGTGGAGGAACTAAAGCTAAGTATGGAAATCCTATTGATAGTCCATCACATACTGTGTTTACTTCTGAATTAAATAAAGTTATTGATTATAACCCCTCTGATTTAACTGTTACTGTTGAATCCGGGATGAAAGTTGAATTTCTTATGAATCTATTGTCTGAAAATAATCAATATTTGGGATATATATTACCTAATAAAAAATTAAGTTCAATTGGAGGTAGTACTGCATACGGATATTCTGGTAATTATAGATTTAATGATATTCATATAAGGGATTCTATTATTGGAATTGAAGCAATAAATTATAATGGCGATTTTATTAAATCAGGAGGACAGGTTGTTAAAAATGTTAGTGGATATGATTTACATAAACTTTATATAGGCACTCAAGGTTCTTTTGGCCCTATTTATTCAATTTCTTTTAAAATTTATCCTAAACCTAATTATGATACTCGTGTAATATTTGATTTTGAAAATTATGAAGATGTATTAAATATTATAAAAAAATACCTACACTTAAATTGGAATATTCCTAGATTATCGATTTATAGTACAAACAAATTTAAAAGAAAATTATATAGATTATTTTGCAATATTAGCGGGACTAAGAATGCTGTTGATTATATTAAGAAATCAATTACGAAAGATATTAAATTAAATAATGGTAAATTAGAAGAAATAAATAATAATATTAATATGTCTGTAAATTTAGATGATTTTGGATATAATTTAAAAGATGAACAGTTATCAATTAGAATTCTTTCTTCTAAGAACTCTGATTTTCATCATATAATAAATTATTTTGAAAATTGTAAATTGAATTTTCAATTGTTAGTAACCCCTTCTATTGGCAGTATTTCTATATTAATTGAAAATAATGATAGTATTTTGTCATATATTGATGAAATTGCAGAAATTTCACAATTAAATAATTATAGAATAATTATAGATTATGTAAATTTATCTTTACAAAATAAATTACGAAATAAATTTAAAAATAATGATAATCAACCTATAAAAAATTTAACTGCATTACTTAAAAAAAATTATGACCCTCAAAATTTATTCAGTTCCGGAAAATTCATATGATAATTAAAGAACATATCGAAAGAGTAAAAGATGAAGTTTATAAATGTGTTCATTGTGGCTTTTGTCTTACAGCTTGCCCAACTTATCTGGTCAGTGGCTTAGAAACCGAATCTCCAAGAGGAAGAATTTCATTAATGAAAGCTACAATTGAGGATCAAATTGTCCCTGATCAGAATACTTTTTTGCATTGGGATAGATGTATACAATGCAGAGCATGTGAACCTGCATGTCCTTCAGGTGTTAATTATGGGTTGTTGATTGAATCAACTAAAGAAGGAATAAATGTAGTAAGAAGTAAATCTAAATTATATAAATTTATATTTAAAATAATATTAAAGCTAGCTATTTCAAATAGATTTATAAATTTTAATTCATATATATTTCGTATTTATAAAAAATTTAATTTATCAAATATTTTCAACAAATTAAAAATATCTCGTTTTTTACCTAATTCTATAAAAATTTTAGAAAGTATGATCCCCAATGTATATGGTAAACCTTTGAAATATGGCTCATATTTAACTTCTAATTCGTTAAAAAAAGAAAAACTTGGGTTTTTCAGAGGATGTATCATGCCTGGTATTCACGGTGATAATATGAGGGCTTCTGTAAATTTATTAAATTTATTAGGATATGATGTAACTATTCCTGAATCACAGGTATGTTGTGGATCATTAAACTCTCATAACGGAGATATGGCTACAACAATAGAACTAGCCAAATCAAATATAGATTTATTTTTAAAGGATGACTATAAATATTTAATTATATCTGCTGCTGGATGTGGGACAAGAATTAAAGAATATTCGCAATTATTTGAAAAAGGATCTGAATATTGGGATAAATCTATTCAATTAAAGAATAAAACATATGATATTCATGAATTTTTATTTGAAAATATTAAAACCCCTCCAAGAGGAGTCATTAATAAAAATGTAGGGTATCAACCAGCTTGTCATTTGTTAAATACACAGAAAATTGATGAGCCTCCTATAGAATTAATTAAAATGGTTCCAGGTATAAATTTTATCCCAATTCCATCAAGTAATATATGCTGCGGTGCAGGAGGTGCTTACTCAGTTACACAGCCTAAGTGGTCCAAAATGGTTTTAAATAAAAAAATTAATGAAATTAAAGATTCTCATTTGGATATTATAACGGTTTCAAATCCAGGGTGTTTTATACAATTGCAAGGAGGAGCTGAAATGTTAAAATTAAAAACAGAAGTTATGTATGTTACAGATTTACTTTATAATTCGTATATAAAAGGAGAAGATTAATGGATTTGGGTTTAAAAGATAACGTAGCTATAATCACCGGTGGTAGCGATGGTATAGGAAAAGCTGCCGCAATTTCCATGGCTACAGAAGGTGTTAAAGTTGCGATAGTTGGCCGAACTCAAGCGAAACTTGATTTGGCAGTTCCAGAAATTAAAAAATTTTCAAATGGAGATGTAATCGGAATTCCAGCTGATGTATCGGTTGAAGCTGATGTTCAATCGATGGTGGCTAAAGTTATTTCAGAATTTGGTCAAATTGATATATTGGTAAATAATGCAGGGACATCTTCAGCCACTACGCTAGAGCTGATGACAGATGAGGATTTGAAAGTTGATTTTGGAATAAAAATTTATGGTGCAATTTATTGTGCCCGAGCTGTACTACCTTATCTTAAAAAATCTGACAATGGTGTTATTATAAATACAACAACTCCCGGTGGTAAGGCATCTGGACCTGGAACTCAACCTACATCTTTATCTCGTGCTTCAGGGATATCACTTACCAAATCTTGGGCAGGAGAATTGGCAAAATTTAATATACGTGTTAACACTGTTTGTGTTGGCGTGTTAAAATCAGGACAACACAGAACAAGGTGGGAAGCCGCAAATGCAAAAGATCCTAATTATACATTAGATGATCATTGGCAAGTCGTTGGAAAAAATGTTCCGCTTGGTAGAATAGGTGAGGCTGAAGAAGTAGGAGACGTAATGTGTTTTCTTGCTTCATCTAAGGCTAGCTATATAACCGGCACTGCTATCAATGTGGACGGAGGTTCATCACCTGTAGTTTGAAAATTATATAAACTGATTTTGAGATTCTTGTCTTAGGGCATGATCTAATAAAACTATAGCTACCATTGATTCAACTATAGGCACTGCTCTTGGTAATACACATGGATCATGTCTGCCACGACCTTTAAATTCAATTTCCTGTCCATCATTCGTAACAGTTTGCTGAGATTTAATGATTGTCCCTGTTGGTTTGAAAGCAGCTCTTAAAATTATATTTTCACCATTTGTAATACCACCCTGAATACCTCCGCTGTTATTGGTTTTTGTCCTTACAACGTCGTTATTCATATAGAATTCATCATTATGCTCAGAACCCATAAGTTTAGTCCCATTAAATCCTGATCCCACTTCAAATCCTTTACATGCAGGGAGTGAAAGTAATGCTTTTGCAAGATCAGCTTCAAGTTTATCAAAAACTGGCGACCCTAATCCTACAGGTACATTTCTACATACTAGTTCAACTGTTCCACCAAGAGAATCACCTTGCTTACGTACCTCTTTAATTTTATTAATCATAGTAGTAGCTGTTTTATTATCAGGACATCTTACAATATTTTTCTCAACATCATTTAATGTCACTGTATCGGTATTTACTTTAGCTGTGATGTCTTTTATAGATTTCACGTAGCCTATTATTTCTAAGTCATATTTCATTTTAAGAATTTTTTTTGCTATTGCACCTGCAGCTACTCTTCCTATAGTTTCCCTTGCACTTGCTCTTCCACCGCCTTTCCAATTTCTTATCCCATACTTTGCATCATAGGTGTAATCTGCATGCGATGGTCTGTATATATTTTTCAAAGGTTCGTAATCTTTACTTTTTGCATCTTCATTTGTAACAGAAATATGTATTGGAGATCCTAAAGATTTCCCTTCGAAAACCCCTGATAATATTTCAGCTATATCAGATTCTTTTCTTTGGGTAGTAATTTCACTTTGTCCAGGTCTTCTTCGATTAAGTTCAAATTGAATTTCATTTTCAGTAATTTCAATTCCTGGAGGGCAGCCATCTATTGTGACACCAACAGCTGTCCCATGCGATTCACCCCATGTTGTTATTTTAAATATCTGTCCAAATGTATTTGACAAGCTATTTCCTTGATAATTTAATTTTTAGTATTTTATACTACCACTACTATTAAAATTTTGATACGATTCATTTTTACTCATGTTTTTATGGGCTTGAGTGAACATTCATGAGAACCTCGTTGTATAACGTGAGAGTTTTCTTGCTCAAGCCCTAAATAAGATCTTATTTTGAAATCGAAAATTAAAATTAACAAATCTAAATATTTTTCTTTCTTGCAATGTACTAAAAAACTATATTTAGATCTAAATACTGATATTAATCCTTGGACAAATAATCTTAATCGTTCATTGAATAAAAATATAATGATGGATTATGTAAAAGATTATTTTGTAACTAAATTGGGAAATATTAATCTAAAACAAATATTCGATAAAGATGAATTTCTAGATAACATTAACAACGAGAATAATTTTATTTCATTTGGATTAAATTTAAAATTTGATGATTTAAGTATTAAATATGATGTTATAACTAAAGTTGATAATGTTATAAATATTTATTTGGCAAAATCAGCAATTTATACAAAAACTTATTATATAAAAGAACTTACATTACAAAAGTATCTGATTAATAAATTAACTGATGTTCCCACCATATCTAATTTGATTTTAATTAACAATGATTATGAATTTACCAAATCTGATATAAATTTAGATAAATATTTAAATTTTGTTGAATGTGAATCAAGGATAAATAATGAAGATTTTATTGAAGTGGAAAATAATTTGAAAAATATAAGGAAAGAAATTACTAAAATAAAAACACCAGAAATTGAAATAGGATCACATTGCAAAAACCCATATCAGTGTAATTATTTTGATCATTGCAGAATTAATATGCCATATTATCATGTTGAACAAATTCCAAATCAATCAAAAGATCAGAAGCAAAAAATAAATGCTTTGGGTATTAAAGATATAGCAAAATTGCCTGAAATTAACTGGTTATCTGATATCCAAAATAGAACTGTAACTTCAGTAAAGAATTCTAAAGCATATATTAAACCAACCCTAGGCTCAACTCTTGCAAAATTGAAATTCCCTTTATATTTTATGGATTTTGAAACAATTATTTCACCTTTACCAATTTTCCCGAATTCTTTTCCTTTTCAACCGCTTCCTTGCATGTGGTCTTTGCATAAATTGGATAATAAAGGAGAAAATTTGTCATATTATAATTTTTATGATTTGTCAGGAAATGATCCAAGAAAAGATTTTATTATAAAATTAATTGATATTTTAGGAAAGTCAGGAGATATATTAATTTATTCAGATTATGAAAAACGTATATTACATCAAATCATATTGAGTTATCCTGAGCTGAAGAAAGATATTGAAAATATAATATCAAGATGTGTTGATATGCTGAAATTAGTAAGAGAAAATTATTATCATCCGGGATTCAGAGGTAGCTTTTCTCTGAAATCCGTTTCAAAAATTTTACCTGATGGTGATATTTATAATTCAGAATATGTTAATTCAGGTGATGATGCATCAATGGTGTTAATGCAACTAATAACAGGAAAGATTAAAAAAGAATCAATTTCCATTTATGAACAAGAATTAATAAATTATGCTGAAAAAGATACTTTAAATTTAGTTAATTTATATAATCATTTGATTTCAGTAATATAATTCATGCATTTTAGTTCTTGTAAAATATTGTGTGCATGTTATAATTTCCGAAAACTCATAGGAGTCTAAGATGAAAAAATTTATTTCTTTACCATATATTTTTGTAATGGTATTAAGTTTAATGTTAGTAGGATGTCAAGGCGGAGAAACAATTAAAATTGGTACATTATTAGACAAAACAGGAGATTTAGGTAGCTATGGTCCACCTATGGAAGTAGGAATTGATCTCGCGATTAAATTATTGCAAGATGCTGGTATGGATATTGTCAAAGTACCTGGTGATTCAGGAACAGCTAATCAAAAATCAATAGCTGAAGCTACAAGATTAATTGATATAGAAGGGGTAGATGCAATAGTTGGTTCTCTTTCAAGTGGAGTTACTATGGCAACTGCAACTGCGGTTACCATACCAAAAAATATTCCAATTATGTCTCCTGCTTCAACTTCCCCTGCAATTACAGTGATGGAAGATAATGACACAGTATTTAGATCTACTGTTTCAGATGCAGCACAAGGTGTTGTTCTTGCGCAGTTTGCTTGGGATCAGGGAATTAGATCAGCAGGAGCTATATATATTAACAACCCTTATGGTGAAGGATTAGCGAATATGTTTGGGGATAAATTCAGAGAACTTGGTGGAAAAATTACTGCCTTAGTTCCCTCTGAACCAGGCCAAACAAGCTACTTGTCAGAAGTCAAGAAAGCAACTGCTGGAAATCCTGACGTGTTATTAGCCATGACTTACCCTGTTACTGCTCAAATTTATATTCGAGAAGCTATAGAGGGAGGACATGCTAACAAATTTATGTTTGTTGATGGAACAAAAGCACAGGACATGTTTGATGCTATGACTAAAGAGCATGGTACAAATTTCTTCGATGGAATGTACGGAACAGCTCCTGGAGCACCAGATAGTCGAGCAAAAAGTAAGTTTGAGGAATTATACAAAGCTGCAAATAATGGAGATATGCCTACTGACCCATTTATAGCTGAAACTTTTGATGCTGTAATTTTGTTAGGTTTGGCAGCTTTTGCTGCTCTACATACTGATGAGTGTGATAGTATCAAAACTTGTCTAAGAAGAATAGCGACTGATGCAGGTGATTCAGATCCTCAGATAGAACCCGGTGATATGAAGTTAGCTATCAGTATGTTAAAAAAAGGTGATGATATAAATTATGAAGGAGCTGCAGGATCTCAGGAAATAGATGAAAATGGTGATGTTAATAATACTATTGAAGTATGGACCATTAAAAATGGTAAGATAGAATCGACTAATAAATTTTTAAGTCCATAATTCTACGAATTATAATCACAAATTAAAAAAGAGGGACCACTTGGTCCCTCTTTTTTTTTTACAATAATTTGATTAATGAGGATATTTCAATGAGTATAGAAGATATAAAGAAAAAAGTAGAATCAAGAATAGATGGTAATGCAGAAGATATGATAGGTATAGCAAAGACTATACTAGATATGCCGGAGCCAGGATACAGGGAATTCAAGACATCCAAATATACTGAAGAGCAGTTTAATAAATATAGTTTTTCAAATATAGAGAAAGTATCAATGACAGGGTTAAAAGCAGTAATTGATACAGGCAGGCCAGGGCCGACAGTATGTGTTATGGGGGAACTGGATTCACTGGTTGTATTAGGACATCCGCATGCTGATGCAGATACAAGTGCGGCACATGCCTGTGGTCATCATTGTCAGATAGCTATGATGATAGCGGTTGGGCAGAGTCTGAATGATCCTGAAGTACTAAAAGGATTATCAGGAAAGATTGTATTGGTTGCTGTACCTGCAGAAGAGAATATAGAAGTAGAGTTCAGAAATAATCTGCGAGAGGAAGGAAAGATTGAATTTTTACTTGGTAAACAGGAATTTGTAAAGTTAGGAGCTCTTGATGGAGTAGATATAGCTATGATGACTCATACAGGGGGTAATCAAAATGATAATGATAATAAAACATTAGCATTGGGAGGGTCATCAACGGGTACAGTATCAAAGAGTATTAAATTTAAAGGTAAAGCATCACATGCGGGTGGAGCGCCACATAATGGAATTAATGCATTAAATGCAGCTATGTTAGCTATGGCAGGGATTCATTTTCAGAGAGAAACTTTTAAGGATGAAGATACGATAAGAATACATCCAATTATTACGAGAGGCGGAGCTGCGGTGAGTTCAGTACCAGCGGATGTGAGAATGGAGACTTATGTGAGAGGAAGTTCAATAGAAGGCTTTTTGGATGCGAGTAAGAAAGTGGACAGGGCATTGAGAGCCGGAGCGATGGCTATAGGAGCATCAGTTGAGATAACTACTTTACCGGGTTATCTTCCTTTAGATCAAAATAAAAATATAAGTAATTTATATGAAAATAATTCTATACGCCTTGTTGGTGATCAAGGCATAGACAGAACTAATGTAGGTAAAATTGGAGGATTCTCTACTGATATGGGAGATATTTCTCAATTAATTCCAACTATACATCCTTAAGTTTATTCAGCTGAAGGTGATGGTCATGGAATTGATTATGTTGTTACAGATTACAATGCTGCTGTAATTACTGCAGCCAAAGCTATGGCACTTACTGTTGTAGATTTACTTCATGGCAATGGAGAAAAAGCTAAGGAAATTGTGGATAAATTTGAGCCAAGATATACAAAAGAATCTTATTTGAAATTATTGAGATCTATGTACAAACAAGAAACATTTGAGGGGCATTCAGATAAATAGATATAATTTATATATTGTATGTTATTTTTATAAGGGGATATGATATACTCTTACCCTTGATTATGAAGTTTAATTGCTGAATTTTTTTCACATAATGTTTGAAATAATAGAAAATGGAACTGTGACATCCCCCAAAGGTTATTTAGCTGGGGCAACTAATGTTGGTATTAAAACAGATACTGACGAATTAGATGTGGGAATTTTATGGACAAATAATAAAGATGCATATTGCACTGGTGTTTTTACTCAAAATTCCATAGTTTCCCATTCGGTTACAGCATCAAGGCAAAATATTAATGGAAAATTAGTTAAAGGTGTTGTTGCGAATAGTGGTTGTGCTAATTGCGGAGTTGGAGAACAAGGATTAATTGATGCTAAAGAAGTGATAAAATTAACATCTGAATTTTTGGGATGTGATGAAAACAATCTGGCTATTTGCAGTACTGGCCTGATAGGCGAAGAATTACCTATGGCTTTAATTAGAAAAAATATTAGTAATATTAAATTGTCTAAAAATGATGGTAAAGAATTTGCTAAATCAATATTGACAACTGATACTAAAACTAAAGAAATAGCTGTAAGTTATGAGTTTAATGGCAAGACAATAACAATAGGTGGATGTGCTAAAGGTGTTGGAATGATTCATCCAAATATGGCGACTATGTTAGCGTTTATTACAACTGATGCAAAATTAGACAATTCTTTTCAAGACAATATTTTGAAAAGAATTGTTAATGATACATTTAATATGATTAGCGTGGATGGGGATCAATCCACAAATGATACAGTTTTATTAATTTCTAATGGAGAAGCTTCTGCTGATTTAATTGATGAGAATTCAGAATCGAAAGGATTATTTTTGGAAGTTTTATTTTATGTATGTGAAACTTTGGCAAAAGAATTAGTTTCAGACGGGGAAGGAGCAAATCATTTAATAGAATGTAAAATTGTAGGAGCTGCAAGCTCAGAAGATGCCAGGAAAGGAGCAAAAAGTATTATTGGTTCGATGTTGGTAAAATCTATGATTCATGGCAGAGATCCTAATTGGGGAAGGTTAATGATGGCATTGGGCAAAAATGGGATTCAAATAATTGAAAATAATGTTGATATTTATTTAAACGATATACATATAGCTCATGAAGGAAAATCAGTTAGATTTTCAAAAGAATCTGTTATTACTTCAATGAATGCTAAAGAAATAAAAATAAAAATTGATCTTAATATAGATAATTATGAATCTACTGCCTGGGGTTGTGATTTGACAGAAGAATATGTGGTTTTTAATTCAGCTTATAGTACATAAATTTCAACATGCTAAATAACAATACAGACAAATATAATATTCTCGGATCAAAGTCGCAAGGTTTTGATGAAAATAATTTTTCAAAAAATAAATCAAATAACCCTCTTGATTCATATCTGATGAAAAAAACTATAGTTATTAAAGTTGGGGGTAGTACATTAGGTTTTGAAGATACTACTTTAAGTGATGTGGTAAAACTTCAGAGTAAAGGATATTTTCCTATAATCGTTCACGGTGGAGGTGCAGACATTTCTGAATGGATGAAGAAAATAGGAAAGAGACCAAAATTTGTTGACGGTAGAAGAGTAACTGATAAAGAAACTTTAAATATAGTTATTTCAGTATTAGCAGGTAAAGTTAATACAGAAATGGTAAATCAATTAAATATTATAGGTGGAAAAGCAATAGGTTTAAGCGGGGTGGATGATGGTTTAATAACAGCTAAATTAAAAGATCCAACTTTTGGGTTTGTTGGAGAAGTGCATAAAGTTAAATCCAAATCTATATTTGAATTAGTGAAATTAGGATATATTCCTGTTATAGCCCCACTTTGTTTAAATGCAAAACCAAAATCTGATGATCAAATTTTAAATGTAAATGCTGATAGTGTTGCAGGTGAAGTTGCCAGATCAATAAATTGTAGTAAATTAATATTTGTAACTGATGTCCCGGGTGTGATGGACTTATCTAAGAGAGTAATCCCTAAATTGGTTTCTAAACAAGTAAAGAAACTTGTAAAAACTTCATATGTATCAGGAGGAATGATTCCTAAATTAGAAGCATGTCTGCATTCTTTATCTAAGATACAAGAAGCTCATATTATTGATGGTAGAAAAGAAGGTGCGTTATTTAGCGTAGTTACTAAAAATAATTTTAACAAAGGTACTTTAATAGTAAATTAAGGAGAAAATATTGAATAATTCAAATAAAGATAATATAGCTATTCCAGCTATTTTAAAAAATATATCCCTAAGAACAATAATTATTCTCGTTGGTTCTCTTTTAATATTTGCTGTTTTCGCTAATATATTTAAGAATATATATTCTGAATTATTATGGTTCGGGCAATTGAATTACCAGGATATTTATTTAACTATTCTGAAAACAAAAATATATCTATTTATTATTGGATTTTTACTTTCAATAACTACACTAAGTATTAGTTCCTTTATAGCTTTTAAGTATTCATGGAATGGATTTGAGTCGGAATTACCAGAGCCATTTAACATGCTCGGCCCTAAATTATATAAATATCTTTTAATGATAGCAGTATTTGGAGTGAGTGTTATTATCGGTTTTACCAATGCTGTTAATTGGGAATTGTTTTTAAGATTCTTTAATTTATCATCTTTTGAAGTTTCTGACCCAATATTTAACAGGGACTTATCCTTTTATATTTTTAATTATCCTGTTTATACATATATCCAAAAAGGATTATTACTTATTTTAGTTCTATGTACGATATTTCCCTTGTTTATTATATTTATCAATTCAGCTTTTGCTGGCAGACAATTCTCGGAAAGTAAGATTTTGAGAAAACAGATTCCAATTTTGTTTGCAATTATATTTTTATTATTAAGTCTTGGAGTTCTTTTTTCCAGATGGGGTGTTTTGTTCTCTTCGCAAGGAGTTGTTTTTGGAGCAGGATATACTGATGTTAATGTAAAAATTATAGCTTATTTAATTATGGCAGTATTAGGATTTTTAATATCAGTAATCATTCCTTTTTCTATAAAATATTCCCCTAGAAATTTTGCATATATTCCAGTTATATCATGGGGCGTGTTGTATATTTTATTAGTATTGTTATGGCCAACTCTAACTCAGAGATTTTCAGTGACTCCAAATGAGTATGTTAAGGAGAAAAATTATATTGCAAATAACATCGAATTTACAAGAAAAGCATATGGTTTAGATAAAATAGAAGAGAGTTATTTTCCTGCAAACTCAAAAATACCTAGTTCAATTTTAACTGATCACTCTGAAACTTTAAATAATATAAGATTATGGGATCATAAACCTCTTAAAGATGTATATACCCAAACACAGTTAATACGTCCTTATTATGAGTTTAAAGATGTAGATGTGGATAGATATATTATAGATGGTAAATATAGACAAGTAATGCTGGCCACCAGGGAAGTTGCACCTGAAAAACTTGATGAAGATAAACAGACCTGGGTTAATGTTTTCTTGCAATATACTCATGGATATGGTTTGGCAATGAGTCCAGTTAATTCTTTTGATTCGCAGGGTAAGCCATATTTTTACGCTAAAGATATCCCCTCTGATGGTGTTATAAAAGTGCGTTCTTTGAATGGGAAATTACAAGAAAATCTATCTGTCGAGAATCCCAGGATTTATTATGGAGAATCTATCACGCCATATGTAATTGTAAATACAAATACTATGGAAGTTGATTATCAAGAAAAAGGAAAAGAAGGAAAAGAAGGTGTTCTGAAAAGACATAATTACAAAGGAAAAGGGGGTGTATTATTATCAAATTTTTTGATTAAATTTGTTTATGCATGGAAATTTTCAGATATTAATTTAATGATTAGTAATGAAATACATTCTGGTAGTAAAATACAATATCACAGAAATATTCAGGATAGAGTTGCTAAATTAGTTCCTTTCTTGGAATTAGATTCTGATCCATATATTGTTTTGCATGATGGAAAATTAAAATGGATCCAGGATGCCTATACTTTTTCAAATAATTTTCCTTACTCTGAACCCTTCGAGGGCAAATTTAACTATATCAGAAACAGCGTAAAAGCAGTGATTGATGCATATGATGGTACAGTTAAGTTTTATGTGGCAGATACTTCTGATCCTTTAATAGATACTTATTCTAAAATTTTCCCGAATGTATTTAGACCTTTATCAGAAATGCCGACAGATTTAAGAGAACATATTAGATATCCAATTGATATATTCAAAATTCAGTCAAATAAATATTTAGAGTATCACATGCAGGATTCACAAATTTTTTATAACAATGAAGATTTATGGAATATACCTCAGGAAAAATTTGGGCAATCTGCAGAATTGCAGAAAGTGGAACCTTATTATTTAATTATGAAGTTACCTGGGAATAAAGATACGGAATTTGTTTTATTGAGTCCTTTTACACCTAATCAGAGAAAAAATTTAATTGGTTGGCTTGCTGGAAGAAGTGATGGAGATCAATATGGTAAATTAATCGCTTATAATTTTCCTAAAGATTTAACAATTTATGGTACTGAACAAATAGAAGCACGTATGGATAATGATCCTATGATATCTGAATGGTTTACATTAAGATGCCAGGAAGGATCGTTTTGTATAAGAGGGAATTTGTTAGTTATTCCAATTGGAGATACCTTATTGTATGCAGAACCAATTTATATGCAGGCTGAGGGAGTAGATTTACCTGAACTTAAAAAAGTTGTTATGGCATCAGCTGATCATGTAATTATGGCAGATTCTGTTGTGGAAGGTGTTAAAGCTTTGATTGAAAAACAGTCAAATGAAATACAGATTGGTGACATCAAGGTAATATCTGAAGTTGATGATTCAGCCAAAGGTATTTCTGATGTACTTTCTAAAAAGATTGAAAATCTTCTTGAAGATATTAAACTAATCTTAGAAGAATTAAATCAAGTTAAATAATAATATAATTTATCTGTACAGGAGAGTGATATGGATGAATCAAAATGGAAAGAAATGGAATCCAAGTATTATATGCATGTTGCTAATAGGTATCCGATGGTCTTGGAAAGAGGTAAAGGTACTAAAGTGTGGGACACAGATGGCAACGAGTATCTAGACTTCACTTCAGGTTGGGCTGTAAATAACATAGGGCATTCTAATGAAATTGTAGCAGAAGCAATTGCGGAACAAGCAAAAACTTTATTACAAACATCTAATGTATTTTATACAATACCTCAGCTTAAGCTAGCAGAAATACTAATAGAAAACAGTGTTTTAGATAAAATTTTTATATGCAATAGTGGAGCAGAAGCGAATGAAGGGGCAATTAAACTAGCTAGAAAATGGGGGAAACTTAATAAAAATGGAGCTCATAAAATATTAACTGCATTTGATTCTTTTCACGGGAGAACTATTTCAACTCTTGCAGCTACTGGACAACCAAAATATCATGAAATGTTTATGCCGGTAACAGAAGGTTTTGATTACTTTGATTTAAATGATATTCAGTCTGTGAAAAAAATAATAGACAAAGATACTGTAGGTATAATGCTAGAAGTAGTACAGGGCGAGGGCGGAGTTAATATATGCACACAAGAATTTGTTCAGCAGATTAGAAATATATGTAATCAAGAAAACCTGATTATGATTATTGATGAAGTTCAAACAGGTATAGGAAGACTTGGGGCATTATATGGTTATGAAAAATATAATATTGAACCAGATGTTATCACTTTAGCTAAAGGATTGGGTGCAGGAGTTCCAATTGGTGCTATTTTAGCAAAAGATGAGTTTTCAGTTTTTGTTCCAGGCGATCATGGCTCTACTTTTGGAGGGAATGCGCTTACTTGTGCTGCTGCATATGCATCTACAAAATATATCCTTGAAAATGATATCCATAATGAGGTTAATGAATTAAGTAAATATTTTATGGATAAATTAAATAATTTAATAAGTGAATATGAAATTATTAAAGAAATCAGAGGTATGGGATTGTTGATTGCAATGGAATTTTCAGCTGATATTTCAGCTGAAATTGTATCTCGATCTAATGAAGAAGGAATTTTAATAAACGCTGTTAGGCCTAATGCCATCAGATTTATGCCTCCTCTGACAGTGACTAAATCTGAGATTGATCAAGCGATAATAAAAATTAAAAATGCTATAGGAAAAACAATAAGATAATTGTATGAATTATAAAGATCTTTTAAAAGAAAAAAATATAAATTTAGTTGGAGCTGTTTCAGGAGGTCTTGATAGTTGCACTATTACTCATTGGCTATCTGCAAAAGGTTTTAAATTAAAATGTGTAACTGTTGATTTAGGACAACCGGATGAGGAAAACATTAATACTGTGGCAGAACGAATGATTGATTCTGGAGCTAGTGATGCTGTAATAGTTGATGGGAAAGAAAAATTATCACTATATGGTTTGAAAATTATACAATCTCAAGCTAAATATGAAGGAGGTTACTGGAATACTACAGGTATAGCTAGACCAGTGACAATAGCTTCTATTTTACCTCAGTTTGAATTATTTCAGTCAAATATTTTATTTCATGGAGCTACAGGACGAGGAAATGATCAAGTTAGATTTGAATTGGCTACTAAAATGCTTAATCCTAATATAAAAGTATATGCCCCTTGGCGAGATGAAATGTTTTTGCATGATTTTCTTGGCAGAGCTGAAATGATCACATATTGCAATGAAAATCATTTACCAATAAAATCTTCTGCTGAATCCAGGTATTCAACTGATGCAAATTTATTAGGGCTTACTCATGAAGCAGGAGATTTAGAGGATGTTGAAGAATCCCCATATTTTGTTGAACCAGGAATGGGTGTTTGGGCATGGGATGCAACTGATAAACCAGAATCAATTTCTATTAAATGGAAAAATGGAGTTCCGACCATGGTAAATGGAGATAATTATAGCTTGGTTGAAGTATTCAAATTGTTAAATAGAGTGGCGGGAAGACATGGTGTTGGAATAGGGATACATGCAGTCGAAAATAGATTTTTAGGTATAAAATCAAGAGGAATATATGAATCACCCGCTATGGAATTATTAGGGCAAAGTTATGAATTTTTATTGCAATTAGTTTTGGACAAAAGATTGAGAGATTATTTTACTTATATTTCTTCTGTATTGTCAAAACAAATATATGAAGGTTATTGGTTTGACACAACAACTTCTGTGGCTTTGGCGTCTTTATCTAAAATTTCAGAAATGATTTCAGGTACAGTTATATTGAAATTGTATAAAGGTAAAGTTTATTTTGACAAAGTTGAAAAATTAGAAGAAGTTTCACATTCTTTATATACTGATGATTCTTCAATGGAAAATACAGGGGATTTTAACCATGTAGATTCCCAGGGCTTTATGAATATTTTAGGTTTGAGTGCGAAAAATTTAGGTCTGAAGCAAAAGAATCATGAAGTTGTAGATTTATAATAAATAATTTTGGAGTTATAAATGAAGGATGAACTTTCCAAACAGATAATATCTACTGTCAGACAATTTGTTAAAAAAGATGTTGCACCTACCGTACATGAATTAGAAGATAAAGATATTTATCCTAAAGAATTAGCAGATAAAATGGCAGAATTAGGCTTGTTTGGGATTAATATACCGGAAGAATATGGTGGATTAGGATTGTCTTTTAAGACTTTATCTGAAATTTTTATTGAATTAAGTAAAGGGTGGATGAGCTTGGCTGGGATACTCGGCACACATACAATCCTTTCATATTTGATACTCAATTATGGTTCTGAACAACAAAGAAAAGAATATCTTCCTGGTTTGGCTAATGGTATTTACAGGGGAGGTCTTGGATTGACAGAATCTCATTCTGGCAGTGATGTTCAAAATATAAAAACATTCACAAAAAAAAATGACGAAAGTTATGAAATTAATGGATCAAAGATGTTTATAACAAACGGATCAAATGGAAATTTATTTATAGTTGTATCTAAAACAGACCTTAATGCTGAGCCAAAATATAAAGGTATATCATGTTTTATTGTTAAGAAAACCGATAAAGGTTTTAGTATTGGTCAAAAATTAAACAAATTGGGATATAGAGGTGTGGATACATGTGAATTACTTTTTCAAGAATGTGAAATTCCTTTAAATAGATTGTTAGGTACAGAAGAAGGGAAAGGTTTTACTCAAGTTATGGATGGATTAGAAACTGGAAGGATAAATGTAGCTGCAAGAGCAGTGGGAGTTGCTAAAGTAGCTTTAGATATGTCAATTACATATGCAAAAAATAGAGAAACTTTTGGGAAGAAAATTAAAGATCATCAAATGATTCAAGCTATGATAGCTACTATGGCGACTAAAATTGAGGCTGCAAATTTATTGGTGGATAATGCTGCTAAATTAAAAGATAAAGGTCAAAGGGTGGATCTGGAATCAGCAATGGCTAAACTTTATGCAAGTGAAATTTGCCAAGAAGTATGCAT
>ENA-ORDI01000654-ORDI01000654.1-marine-metagenome-genome-assembly--contig:-NODE-654-length-22258-cov-6.992291_pt1 | contig 22258 bp, 18 predicted proteins | sample MGYA00248628_ERZ508525 | MGnify/ENA primary metagenome ERZ508525 (study PRJEB26195, sample SAMN05422138) | marine metagenome | isolation source: East of Porto Seguro, South Atlantic Ocean | place... | reverse complement strand
AGTCCCTCCGAACGCTTGTCTACAGGTAGAAAGGGTGCCCTATAGTATTGACTTTCATGATAACATGGCGTATGTAGAATCTCTTAACAATAGACTCCCAACGGAAAGCGTCATTTGTATTGATTCTTATTATTTGTATCGGCTGATTAGTGTATAAATCCGGAAACCCTACTCCAACGTAGTTCCTGTAGTTTCTTTCGATTTCGTGGCCGGCTGACCTTGGAATTGAGGGATTGAATGCCCTGGACCGTAATTTGTGGAGGTATGATTTTGGCTTACCCAAGGACCCCGATGTCTATAGCGCTTATTTGGATCCCCTTGATTTTGATTCTTGCGATAGCCGCCGCCTGTGGCGGCTCCGCTCCTGAGCCGATAGTGGTGGAAAAGGAAGTAGTCAAGGAAATAATCAAAGAGGTCGTGGTACAAAAAGAGGTCATCAAGGAAGTTCCCGTAGAGGTTGTGGTACAAAAAGAGGTTATCAAGGAAGTAGTCAAAGAAGTTGTGGTAGTGGCCACGCCAACGGCGATGGCTCCCGCAATGGCAATGGAGCCTGTGGGCGCCCTCAACGTCGGCCAGTCGTCGCTGGGCACTTTCATCTACCACCCGTCCATCGCCGGGAACCCGGCGATCTACGTGGTTAGTACCACCATGGGAGAGGCCCTGGTCCGCTTCGACAAGAATCGGAAAGCGGCTCCCATGCTGGCCGAGTCCTGGAGCATCGGTGAAGACACGCTTACTTGGACTTTTAACATTCGGCCAGGGGTACAGTTCCACAAAGGCTACGGTGAGTTGACTGCGGACGACATAATTTACTCCTACCAGCAATGGGGAAGTGAATCGTCCGTCCACGCCAGGGCATCCTTCATCGCCGACTTCTGGACAAATCCCGAAGGCAGCGTCGAGTCACCTGATACCCATACCGTTGTGGTGAAAACCGCCAAACCCTGGATCAGCACACGCGCCCTTGAGTTCATGCGCCACGTGGGCGGAACCAGCGGTAACGTGGTGAGTAAGAAGCAGAGCGAAGAGTTAGGTATCGAAAAAACTAGCCGGGACACGGCCATGACTGGCTCATGGGAATTGGTGGAGACCAAGACCGGTGAGTTCTGGAAGATGAAGGCGGTACAAAACCATTGGCGCAAAACCCCGGCATTCGCCGAGATGACCTTGTGGGAGATTCCGGAGGAGTCGGCCCGCTTGGCCGGGTTCCAGACCGGACAGCTTGACACCTTCATTATGTCGTTCGACAACATTCCTCAGGTGGAGAAGGTGGAAGGCGCATTGCTAAACTCCGTGGGCCTTATCAGCCAAGCGGGGATGAATGTCTACGGCCAGCTTTACACTGGCATTGGCGACCCAGATCAGAAAGGCGACTTCGATGGTGACCGGGCCTGGGTGTCGGCCAACGCTGATGTAAATTCCCCCGAGTGGGCCAATGCCCGGAAGGTTCGTGAGGCCATGACTATCGCGATCGACCGGCAGACCCTGGTCGACACGCTGCTGGCTGGGTTCGGCGCCCCCCTATGCATTCGCGATTGGGGCGGCTATGAACACTTGGTACCGGCTGACTGGACCTGTGACTACGACCCGGAAAGAGCCAAGCAGTTGCTGGCTGAAGCCGGATACCCCGACGGTTTCACTATCGACCTGACGACGGCCATTCGAGGCGTTGCCGCCGAGGTGGAAGCTTGTGAGGCCATCGCCGCCATGTGGGGCGAAGTTGGGATCGACGTCAAACTCCAGAGGATCCCATACCAGACCTTACGGCCTCAGTTGGTTGGCCGCACTTGGCCCGGCGCGACCTGCCACGCTATCTCAATACGTTTGGAGCCGATGCTGGGCTTGAACAACTATCTGGATAAATCGACCTTTAACTATGGCACATTCCACCCCTACCTGAACGAGAACATAGGCGGTGTGATGGGTGAGTTGGATGACGCCGCGCGGATGGAAAAGACGCTAGAGATGTACGACTGGATGGCCCACGAGCAAAAGCTTGGGTTCGGTCTCTACACTATCGAGGGTGTAGTACCGGTGGGTCCCAGGATTCAGCCTTGGGAGTACACCAGCTTCAGCGACATCCGGCTTCCCAACGGCTACGAGAACATCGTTCCTCGTTAATGGTAAGTTAGTAGATCGAATCTCCCGCTAGAGCGGAGCAGCGAAACTAATCCGGACCGGGCAGTCAAGCCCGGTCCGGATTCAACTATTTTATTGGTAATTTTAAAGTAAAGACCGGAGACAACTATTGTCCCTGGAGGCTGATTCAGTGTTGGAAGTAAACCGGAGTGGTATCTAAATCCGGGCCTCTGCCATCGACAGAGGTCGTCATGGAGTGGCTGCGGCCGTTGATCGGATTGACGGTACGTACACTTATGGGCGTGCTTATCGGGGGAACCTTTGGTTTCCTTGGTGTCGGGATCGGATGGGGATCTTTCGTGTTTTTCGGCGCCCGCTCCGGCGACACCTTACTGCTTTTCTTCATAGGGGGTGCGTCGGTGGGCGTCGCCGGAGGCGTGTTCCTAGCATGGCTGAACCTTGATGGAAATTCGGCGGGTCGGCTCATCGTCATGGGCTCATTGCTGCTGCTGGCGGCGGCCGGCGGCTCTTGGGGAGGGTACCAATTCGGTTCGGCGCAAGATGTGCCCTGCTGCGCTACGGCGGATGTGACCCCCATAACATACATCGTGATTGGAGCTATCGTGGCTACCAGTGTCGCAGCGTTGCTACTAAACCTAAGCCATCGAGCGCTGCTTTTATTTCGACGATAATCCAGGAGTCGGCGGCCTGTACCGGCGAGAATCGGTTGGTAATTGGGAACGGACCCGGAGAGTAGATTATGCAACGTTTTCTAGTTCGCAGGTTCTTCATATCCATAATCACCCTATTGGTGGTTTCCGTGGTGATCTTCGCCATGAGCCGTGCGTCCGGAGATCCCAGGCACATCTTCCTGGATGATTATTCCACTCAGGAGGACTGGGACCGGCTGACCGTTTCGTTAGGCTTGGATAAGCCCTATTATCAGCAATACGGGATATTCCTTAGTGACGCCATGCAGGGAAACTTCGGAATATCCATCAAAGAGAAGCGCCCGGTTGTAGAAATCATTGGGGAACGAGTGGCGGCTACAATACAGTTGGGAGGGGCGGCCTTTTTGTTTTCGATATCATTGGGGTTACCTTTGGGGGTACTCTCCGCCGTGAAGCGTGGCTCTCTTATGGACGGATTTGGGAAGATGATTGCATTGGTCGGCCAGTCAGCTCCCAACTTTTGGCTGGGCATAATGTTGATGTTCTTTTTCGCGGTTAATCTGGGCTGGCTACCTCCCTACGGGCGGCAGGAGAAGTTGAGCATCATCCTCCCTGCCATCACTCTGGGCTGGTATTACGTGGCCGCTAATCTGCGTCTGATCCGCTCGGCCATGCTGGACGCCTTGGACTCTGAATACATCAAACTGGCCCGGGCCAAAGGAGTAAAACCCGCCGTCGTTATCTGGAAACACGCCCTGCGCAACGCCCTGGTGCCGGCGCTTACCTTTGCCGGTGTAACCCTGGGCGCTCTGGTCACCGGGTCACTGGTTGTGGAAACGGTGTTCGCCTGGCCTGGTTTGGGACAATTGGCGGTTCAGGCTCTGTTCGCCGCCGACTATCCGCTCCTGCAGGGCGTGGTCATGGTGTTTACGATGCTGTACGTCCTGGCGGCGCTGATCGTTGACGTTCTTTACGCCTACATCGATCCCAGGGTTCGTTACGCCTAGAATACCCGCCCCGATTCAAGAACCGTTGGCATTGGTAGTCAGTAAAGGAAGAAGCAGAGATGGCTGAACAAACTGCCGGTAGCGTCGTTTTCGCCCCAGAAGCACCTCGGGTAAAGGTTGCCCGTTGGCTGAGACGATTTCGAAGGATGCCCATAATACCCTCTATTATGCTGGGTGTTTTTATTTTTGTGGGGATAGCGGCGCCCTGGATATCGCCCCATGATCCCTTGAAAAGTGACCTGAGAGACAGGAACACGCCGCCGATGTGGGCGAGTTCCGAAACATCGCTTAAGACAGTTGTACAGCGGTTGTCGATCAACGAGAGGAGTTTCCAAATCACCCTGCAGAAAGCCTCATTGGACGACCCCGGAGTCAAGATCGGGGACGAGATTGAGGTAGTCACCAAAATCGGCGGCACCACCAAATACATTCTTGGCACCGACCACCTGGGTCGCGACGTGTTGAGCCGGGTTATCCACGGAGCCCGTGTCTCCCTGATAGTGGTAACTTTGGTCATCTTGGTGGGCATCACCATCGGGGTGACCGTTGGGATGCTGGCGGGTTGGTACGGAGGCTGGGTCGATGAGGTCTGCATGCGCCTGGTAGACATCAAGCTGGCGATACCGACGATCTTGCTGGCGCTGGTGATGGTCCTGGCTTTGGGACAGTCCTTTGTTCTGATCGTGGCCGTTCTCGCTCTCACCATATGGCCCCGAATCGCAAGGAACGTAAGGGGAGAAGTGCTGAGTCTGAAGACCGCTGATTACGTGGGCCTGGCCAAAGTTGCCGGTGCGTCCACCCCGCGCATCCTGATCGTGCACATCTTCCCCGGCCTCATCAATACTCTGATCGTGCTGACCACACTGGAGATCGGCATAGTCATTCTGCTGGAGGCCACGCTCAGCTTCTTGGGAGCGGGAGTCCCGCCGCCGACCCCTGCCTGGGGTTCCATGGTGGCTGACGGGCGAGATAGGCTGGCGGGCGCATGGTGGATCTCCACCCTTCCCGGCCTGGCGATAGTAGCTGTTGTGATGGCCGCAAATGTATTTGGAGATTGGCTTCGTGACACTCTGGACCCGCGGCTGCGGCAATTGGGGTAGAGAGTTGTCTGATTAGCTAGTGGCTGCGGTTACGATGGCCGCAGGTTTGAACAGGGAGAAAATTAAGCAGAGGCAAATTCGTCTCTGCTTTTTTGTTGGCCCGGCGGGGGGGTACACTGGGAATCGTGGCCCTCGTCTAGGTCTGGGGTAGTGGACTCACCCAGGCGAACTCTCCCTCAAAACAGCGCTATTGGATTAACCGGGGAGCCGGTTCCTCCTACGACACGAAGCGGATTCACGGTGAGCATGAACTCGTAACGGCCCTCCTCGGCGCAGGCCTCAGCTAGTGGTTGCAGCAGCGCGTTGTCCAACAGCCCGATGCCGTAGGCGAAGATTGAGCCGTGCACCGACCAGGGAATGTCGTATCCATTGGGCTCGAAATCCATCATGTCCCAGACCAGCAGGGAGCAGTCCGACTCCCGGATGAACTTGAGGCATGAAGCGTGCAGGCCCGCTCGTTGGCGGGGCTGGCCGGGCGCTGGAGGAGACCCCCACTGTGGATTGACCTCGTTCCAAGCGTCCCGGCCGCCATAGACGATTAACGCGTCACCCGGCTCCATGGTGATCCCTTGAGACTTGGCGACGTCCTCCAGGTCCCATCCGTGGATGGGCTCGTCCAATTTAACGAAGGGCTGCCCCCGGAACTTGGGAACGTCCAAAAGCACTCCCCGGGTAATGATTCCTTCCTTCCAGTGCTCCACCGACCCCCAAGTTGCACCGTCAAAGGTTATGACGTCGTCGGGGTTGCGTCCGTTCCACATCCCGTTGTGGTCCCAGACGTGGCACAGAGCATCCAAGTGGGTGGTCGCTTGGCCGTGATAGGAGATGCCGTAGAAATCGGTGGCGGAGCCGCCCGTGTCTTTGGCGCCGCGCTTCATGAAGTGGATGGCCGGGGTAGGATTGTTTGGCGCCGGGGTTTTCGGGAACTCGCGGCTCAACGACACGGCGCGGCCGGATTTGACCAACCGGGCAGCGGCGGCGCGTTTTTCCGGAGTGATCATATTGACCGCTCCAACCTGGTCGTCGTCGCCCCAACGCCCCCAATTCCGGTCCTTTTCCAGATAAGCCAGAACCTCTTCTTTCGTTGGTATTCTCCGTTCCATTATCGCTACTCCTGACAGTCAGATTGCTACTTTCTACAGATTGCCATCGGGATTCAGGCCTAGCAAGAACCGGCCCGCGGTTTCCAAGTGGACGGGACGCCCTTGGGCATGTTGGGTTATGACGTGGATGTCCTGGAAATAACGGTGGATCGCATTAGGCGTGAAGATCGCGTCCGATCCACTAAGGTTATAGGATATATCTACGGTCTGGGCCGCGCTTCGAATTGCGTACGTGCTGGCAAGGCGTAACTGGATGCGCTCCTCCGGCGTCAGTGCGCCATTCTTGCATGAGCCTTCCCAAACTGCGGAGGCGCATTCTTGGAGATACGCCCGGGCTGAGCGCCAGATGGCTTCCGCTTCTCCGATGAGCCGGTGGGTAGTGGAGAGATCTTGCACCAACGTGTTGGCTCGGACCGGCGTCTTGTTTGCGGCTAGGTCAATCACCGTGCCCAAGCTGGCGCGGGCGATGCCCAGAGCCACGGTGGCGAAGCCTGAGCCGAATAGCAGCCCTCTAGGAATAACGTAGACGGGGCTATCTGACCGCACGGGGTCAGTTTGGGCATACGTTCGGGTCTCGGGAACAAAGATGTCATTCAACTCGAAGCTAAAACTTGCGGTGCCTCGCATCCCGTTGACATGCCATTGGTCTACGAAAGTCACTTCATTTTTCGGCAGAAGCATCAAGCGGAAGTTTTCCCTGCCGGTGGGAGCGGTTTGTCCTTGGCTCCAAACGGGAACCAGGGCTGCGATCCAGGTGGCGTGGTCGAAGCCGCTACTGAAGTTCCACAGTCCGCTCAGCCTGTATCCGCCGTCCACGGTAACGGCCTTGGCGGATCTGGTAGGGGGGCCGTTGGTTACAACGGCTCGTCTTTCATCCCAAATCTCATGAGCGATCTGCTCTGGCATCCGCATCACATCGGTGGCGAACACATTGTTCTGGTTGATTGCCCAAGCGGTGCTGCCATCAACGGCGGCGAATATCTCAAGTATCTTGCGGAATGTCGGATGGTCCAGTTCCGCTCCACCCATCGAACGAGGAATGAGGAGGCGGAAGAAACCCTTGTCGGCAATCTCGTTAGCGAGTTCGGTGGGTAGTTGGCGTTCAGCTTCTATAATGTCGACTTTAGGCGCCACGCGGGAGGCCAATTCGCGGGCGGTATCAAGATAATATTCGGTGTCGTGTGGTGCTGTTGGCATGTTCCGTCCTATTCTTTTGATTCGGCGCCATCATGCATATAACCGTGAGAACGAAGCGCCGTGATTTGGCGGCAGCTTTACTATGTTTAGACAGCCGCCGCCAGTATTGTCTAGCCAGTTGGACGCTCGTTCTGTGGAGCAATGGCGTCCCGTTCACTCCATCAGAATGAAATACTTTTTGACCCATTGCATCTTACATCCGTAGGGGCCATGGGGAAAAGTACTCTCCGGTAGGAGGTCCGGGATCGCGAGATGGGGCATCAGCGTCGTACCCACTGCCACGATTTCCATGGGGTTGCCGGGGCATCGGAACAGCAGTAGCCGTAAAGATCTGTTCGACGTATCCTAGTCTATCGAGACATGATGTAGCTAGATCACCATTGACATCAGGCGGCTATAGTATTAGATTCGAGCAAAATTCAGAGATGTGGAGACGTTATGGTTACTGCTATCAGCGATGAGATGTTTAGCGGTGAGGCCATCGCCGACCCTTACTCCTACTACGGTCGGATCAGGGACGAAGACCCTGTCCATTGGAATGAGAAGTACGAGCTCTGGGTAATCACCCGACACGATGACTTGGTCTGGATGACCAGGCATCACGAGTTGTTTTCCTCAGAGTTCTGGTCTAGGGACAAAAGATCGCCCTATCCGGCGATCGACGAATCTGACCTCGGCTTATACCAATTCATGAGGGAGTTCTTCATGAAGTGGTTCATCCAGCAGGATAGGCCGGTGCACACGGATCAACGAAAGGTGGTGCACAAGTGGTTTAACCCAGCCTCCATGGAAACGTGGCGCCCGATGGTCCAGAAAGTGGTCAAAGATATGCTTGATGAGGCCGATCAGAACGGGCGGATGGATGTCATGAAGGACTTTGCCACTCCGCTGCCCCTCTTTGTCATCGCACAGATGATGGGGATGCCTTTTGAGGACCGGAAATTCATCCGCTCCATGGCCGAGAAGCTTCTTTTCATCGGAAGGGGGGAGGCGGACCGGATGCAGCCCCTAACCGATGGAATCAAAGAGCTGATGGAATACTTGTCTCCCTTGGTGGCCCAGAAGGTGGCCCTACCGGTCGACGAGAATGACCTTCTCTCGGTGTTGGCCAGCGGTGAGAAAACTGGCGCCCTAACCAGGGACGAGGTGATAGCCGACGCCATCCTGCTTCTTCTGGCCGGACACGAGACTACGATCAATCTTATCTGCAACGGCACCCTGGCCTTTACGCAGCATCCAGACCAGTGGAAGCTGTTGAAAGACGCGCCGTTCCAGGACCCTGATACCATTGTAAGGGCCACGGAGGAGTGTTTGCGCTACGATCCGCCGGTGAAGTCGATCCAGCGCATCGCGTCGGAAGACGTGGAGTTGGGCGGGAAGTTGTTAAAAGAGGGAGACCGCATCCGGTGGTTCATGTCCAGCGCCAACCGCGACCCGGCCAAGCACGAGAATCCCGACACATTCGATATCAGCCGTTGGCCCAACACCCACGTGGCCTTCGGGTCCGGTATCCACCACTGCCTTGGCGCGACGCTGGCGAGAATGGAGGCCCAAGAAGCCTTCAAGGCCCTAGCCGAGAGGTACGACTCCATAAGCCTGGAAACCGATGATTACGAGTATCAGCCCAGCGTCACCTTCCGCTCCTTGAAGAGCCTGCCGGTTTCGCTGAAATAGAGAGTAGCAATGCCACGAAAGCTTAGAGTTTCCGTTGACCTCGACATCTGTGTAGGAAACGCCATGTGCGAAACCTACGCGCCCAAGGTGTTTGTTCTCAACGACGACCGGCAGTCCACCGTAGCGGACCCAAACGCTGACACGGAAGAGAACATTATGGAGGCGGCGCAAGACTGTCCGGTTAGCGCCATAACCGTGATTGACGACGAGACCGGGGAGACTCTTTTCCCTTAGGTTTCTGTCGGCGCTAGTGTTCTGCTCACGCAACAGGAGCGGTTCAGAGTGGGCGGTGGCCGGCTTTGACGAATCGAGTGGGCATAGGACGTGAATCTATGCTCACGTGGCCAGTGTGACCGGCTCCCGCTGCCTCAGCAGAACTATCCCCATGACTACTATCCATCCATAGGCGGCGAGCATTCCAACGATCATGACCCCGCTGGCCAGGACAACCACCGGTTCCGGAGCGACGATCCATCCCACGATGATGGGCAGAGTCAGGAGACTGAAACCACCCGCGGCGACGGCTCCGAACATACCGAACCACCCGACCCACTTGGGCGCCACTGATGTCCGAAAGATGGCGAGAGAAAAGAGCCCGATTCCGATGCTGAAGAAGAGTTCGTGGGCGATAAGATCCAGAAACAATCCTGTTTGGTACAGGGTGCTGGCCAGAACCTCCAGGGCGGGCCTGGTGGCTTCACTTGCCGCCACGTAGCGAGACCCCAGTTCATAAGCAAACGCCCTAAACATGATATTGGCGGCGATAAAAAAGAGACTCCCCAAAACCAACGCTAGTACCCCAACCCACAGCATTGCGCCCCACCGGCGAAGCACTTGGTAAAACCCCAGGGCGACGGGCAACCCTACGACGTGGCTGATGACTGCCAGCCAGTTGGCGACTAAGTAGGCCGTTGGGTCGGCGTTTACTTGTAAAAGGTACGGTCCCATGTCGCCGGGGTCCCAGGGTGTGGCGACCGCGGAGACAACCAGCCATGCGACCCATGTGACGCCATATAGGATGGCGCACACCCCGCTGAGCTTCACGAGGTTTGTTCCAGTTTCATCCATAAATCGGCCGATACCCGTTGCCTTAGCCGAGGGTTGCCTATGGATCGATCAAGGTCAGTTGATCTAGGATTTGGAAGCGTTCGGTCCGGCAGTCCGGGCGAACCCTTCTACTCTATGGATTCCCGGAGACATTTGAAGAAGTTGTCCATGATCATCCTGCCTACGCTCTCCATCAGGCGTTGACCTACGCGGGCGACCGGACCGCCGATCTGAGCGTCGCTGTCCACGCCGATGGTGGTTAGGCCTTCTTGCTCGTCCAGGGTAATGGTGGCCTCACCATTCACGAAACCCATGTTTCCGCTACCCTCGATCACTAGCCGGAACGACCGGTTAGGGTCCTTGTCGAGCATGGATATCTTGGCGTTGTAGGTTCCCTTTACCGGGCCAACGCCCACCGTCATCGTTGCCGTGTAATCGTCCTGTCCAACCGGCTCCAATCCGTCACAACCGGGGATGCAGCCGGACAAGGACACGGGGTCGGTCAAGGCATTCCACACTTTCTCGGCGGTGGCGGCAACCTCATAACTTCCGGTGAGTTTCATAAATCTCCTGTCTGGAAATGGCTAAAATCTTTCGTCGGCCAGGGTGAGCAGATTGAGCAGGGTCTGTGCGCCGTTGGCGCAGTCCTCAGGGGTGGTGAATTCCTCGGGCGAGTGGCTGATGCCGTTGACGCTGGGCACGAAAATCATCGCCATTTCGGCGATCTGGGCAAGAGCCTGGGCGTCGTGGCCGGCGCCGCTGGGCAGCCGCTGTGACTCCAAGCTTGACCGGCCGGCAGCTTCTTCCACCATCGCTTGCATCGAATCGGCTATGGGGACCGCCGATGTGAATCTTTGGCGATGGATCTGCATCGTTACTCCTTCGTCCGACGACACCCGTTCCACAGCGCGGCGTAGCTCGGTTTCGGCGGCGGAAAGAGCATCCATTGACACGTCCCGGAACTCCACGCTGATGCGGGCTTTGCCGGGGATGACGTTGGCGGCGTTGGGATGAGCTTCTATCGCCCCGGTAGTGGCCACCCGGCATATTTCATCTTCAGCCGCCATGCGCTGGACCGCCAACACCAGGCGGGAGGCGCTTACAAGAGCGTCGTGCCGGTCCGCCATTGGTGTGGTGCCGGCGTGGTTGGCCATCCCGTCGATCTCCACTTCAAACAGGGCCCGGCCGGTAATGCCGGTCACAACGCCGATGGGGGTGCCGGTCTGATATAGGGTGGGGCCTTGCTCGATGTGGAGTTCGAAGAAGGCGGCTAGCTCTCCCGCCGCCCGTTGGGCTTCGTCAACGCGGGAAAGGTCTCCCCCGATGTCGGACATCCTGCTGGCCAAGGTGACTCCTTCATCGTCGACGGCGGCAAGGTCTTCCGGCAGCAATAGCCCCGACATGGCTCGGCTGCCGAGCAGCCAACGGTGAAAGCGGGTGCCCTCTTCGTTGGTGAAGACCATCACCTCCACCGGGTGCCGTAGTGTTAGGTGATTGTCGGCCAAAGTCTGCGCGCACTCCAGGGCGGCCATTACTCCCAAGGCGCCGTCGTACTTGCCTCCGCTGGGGACGGTGTCGGCGTGAGACCCCATGCCGATGGCGGGCAATCCGGCCACGGACCCTTCTTTCCGGGCGATGATGTTGCCCCCGGCGTCGATGCGGATATCCAATCCGGCCTGGCTCATCAATGACATGATGTAACGGCGGCCGGCTACGTCGTCCGGAGAAAACGCGATACGCTGCATACCCTGGGGCGAGTCGCCGAACCGGCCCAACTCTTGCAGGGTGCGGTTTAACCGGGCGCCATCGACGGTAGGTTGAGTCATATCGTTAGGTCCTTTCAATCAGCCTGGAGAGTTACTAGCCCCTAGGCCCTGATTTCCTGCTTTTGACCGCTCCAGCCTTATGGCCCGCTCCACCAGTCTCCGGTCTAATCCTCTTTGGGCCGCTAGGTCGATGTCGCGGAGGGAGGCTGAGTCTCTTCCCAACAGGGCGTTGGCAACCCCACGCACAGCGTACACCCCACCAATCCACGGTACAATAAGGATAGCCTCGTCGAAGTCTTCCCTGGGCCGGCGATACTGTTCCCAGCCGTCGTAGGCCAGGCCCCATCGGCGGTAGGCTGTAATGTCTTCCGTGATCAATCCCACCGCTTGGTCAAGGTCCTGAACGGCCTGTTGGTAGCGTCCCGATCGGTGGTAGGCATATCCCCTATTGGTGTAGGCCGGCCCCGCCAATGGATCCAGGGAGATGGCGGTGTTTAGGTGTTGTATAGCCTGCTGGATCTTTCCCAGATTGAGGGCGATGTAAGCCCGGTTATTGTGAGATTGGGCGTGTTCGGGGTCCAGCAGGATGGCTTCATCCAGGTCGCGGGCCGCTGGTTGGAACTGGCCCAACTGAGCGTAAGCCGCGCCACGGCTGGCGAGGCTGGGAGCATTGCCCGGGTCAAGCCGGAGGGCATGATTCAGGGTTGTGAGGGCCCGTTGGAGTTGAGCCATGCCCCGATAGGCTTCGCCCAAGCGATGATAGGGCGGGGCGAACTGACTATCGGCCTGGGTGGCGTCCTCCCAGTCCTGTATGGCCAGCCGGGGTCGGCCCAGCTCGGCGTAAACGTTACCCCGGCCGTAATAGGCTCTGGAGGAATCGGGATCACGCCTGATTGCCTCCCCGTAATTCTCGATGGCTTGGGGTATTTGCTTCAGCGCGGCGTGGGCTTCGCCTCTGCCGAGGTAACCCTCCGCCACATCTGGGTCTAGCAGGATTGCTCGTTTGAAATCTTCGATGGCTCGAAGAGGCTGGCCCAACCGGTTATACACGAACCCTCTGGAATAGTATGCCTGCACAAATTTCGGGTCCAACCGAATGGCTTCGTCGAAATCCACGACGGATCGCTGAAGGTTGCCCTGAGCGGCATGAATCGAGCCGCTGTCTTGAAAAGGGCGGCCGGCGGCCGGGTCCCGGTTGACCGGCTGGTCCAGGGAAATAATCGCCTGCTGCCGTTCCGGAACTTTTCCGGTCTGACAACCGGCGAGGATAAGGGCGCAGGCCGGAAGCAGAACCAATGTAAATAACCAAGTATGCTTCACACGGATTCGCCAATATTCCGATTTAACGGTGATGGCATGCCAAAGCCCCAACTAACGCAGGGCTCTAATCCGCTGAATCGTATCTGCGAGAAGGGCTTGATCATAGCCAAGCCCTACGGCTTGTTCCAGGTCTTGCTGGGCGGCGGCGTCATTGCCAGTATGGGCGTTTTCCGCGGCGCGTAGCGCATAAGCCTCTCTGTAGTTCCCGTCAAGACGGATCGCTTCCGTCAAGTCGTCCAAGGCCCGTTGACGTTGGTTCAAGTTGCCGTAAAACTTGCCCCGGTCGACATATATTGCGGCGAAGGTGGGACTGAGGCGGATCGACTCGGCGTAGTCTCCCAAGGCCAGGTCTACTTGGCCCAGTTTGGCGTAGATATTAGCCCTTCGGTGGTAGTAATCCGAGAAAGTTGGCGTGATCCGTATCGCTTGGCTGTAGTCCTCGATGGCCTTGTCAGTCTCCCCTAGATCGTTATGGAGATTAGCACGAGTGAGATACATTTTGGCGTCCTCAGGGTTGAGCAGCAGAGCCTGGCCGTAATCCTGCAGGGCCATCTGATATTCGCCCAGATCGGCGCGAGCGCCACCACGGTTGGCATAAGCTTCGACAGACTGGGGGTTCAGCTCCAGGACCTTGCCGTATTCGGCGATAGCTTCGTTCAGCTTCCCTTGCCCCTGCAATTCCACCGCAGCTTTGTAGGTCTTTTCCTCCGCGGTCAGACTGACGCACGCCGTTAGCGCTACCATGGCGAGCAACATAAGCGCCGTCAATAGCAATAGGCCCTTCACATCCACACCTCTTAAACCAGCACTTTGAACCCGTAGCTTGGACTGTTCAAATCTCCCTCACGAAACCGGGACATGCGCAGGGGAGAGATGTCTATGGTGGTGGCCCGGCCGTCCAGCATCAGTTCGGCCATCAGCACACCCACCATGGGAGATAGTTTGAACCCGTGGCCGCTGAACCCAGTGCAGATGTACAGGCCATCGATTCCGTCTACCCGGTCAATGATGGGATGAGAGTCCGGAGTGGACGTGTACAGTCCGGCATAGCCGGTGCTGAATTCGGCTTCTTCCATGACTGGAATCCGGCGAACCAGCCGGCTCCACACTTCTTGAATGAAGCTCTGGCTGGGCCTGGCGGCGTATATCTCCGGATCATCCACCACTTGCTCAATGTTGCCGTTGCCCACCAGAGTTAGGTCTGCGCCTTCCGGGCGGAAGTAGATCAGGTTGGCAATATCCGCACCGCCGGGATGGTAGGGAAGCTTGTCTACTGGGCGTTTAAGGTGTATCACCTCGTGCCGGGTGGCCTCCAGTGGCAGGTCTATTCCGTGCTGAAGTAGGAAGCGCCGGCTCCAGGGACCGGTGGCCACTACGGCCATGGGTGTTTCGATGCGCTCTCCGGCGGTGATCACCGCGGTTACTTTCCCAGAAGAAATCTCCACAGTGGTGGCTGGAGACTGTAGCCTTATTTGGGCGCCCAACTCACGGGCCCGGGAGGCATAGGCGGCGGCGACGCCTGAAGGATCAGCGTGTCCCGACATGGGTTCATAGGCGATGGCGGCGCAATCTTCTAAGTTGAAGGCGGGGGCGATCTCGGCGGCGTCCTCCCGGCTGATGACGCTGGATTTAATGCCAACCCGCTGATGCATGGCCACATTGGCGTGGAAGGCGTCCACGTCATCGTTGCCGGAGAAGATCAGGTACCCGGTTTCCACGAAGGCAGCCTGGTTCTCTACGCTGCCGCCGATAACCTGATCGAAGTTGCGGAATATCTCCAGGCTTTGCCAGGCCATCCGGGCGTGGACTTCGTTGGAGTAGTGCATCCGCACGGCCCCGGAAGAGCGGCCGGTGGAACCGGAGCCCAGCGACTCACGCTCCAACAATATCGAGTTGGTCAATCCGCGGGCGGCCAGGTTGAACAGTATGCTGCAACCCATCACCCCGCCGCCGATAATTACGGCTTCGGTTGTTGTAGTCATATGGTCAGTTTATCCAATTTCGATTTTCCACCCCGTAAAGGTTCCGAAGCAGGGACAGCGGCGATTCTTCTCGGCATTTCCGAGGATAGTTTCACAATTATATGTCTTTCACAGGTCGACGAGTATAGATATCTAGGCCGGGTTTTTATTCCAAATACCTGTCTTGCCGTCGCCACTGCCAGGTATATAATGGGCGCGAAGTTCCTTAAAACCAAGAGAATCTTGGCACAGATTCTGAGTTTACGGAGGCAAGTAGATGGGCGCGACAGATACAATCGCCAAGTGGATCGTCAACACAACGTACGAGGACATACCGCCCGACGCTATCCGGGTGGCCAATGAGTCATGCTTCGACGTCATTGGGGTTATCCTGGCGGGTTCAGCCCAGCCGGTGGGTGACATCATCAAGAAATATGTCGCCGATCAAGGGGCGGCGCCTCAAGCTACGGTGCTTTCGTCGGGATCTCAAAGCTCCGTAGCCAACGCGGCCTTGGCCAACGGGACCATGGGCCATGCCCTGGACTACGACGATTTTGGCGGATTCGGCCATCCCACTGTCGCTATTTTCCCCGCTCTACTGGCGATCGGAGAGCACTCGGGAGCTACCGGACGAGATCTGCTGGAAGCCTATGTGATCGGGTGCGAGGTTGGGCTGGCGCTGCAACATGCCACCAAATACAAGCAGATGGACAAGGGGTTCCACAGTACCGCGGTCATCGGCCGGTTGGCCTGCACCGCCGCCTGCGCCAAGCTGATGAAGCTAGACCATGGACAGACCGTCATGGCGCTGGGCATGGCTGGGTCCATGGCCAGCGGGTTGATCCACAACTTCGGCACCATGACCAAGCCGTTGCACGCCGGCCTGACCTGCCGGGATGGCGTGACCGCGGCCCAACTCGCTCAGCGGGGATTGACTGCCGGAGAGCAGATCATTGAGCATCCCTTCGGTTTCGCTACCACCGTTCTGGGAGAGGGCATCTACGACTTGGATGAGATGGCGGAAAACCTGGGTAAGCCTTACCGGGTTCAGGACGCTTTGATGATTAAGAAGTATCCCTGCTGCGGTGGCAATCACGCCATGTTGGATAGCCTGTTCAGCCTGATGCGAGACAACGATTTCACCTACGAAGACGTGGCCTCGGCCGAGGTCGACCAGTCGTATTACTCGGTGGTGATGCTTTACCAGGACCCTGACGACGAACTTAAGGGGAAATTCAGCGCCAAGTTTAACGTCGCGGCGGCCCTGGTGGACGGGGAAATTGCTGTGGACACTTTCACTCAAGAAAAAATAGCCGACCCCACCATCAACGAAACCATGGGCAAAGTGCGGACCAGGGTCATGGCCAAATCCGAGGAGATGCTGACCAGGTCCGATGACGGACATAAGATCAAGATCACGTTGAAAGATGGCCGGGTGTTCGAGCACGTTACTGCCAGGGCCGACATCCTGGGCAGCCAGAAAAACCCGTGGGGCTTTGAAAACATCAAAGCTAAGTTCCAGGAGAATGTGGCGTTGGTGCTATCTCAAGAAGGCGTGGAAGACGCGGTCAACGCCTGGTCGGATATCCTACAGGTGACCGATGTGTCCGGCACTGTTGCGAGAACACTGAGTTAACAGCCGGGCTGGAGACGGGTAAAGGACGTAGAAGAACGAACTATGGGTTGACGCAGGATGGACCTTGCCCATACAATCCGCTCTCAAGTTATGAGCCCGTGGGACAATCCGGGCGGCAAATTGCGGCTAGGAGCCACGTCGATACGTACATTGGGCAGAAACTGCCCGGCAAAATTTACTAAAAGGCCGTCACCGGCGGCGTAGAAAGAGATAACCCATGGCTCAACAAGGTCCGAATCCAATCGATGCTTACGAAGCTGCGATTCAACTGATGCTGCCTAAGTTGGCTAGCATCAAGGCTGATCAATTGAGTTCGTCTACTCCCTGTAGCGAATGGAACGTTCAGTCGTTGATCAACCATAACCTCAGGGTCGCGGTGTTCGCCAACAGCGTATTGAACGGGGCCCCGGGGATCCTGGTGAGATGTTCTCGGTGGCGGATCCGATACCGACCGAAGGCGCGGAGGCCGTTTTCCGGGCCAATACCGCCGCAGTGCTGGCCACCGCCAAGTCCATGGATATGTCATCCACGGTGGAGACGCCCTTCGGTCCGATGCCCGCGGGCGGTTTCCTCATGATTCCCATGGGAGACATTGTTATCCACAATTGGGACCTGTCCACGGCAACAGGCCAGAATACCGACATGGACTCCGCCTTGGCGGAAGCGTGTTATGGGTTCTTGTCCCAGGCTATAGAAGGGGCCCGGCAGGGCGGCTTCTTTGGATCGGAGATACAAGTGCCGATCACTGCCAGCATTCAGGACAAGCTACTGGGCATGTCCGGACGCACGCCGTAAGGCAATTACAGGCAAGATTCCACTTACCGGAAGAATGGGCACAATAAGAGAAGGCGGGAGGCCTTTAACCTCCCGCCTTTTTGTTACCGCTCTTTTGAGGGAACTCACCCGGCGATCTAGGAATCCAAGCGTATCGAGTCGCCAACCTTGAAGGAGCCGCCGTTGATTACCATGGCGAGCATTCCTCGGCGGTGATTTATTTTGTCCAGTAGCCCCGGTTGAAGGGCGTTCATCTTGCCGCAAGGCTCGCACTCGCCGACGATCTCCATGGTTATCGTGTCGCCGATAAAGAACACTTGGCCGGGCTGCGTCTGGGACATATCTACGCCGGTGGTCGTAATGTTCTCTTTGATCTGACCCGGCTCCAACTCAAATTCGTCCAGAGTTTCTTTGTCCATCAACAGCACCTGGCGCATATTCCCTTTCGCACAGCTACGGTCGCCTTCCAACCCCATTCCGGAGATTGCGTTGGCTTCTTGCACTGAGTTTGAGGGTGTGCCCTTGACCCTGGCGATGTGGATGTTGACGATGCTACCCTGTTGCATCTTGGCCTGCCTCCTAAGTTGTCTGGTCTCCGCTCTTGTGCTAATCTGTGGCCCCGAACGGCTTCAAAGACTAACACTGTGTTGCGCTCTTAACTCACCGAATTATAGCGGCAACATGCGTGAACTGCCACTGGGCTAGTTGACAGATAACCTCTCAATTGGAGGCGACGATGGATAATCAGTTCATCAAGACAGAAACCAGGGACGGGGTTTTTATAATCACCATGCACGACCCGTCTACCCGGAACGCAATGGGCGCTGAGATGGCCCAAGAGCTCCTGCAAGCCCTGGACCAGTTTGAGGACAACCCGGAACAAAGGGTGTTGTTGCTCACGGGCACCGAGCCGTCGTTCTGCTCCGGGGCGAACGTTCGTGGCTTCAACCAGCGGATCCAGGACCGGGACGAAAAGTCCAACACCGGCGCGGACCCGGCCCCCTTGCCCTGGGGGAGGATGGAGAGCCGGTTTGCCAAGAGATCCACGTCCGAGGCCGTCGGCGCCGCAATGGTGCCCCTGCGGCTCCACGAGCTGCAGAAACCATCGATAGCCGCGGTTAACGGCCACGCCATGGGAGTCGGTATGGGTATAGCCCTGGGCTGCGACATCCGTATCGCCGCCGAAAAGGCCCAGTTCTCCGAAGCCTTCGTGCGCATGGGGCTTATACCGGGCGACGGTAGCTGCTGGCAGTTGCCCCGGTTGATCGGTTTGAGCAACACCCTGCTTCTGCAATACACCGGGGACCGCATCGACGGCAATGAAGCCTATCGGTTGGGTCTGGTGAGCAAAGTAGTCGCCGACGACGCCATCGAAGAAGCCTCGATGGAACTAGCGACCCGCTTGGCCCAAGGGCCCACCCAGAGCTTGGCCATGATTAAATACCTGGTGCACCAGAGCCTGGACATGAGCCTAAAAGACAGTCTACATCTGGCCCACGTGGCCCAGGACCAGGCCCGGTCGACGGAGGACCACAAAGAGGCGGTCCAGGCATTCCTGGAAAAACGCCGGCCGGAGTTCAAGGGGCGGTAACCGAGTTTTAGTCAATCTGGTTAACTCCGTGCATAGACCCTTGACTGGGAGGCATGCCGCCCGTATAATCGTAAGTCCGCAAGAGGATACTTGTTGGCGGAAGGTTGTTTGCAGTTGATGCGAGTCACCTGAAAAAGACAATAGAGTTGGGATAGCCTGGACGGCGGTTCGGGGTAAACCCCAGCCGCCGTTTCTCTTGCCCGCACATTAACAAAAGAATAGGAAGCGAGAATCCTGCGAAGAACAAAGTATTAAGTTTGAAGTTCCTAGCGTGGGTCAAGTTATTAAGGGCTTACGGTGGATGCCTTGGGACCAAGGGCCGATGAAGGGCGCGGCAAGGCTGCGTTAAGCCTCGATGAGCCGTCTAGCAGGCATAGTCGGGGATACCCGAATGGGGTAACCTAATCCGGTGTTGAGTCGGATTATCCCGGTTTTGTATCGGGAAGGTAAGCGGGGGAACTGAAACATCTAAGTACCCCGAGGAAAAGAAATCAACCGAGATTCCCCTAGTAGTGGCGAACGAACGGGGAATAGCCTAAACCAGTACGACTTAGTGGAGTGAGGTCCTATGTCGTATCGGGGTTGTAGGGCGCGTTTTAGGTCGCCTCGCCAGACCTGAAGGAGTTACAAATCTTGTCTCTAGTCGAAGGCACCTGGGAAGGACCGTCATAGAGGGTGAAAGCCCCGTAGACGAAAGGGACAAGACTCCTAGCGCATACCCTGAGTACCACGGGGCACGGGAAACCTTGTGGGAATCTGGGGGGACCACCCTCCAAGGCTAAATACCCTTGGTCACCGATAGCGTACCAGTACCGTGAGGGAAAGGTGAAAAGAACCCCTAGCGGGGAGTGAAATAGATCTGAAACCGTAAGCCTACAGAAGGTCGTAGCCTCTTCTTTTATTGGAAGGGGTGGCGGCGTGCCTATTGAAGAATGATCCAGGGACTTAATGTGTGGAGCGAGGTTAAGGAACTGTAGTTCCGGAGCCGTAGCGAAAGCGAGTCTGAATAGGGCGCTTAGTTCCATATATTAGACTCGAAACCGGGTGAGCTACCCATGGCCAGGTTGAAGGTTCGTTAACGCGAACTGGAGGACCGAACCCGTGGCTGGTACAAAAGCTTGGGATGAGCTGTGGGTAGAGGTGAAATGCCAATCGAACTCGGAAATAGCTAGTTCTCCCCGAAATGCATTTAGGTGCAGCCTCGGGAACTAGGTGGACGGAGGTAGGGCACTGAATGGGCTAGGGGGCGTGAGCTTACCAAACCCAATCAAACCACCAATGCCGTCTATCCGATACCCGGGAGTGAGACTGCCACAGATAAGTGCGGTAGTCGAAAGGGAAACAGCCCAGATCACCGGCTAAGGCCCCCAAGTGCAAGCTAAGTGGCAAAGGAAGTGAGATTCCCCAGACAACCAGGAGGTTGGCTTAGAAGCAGCCATCCTTTAAAGAGTGCGTAACAGCCCACTGGTCGAGGGGTTTCGCGCCGAAAATGTAACGGGGCTCAAGCTTGCCGCCGAAGCCGTGAATGTTCAGGTACAGAGGCTAAAATCTTGCTCCCAATGGTGGATCTACCGGGAATCCAATGATCGGGAAACTCCGACTTCGGTTGGAGCGGAACGGCCAAAGGGCTCCCGGCGGTGAATCCGGCGGGAAAAGGGTCAGATCCTCTGAATCATGCCTGGGTATGGTAGGGGAGCGTTCCTCGGGCGATGAAGGTCAATCGTGAGGCTGACTGGAGCGCGGGGAAGTGAGAATCCTGGAATGAGTAACGTAAACTAGGGTGAAAATCCCTGGCGCCGAAAGCCCAAGGTTTCCTACGCAACGTTTATCGGCGTAGGGTTAGTCGGTCCTAAGCCGTAGGCAAGAGCCGAAGGCGATGGACAGCAGGTTAATATTCCTGCACCGCCGTTGTTTCGCTTTAAAACTAAGGAGGGGTGCGGAAGGGTAGGTAGGGCATGCCTATTGGACATGGTGTGTTCTTCTCCGTAGGCCAAGATGGGGCAGGCAAATCCACTCCATCGTTACGAGCCGAGAGAGGAGGGAATCGATCTTTCGAGATACGAAACTCTGCTGATCCCAAACCGACGAGAAAAGCTTCGTAGTTATGGAGCAGGGGCGACCGTACCGCAAACCGCCACTGGTGGGCAAGGATAAAAGTCCTAAGGCGTTCGAGCTAACCTCCGTTAAGGAACTAGACAAAAGAGCCCTGTAACTTTGGGAGAAAGGGCCCCCCGGTGGGTGAAGCCACTAGCTGGTGAAGCGCTCTGGGGGCGCAGAGAAGAAGGCCGGGCGACTGTTTAACAAAAACACAGGTCTGTGCTAAGGGGAAACCCTACGTATACAGGCTGACGCCTGCCCAGTGCCGGAAGGTTAAGGGGAGCGGTGAGAGCTGCGAACTGAAGCCCCGGTGAACGGCGGCCGTAACTCTAACGGTCAACCGGTTAGTCCAACCAGGCCCCGGCGCAAGCCTCGGCCTCAAAGGCTGACCAAGGCCGTTATAAAATCTGGCTATATGCTGGAAACTCCGAGTATCCGGCGCTACCAAGTCATCCTAATCTGGGTTGATCGGTAATAATGCGTCCGGTGCGGACAATCAGCAGGAAAGGCCTCGGAGAAGAAACGCTAACCCATGTCCATGGGGAAGCGCGGACCTCCCTGGAATCCTCAGAGACCATACGCCAGACCCCTGTCGGAACGTGGGGAAGATATGGTCCGATCTGTATGGCGACATGCAGAGGCCGGCAGAAATGTCCGGCCCCGTCTAACTACCCCATCCTAACCTCCCCCTTTAACAAGGGATGGGACCAATGGAGAAGTTTGATGAGTAACAAAATGCCTAAGGTAGCGAAGTCCCTTGTCGGGTAAGTTCCGACCCGCATGAATGGTTGAACGACTTGGCCATTGTCTCGACGGAGGGCTCGGTGAAATTGCGGTGCCCGTGAAGACGCGGGCGACCCGCGGCAGGACAAAAAGACCCCGTGGAGCTTTACTGTAGCCTGGTATTGGGCTGGGAGCTGTCATGTGTAGGATAGGTGGGAGGCTATGAAACCCCGACGCTAGTTGGGGTGGAGCCGCCGTTGAAATACCACCCTTGGCTGTTTTTGGTTCTAACCTCAGCAAAACTGGGGGACAGTGCCTGGTGGGCAGTTTAACTGGGGCGGTTGCCTCCTAAAATGTAACGGAGGCGCCCAAAGGTCCCCTCAGGACGGATGGAAATCGTCCTAAGAACGCATTGGCATAAGGGGGCTTGACTGTAAGACCTACAAGTCGAGCAGGGACGAAAGTCGGGCAAAGTGATCCTACGGCACCGTGTGGAAGGGCCGTGGCTTATC
>ENA-ORDI01000648-ORDI01000648.1-marine-metagenome-genome-assembly--contig:-NODE-648-length-22341-cov-3.377605_pt1 | contig 22341 bp, 26 predicted proteins | sample MGYA00248628_ERZ508525 | MGnify/ENA primary metagenome ERZ508525 (study PRJEB26195, sample SAMN05422138) | marine metagenome | isolation source: East of Porto Seguro, South Atlantic Ocean | place... | reverse complement strand
GTAAATATTAATGTTAATAACGTTAATGCATATGCAGTTGAAGGAACTCCTTCAGATTGTGTTATTTTAGCAAATAAAGAAATCAACCCAAAAGGTTTTGATTATATTTTTTCAGGAATTAATTATGGTGCGAATATGGGATCAGACATTTTAGTATCTGGTACTGCAGGCGCTGCTATTCATGGATATTTAAGCGGGACTCTATCAGTAGCTTTATCTATTGCTTCACTTGATGCTGTACAAACTGATATTACAACTTCAATTGAATATTCAGCAAAAATATGCAAATTTCTTGTTAATAATAATATAAAGGACCCTCAAATAATAAATGTCAATTTCCCCAATCTACCCAGAAATCAAATAAAAGGAATTAAAAGCACCTATATCGGGCCAAAAGTGGAAGATGAAATAATATTAAAAGAAACAAGAGCCAGAGGCAATTATTACTGGCTTAGATTAGATTTAAAAGAAAACGTTGAATTTCCAAAAGATACAGATATGAAGGCAATTCAAGATGGTTATGTCTCAATTTCCCCTGTTGATATAAATCTTAATCCTGGGGGATCAAATAATAATCAAAATATAGTTAATCAATTAACTAAATATCTTAATAAATAACCAATATTAAGAAAAATTATATAATTCATACCATTTTTTAAGTTTTTGAAATTGTATATTATTCAGGGTTGCCCCCCATCTATTGGATCTAACTATTTCCATACTTTCAAATAAATCTAAACCTGTAGTAATTAAATAAGCGATAATAATTAGAGAACTTCTTCCAACACCTTCTTTACAATGAATTAAAATATTATTATCAACTGATATATTAGAATTAATATATTCAATAGCATTATCAATTTGATCTAATTCCGGAGCAAAGTAATTAGCAACTGGGATATTAAAATAATTAATACCAATTGATTCAAACAAAGACTGGTCAAATAAGGTTTCACTTCTCATGTCAATTACACATTTCACTCCTAATTTCTGGATTGTAAAAATGTCATTTTCAGTATATTCTCCAGAAATAATTATATTGTCTGTTATATTTGAATAATCAAAAGATGATTTTCCAAAATTTGTAATCCATTTATAAAAAACTATTGGAAATCTTCTGCTAGCCATAATTTATAATTCATCCATTTTCATAATATTAAATACCCGCCATCGCAAGGTAAATCAACTCCTGTAATAAAAGAAGCTTTATCTGAAGCTAAAAAGCAAATTGTCTCTGCTACTTCTTCAGGTGTACCAAATCTTTTCATTGGATGTTGATCTTTTAATTTGGTACCTATAAATTCATCATCTAATATATTTTTAGTAAGATCAGTATATATAAATGCTGGTGACACACAATTTACTCTTATATTTTTATTACCAACAAAAGATGCTAAATTTTTTGTATACTGGACTATTCCTCCTTTGGATACAGGATACGGACTTGTTAAAGAATTTAAATATTCAGGATATACCACCTGCCCCATAATAGAAGATAAATTAACTATCGATCCATGGTTTTGCTCTATCATCACTTTAACAACTTCTCTTGATACTAAATATGTACCATTTAAATTAACTTCTAAAACTTTTTTCCATAATTCATATTCACTTACTTCTTGATCAAATGCATTGCGGGCAGTAACACCTGCGCTATTAATCAAGATATTAATTAAATTAAACTTTTCTGAAATTATTCTAATCAAACTAGAAACCTGATTTTCATCAGTAACATCAATGTCGTAATAAAATAAAGTTTCTTTATTTACATTAATATCTATTGGTTTTAAATCTAATACTATAACTTTCGCTCCTTGTTTTAAAAGAAGTTGCACAGTTGCCTTTCCAATTCCTGAGGAACCTCCGGTAACTATAGCTATTTTACCATTGAAATCCATTTGTTACTTTCACTTGATTTAATTATCATATAATTCTATCTTAATCAATAATATTTTACTAATATAAATTATTTAAATAGGAAAAAATGAATAGCAGCTTAAATGTCCTTATTATTATATTTATATCTGGGTTAATACATGTGTCATGGAATGCAAGATATAAATCTACCAGAAACCCTGAACAGCTGTTCATAGGTTCTAGAATTTTTAATTCTATATATTTATTACCGTTATTTTTAATTTTCTATAAACCAATCAATATTGAAGATTTAATATATTTATTGGGTACAACAATAACTCATTTTTTCTATTTTTATTTTTTAATTGCAATGTATAAAAATGAAGAATTTTCAAAAGTTTACCCTTTATCAAGGGGATTAGGAAATTTATTAACTCCCATTTTTGGAATTTCACTAATAAATGAACTGGTATCTAAATTATCAATAGTTGGAATATTAATTAATTTATCAGGATTAATACTATTGAATATAAATAATTTCTCAAATCTTAAACCAAATTTATTTATTAATAATAAAATTTTCACTAATCCCGGAGTTAATTATTCTATTTTGACAGGTTTGATGGTAACTTCTTATTCTCTGATTGATAAATTAGGAGTAACAAATATAAACCCAATTGTATATTTTTATATCTATAGTAATTTTGGAGTTTTCTTTATATTCAATTTAAAATTTCTTATTAATAAAGAAAATATTTATAAAGGTTTGTTAACTAAATCTAAAATTAAAGAATATGCCATAGTAGGTATCAGTGATTCTACTTCATATTTACTAATTTTATATTCCCTTACTTTTGTAGAAGTTAGTTATATAGCACCAATGAGAAATATAGGTATTGTTTTTAGTTTTATAATTGGATATCTCTTTCTAAATGAAAGATTGCGTATTAATAGAATAATCGGTTGTCTATTAATATTTTCAGGAATAATGATTAAAGGAATAGGTATTAAATAATTGATAAACTAATTACAATAGTTTCAAATAATATTATTATTGCGTACATCTTTAATTAGATAAAAAAATCATATTAGAAAATTAATTTAAACATATTATGATATTAAAATTTTACACAGCAACATGGTGAGGTTATTGCCATAATCTAAGAGGATTTTTAGATAAAAGTAATATATCTTACGAAGCTATTGATGTAGATGAAAAACCTGAAGCCATTGAAGATCTATATAAATTTCAAAACGGTGGTAGAACCATCCCAATGATTGTATACCCAGATCAAGATCATCAAGTCAATCCAAGCCCTAACGATGTATTGAAAAAAATAGAATCTTTAATTTAAAAGCTCAAATTAAGTTTTATAGGGCAATGATCTGAGCCCATGACATGACTGAGTATGCTTGAGCTTTTTACATTATTTACAAGATTTTCTGTTACAAAAAAATAATCTATTCTCCACCCTACATTTCTGTCCCTTGCTCTTGTTCGCATATTCCACCATGTATAATTATCTGGTTCTTCATTAAATAGTCTGAAAGTATCAATGAAATTATTGTCAATTAATTTGTCAATCCATTCTCTTTCGATTGGAAGAAATCCGGAAACATTAGAATTTTCTTTTGGTCTGGCCAGGTCTATTTCCTTGTGAGCAGTGTTAACATCACCGCATATTACTATTTTATGGCCATTATTTTTTAATATAATTAATTTATCTAAAATCGAATTATAAAAATCTAATTTGTACTTTAATCTTTCATCTGATCTTTGACCATTTGGAAAATAAACATTAAATAAAATAAACTCTTTAAAATTTACAATTATAGTTCTTCCTTCATTATCGAAAAATGTATCTCCAAATCCAGAAGAAAATTGTTCGGGTTTGTATTTTGAATAAACTGCAACACCACTATAACCTTTTTTTTCAGCAGAATGAAAATATGAAATATAGTCAGCAATATTCACAAGATCAGATGGTAATTGATCAATATTTGCTTTAGTTTCCTGAGCACAAAAAATATCCGGATTCTCTTCTAATAACCAATCTTTAAAACCTTTTTTATAAGATGCACGAATACCATTAACATTCCAGCTTATAAGGCTATAATTCATTTTTTCTCATTTAGAATAACAAAATTACTACACATTTTTGATTTAAAATATAATTTCTATGAGCATTAATATGATTTTTAAAATTAAAATCCAAAACTTGTCATCCAAAATATTATAGCTTAAAATCAAATAATATAAGTTATCAGTAAATAAATTTATTGGAGAAAGAAATGAGTGACATAATTGATATCAAAGATGAGTATAAAAAGAATGCTTATATAAACACTGAAAAATATGAAGAAATGTACAAACAATCAATAGAAGACCCTGAAAATTTCTGGGCTGAGCAAGCTGATAAAGTTGATTGGACTAAAAAATGGGATAAGGTTATGGACTGTAATTTTAATACAGCCGATATAAAATGGTATTTAGGCGGGAAATTAAATGTCACATATAATTGCATTGACAGACATCTTGAAAAAAGAGGGGATCAGACTGCAATAATTTGGGAATCTGACGATCCAAATCTTGATAAATCCTATACTTACAAAGAATTACACAAAGAAGTTTCCTTATTTTCAAATGTATTAAAAAAACATAATGTAAAAAAAGGGGACGTAGTTATTATATACATGCCAATGATACCCGAATTATCTATTGCAGTTCTTGCTTGTGCTAGAATCGGAGCAATTCATTCAGTTGTATTTGGTGGATTTAGTCCAGATTCACTTAAAAGTAGAATTTTAGATTGTAAACCTAAACTTCTTATATGTGCTGACAGAGGAGTGCGAGGAGGAAAATCTGTTCCTTCAAAATCTAATGCTGATACTGCTATGGAAGATACTAATGTTGAAAAATGTATTGTTGTCAGGCGAACAGACGAAGATACAAATATGCTATCTGGAAGAGATTTTTGGTGGGATGATGAAACTAATGATAGTTCAATTTCTGATATATGTCCTGCTGAAGAAATGGATGCCGAAGATCCTCTATTCATTTTATATACCTCAGGATCCACAGGGCAACCCAAAGGTGTAATGCACACAACAGGTGGATATATTGTTTACACTACACTAACTTTTAAATATGTTTTCGATTATAAAGATGGAGATATCTTTTGGTGTACAGCAGACATAGGTTGGATAACTGGTCATTCATATATAATTTATGGTCCTTTATCTAATGGAGCTACTAGTGTTATGTTTGAAGGAGTACCTCAATATCCAGATTGGGGAAGATTTTGGGATGTGATTGATAAGCATAAAGTTAATATATTCTATACTGCCCCTACTGCTATAAGAGCTATTGCAAGAATGGGAGATCATCATGTATCCAAAAGAAAATTAGATACATTGAAATTACTTGGTACTGTAGGGGAACCAATAAATCCTGAAGCATGGCTTTGGTATTACAATGTAATTGGTAAATCAAAATTACCTATTGTAGATACTTGGTGGCAAACTGAAACTGGTGGAATTCTTATATCTCCTTTACCTGGAGCTACAAAATTAAAACCTGGATCTGCTACTAAACCTTTATTTGGAATTCAACCTTTACTCGTTGATAATGAAGGTAATGAATTAAAAGGAGCAGCAAGTGGTAATTTATGTTTAAAATCATCATGGCCAGGGCAGATGAGAGGTGTTTACGGAGATCCAAAGAGATTTTACAACACATATTTCACAACATATAAAGGGTATTATTTTACGGGTGATGGTTGTAGAAGGGATGAAGATGGATATTACTGGATTACAGGTAGAGTCGATGATGTTATAAACGTTTCTGGTCATAGACTTGGCACAGCAGAAATTGAATCAGCTTTAGTTTTACATAAAGATGTAGCAGAATCAGCTGTAGTAGGTTTCCATCATGATATAAAAGGACAAGGTATATATGCATTCGTCACATTAAATCAAGATGTAGAACCTACAGATAGTTTGAAAAAAGAATTAGTACAACAAGTAAGAACACAAATCGGACCCATTGCTAACTTAGACAATGTTCAATGGGCACCTGCTTTGCCAAAAACAAGAAGTGGAAAAATAATGAGGAGAATATTACGAAAAATTGCTGAAAAAGATTTAGATAATATTGGGGATACTTCCACTTTGGCCGAACCAGAAGTAGTTGATGACTTAGTGAAAAATGCTGCCAAATAAATTAATTATCTATAACTTATATCTGAAGATAAATTTATATGCCCATTTTCAGTAACTAAAATATCATCTTCTATCCTTACTCCTGTTCCTGATAAAATTTGATTTTTATCTGAGTATCTAGACCTATTTGTAAAGTATAATCCTGGTTCAACAGTAAAGATCATTCCAGGTTCTAAAAGTATGTCTTTTTGATTTAAAGTATATGGACAAGTATCATGTACATCTAATCCTAACCAATGGCTGGTGCCATGCATATAAAATTCTTTATATAAATTTCTTTCAATAATTTCATCTTTAGATCCTTTTAGAATTTTAATATCTTTTAAGCCTTGTACTAAAACTTCTAAAGCTATCTTATGTATTTTGGATAATGTTGTATTTGGTTTGACAGAATTAATAGCTTTTTGTTGTGCATCAAAAACAATATCATAAATCATCTTTTTTAATGAGTTAATATTATTACTGATCATATAAGTTCTAGTAATATCTGAAGCATAATTTTCATATTCAGCTCCAGCATCAATCAATATAAATTCATCATCATTTAAAAATGAATTGTTATTTATATAATGTAAAACACAAGCATTTTCCCCTGAAGCAATAATTGCAGGATAAGCATTATATCTAGATCCGTTTTTCCTGAATTGATATTCTAATTCAGTTTGTATTTCATACTCGTTAATACCAGGTTTCAAAATATTCAGAGTATGTTCAAATCCAGTTTTTGAAATATTAATAGCATTCTTTATTAATTCTATTTCATTATCACTTTTATATAGTCTCAACTGGGAAATAAACGGAATAGGATCAATAATATGGGTACTCTCAATCACATCTTTTTTTCTTAGATTATAATTTCCTCTGGTACCAGTAACAGATCTTAAATTTGAATTAGAATATTTATTAATAATGGAATCTACATTGAAATTAGTACCATTTCGATAATATATATTACTAAATTCTGCAATGATTTCAGGAAGTATATTATTAATTTCATTTATAGGATAAGCTTTATCAGCCTTGAAATTATTAATTGCCCCTTCTATGCCAGTTCGTTCTCCTAACCAAATATGATAATTCACGTCATAAGGTTCAACAAATAATATGTATTCGATAGAAGGGTTAAAAGTTAAAACCATAATAGTATTCGGCTCATTAAAACCTGTTAAATACCAAAAATCAGAATTTTGCCTAAAATCAAATTCAACATCATGGTTCCTAATATAAGATATATTGCCAGGTAAAATCAAAACACCTTCCTTAATAAATTCTGAAAGCTTTTGTCTTCTTATTTTATATTCTGCCTGAGTAATCATATTCTTAATTGTTTATATCAGAATTATAATCTGATTCTTTTGAAGTAGAACGAAATGAGATTCCCCATTCGTTCATTAATTCTTTGGTTACATTATCATCTAGTAAATTTAATTCGGAAAAAAACCCTATCAAAGAGTGAACATATATTGAATCATTGTCAGCAACCCAATTTTTTTCAGTTTTTACAAAATACAAATTCCCATCTACATGTTTTGTGGATAATTCTAATAAATTCATATCTTTTGATATGTTTAAATCAAATTTTGTTTCCGACATATATCTCCTTTTTAATTAGATTAATATAATTATTAGCAAAACTATTGCATCAAATATTATAAAAAATTAAAATTTTATATGTAATACTTTCAACACGTTAATAATATTATGTCAAAACTGATTTTAATAAGACACGGTCAAAGTTTGTGGAATCTCGAAAACAAATTTGCGGGATGGAAAGATATAGATTTGTCTGATAATGGTATAAAAGAAGCCATTAATGCTGGTAAATTAATAAACAAAAGTAATATCGAATTTGATATTGCATACACTTCTGTATTAAAAAGAGCAATTAAAACTCTATGGTATATTTTAGATGAAATAAACCAACATTGGATTCCTGTATATAAAACTTTTGAATTAAACGAAAGGCATTATGGCGGATTAACAGGACTTAATAAAATTGAAACTGCAAAAATACATGGTGATGACAAGGTATTCCAATGGAGGAGAAGTTTTAATATAAGACCACCTGAATCTTCTGAAGAATTTCATAATTCTTTAATACAAGAAAGAAAATATGCTGATAACATTTTAATTCCAAAGACTGAATCATTAAAAGATACATCAATAAGAATCAACCCATTTTTAAATAATACTCTTATACCAAAATTAAATTTAAATAATAATATATTACTATCTGCACATGGTAATAGTATAAGAGCGATAATGAAAGTAATACAAAATATCAATGATGAAGAAATATCAAATTTAGATATACCTACAGGCAAACCAATATTGATAAAATATTCTAGTGAAACAAAAAAGTTTGAAAATTTTAAATATTTAAATTAGTTATAAAATATTTTGCAATTCTAGTAAATTATCAATTTCATATTTTGGTTTTTCTGATATGGCGCGTGGAACTTGATATGTAAATCTTCCGGTTTTAATTCGTATTGAAAAAATATTTAAATTATTTGCAGGAATAATATCATTATCGATTCTATCTCCAATCATAATACATTCTTCATTTGATACTTCTAACATATTCATTACATACAGAAAAATTCTTTCATCAGGTTTTTTAAAGCCTATAGATTCGGAAACTTCAAAATTTCTAAAATATTTATTTATACCGGAATTTTTAAGTAACTTTAAGGCATCCAATGTTTGATTTGCCACAACACCTAATTTGTAATTAATACTTAAATATTGTAATACTTCAATTACATCTTTTGATATTTCAGGAGCATTTCTTATTAAATCTCTTTCTTTAGATCTGAAAAGAATGTTTTTATATACAGATATTTTGATGTTATCATTGTCATTCGAAAAATATTCACATAGAGATAAATAGATATTTTTATCAAAATTATTTATCAATCTTGCCATGCAATTTTCAATATCAGAATCATCAATAGTAATATTGTGTTTGGAAAATTCTTCTATAAAGTGGAATTTCAGTAATTTGTCATTAAGTATTTCTGAATCAATAGGTCCTCCAATATCAAAAAGTATAGCTTTGATATTAGCTTTTAAATTAATCACTTTCTTTATCTTTATTTGTATTAACTGATCTTTTTCTTATAAAATACAATATTGTTGATAAAATTATAATTACAGGAATTAAATCTATCAGGCCAACAAATAAAGGATTATCTATAATACCCATTTTTTATACTTTAAATAAATTTTGTTTTTATATTATAAATTAAAAGGAAATATCATATGCCAAAATTAGGGAAGATTTCAAAACCTACAATAGACAGATTTAATAATAAAAAAAGATTAATATATGTTCCAATATTTTTTATACCCCCACAATTAACAGAAATTAAAGAAAATAATCCATTTAATGAATATTGGAAAGAAATTGCAAATAATATTAATAAATTAGAATTATCTTTAGGTAAAATAGATATAATTTTCCATGAAATGAATACAAAACCAGCTAAGGAAGGATTAGATATTATTGAAAATTTAAATCAAAATGGTATTGATTTTATAAAAATACTGTATAATTCAGGTTCTAAGATTTCCGATTTTGAAAATGAAGAATTAGTTACAGAATTAATGGATTGGCAACGTGCATTATCTTCTGGAATCATGTCAGCAAAAGCAAAGAAAATAATATCAAAAGAGTACACTGAAACCAATTCTGAAAGAAATAAAAATCTTCTAAACAAAATATCTAAAGAATTAAATATAGGTTCAAATGGAATTTTATTTATGCGAGAAGATCATGGGCTTCAATTTGATAGTGACACTGAAATCTTTTATGTATCATCTAATACAATAAGCAAAGTACACGACTGGTTGGAAATTGAAATTGATAAACTGATGAATCCAACAAAAAGTAAAAACTAAAGTCCTAACGGTATAGTTCTTTTTCTTTTTAACTCAGAAACATTCTCATTTAATGTTATATATTTAAAATGCTCCCACAATTCTAATGATTCTTTTAAATCCGGAATAGTACTAATTACCGGCCCAAAAATAGCTTTCTCATTCTTCCCGTCATTTAATAACAAAATAGGGACCCCGACATCATCACCACATATTTCAACAGCTTTGTTTGTAGATTTTTCAATATTTATATCCAAACTTTCATCATCCATTTTTTCAATAAATTTTTGATCGATATCACAATTTGAAAGAATATTTTTTAAATTAGAATCTATTGGTTGTTTATCTAAATGTACCTGAGATCCAAGCGCAGTATACAAATTATATACGTGATCATTTGTCAAATGATCTTTAACAGATTGGATAATTCTTAAAACTCTCAGTGATCTATAATGTTTTTCTTGCATTTCTGATGAACGTTTTGTAGATTTATTTTTAATAGAAAGTGAAAAAATTTCCCATGTTGTTGGAATATTTAATTCATTTGCTACTTTTGAATACCATCTTGATGTTACAAAGCACCATGGGCATGTTGGATCAAACCAAAAATTAACTTTCATATAAACCTCGCTTTTTTAAATAAATTGACCTGGTTTTGGTTCTTTTAATTTTAGTAATAATATAATTGGAGATATAGAAATTATAGTAGCTATATAACATATAATAGCTAAACTAGAATAATTTGCAATAATTGGACCAATTAATGTAAATAAAACAGAGAAAGCGCCTGACAACATATCATTCACTCCTATGACTCTACCTCTGATATTAACAGGGTTAATATCAGCTATCATTGATGTGCTTGCTATATTTGCACATGACCAACCTAATCCAATTAAAAATAAACCTAAAGTGATTATATAAAAATTAGCTGTTAACGGTGTTATAAAACATCCAATAGCTAAAATTAACATACCAATAATAGATACATATTTTCTACCTATGATATCTGTCAATATTCCAATAAGACTTGAAAAAGCAAACATTCCTACAACGTGTATAGCTACAGTAAAAGATACTTGCAGGTAATCATATCCTCTTTCAAGCATAATTAAGGAGGTCAAAAACATGATCATTACCATCATACTCTGAGCAATGCTATAACCTGTAAAAGCTGATAAATTAACTTTATTTGATAATATTTTTTTGATATCAAACTTTGAAGAATCATTTATTTGTTTAACAATTAAATCAGTTTTATATTCATCTCCCCAATATTTATCAAGGTTTTTAGCAATTTGGATCGGATCAGGTTTTATTAAATAAACAAATAGAAAAACTGGTAGTAAAAATAAGGGTATCAATCCCCAAATTTTTGTTAATTCATCAAAAGCAAATATCTCTATTGTATTCGCTAAACTAATTAATAATGGTGATAAAAAGGCGCCAAAAACTGAGAATGTTAAAACAGTCCCAATTCCAGATGCTCTAAGTTTAGCTGGATACATATCCGCTGCTGCAACTCTTAATTGCGTATTAGCTCCAAAACCTAATCCTAAGACTATAAAACCTAAAAACATTACATATGTTAAATCAGAATACGTAGAGCTAGTTAATATTAAACAAGCAATTAATCCTAATATCAAACTCATATACATTCCGGTTTTACGTCCGTATCTATCAGTAATATAACCTGTTGGAAATGCGACAATAAAACGAGAACCACTAATTAACATACCTGGGACTCCGGCCAATGCTTTGGATCCGGTCAAATAAGCAACCATGGACGCTCCTGTGGTTACAGCCATTTGCATTGGGATTCCCTGAAAAGCCTGTGAAACAGCAAATAATAATGTATTCTTTATTACTAACCTAGGTATTGTTGGTTTGTTTGAAGATCTGAATAATTGCATTGAAGCAATCCTATATTTAATTTTTCAGAGGGTCAAGTGAACTTTGATAACTTTTTCTCTGTCAGAAATAACATGATCAAATGCTGCTTCAATATCATCAAAATTAAAATTACCTGTAATGATTCTGGATATATCTATTTCAGATTTTTTATATAAATCAATAGCAATATCAAAATCATGTTTCCCGTCAATATAGTTATAACATATTGGGAAAGTCAAAGATTGCCCTTTTATATATGGTTCTAAAAAGTTAAATTCAACAGGAACTCTAAATCCACCAACAACTCCAATTTGGCCGCCTTTTTTTGTAAGTTGAACTGCATCAGTTAATGTATTTATTTCTGCAGAATAAGCACCTACTGTTTCTATAGAAATATCTACCCCTAATCCATCTGTATCAGAATATATTTTTTTCTCAACATCATCTTTATAGTCAAAAATAAGGTCAGCACCAAAATATTCTGCAATCTTTTTTTGATGATCATATTTAGTAGTGATGTATATATTGTTAAAATTTAATAATTTTGCCACATATAAACACATTAACCCTATGGTTCCTGACCCGAGAATCAAAATATTTTCACCTATTTTAGAATCTAATCTTCTAAATGCATGTACTGCGACAGCTAAAGGTTCTATTAATGCTCCATCACTAAAAGACATACTATCTTCTAAAATAAAACAGCCTCTTATTCTACGTTTTAAATATTCTGCATAAGAGCCTCCGGATTCTTCATCTTTCAATAAACAATATGTATATTTTCCGTTAAGACAATGTCTGCAAACCCCACATGCTCTACCAGCAGAAACAACATCAACTGCTACTCTTTTACCAATATATTTATCGTAAATCGAATTATTGACTTCTACAATTTCACCAGATAATTCATGCCCAATCGGAAGATTGTCCGGTTCGTTTTTACCATGAATAATACGTAAATCACTACCACATATACCTGATGATTTAACTTTTATCAAAACTTCATCATCTAGAATTAAATTTGGTTTTGATATTTCGCTTAATTGTATCTTTTGTCCATTAAAAATTCCTGCTTTCATAACACTATCCCTTTAAATAAGGTTTTGATCCGTCCACAATTAAATCAGATAAAGTTACTGAACTTAAAAAGTCTTCAGACATTGATTTTCCTTTATTTCTAATAATTCCTGTAGCTTTTTTCATTAAATCTTGAACATCTTTATGTTCAGGTTGTCCTGGAAGGTTAATAGATTGCGCAAGATCATTTGGTCCAAATGTATATGCATCAATTCCATCAACGCTTAAAATATCTTCTAAATTATTTATTGCAAATTCTGTTTCAATTTGAGCTTCGATAAAAATACTATCAGATGCAATATCTACATATTTAGATTTTCCGCCAAATTTATCATTTAATATAGATAATGTATGGTAATAATTACCACGTCCCCCTCCCCAACTTCTTTGACCATATGGGTAAAATCTACAAGCGTCAACTAATTTTTTTGCATCCTGAGATGTTTCAATATGCGGACCCATAATCCCTGTTATACCTCTATCTAAATAATTATTAATAACATAAGGGTCAATGCTAGGAACTCTGGCCAACACATATAAACCAGCTCCTTCACCTACTCTGCACATATCATCTACAGATTGCGGATTAAAAGATCCATGTTCTCCATCCAATCTAATATAATCATATCCAGCTAAACCAAGCAATTCTACTACATCAGGAGATGGATAAACTAAAGTACATCCTTTTGCTATTTTGTTTGTCGATTTAAGATCTTTAATAAAATTTCTCATATAAAACTCCTGATTATTAAAATAAATACTCTGATAAATCTTTAAATAAATTGTTATGAATTGTATGACCCATAATATACTTTTTAATTTCTACATAATAATTTTATTTTTTATAATAATCAAAAATTAAATCAGCATTACTTGGATCAATAACATTGTCTTCTGTGCCATGACTAATAAATATTTTTTTCATAGGCGGATATGATCCACTATAATCATACATAATTGGTGGTAATAAAGTAGATAGCAAAATCAAATTATTTAATTTAGTTAAATAATTAATAGCTAATATTTGAGCCATCATTCCTCCTTGAGAAAAACCAACAATAGAAATTTCAGGCACTTTGTTGAATTTATTTAATGAAATAAATTCATTTATTATAGAATTTAGCAATTCAGCACTTTTAATTATATTTTCATAATTACCTATGTCTCCCCAGGAGAAAGATTCAATTTGATAAGAATTATCAAGTTTATAAAATCCCTGAGGAAAAACACATAAAGAGTTGCTGAATGGATGGAATTCTGACATAAATACTAAATCAGATTGATTAGCACCATAACCGTGTAAAAAAAAAGTAATGCTTTTTGTTTTATTATTAAGTGTATCTAAATTAGAAATCAACAGCTGATTTCCTTGAATATTTATATATTTATTCACATTCACAAATTTATAATTAATATAATAAGAATAAAAATATATTAAATGAATTCAAAAATAATCAAAAGTAAATCAGCTCAAGAAACTTTAATGATTGGGAAAAAAATAGCTTCTAAACTTAAAGGTAATGAAATAATATTATTATTTGGTGAACTAGGTTCAGGCAAAACAACTTTATCTCAGGGCTTAATTAAAGGATTAGGGTATGAAGGTTGGCCAAGAAGTCCATCTTTTGTAATAGTTAAAGAATATAAAGTTAAATACAAAATTCAACATATGGATTTTTACAGGTTAGGCGATTTAGCAAGTTTATTGGGTTTTGGAATTGAAGATTATTTAAATATGGATTCTATAAAAATTATTGAATGGCCTGAAATAGGTATGGAACTAATGAATAAAGAATATTTGAAAATAAATATTTCGAAAACTAAAAGCAATGATAATAGAATTATTGATATAACTTCTGTAGGAAATATAAATTTTAATATTAAATAATAATAATGGAAATTAATAAAAATACTTTTGAAATCATAATAGACACTTCTACTCCTAATTCTTTAATAGCATTATTAAAAGATAATCAAATACTTGCTAAATGTGAATGGGAATCTAATAATAATGAATCAAAAACATTATTACCAAATATAAATCATTTAATTAAAAAAAATAACCTGAATATTCAAAGTTGTAGTAAAATTTTTGCTGTCATTGGCCCTGGTGGTTTTAGTTCTCTAAGGATAGGAGTAAGTACTGCTAAGGGACTAAGTATCATTCTAGGCATTCCTTTAATACCAATCCCAACATTATTAAGTTCTGCAATGGAATTTATTACAGAAAATAACAAAGTTATGTCAATTACAGAATGTACTAAAGGTACATTTTATTCAAAGGTTTATAAGGGACTGCAAGATATAAATTATGAAACTCAAAAAGAATATATATCATTTGAAATAATTACAGCAAATGATATTTTGAATTTTTCAAAAAAAGAAAATATAGTCATTGCCAGCTCCAATCCAAATATAAAAACAAACGAATACATTCAAAACAACAAATTAGAAAATTTTATATCGCTGACTAGTAACAAAATTCAATCTATAATACGAATAGAACAAAAATATAAAGCATTTTTAAATAATTTAGAAACTATAAGTATTAATCCTGTTTATGCAAATTCAGCGCAAATATCATCAGCTCTGACAACTCTAAATAAAGGAGAATAAAATTGGAAAGAACATTAGTATTATTAAAACCTGATTCAGTACAAAGAAATTTATCAGGAGAACTAATAAATAGAATAGAAAAAATTGGATTTAAAATTATTGGTTTAAAACTAATGATTCTTGATCAAACAAAAGCAAATGAACATTACAAAGAACATAAATTAAAGCCGTTTTTTAATGATTTAGTATCTTTTATAACATCAGGCCCCATTATTGCTATTGCTTTCCAAGGGCCAGATTGTGTTAAAAAAATCAGAAATATTATGGGTAGCACTAACCCATCAGAAGCATCTCCGGGATCAATAAGAGGAGATTTTGGTATATCTTTGTCAATGAATTTAATTCATGGATCAGATTCTGTAGAATCTGCTAAAAGAGAATTGAAAATCTTCTTTGAAGAATCTGAATTAGTCGATTACAATAAAAATGTAGATAAGTGGATATTAGAATAAATATCGTTCTATAATTTTTTCAAATCTGATGCGTTCTCTTTACCTCTGTTTTCAGAAACTTCATAAGAAACAGCATCACCTTCTTCTAATTTATCTATTCCAGCATCATTAAGAGCAGAAATATGTACAAAAACATCTTTCCCTCCATCATCAGCTCCAATAAATCCATATCCTTTAGTTGGATTAAACCATTTAATTTTTCCTGTTGCCATTATTTTCCTTCCTTATATTTAATTTGTATTTACTTTCATAGTTAAATTAATTATTGAATTCTAACTATTTCCCTAGATTTTTCCCAGACAGTTTCAATAGAATATTTTTCTCTGTTTTTTTCATCGAAAATATGTACTATTATATCTCCATAATCGATAACAACCCATTCTAATGTATTGTCACCATCTACCCTTCTTTTATCTAATCCATTTTTTTTGAGCTCAATCATTATATCATCTAAAATAGATTTGATCTGTCTTTTTGTTTCTGCAGACATAATTATAAATAAATCTGCAAAATCACAATCCTGACTTACATCTAAAAGAATAAGATCTGAGGCCTGTTTGGAATCAGCAATTTCTATTATTTGATCTATTAAAAGATTATTAATTTTTAACACAACTATAATTAATATTACTTTTCAAAATAATTAATTGTTTAAAGATATAATTAAATTGATTTAAGTATTACTCTTACAATGATATGATCCATAGTTGAAATTGTAAACATTAATTATCAAATTTTATTAAAAATGAAAAAAAGAGTAATTGTTGCTATGAGTGGCGGAGTTGATTCATCTGTTGCAGCTTTATTATTAAAAGAACAAGGATACGATGTTGTCGGTGTAACAATGCGGTTATGGAGTTCCGAAGATGATTCCAAGCCGAAAAACAATAAAAGATGTTGTTCTGTAGAAGATGTGGAAGATGCTAGAAAAGTATGTGATATTTTAGGAATTAATCATTATCACTTAAATTTTGAAAAAGAATTTCAGAAATATGTTGTTGATTATTTTGTAAATTCATATATTGAAGGTAAAACTCCTCATCCATGCCTTGCTTGTAATGACAAGATCAAATTTGATTTTTTATATAAAAGAGCTCAAAATTTAGGTTCTGACTTAATAGCAACCGGACATTATGCAAGAATTAAAAAAGAATATAATGAATACAAACTATATAAAGGGTTAGATCATAATAAAGATCAATCATATGTTTTATTCACATTAAAACAGAAAGAATTGAAAAATCTATTACTACCAGTTGGTGAATATAAAAAAGAAGAAATAAGAAATTTAGCTCACCAATACAATCTTCCAATTGCAGATAAACCTGATAGCCAAGAAATTTGTTTTATACCTGATGGCAATTATCGGCAATTTATTATCGAACGAACAAACCCCAAGCCTGGTAAAATTTTGGATATACATGGTAATTTCCTAGGAGAACATGAAGGAATACAATCATTCACAATAGGTCAGAGAAGAAAATTAGGAATTGATAATAATTCTGCAAAACCTTATTTTGTATTAAAAATATCTAAAAGTGATAACAATGTTTATGTAGGACCACATGAATATCTGTTTCAAACAAATTTTAATGCAGTCAATATAAACATACAAAGTAATCAATTAAATTTATCAGATTTTGATGCATATGTAAAAATCAGATATAAAGCAAAATTATTCAAAGCCAAAATCAAACTTCACAAAGACAATACAGCAGATATTGAATTTGAAGATCCTCAAAGAGCAATAACCCCTGGACAAGCTGTAGTATTCTATTCAGTTGAATCAAACGGCGAAGAAGTAATTGGAGGAGGAATAATTGACTCGGTCAATTCAAACTTTCACGCAATTAATATTTAATTGGTTATGCATGACAAACCAACCTTCAAATTTGAAAAAACAATAATAAGTTCTGATAAAAGATATATAGCCGGAATAGATGAAGCAGGAAGAGGTACTTTAGCCGGACCTGTTACAGTTGGAGCAATAATACTAAAAATTACATCTGACAATGAAAAATCACTGATGAATATTGGAATTAATGACAGTAAAAAGATTGCACCTAAAAAAAGACAAGAACTTTATGAATATATAGTTTCAAATTCAATCTCTTTCAGCATAGGCAACAGTACTGAATCTGAAATAGACAATATAGGAATTAATAATGCAATTCAGTTAGCTATATCACGAGCATTAAAAAATTTAAATCAAAAACCTGATCATTTATTAATTGATGCAATTAAATATTCATATAATAAAATTGCACAAACAAGCATTATAAAAGGAGATCAAAAATCTCTATCTATAGCAGCTGCGTCAATTCTTGCAAAAGTAACACGTGATAATTATATGAATAGTATAAGCAAAGAATATCCTCATTACTTATTTAATAAAAACAAAGGATATGGTACAAAATCACATATTAATGCAATAAAAAAATATGGAAAATCTGAAATTCACCGAAAATCATTTTTAATAAAAAATATTGATATATAAGTAATGAAAAATAATTTGATAAATGGGGTATATACAATTATTGATCCTGAACAAGGGTCAAATATTTTTCAATTAACCGAACATGTAATTTCAGGTGGTGTGAAAATTATTCAATACAGAGATAAGATTAATAAAGTTTCTCAAAAAATCATTAATGCTAATAAAATTAAAAACATTTGTAACAAATACAATATTTTATTTATAGTTAATGATTCTGCAGATCTGGCAAAAGAAGTTGATTCTGATGGAGTACATATAGGACAAAATGATGACACAATTAAATACTGCAAAAAAATATTGTCAAAAGAAAAAATTATAGGTACTTCAAATAATAGTATGCAAGAAATATACAAATCTATAAAAGCAAAAGTGGATTATTTAGCTATAGGTAAAGTATTTGAAACTAATACAATGGGTAAAAGAGACAGAAATATTGTAGGATTAGATTTAATTACAGAAACTAAAAAAATAACCAATATACCTATAGTTGCAATTGGTGGAATCAATAAAAACAACGCTGAAGAAGTGATTAAATCAGGAGCTCATTCAATTTGTGTAGTATCTGAAATTATTAAAACATCAAATCCTAAATTGGAAGCAAATAATTTTAAAAGGTTCTTTGATAATGAAAAAAAGATTTAACAATTTACCAAATTCTCAACTTTACTGGAAATTACCAAAATCTTTTGGTCCTGATTTCCAGTATGCAACAACAGTTAAAACTGGAAATTTATTATTTGTATCCGGGCACGGTCCTAAATTGGTAGGATTCGATAATTTCAATACTCAAAACCTACCAATATCTAAAAACAACGAATGGATAACTGGCAGACTAGGAGAAGAAATTACTATTGAGCAAGCTAAAATAGCAACTGAAACAGTTATCGCTAACATGATTTCAACAATTAAAAAAGATATCAAAGATTTAAATAAGATTAAAAAGTTTGTCAGACTTTTAGTGTTTATTAATGCTACTAGTAATTTTACTGAACACTATACAATTGCAAATTCTGCTACAGAATATTTAATTAATTATTTTGGAGTAAAAGGAAAATGCGCAATGACAGTAGCAGGTATGGATGCTGTGTTTTCAAATATACCTGTTGAAATTGAGTTAATTTTAGAATTGAAAAATTAATAAAATAAAATAAATAAATAAAATAGAGGTTTTATATGAATAACGATTTAATAATAATTATGGCAATAATAGTACCTTTAATAGGTATGTTATTTGCATTATACCTATCATACAAAATAGTAAGTCAAGATGAAGGGAATAAAGATATAATATTCATAGGTAATGCAATTAAAGAAGGAGCTATGGCGTTCCTTTCTAAAGAATATAGAGTGTTAAGTATAGTTGTAATTATAGTAGCTATAATTATTACACTTTTACTAGATTTTGATATTTTAAATAACTCAAATTACCAACTTCCTAATATAGCTATCTCTTATATTGCTGGTGCTCTTGGATCCGCAATCGCCGGATTTGTTGGTATGTCAATTGCAGTCAGGGCAAATTACAGAACAACAGTCCAGGCTATGAAAGGATTAAATCCAGCTCTTAGAATAGCTTTTAACAGTGGCGCTGTAATGGGAATATCTGTAGTTTCAATCGGTTTATTAGGAATAACAATAATACATTTAATTTTTAATAGCACACAAGCAGCAGCTGGTTTTGGATTTGGTGCATCTACTATAGCTCTATTTGCAAGAGTTGGTGGAGGTATTTATACAAAAGCAGCAGACATAGGAGCTGATTTAGTAGGAAAATTAGAGGTGGGAATCCCTGAAGATGACCCAAGAAACCCGGCAACAATAGCTGATAATGTTGGTGATAATGTTGGTGATGTGGGTGCTATGGGGGCTGATTTCTTTGAGTCGTATGTAGGTTCTATAATTGCTACCATGACTTTGGTATCTGTGGTAACTTTCACTATTTCAGAAGAATCAGCCACCTTACTACCCTTTTTCATAGCATCTGTAGGGATAATAAGTTCAATTATCGGTACATTTTTAGTAAGAACTAAAGAAGGCGCCAGTATGGGAAGTTTATTATGGTCGTTAAGAACGGGAATTTTCTCAGCTGGGATTATTGTTCTTTTCGTTACACTTCTAATGACATTTACAGATTTATTTCCTATTGAAGTATTTTGGATAATATTAACAGGTTTGGTCGCTGGGATTATTATAGGAACAGCATCTGAAATTGCTACATCTTATGAATATAAATATACAAAAAATTTAGCAGAACAAGCCAAAACTGGTCCCGCAACTATTATTATTGGTGGTTTAGGTCTTGGCATGATGAGCACAATAATACCTACAATTGCAATAATAGCCGCCATGGCAATTTCTTACCAATTAGGAGGATTTTATGGAATTGCATTAGCAGCAGTAGGAATGCTTTCAACTCTAGGTATTACACTAGCAACAGATGCTTACGGACCTGTAGCAGATAATGCCGGAGGTATCGCTGTACAAGCTAAATTAAAACCCGAAGTAAGAGAAAGAACTGATGCACTGGATTCTCTAGGTAATACTACAGCAGCTACAGGGAAAGGTTTTGCTATAGGATCAGCTGTATTAACCGCAGGAGCATTATTATTCTCATATTCAATAATTGCTGAAATTGAAGTAATTAACTTATTAAAAGTAAAAGTTTTAATAGGACTTATAATTGGAACATTGATGCCTTTTGTTTTCTCTGCACTTACAATGCAAGCAGTTGGAGCGGCTGCAATAGATATGGTTAATGAGGTCAGAAGGCAATTCAAAGAAATAAAAGGACTTTTGGAAGGAAAAGCCGTAGCTGATTATGCAAAAGCTGTTGAAATTAGCACTAACGGTTCATTAAAAGCAATGATAGTTCCTGGTTTAATAGCAATTATTGCCCCAATAGCAACTGGTTTAATTTTAGATAAAGAAGCTCTTGGTGCAATGCTGGCAGGTGCCATAGCTTCTGGTTTCTTATTAGCAATTATGATGGCTAATTCAGGTGGAGCATGGGACAATGCTAAAAAATATATCGAATCAGGCAAATTAGGAGGTAAGGGATCTGATGCTCATTCAGCTGCGGTTGTAGGAGATACTGTAGGCGACCCTTTTAAAGACACTTCAGGACCTGCTCTTAATATTTTAATAAAGCTTATGACTATTATCTCAGTAGTCTTTGCCCCTTTATTTTTATAGGATAACTTTTGGAATCTATATTAGAAAAATTAACTTCTCTTGCAAAAAGACGTGGATTAATCTTTCAGAACAGTGAAATATACGGAGGATTAGCAAGTACGTGGGATTACGGCCCGATAGGCGCAGAGTTAAAAAAGAATATTAAAGATTACTGGTGGAATTATCATGTTCATATGAGAGATGATATAGTTGCTCTTGATTCAGCAATCTTGTCATTAAACAAAGTATGGGAAACTAGTGGTCATGTAAAAAACTTTTCTGATCCATTATTAGAATGCAAAGAATGTAATGCCAGATTCAGAGCTGACATACTAGAAAATACTAAAGGTGTTTGCCCTACTGAAAAGTGCTCTAATTCACATTTTGATGATCCCAGAGAATTTAATATGATGTTTAAAACAAATATAGGTCCAGTAGTTTCAGATACTAGCGAAATATTTTTAAGACCTGAAACCGCTCAAGGAATATTTGTGAATTTTGAAAATATAATAAATACTTCTAGAAAAAAAATACCGTTTGGAGTAGCTCAAATAGGAAAAGCCTTTAGAAATGAAATAACTACAGGTAATTTTATTTTCAGGACAAGAGAATTTGAAATGATGGAAATTGAATATTTTGTTAAACCAGAAGATAGTGAAAAATATTATAAAGAAT
>ENA-ORDI01000647-ORDI01000647.1-marine-metagenome-genome-assembly--contig:-NODE-647-length-22345-cov-4.281839_pt1 | contig 22345 bp, 19 predicted proteins | sample MGYA00248628_ERZ508525 | MGnify/ENA primary metagenome ERZ508525 (study PRJEB26195, sample SAMN05422138) | marine metagenome | isolation source: East of Porto Seguro, South Atlantic Ocean | place... | reverse complement strand
GAATTTAATACAGCGATACAACGGCAAGGAGGACTATAGCCCCTCCTCAACAGTAGTGAGTCTGATCGATATGTTCAGACAGGCCCGGATGCTTTCAGGCCATCGGTTGTAGGCAACTAGAAAAATTCTGTAAATGCGGAGCGCACATGAAGGTCGCCTGTGTTCTGGTAACTCACCTGCCGATGAAGGCGGAGCTTATGCGCCGGCCTGACCTGCGAGACAGGCCCGTCATAGTCACTGAGGGGCCGGACTCCAAAGAGGTCGTGTTGGACAGCTCGCCAGAGGCAAAAGGCGTTGTTCCCGGCATGCCCCTCCAGGAGGCAATGTCCCGAAGCAAAGCCGCCGTGCTTTTGAGGGTCGACGCTTCGCACTATGAGAGCGTGTTCACCAAGATGATTGCCTCCCTATGCCAGCGCAGTCCGCTGGTGGAGAAGGGAGAGATGGGTTGCGCCTACGTCGGCCTGGACGGGCTGGAGAAGATGTACGGTGGCGAGACCCGTCTGGTCGCCTCCGTGCTCAACGCCGTGCCCCACAACCTGAACCCCAGAGTTGGCGTCGCGGGCGGCAAGTTCATGGCATACGTGGCCGCGCTGTCCGGTCGTGGAGGCCAGGCGACCAGGGTGTCCGAGGGCGGAACGGCGAGCTTCCTCAGAGACCTGACGGTGGACGCTCTGCCCATGCCCTGGGAGGACAGGGCGCGACTGCGTCGCTTCGGAATCCACACCATAGGCCATCTGGCGTCTATGGAGCTTGGCCCTATTCAGGCCCAGTTCGGTCCCGCCGGTCGTCGAGCGTGGGAGCTTGCCAACGGGCGAGACCTCAGCCCGCTGGTACCCCACAAGGCCATCGACGCGGTGAACGAGTACGTCACATTCCCTGCGCCCACCGTCACCCTGGACGCCCTGTTGGTGGCGACTGAGCTTCTGCTGGGGCGGGCCTTTGCTCGTCCGGCCCTCAGAAGCCGGTACGTCCGAATGGCGACTCTGGAGGCAAAGGTCATGCTGGGCGCTCCGTGGATTCGAGGCGTCGCCTTTCGAGACGCCGTGGGCGGCAAGGAGATGGCGGCCCGCACCCTTCGGGCCACGCTGGACGGCACAGTATTGCCCGGCCCTCTGGAAGACCTGGGCCTCACGCTGTCGGGCCTTACCGGAGAGTCGGGAATCCAGGCCAGCCTGTTCTCCGATATGCGACGTCAGGAACAGCTTCGAGAGATGATGCGACAGATGGAGGTTCGCCTGCGCGCCAAGCCTCCTGTATTCAAGGTAAAGGACATAGAGCCGTGGTCAAGAATCCCAGAGAGACGCCAGGCGTTGGTGCAATTCGACCCCTGAACCCGCCCGTTCCGATAGTAGTGAGGGAGGATGAACATCACAGACCGGAGACCGTCACGCTGGGTCGGAACCGACTCCGTGTTGAAAACACCGAGGATCAGTGGGAGATAGACGAGGAATGGTGGCGGATTCGACCCACGTCTCGTGCCTACTACGACGTCCTGCTGGAGGACGGCCAGACTCTGACGATATTTCGGGACGCCGTGAGCGGGAAATGGTATCAGCAGCGGTATGAGTAGCCGTCAGATATCAGCTTATGGTGTTTTGGAATGTTGAGTGAAGTCGGAGAACAGCAGCTTGGCTGACGGCTGATAGCTGATTGCTGAAAGCTAGGAAAGGAGGCATACGAAATGACTCGCGACGAGTTCAAGAGTCACCTGGAAGAGTTGCAGCGCATCCTGTCCAGTATTTCGGAATACTACAAAATATGGTTGCAACTACAGCCAACTGAGAGACGAATCGTAATCCTCAACCGTTTCAACGGGCTCTTTGTGCCTGTGCGTCAGGCGCTGTTCGAGATGATGTTTATTCACGCCGCGAAAATATTTGAGCACAATTCTGAAACTATCAGCCTGTGGCGGTTGGTGGACACGGCAAGCAGGACCCGTCGCTGGTCCCATATGCAGAATAGGATGATCTTGACAACATATCAACTCAGCTATCGCCCCACGAAGCCAGCATATCGAATGCGATTGCGACACTCAGCGATTATCGCTCGGCTCACATGCAGACAGTTTCATCTCAGAGAACGCCCCTCACAGAAGAGGAGTTCGAAGGACTGATCGAAGACATCTAGGCTGTGATCAACCGGCTGTCAGCGATTCATGATCGAGAGCATGATGATTGGAGGCTTCAGACAGACCGCTCAGCCTGGGAGACGGCTAAGATTCTCGATGTCCTCCAGCAGGATAAAGATCGCATGGATCGTGGTGTGTCGGCAATGTTCATAAGAATTCACGATGAAGGAGAACGAAAGGACGCCGATTCTGAGACTACAGAATAAGGGGTCAGGTTTTTGTGATTTACATAATGTCATGCTGAGAGAAGCGAAGCATCTGGTCGTCAGTCTGCCAACACCAGCGTGGGTATCGCATAATAATATGAGGACTCACAGCACAGTCTCAAGCCTGAAATTACCCCCATCACACCGGAGCTATGCATGACCGATTCAACGACCGCTCAGACATCATTGCATGTGATCGTCGTGGGCGCGGGCGCAGCCGGAATATCCGCAGCCCGCAGCCTTCAGGACACCGGCTGTCGCGTCACCATCCTCGAAGCCCGCGATCGTATTGGCGGTCGGGTCCAGACAGCGTATGATCTGGCGCCTCATCCCGTCGAGTTGGGAGCAGAATACATTCACGGTGCCAACGTCGTCACCTGGGACATGGTCAGGCAGTTCAACCTCACGACTGTGTCAGACGTCACCAAGGATGACTTTCACATCTACTTCGGCGACCGTATCCATAGCGGAGACGATAAATCGCGCATCCCGTCGTTTCACCTCGTGGATACCTATGAGGACATCGCAATCGACTGGGTTGAACAGGGGCGCCCCGATGCCAGCGTGCATGACGTGGTCACAAAGTGGGCAGAATTGAACAACGCCGATCTGTCGCCTGACTTGCAGCGACTGGTAAATAGTCGTGTCAGCGCTAGAGAAGGCGGTGATTGGGCCCGACTGGGCGTGCATGGAATGTATGAGCAGAACGATAACCCCGGAGGCAACTTCCGAATCAAAGAGGGGTACACTGCGCTCCTGGAGCAAGCCGTAGCTGGCCTGAACGTGACGCTCAACACTCCAGTTCAGAGCATCTTGTGGTCACAAGATGGCGTCCAGATACACTCGACCACAGGACAGACATTTGCCGCCGACCGAGCGCTGGTGACATTGCCGCTCGGTGTGCTTCAGGCGCAGGACGTGCGTTTCACGCCGTCGCTGCCTCCAGGGAAACAGGCCGCCATCAACGGCCTGGGCGCGGGGCATGTGGACAAGATCGCGATGCGTTTTCGAGAGCGCTTTTGGCCGCAGGATATGGCCGGGATCCTGACCACGTTGCAAAGCCAAATTTGGTGGCGTCCGGGCTGGAGGCGTGATGATGAGGCTCCTTTGTTGATGGCGATAATCGGAGGCGACGCGGCGCTTCATTTTGAATCGCTGGGCGCTGACGCTGTTCCAGAGGCTCTCGATCATCTATCGGCCATGTTTGGCGAGAACGCACGCAAGCATTTTGAAGCCGGTCGATTCATCTCATGGGGAACTGACCGATGGTCGAAGACAGGCTACTCTTACGGACTGGTCAAAGGGGCAGGCCTCCGCGACCAGTTAGCCCAACCGGTAGATGATATTTTGTTTTTCGCCGGAGAGGCCACCCACGTCACCCATTCAGGAACCGTGCATGGCGCCATCGAGAGTGGCGCACGTGCGGCGCATGAAATTCTGAAACCTGAAAAGCTGAAGGCTGACATCTAGAAATGTCCTACGTTGAACTTCACTGCCACAGCAACTACTCCTTCCAAGAAGGAGCATCCTCCATCGACGAGATGGTGTCGAGGGCTGTCGAGCTTGGATACCCAGCCCTGGCCCTCACCGACCACGACAACCTGTGCGGGACGATGGAGTTTGCTCAAGTGGCCCGCAGTCTGGACATTCAGCCCATATCCGGCGCCGAAGTCACGACTGAAGCAGGCGGACACCTGACCTTCCTGGCATCAGACCGCACTGGATACGGCAACCTGTGCCAGCTTGTCACCTTCTCTTATATGGACGCCGAACGTCGAGACCCCAAACTCAGTGACGCTCGACTGGCCGAACACTCTCAGGGCGTTATTCTACTTACGGGGTGTTGCAAAGGCCTTATCCCTAGTCTGGCATCCCAGGGCCGGATGGAGGAGGCCGAGACCGTCCTTCGGCAGTACGTCGAGTGGTTCGACGCCGACAACGTGTTCGTCGAGCTTCAGCAGAACCTGGTCTATGGCGACACCAGGCGCAATCGGCGGCTAGTGGAGTTGGCTCGGCAGGTCGGAGTGTCGGTTGTCGCCACCAACAACGTCCACTATCACACGCCGGACCGCCACCGGCTTCAGGACGCGCTGGTCGCCATCCAGCACAACAAGAGCCTGGAGGAGACCCACCAGGAGCGCAGGCCCAACAGCCATTTTTATCTCAAGAGTCACGCTCAGATGACCGCGCTGTTTCGTGAGATTCCAGAAGCTATACAAAATACGCTGGTGGTGGCCGAGCGTTGCGCATCCTTCGACCTGACCCGCGACCTCAACTACAAGTTTCCTGACTACCCTGCGCCTGACGATCATACTCCCCTCAGCTACCTGGAAAAGTTGTGCCACGAGGCCGCCCTCCGACGCTACGGGCGCATCAACTGGCGGGTTCGCAAGCGGCTCAACGAGGAGTTCCGCCTTATCAAGAAGCACGATCTGGCGGGTTTCCTGCTCATATACCACGACATCATCCAGATGGCCCGCCAAATTCAGATAGAGCTGGGCCGCAGCGACGCCGAGATACCCCTGGAGGAACGTCCGCCGGGGCGGGGGCGGGGGTCGTCCGTCGCCATGCTGTCGGGGTACCTCATCGGGCTATCCCACATAGACCCGATGGAGTTCGACCTGTCCCTTGAGCGGTTCCTTCAGGAGGATATGGTATCCGTTCCGGACATCGACCTGGACTTTCCCCGAGACATCCGAGAAGAGCTTATCAAGCGCGTTCACAAGCACTGGGGCTGGGATCGCGCTGCCCTCACAGGCATGATAAGCACCTACAAGATGAAGGGCGCAATCCGCGATCTGGGCAAGGCTTTGGGCCTGCCCTTTCAGGACATCGACCGTCTGGCGAAACGCGTCGAGTCATGGAACGCGGCGTCCCTTCAGGAGGAGATGGAACGACTGCCTGAGTTTAGCGACCGCACCGACGCTCCCGTGTGGCGGGATATGATCGACCTGTCCACGCAGCTTAACGGGTTCCCCAAGTATCTGGCCCAGCATCCGGGGGGCATGATAATCTCGTCATCCCCTCTCAGCGAGATTGTGCCTGTTCAGCAGTCGGCCATCGACGACCGTTTCATCTGCCACTGGGACAAGGATGCCATAGGCGACGCTGGATTCGTGAAGATCGACTTTCTGGCCCTGGGCGCGCTCTCCCAGATGCAGGACGCTCTCCAGCTTATCGAGGAGCGCACTGGACACTACATCGACCTCAGCCGCGTGGACTTCAAGGACCCGGCGGTATACGACACCCTGCACAAGGCTGACACCGTGGGTATATTTCAGGTGGAGTCGGCGGCCCAGATGCAGACCATCACCCGAATAAAGCCCGTCAACCTGACCGACATGGCCTACGAAGTCGCCGCAGTGCGTCCCGGTGTTGGGGCCAACGATGGCGTGACTCAATTCATACGACGACGTCAGGGCGAGCCCTGGGCCTTCGACCATCCTCTGGAACGCAAGGCTCTGGAGCGCACCCTGGGCGTCATTCTATACCAGGATCAGGTGAATCAGGTGGCGATGGAAGTGGCGGGATTCAACTCGCTGGAGGCCGACCAGCTGCGTCGAGCCTTCCGACGTCGCAACAACAAGACACTCCTCGCCCAGTTCTGGGAGAAGTTCCGAGACAAAGCCGGAGAGCGGGGAGTGCCGGAGGATATCGCAGACAAAATCTTCCAGAAATTCAACGGTCAGTACATGTTCCCAGAGTCGCACGCATTCGCCTTCGGAGTGACGGCATACCACATGACCTGGCTGAAATATTACTACCCTCTGGAGTTCTTCGTCGGAATCTTCAACCAACAGCCGATGGGATTCTACAACCTGGAAACCCTCAAGGAGGATGCTCGACGTCACGAAGTCACAGTTCTGAACCCCGACATCAACATCAGCGTCGAGAAGTGTATTATCTCCAGCGTTATTTCGGGAACGGACTCGACGCATGAAGCATTGCTGGTGGGATTCCTGAACGTAAAAGGCATCGGAAAGGCGCAAGCAGAGGCCATAGTAGAGGCAAGGCAATACAAAAAATTCTCCAGCGTTGCCGATGCTATGCGCCGCACAGGACTCAAGCGCGAGCCGATAGAAAACCTCGTGCTGGCCGGAGCCTTCGACTCGCTGACCACTGATCGACGCTCTGCTCTCTGGGAGGTGGGCCTGCGGTATCATCCCGTTGCCAACGGAGCGGTTAATTCTCGGAAACCGAAATCCTCACGGAACGGCAACGCTCCAATAACTCCGAAACTGGAGCGGCAGCAGCGCATGGAGCTTCCAATCGAACAGGACATGGCCGACCTTGCGCCCATGACACCCTGGGAGCGGATGGCTGGTGAGTACCAGACCATGAGCCTGTACCCCGAAGGCCACCTGATGAATCATGTCCGCCCGAAACTGTCCCCCAGCGTCCTGCCCTCGGACGAAATTCCCCACCTGAAGGACGGCATGGAGGTCTGGACGGCGGGGCTGGTCATCCGACGTCAGCGTCCGCTAGGCAAGGCGGTGTTCATCACCCTGGAGGACGAATTCGGTCACACTCCGCTGATCGTGTGGCCTGCGGTCTACGCTCAGTACCGCCTTGTCCTGCGAGAACCGGTGCTGCTGATCCGAGGAACCGTCTCTTGCCGAGAGGGCACCATGAACATAATGGTCACCCACGCCGAAAGCCTCCAGACCCTAAAGGACACTCCAGGCTCCAAAAACTGGCGGTAGGGTTATTCGCTAGTTTTTGCGACTCTTTCATGTGATCACGATATACGGCGCCACGAGTGGCAATTCCTTACCACCGCCTTGGATTTCTCGATTCCCAAAATCTCAAAACATCTGGCGGTGTCCGACTGCCCGCACCCGGTCAATAATGTCCATGAACCACAGAAAACGGACTGAAACAAGAAAACTTCACAGGAGGGAGAAATGAACGCATTCAAGAACGAAAACACGCGTCGCTGGGAAAACGGAGTCGAGACCATCGAAGGTTACATTGGGCTGTTTCTAATCGCGGCAGTCTCCTGGGCCTGTGAACATACCGACGACACCCGTCCTCCGGTGGTCAGGATTGCTTAGAGTCGCCAATTCCAACGCTGAACACGTAGCGCCAACTCAAAGAGATGAGGATTCAACCGAAGAGTGCCAAGACTCCGATACCGCCTTCATTGATCAAATCTTGCAGGCGGCGTTAAGTTATTCTTGACCACCGGCCAACTGAGATCATGATCTTAATTGCCGAAGGCTTGTATTGCTTGATAGCATTGGTCACACCCAGGCGCTGGAGATCAAACGTTGTTTCATATAATTGGTCGCAAAGGTCAGCTAGTCATAGAGAGACAGATTCGAGACCAACTCGGCGTCGAACCGGGATGGTTGGCGATATAACGGCTTGTCGGCAATCACGTCGAAATTCACTTTGTTCCGCCAGAGAATAGTCGATCTCCGAAGGAGAGCCTGTCTGGGCATACCGATGTGAATGTGCCTCCGAGCGATGAATAGGACAAGGCCTGGTCGAGCGCTTGGAGAACAGCCGCTCAAGAGAAGGCTTCTGCCGTTGATCTGTCGCCATCAACAGAGTAAAGACATCCAGGGTTCGGCAAGCGCCGGGCGGGAAAGGGATAGCATTTGACAGCGCTGGCTCTGTTGCTCGTGTTGGTGTCGTCGGTGGCTCATGCGAGCTGGAATCTGCTGGCCAAGCGAGGCTCCAACCAGGAAGTGTTCATTTGGTGGTCTCAGGCGGCAATCGGAGTGTTGATGCTCCCGTTGGGAGCCTTCCTGTTCTGGAGGTTCCCTGTCGATGGAACTGGCTGGTGGTTTGTGCTGGGCACCGTGTTGCTGCACATCTTCTACTTCCTATTTCTGGCCAGGGGATACGCAAAGGCAGACCTGAGCGTCGTTTACCCGATAGCGCGAGGCATGGGGCCGACGCTGGCGCCGCTCCTGGCGGTGTCGATACTTGGTGAGAGCGTGTCGCCTCTGGCAATCGTGGGCATCGCCTCGGTGGTCGTGGGGATATACACTGTTTACTGGTGGGGCAGCTTCGGCCAGATATTCAGCGACCCTCTGAAGCTGCTGAAAGAGTCAGGCACCCGGTACGCGGTGTTCACGGGCTTCCTCATCGCCAGCTACTCAATCTGGGACAAGGTGGGAGTGAGCCACGTCACGCCCTTCCTGTACATGTACTTAATGTCAGTCGGCACGGCGATTGGAATGGCTCCATATCTAATCAAAGCCCACGGGATGCCTGCGATCCGCTCCGAGTTGAAGGTTAACGGTCTCGGAATCGTCGGAGTGGCGTTGCTCAGCTTTCTTGCCTACGGGCTGGTGCTCACGGCGCTCACATTCAGCCAGGTCAGCTACATAGCGCCGTCCCGAGAGATCGGAATTGTCGTCGGAGTCCTGCTAGGAACCCTGGTCCTGAAAGAACCCTTCGGCGGTGGCAGACTCCTGGGGGCAGGACTCATCGCCGCCGGGCCGGTAATCATGACCCTGGCGCCGTGAGGTTGATCGAGTAGGTGAAAGATTCCGGATGATCAATTCTCTTCAGGAAGATATTAAATCCATTCCTGCGGGATCAACTTCAATCCCCTGCGCCACCTCTCTCGCACTGCGCTTTGAAATCTGTCAACTTCTGTGATATCTGCATGATCTGTAATGATTAGTTGGAGATGGTCATCAAGGATTCTGCCGTTGATCTGGTCTGCGACACCATAATCGGAGTGTCGCGCAGAGACGAGACGGGCGATGGCAAGATTTTCATCAGCCCAATAAAGGACGTCATCCGCGTCCGCAAAGAAGAGCGAGGCGAGGACGCCATCTGGTAGCCTTCTCGCATTGTAAAAACTAATATAAGCGAGCGCAGGCTTTGGGGTTGAGCGAATGGAGAAACGCCTTGGTGGTTGCCACTGACGCTTCCAAGGACGAAAATAGGCATGTTTCAACACTTGAGAATCTGAAAGCTGACGGCTGAAAGCTGAAGGCTGCAATCCAGCAACGGCGAGAAGCGCAAGGAGGCAACAATGCAGTCGTGCCAGGTATGCGGCAACCCCGTCACCGATAGCATCGAGCAAGAAACCGGACGCACCATGTCCGGAGCGAAGGAAATCGACCCCACCGCCGGCACCAAACGCTTCTGGGGCGGCAAGTGGTATCATTTCGACACCCTGGTCTGCCGCTCCAAGTTTGAGTCGTCACCCAATTCTTACCTCGAAGCTTAGGAAAACAAACATTCTGAGGATTTGCGAAGAACCCCCGTTTTCATGCTGATATCGGGTCTCAGCTCGAAAACGGGGGCTCCAGTTAATCGATCTGTCTGTGTTCTGGGAGGGCAAGTCCGCTGGATAGGCTCGGTGTCGTACTTTGCGTACAGTTCCTTGACCTTTTCAGGCGGCAATGGCGAGCCGTGGATATTCTCCATTTCAGTGCCTTCAGTGAATAGCTTTTCCCTGCCGGAGGGCGCCAGGAACACCAGCAGTTTCGCCGTCGAGTCCATAGGATTGGCGGACGTATAAGGCGTGTTCCGATAGGCTCTCTGCAAGAAAAGCGAACCCTGGCCCCGGTTCGCCAGGAACGGTCACGATGTAGTTGACGCTGGGGTCGGATAGGAAACTGTTCATAAATAACGCGACCAGCAACCAATCGATCAATGCCCCTATGAAGTGGGCGATGACGTAGAACGTCGCGTCCCACGGTTTGATCTTTCCCCCCAAAAGGCTAACGTCACCGCTGGGTTCATGTGCGCGCCGGACTGCTTCCCCCACGGAGAGTAGATTATGCCAATGGCCGTCAGGCCAATAACAATCCCGAACAGGAATCGGATCGTCAGCCCATTGAAATTTTCGTTGATAGAGGAGCCCGAGTAAAACAGTATTACCGCGAACACCCCGGCGGAGAACAAAAACGTTCCCAACGCCCATCCCGCCATGAGGTATTCGGGCCAGTTGTTACGCAGGCTGGAGATTATGGCATTAGTTTATCAGTGATGCTCTCAGCAGCGATGTCAATGGTCACTCCAGCTTGTCTCGATAGATAAACAGGCGGATGACGAACTTGCTCAGGCTCAACGCCAGCACAATGGCAACACTGGCTAGCGCCGACCAGTCGACGAACAGGTTTCCCAACGCCCCTAGCGTGATTATTAGCAGGCGAACATCTCGCCCGTCGGTGAACTTTGGTTTCTCGTCCAACCACGTTGGCTCTGTGCCGGTGGCGATGGCAACCAGCTTTCTAGTGTACGAACTGAGCACGCAGGCGTAAACAGCCGCAAGAAATCCGATGATCCAGGCCGTATCGCCGTAGATTTTCGCCGAAGAATAAGCAACTCCCAGAACGACTGTGGTGTCGACCACCCGGTCCATCATCGTGTCCAGAAACGCGCCGTACTTGGACTTCATATTCTTTCTGCGAGCGACCTCACCGTCCAGACCGTCCAGCACCATGCTCGCGAACACGGAGATTGCCCCGGCTAGCCACTGGTCGAATATGAACAGTATCCCCGCCGCCACCCCCACAGCCGCAGACATCAGCGTTACCTGATTCGGCGTGAATGGAAGCCTCTGGAAGACCACCCCCAGCCTCACCACGATCCGGTCGATCAGGTAAGCCGAGACGATCGTGCCTCCACCGAGCGGAGTCCTCATAGTTCGATCACCAACCCGTCAAACGCAACAATCGCGGCGCCGTTGATCTCATCCTGCAACTCACTATGCGCGAGATTGTGGTGGTTGATGTGACTCAGAACCAGCTTCTTGCAATCAAGGTCCTCCCCGAGTCGGATGGCTTCTCGGACGCCGATGTGCCTGCCGGGCTGATTCTCGAAAAATGGAGCGTTGATGATAAGGCAGTCGCTGCCTGACAGTCGCCGCTTGTATTTATCCATAATTGAAGGGGTGGTGGCGCTTATATCTGAGAGATAGACGATTTTTGTCGTGGAAGTCTGAATCAGGTATCCGAATGACACCGCTGTATGGATTATTCTCACGGGTTTCACGGAGAACTGTCCAATCTGTGTGAATTGGTGCGGAGGGAGAGGTCTCGGTTTCAGCTTGGAGAATTTCACCGCCTCGTCATAGAGGAACGAAATTCGATTCAACAACGATCTGGGAGCGCATAGCTGGGTGACGCCATCTTGGCCCCCAGATTCAGGCCAGTATTTGAACTCTCGTAGCCCGTAGGCGTGGTCGTAATGTTCGTGTGTGACCAGGACCGCGTCTATGTTTCGGACTTGGTAGGTTAGTAGCTGCTGTCTGATGTCGATGCCTGCGTCAAGGAGGATCGACCTCCCGTTCTCTGTCAACAGTATTGCTGACCGCAGCCGTCGGGACCGCTCATCGGTGATGGCGGTAGCGCAGTGGGCGCAATCGCAACCGATGACAGGGACGCCTTCCGAAGCGCCGGTCCCCAGGAATCTTATTTCCAAGCTCTCACGCCCTGCTCAGCAATCGCTTTGTCTTCCGGAGTGTCCACCTCGAACCATCCGATGCCGCTCAGGTCGCACACCTGGGCATTCAAGCAGCGCTTCGACATCTCAAGAATTACGCGCTCGACAGCAACACTGTCCCCCTCCCTCTCCAACACTGACTCCACACAACGCAAGTAGTCTGGTAAAAGAGGCAGGTCAATGCGTGTGATGCCGATATATCCCGCGTCGTATTTGGTCAGCAACTTGTCGATGTCAACGAGACGACCCTCGTTGAGTAGCGCCTTCATATCGTCGTTTGTGAGACGCCTATCGTAATCACAACCCACGATAATTTGGCCTGAAGCGGCAACGAACTTCTCAAGAATTCTCGGGCGATAAATATGATCGGCGTTCATCACAATGAACCGAGTATCTATCCAGGGAAGCGCCTTGGAAAGGGTAACAACGCTTCCTTTGTCATACTGGTCATTGTGGACCAGGCGAATGCGTTCGCCATGACTACGATACTTGCGGTTAACATGATCTGCAATCTGCTCCCCCTTGTTTCCGATAACGATTATGATCTCGTGGATTTCCTGAATGTTTATAAGCGGTTCCAGAGAGTAATCGATTAAGGGGACGCCGTTAATCTCAATCAGGGGTTTTGGACGATCGCGAGTAAACGACTGGAGTCTGGAACCCAGACCCGCCGCAAGAATTATAACCTGCAACACTGTACCTCAGGGATCACAGAAATTAATCTCTAATGACCCGCTGTCGGTTCAAAGAGAAAGAGCCAAGGGCTGATTCACTTTGCGAAGCTTACACCATTAAAGTGTGTCGGCGTAAGCCTTACATATGGTGTTCACTTAGCGTCTAGGTCGTCTAGGTCGTCTAGGTCGTCTAGGGAGAATAGGAACACGGAATAGCTGGAATCGTATTCGATGTTTTCGAGGTCTGAATATTCGCTCTTGACCCCCTCCACAAAAGAGTCATATGCGATCGCAAACTCGTCGTCTGGGTAACGGCCCAGTGTGGAGTAGAACTTGTCCTGTGTCTGCTTGGTGAGCCAGTCGAAGGTGATCTTCCGGCGGAAGGTGAAATCCTCGACAGTGACCAGTTCAACCCCTGGATCAAGGCTCGGAATGTTCATGACCACGTCGCGTTTGGGCTGGATGGAGTAATCAGCATAGCCGGGGAAATGCCTTCCCCAGATATGGTCTAAATTCCTGCTCCCATACGCGGGCATATATGGCCAGATGGGCCGACGGTGTGGCTATGCGCTTAAATTCTGCGATGGTCTCTTGCAGCGGGAAGTAATGCACCGAGTTGAACGCTGTGATCAAGGACATGCTGGAATCGTCAAGGTTCGTGTCATCAGACACTCCGAGATTCCAGTCCATGCTCAGCCCTACCCCCTGAGCGATTTCGTTTGCCTGAACGAGCATGTTCTGACTGGGATCAATCCCCACCGCGCTTGTCACGTTAACTCCGTTGGACTGCATCTGTTCAATCAGCGCCATGATATAGCGTCCTGTGCCGCAGCCTATAGAGCAAACCGAGTGCTCGGAGCCTTCTATGGAATCTGCCAGAAATGTAATCGGCTCCATGTCCAGAGTGCGGTAGAGGTTGTAATCGGTCGCCAGCCTTTGGAAGTGGGGCGTTTCAGTATCCTGTCGCTGCGTCATGCTGAGGTGTTCCTTCCGATCCACGGGCTGAAACTCGAGTCCGCCATCGGCAGGTCGGTGGTTTGAATCTGGCCCTGGGATTCCTCGATCCAGTCAACAATTCCTGTAATAGGGTCGACATGGTCGACGTTAGGGTCAACACCAAGGAATTGCTCAATCGAAAATGTGGTCGGGAGCGCCAGGAAGGGGACTTCACAATCCAACGCGATTCGGCAGTCGTTGAGAGAATCGCCAACAAATATCATCTCAGAGCGGTCTACGTTGTGATGCGTCTCTAGCCACTGGAAATGAGGCTCGCCTTTGTGAAACTTGTCATCCCTGAAGCCGAGAACTGTGTCTATCTGGCTGGGGAACTGCTGAGACACGTAATCCACGTTCTGCTGCAGGTTATTAGATGATATTGCGATCAGCAATCCAAGATCGCGTAGTCCGTCGAAGATATCCTCAACCTCGGGTCGGAAGGAAGCGTCATCAAGATTTTCGACCTTCCATTCCTCAAATTGGTGTGCCACATATGCGTTCTTGTGGTTACGGGGGAAGAGAACCTCTAACTGCTGTCTGAAGGGCAACCCGGAGGTCTTTATATACTGGGAGTATCCTGTTTCATGAAGTAGCCCATAGTGTCGTTCCATGAGTGTGGCGGCATGGTTGGCGAAACTTCCCATTGTGTCGACCAACGTGCCGTCAAGATCAAACACTACGAGTTTAACTTTATCCATATATTTACCTGCTTTACTTAATCGGCGCTCCGTACGTTCAACACGCTGATGGTTTGATTATTCGTATTGCGTGCGCCATTTAGGAAATCATCCTTACAGAACGGGGCAGGCGCGTTACGATATTTGACGATTCAAAAATGCAATCTGACAACTGGCTAGTTCCAACTGATGACGGCCGTAATGGATGCCACCAGTACCAGTCTTGAGGGGTGGGACCTAACTGGCCCCGAAGATGCCCCGCAATCGCTCCGCCAATCCCGACATCGCTGTCTAGTTATCGGGCTTGCGGACGATCTGTTTCTGAATCAGGCCCCTGGACGACCAGGTTCTGAGTACCTGCATGGAAGCTAGAGGGCTGTCGCCAGCCATACGACAGCGCTTCTCAAATTACGCTATCGGCCTCCCCGGAAAGAAATACGGAGCCGACACTGCGGTGGATTCATGATTCCGACAGTTGCCCCTGAATTTCGATTGTTAATATGGTCTGTTGCCCGTTCTGGTTCTGAGTCGTCGCCATTCTGGCCAGCCTTAACTCCAAAAGCTGAAATCCATATTCAACACTAAATGTCAAGGTATATTCAAGCCTGAAATGACGCAATGTTTAAGAACACGCGACAAGCTCCAACATATTAACAGCGGCGCGCAGATATGTCAAAAGCATATATATGTGCCGCAATTCAGGAAATAAATGTGTTTCGAGAGTCGACCACGACAGACGCCAGGCAAGTGCTGTGTGTCCGACGCTTGTATTCGACCATCCAGTGGAAATGGCTCATAGTTGCCAAAGGATTTCGGGATTGTTCAGGCTAGAAACTTGATGCACACTGGCATAGGGACTTCTGTCACGCTGCCAGTGGTGATTAACATGCCAGTTTCATCGTTGATTCGGAATGTGAATATAGAATCGCTGTCCTGGTTTGCGGCCAACATGAACTGTCCAGATGGGTCGATGGCGATGTTCCGGGGTGTCCTGCCCTGGGTCGACGCCCACCCCCGCAGAGTCAGCCCGCCCGTGTCGGGATCGATCTCGAAGATTGCTATGCTGTCATGCCCCCGGTTGGATCCGTAGAGAAAACGTCCGTTGGGGTGGATGTGCAAGTCCGCCGTGTGACTGGTCTCCGAGAATTCGGTTGGGAGAGTTGTGACCGTCTGAAATTCTTCGAGACTGCCGCTTCCGGGGTCCCAGTTGAAGGCGGTAACCGTGTTGCCAATCTCGTTCAGGACGTAGGCGCGTGTTGCTTCAGGATGGAAGACGAAGTGTCGAGGCCCAGCCCCTGGCGCAACCTGAACGAAGGCCGGTTTGTTGGCGACCAGATTGCCAGAGTCCAAGTCCAACTGGTAGATCATGACCTTGTCCATTCCCAGGTCGGGCGCGTAGATGAATCTGTTGTTGGGATCGAGATTCACCGAATGGGCGTGCGGCTCCTCCTGACGACGGGGGTTGACGCTGGAGCCTTCGTGCTGGATAAATTCGGACATTTCCCCCAGGCTCCCGTCGTTCTGTATAGGCAGGACGCAAATGCTTCCGCCCTGATAGTTGGCGACGATGACGTGGGCGCCCGTGGCATCCACAGTCAGATGGCAGGGGCCTGGGCCTCCGGTGGACTGCTGGTTCACGTAGGCAAGCTCTCCGGAGTCGGGAGAGATAGAGTAAGAATACACTGCGCCGCTGGACCGACCGCCATGCTCGTTGATCTCGGCCACTGCGTAAAGATGGGAGTTGTCGGGACTCAGCGCCAGGAACGTCGGATTCTTGATGCCTCCGGTGACGGCCACCCGTTCCAGCACGCCGGTTGAATTGTCCATTCGATAGACGTAGATGCCTTCGGACGTCGTGCGTGTGTAGGTTCCGACGAATAGGAAGGTGTGCTGGGACTGGGTCATGGCGCCGTCCTCAGAAGCTAAGTCTTGGTGTCACAGGCAGTGACATTGTATCTCAAAGGCGCTGAGTCCATTTATTCAAACCAAAAACTCGCGCACCGTCTCGCAGAAAAATTGAGGATTGTCCACGGGGACGAGATGCCCGGATTTTGGAACCTCGATCAGCGTGGCGTTCTGGGCGCGAGAGGCCATCTGTTGAGCAGCATCGGCGGTTAGCAGGTCGGACTGGTCGCCCCGAATAATGAGAGTGGGTTGGGATATGGACGACCACAGGCCCCACAGCATCGCCGAGCCGTCGGCTCCGGCAGAGTCCAGAATCGTGTCCACGCCTGGGTCATATCGCCACTCCAGACCGTTTGAGCCTGGTTTTAAGCTGTGTTGGATTCGATGGCGCATCTCGGTTTCGTCGGCCAGCGAGTCGCCTTCTAAAGCCCATTTGTATGCCGCATCGAGGTCATGGAAAGTCAGAGGCCTGGAGCCGGCGGATTCCCGGATGGCGTTTATGCCCTCCTCGGCCAGATCGGGGCCGATGTCCACCACGATCAATCTCTGGACAGCATCTGGATTCATCGCCGCCAGTGCGATGCCGATAATCCCTCCCAGCGAGTGCCCTATCAGATCAACAGGCCCCAATCCCAAAGACGCTATGAATTCGCCGACATCAGTGACATATTCCAAGACACTGTATTCGCCGCTGGGATTTCGAGCGCTGTCTCCGTGGCCCCGCATCTCCGGGGCCAGAGGTCGACGTATCAATCTGACGGCCTCGGCCAGTCTGTCCCACTCCCGCGCATGACCGTGGATGCCGTGAAGCATCACGAAAGTTCGGCGCTCGTCGGCTCCCCAGTCCAGGTAGCGTAGCGTGGTCCCATTGACCTCGACGAATTTTTCCACTACCACCGATGAAGCTCCGGCAAGACTTCCCTGCCCACGAGTTCGATATGTTCGTGCGTTTCCTTCTGAGACATGCCTGGATAGTAGAGGCGCATAGCAACCTGAGTGACGCCGAGGTCTCGGTATCGCGCAAGCTCCTCGATGCAGTCCTGAGGGCTGCCGATGACGAAAGCGCTGTCGGTCTGAGTCTCGATGTCGCCTGTCACAATGTCGGCAAGCTCATCGTTGGAACCCTGGAACCCGTGGGCGCCATAAACTTCGTACTTGCGCTGGAATCCAGCGCTGGCCTTCTCCAACGCTTCGGTTCGGCTGTTGGCGCAAAAGAACTCCCTTAGCAACACGATGTCTTCCGGCGGCGGGTGTCCGTTCCTGTCCAGCTCTTCGCGATAAATGTCGATGTGGCGTTTGGTGACCTCGTAGGACTGAGCGGGGCCGATGAAAAGTGTGTGCCCTTCGCGTCCAACCCTTCGGACGGCGGGGTCGCTCATTGCGGCCAGCCAAATTTTGGGATGAGGCTTTTGATACGTTCTGGCGGTGGGCCGAGCGTTGGACACATCGAAGAAACGCCCGTGATGGGTCACCTCGTCCTCGGTCCACAGGCGAATCATAAGCTCCAGAGCTTCGGAGTTGCGGGCCGCCCTGTGTTTAAGACTAGTCCCGAAAGCCTCGAACTCCTCCGGTCGGTATCCCAGCCCCAGACCGAGGATGAATCGTCCCTCGGAGATATGGTCAATGGTCGCGACCTGCTCGGCGATGTCCACGGGGTTCAAAAGTGGAAGCAGCAGGACGGATGTCGCCAGTTTCATGTTCCCCGGCTCCGCGGCCAGCCTCGCCAGCACAGGCAGAGGCTGGAAGTGCTGGAATGGATCAATCAAATAATGATGCGCCCAACAGTAGATATCGAATCCGGCATCCCGCGAGGCGCGGAACTGCTCCAGTTGGTTTTGCCACTGTTGTTGCAGGCCGACCGAGTCCCTGTCGACGACTTGACCAACCTGGTATCCGACTTCCATTGTGTTCCCTTTCTTTCAGCGCACGCCTGTTGGCGTCCAGAATGGCGAAGTTGACAGGCAACTCGCAATACTAATCACCATGGAAAATTAACTCTCTCCAGTTGCAATGTGATCAGGGAGGTTCTCCTTCAGCACCCTGATATGCTCTGGCCCCGTGCCGCAACACGATCCGATTAGCTGAACTCCCATGCCTACCCATTGCCATGCGTGAGCCAGATAGTCAGGGGGAGTGATTATATCGTCAAATTGCCAGTCTGGGCGCATCATGTCGCTAGAGTGAGCATAGGCACCCAATGGGCCGTTCCATGAAGAGTCTCGAAGCACTTCCAGCGCCGAAGATGTCTGCTCGACAGCCGTGTGCATTACAGCCAATAACGATCCGCCTATTGGCAAATTTCTCTGAAGGAAATCCTCAAAAGTGGGGCCACTGCCATATCCGCGGCGCTCGCCGATACGGACGACGCCGTGGTCGTCAATCCAGCAGGTAAAACCGATCCACACGGGAAGACCTGTCAATATGGCAGACTCGACGGCAAGGACGGCCATATCAACATCCCGCATCATCTCCAGAAGGATGAGGTCGCACCCAGATTCTGACAGTATTTCGGCCTGCTCACGAAAATTAGTCCTGGCTTGATCTTCAGAAGGCTGGGGCCTATTCAAAAAATTGCCCTGGGTGTCTCTATCCCAGCCTGGAAAGTGGGATATCGAGCCTGCGATGGCCACATCCCTGCCATTTGCCGCCTCGTCTCTGGCTCGCAGAGCAGCATGCACGGCTCGTTGGTTGATCTCGCGAACCTGTGCGTCGCGCCCGACAGTCTCCAGAGTTAGCCGCGACGTGGCAAAGGTATTGGTCGTGATAATATCCGCGCCTGCGTCAATGTACTCCTCGTGAACCTGCTGGACGACATCCGTGTGGTCCAGATTGCTCATAGCAGACCACGCGCCGTTGGCGTTGGACAGGCCCTTCCGCTCAAGCTGAGTCGAAGTGGGGCCGTCCAGAATCACAACGTTTCCGCGGGCCAGGCGTTCGAACAAACCTGTCATGATTGGGCTTGCTATGTGACCGACACTCCGTTTTGAAACGGCTGCTGCTGTATGATTGCCAACTCTTCCACAGGGATGTGGCAGTTAATGATGTGACCTTCGCCGTGCGACCCTGCTTGCTCTGGAGGCGCGGATGTGTCACAAATGTCGCCGATCTTCCTGGGACATCTACCGGCGAAGAAGCAGCCTTTGAAGGCCGAGTGCAGCGTGGGCACCGAACCCTCCAGCCTGATCTGGTTTTGCGTCGCTTCCGGGTCGGGGATGGGCGCGGCTGATAGCAGAGCCTCGGTGTATGGGTGCGATGGACTGCCAAGCACCGCTTCGGAAGGGCCATACTCGGCGACGTGACCAGCGTACAGCACAAGGATGTCGTCGGACACGTAACGGACAACTCCCAGATCGTGAGTGATGAACACGTAAGAGTTTCCGGACTCTCGCTGGTGTTCCTCCAGCAGGTTCAACACCTGAGCCTGGACAGACACATCCAACGACGACACCGCCTCATCTGCCACGATCAGATCGGGGCTGGCGGCGAACGCGCCGGCAAGCGCAACACGCTGCTGCTGGCCTCCGCTTAATTCTGAGGGTGGCCTGTCGAGGTACGATGGGTCGAGGCCTACAGCTTCCAGAAGCTGTTCGGCTCGCTCTCTGCTTTCGTCACGACTCAAACCCGCGAACTTCCTCAACGCCCTGATGATGGAGTGTCGTATAGGCAATTTGGGGTTCAACGATGCTGTGGGATTCTGAAAAACCATACGCATTGCGGCTCGTTGTTCCTTGGACCTGTGTTGTACTCCATCTGCCAGATTCTGGCCGCGCAGTTCCAGTTTTCCGCCATCTTTGGGAACCAGTCCCACAATGGTTTTTGCTGCCGTGCTTTTGCCTGAACCACTCTCTCCCACGACGCCCAGCGTCCGACCGGTTCCCACTTTCATATCCACGTCGATGAGCGCGCGAACTCGCTGTTGCACGGGCGGGCCGAAAAGCAGGTATTTCTTGCGCTCTCGTCCGTAAAATTTTCGTAGGCTATGAGCGTTCAGCACGGGGATCGGCTCTTCGGGGATCAATTCCTTATTTCGTTCCTGTGACTCGCCCCAGATGCCAGAATGCACATCGTCGGGGAACAGACACTTTGACAAGTGACCATCAAGATCGGTCATTGGCGGAACCTGAGCGGTGCAGGCGTCCTGCGCCAAGGGACAGCGATCCGCAAACAGGCAGGACTCACCCCCTTCAATTTGGGCGTCGAGCACCGAGCCTGGAATACTGCTGAGTTTGCGCTCAATGCCGTCGTCTCCCGGAGGCCGAGGCACACAGGACAGCAAACCGGCAGTGTATGGATGTCGCGGGTTCTTGAAAAGTTCGCCGACTGTCGCCTGCTCGACAATCTCTCCTGCGTACATGACCGCCACGCGGTCTGCAACTCTGGCGATTACGCCCAGGTTGTGACTCACGAACAGGATGCCCGCGTTGACTCGGTCTTTAAGCTCCACAATCAGGTCGAGGATGGTGGCCTCGGTGGTGACGTCCAGGCCCGTCGTGGGCTCGTCCATGATCAGGAGGAGCGGATCGCAGGCCAAGGCCATGGCTATGACCACACGTTGTTGCATCCCACCGCTCAACTGGTGTGGGTAGCGCTGGCCAATAGCCTCTGGGTCTGCCAGGCGAACGCTCTCAAAGAGCTCTATCATTCGCTCCCGGACCTGCTTCGAATCGAGGTCGAGATGTTCGCGCAGCACCTCTTGAACCTGCGTTCCGATTCGCATTGATGGATTCAGAGACGTGGCTGGGTCTTGATAGACCATTGCGATGCGGTTGCCACGTAACTCACGGAGATCGGAATCTCCCATGTGGGCAATATCACGGCCTTCAAAAAGGATAGATCCGTCCACACGGGTCGTGCCTGGCAAATAGCCCATGATCGCAAATGCCGCGGTGGACTTGCCACAACCCGATTCGCCCACCAGACCCAATACTTCGCCACGACGAATCTCGATAGACAGGTCTCGCACAGCCCGAACCGTGGCTCTCGGGGTGTAGAAGGTGACCGCGAGCCGGTCTAATTCAAGTAGCTGCCCTTCCGTCTGAGATAACTGGCTCATGACGCCTCCTGGGAAATGGGCAGTTGCGCGGCCTCGCGTACGCCATCGGTTAGCAAGTTGACACCCACAACCAGCGAGGCCATAGCCATGGCCGGAGCCAACGCTGCCCACGGAGCGATCGAGAGAAACTCCCGGTTCTCGCTGACCATCAGCCCCCAGTCAGGCGTCGGGGGCTGGACACCGAGGCCCAGGAACCCAAGGCCGGCAGTGAGAAGGAGAGCGAAGCTCACCCGTATTGACGCTTCCACCGCCACCACGGGAATAATGTTGGGCAGGACCTCGCGGAAGATGATGTAAAAGGACGACTCCCCCCGGAGCCGGGCGCTTTGCACGAACTCCAGAGGCTTGATGGCCAGGGCCGCGCTGCGGATCACCCGGCTGTTGGCAGGCATGAAGGCGATGCCGATCGTAATTATGATTAGCCAAGCCTCCTTGGATGGCCATAGGTCGATGCCGATGCGCTGAACACCGAGGTTGATCACCAGTAGGGCCAGCAGCAGGCCGGGAAACGCCAGAAACACGTCAACGCCTCGCATGACGACTTGGTCGATCTTGCCCCCAATGTACCCACTGGTCATCCCCACGATGGTGCCCAAGGTGATGCCAAGGGCGGTCCCGATGAACGATATCCAGATTATCGAGCGCGCCCCGGCTACCACCCGGCTTAAAACGTCGCGGCCGAACCCATCAGTGCCCAGTAGGTGTTCCATCGACGGCCCTGTCAGTCGTATCTTCAAGTCCTCGCTGGTGAAGTCGGTGGGGGAGTACGGTGTCAGCGACGGTCCGAAGATGGCCAGGAAAAGGTGGAACGCGACTAAGGCGAATCCTATGCGGCCCGAATTGGTCCGGAGGACGATTGACAGCCCCCGCCGGGCCTTTCGGCTGGCCCCCTTTAGCAGGGCGTTTGCGCCCCCAGTCGTAACCTGGCTGTCCAACTCTTCTATGGCCATCACGCGACCCTGATCCGCGGATTGAGGGCGCCGTACAACAGGTCAGCCGCCAGGTTGCTGAAGGCGTACACGGAGGCGATGACCAGCGCCGTCGACTGAAGCAGACGGACATCGCGCGTGTTGATCGCTGTCAGCAACAGCCTTCCAACGCCCGGGTAGTTGAAGACGCTTTCAACGATGACAAGTCCACCGAACATCCAGCCAACGTTGTTGGCAATGACGGTGATGGTCGGCAACAATGCGTTGGGCAGCACATGCCAGATCACTACCCGGCGCATGGGCAGGCCCTTGAGTATCGCCGTGCGGACGTACTCGCTGTTCATCACCTCGATCACGTTG
>ENA-ORDI01000646-ORDI01000646.1-marine-metagenome-genome-assembly--contig:-NODE-646-length-22372-cov-3.877372_pt1 | contig 22372 bp, 18 predicted proteins | sample MGYA00248628_ERZ508525 | MGnify/ENA primary metagenome ERZ508525 (study PRJEB26195, sample SAMN05422138) | marine metagenome | isolation source: East of Porto Seguro, South Atlantic Ocean | place... | reverse complement strand
TTGTTTCAGTGAATGTTTTGCATTATTTAATTCTTCATTTGAAATTTTATTATTATTAAATAATCCTTGTATTTCATTATTTATTTCATATATTGATTCTTTGGTTTTTGTTGAGTTTACTGAGCCTCCGCCTATTAATAAAGGTGGATTGGTATTCCATTGAATATTTGATCCAAATCCATATGAATAACCTTTTTTTTCTCTTAAACAGACATTCAGCCTTGACATAAAAGAACCCCCTAGAATTTCATTAAATAAATCGCCTAAAATAATATCTGTAGAATTTGACAAAGTAAGATTTTTACCAAATAATATTGCACTTTGTGGATTATTTGTATTTGTATAAATTAAATAATTTTTCTTTTTGGGGACACTAAAATCCGAACTATGATTTGAAATATTTTTTACAGTCTTAAGGTTATTTAATATTATATTTAATTTTTTATCATTATTGATATTTATAATAGAAATTTTGGTATCTTCAGTAAAAATTAATATTTTTTTAAATATTTTTTTAATTTTCTCAAATTCATAATTTTCTATACTTGATAAATTTCCAGATGATGTAAAAGAATCTATTGAGTCTTTTGAATAAATAGATTTAGCCAACCCTTTTTGAGCCAAGTACATTGGGTTACCTTTGTTTTGAATAATTTCGCCTGTTCTTTGTTTTTTTAACCGAATAAATTCTTTTTCTGAAAAATATGGATTTAAAATAGAATTTATAATTAAATTCAGAGGTTTTTCCCAATTATCTGATGATGATTGGAATCCTAAAGTAATAAAATTATTATCACTAGAATAAATAGGGTCAGCTCCTAAATTTTCAATTTGTTCATATAAAGAATAATTATTTAAACCTTTTTGTTCAAATAACATTTTAATAACGAAGCTAATCGCACCCGGCGGTATTATTGATGTTGATTTATTATTTATCTTATTTATGAATAATATTGTGAATAAATCTGTAGATGGTTTATTGATAGTGAAAATATTTATTTTATTACTTAATGTCTCACTTGATATATCTGGTAATTTAAATTTATTTTTTAATAGAGAAGGGCTTGGTAAGTTATTCATATTTTTATTTTTTTATTTTATAGTGTAAACGCAGATGAGGCGTGCGTAATAAATATTCTGCAGCATCAATGACATCCTGTTTTAGTACTTTGTTATATCTATCAAGTATGTTATTTATCTTATCAGGATTTCCTCCATAAATATTAAAATAATTTAACATATCAGCTATTCCTCCGAATCCACCTGATTTTTCTAATTGTCTATTAATACTTAGTTTATATTTATTTTTAGCAAGAATTATTTCTTCATTAGATATATTACCTGAATTAATATTCTTTATTTCATCAATTGTTATTTTATATATTTCATCAAAATTTATTTCTTGTTTTATATTGATTGAAATATCAAATTCTCCTGCAAGTTCATTTGAATAATGAGTAACTTCTAAACTTTGGGCTAATTGTGTTTTAGTTATTAATTTTTGATATAGCCTACTGCCAATCCCATCTCCTAATATTGTGGATAAGAAGTCTAATTCAGGTTCGTTATTACTAAATATATGGGAATTTGTAGGCCATCTAATAATCAGTTTTGGTAAAGTTGCAGGACTTTCTCCAATCATTTCATGAAATGTATTTTTTTTAAGTGAACTGATTAATGGTTTATTATTATAGGAATTAATTTTATTTGATTTTATATTTCCAAAATATTGTTCAAGCCATTTTATAGTTTGTTTAGAATTAAAATTTCCTGAAATTGCAAGACTTGAATTTGATGGCACATAATAATTCTGATGAAATTTTATTGTTTCTGACAATTTGGCTTTTTGAATATCAGATTCATATCCGATAGTTTGCCAATTATAAGGATGGGGTTTTGGAAAAATTATATCTTGTATAAATTCTTCACTATCTCCATATGGTGAGTTTTCATAGTTTTGCTTTCTTTCTTGAATAACAATTTTCTTTTCTTTTTCTAGTTTTGTATCAGTTAGAACTTCTGTTAAGTACCCCATACGATCCGCCTCCATAAATATTACTCTTTCCAAATATTCCGGACTGATATTTTCCCAATAATTTGTCCTGTCTGAATTTGTTGACCCATTGATCCCTGTACTTATAGGTTCAACTATTGAGAACCAATTGGTATTGCAATTCTTAGAACCTTCAAACATTAGATGTTCAAACAGGTGTGCAAAACCTGTCATACCTGGTTTTTCATTTTTGGAACCAACGTGATACCATATATTTAATGCTGCAAATCCTTTGGTATTGTCTTTATTTAGAATGCATTGTAAGCCGTTAGAAAGTGTGATTTTAGATACTGAATGCTCTTTTTTGCTCATTAATTTGTTTCCAAATGAGATTTTATAGTATTAAAGTTTTGATTCCAAGGTACATCAGATGATAATATTTATAATATAGTTTGTGAAACACATTTTAAAATAATTGAAAATGAGGTATTAGATGAATAAAAATAAATCCAAATTACCAAGAAATGGGTTTGTATATTTGATTATTATTTCTACTGTTTTTGCGGTTATCTTATCTACTGCTAATAGTCCTTTTAATATGAGTAATGAGATATCTGTTACTGAAACTCTGGAAATGATTCAGGAAGGAAGTATTCAAGAAATTATTGTTGAAGGAGAGAAACTTAATATTACAACTAAAGATGGTAGCAAACTTGTATCATCTAAGGAACCTGGCTCTGATTTGATTGAACTAATGAGAAACTCTGGCATAGACCCCTTGCAATCAGATGTTAATATTATAATTAAAGGAAGGAGTGGCTGGGGAACTGTAATCGGATTATTATTTAACTTTTTGCCAATTATATTTTTTGCGGGTTTAATTTTATTTATGATGCGGCAAGCTCAAGGTGGTGCTAATCAAACTTTTGGCTTTGGGAAGAGTAAGGCTCGTAAATTTACAGATAATAAATCAGGAGTCACATTTAATGATGTTGCAGGAGTAGAAGAAGCTAAAATTGAATTGTCAGAGATAGTTGAGTTTTTGAAAGAACCTGATAAATTTCGAAAACTTGGAGCTAAAGTTCCTAGAGGTGTGCTTTTAGTAGGGCCTCCTGGTACAGGTAAAACTTTACTTGCAAAAGCTGTTGCTGGCGAAGCTAATGTGCTTTTCTATTCTATAAGCGGGAGCGAGTTTGTTGAGATGTTTGTTGGTGTAGGAGCTGCAAGGGTAAGAGATTTATTTGGGCAAGCTAAAGCAAATTCCCCATGTATTATTTTTATAGATGAAATCGATGCAGTTGGTAGACATAGAGGTTCAGGTTTAGGAGGAGGGCATGATGAGAGAGAGCAAACTTTAAATCAGATTTTAGTTGAAATGGACGGGTTTGAATCAGAAGGCTTTAACATAATAATTATTGCTGCTACAAATAGACCGGATATTTTGGATCCGGCTTTGTTAAGGCCAGGGCGTTTTGATAGACGAGTTGTTATAGATGTTCCGGACATGAGAAGTAGGACTGCAATATTAAAAGTTCATTCAAAGGGAAAACCTTTGGCTGACGGAGTGGATTTATCCAAACTTTCAGAACAAACTCCGGGATTTACTGGAGCAGATTTGGCAAATTTAATGAATGAATCAGCAATATTAGCTGCGAGAAGAGAAAAAAATAAAATAGATCATGATGATTTTGCTGAATCGATTGATCGAGTTATAGCTGGACCTGCAAAAAAGAATAAAGTATTAAGTGATAAAACTATAAAAGTAACAGCATGTCATGAAGTAGGACATGCATTGTGTGGACATTTGATTCCTGAAGCTGATGCTCCAGTTAAAATATCTATAATTTCCAGAGGACATTTGGGAGGTTATACCAGATTTTTACCTGAAGATGAGACTGCATTGCAGACAAAAAACCAACTTGAGGCGAAAATAGTAGTAGCTTTAGGAGGAAGGGCAGCAGAAGAAATTGTCTTAGGTGAAATTACTACAGGTGCAAGTAATGATATGGAACAGGCGACTCAAATTGCTCGTACGATGATAATGAAATATGGAATGAGCGACTTATTGGGACCAAGAACATTAGGCAAGAGAGAAGAAACTATATTTTTAGGTAGAGATATTTCAGAACAAAAAGATTATAGTGAAAAAATAGCAGGAGTGATTGACGAAGAGGTTAGAGAATTAATATCAAAAGCTTATGAAAAGTCAAAATATTTAATAAAAAATAATATTAAAACTCTTAATAATATTGTTGATTATTTGATTGTTAATGAAACAATTGAAGGTGAAAAATTAGACACTTTGTTATCAACATAATAATTCATTGATAAATTTATAATTATATGAAAGCACGAAATGATTTATGGGTATGGATAGATTTAGAAATGACAGGTTTAGATTTATTTAAATGTGTCATTGTAGAAATTGCTACAGTTATTACAGATAAATCATTGAATATTATTGCAGAAGGCCCAGATATTGTAATAAAGCGATCAAAAGCAGATATTTCAAAAATAGAGGAATGGCCAAAGAAAATGCACGAAAAATCTGGGTTGTTAAGTTCAATTGAAACTTCAAATATAAAATTAAAAGAAGCTGAGAAAACCACTTTAGATTTTATTTCTAAGTATGTTGAAAAAAACTCATCACCTTTGTGCGGGAATACTATTTATCAAGATAGAATCTTTTTAAAAAAAGAAATGCCAAAATTAGAAGAATATTTGCATTATAGAAATCTAGACGTAAGCACATTAAAAGAATTATATAAATCATGGAAAGGTGATATTGAAAATTTACCTGTTAAAAAATCTAATCATAGAGCAATGACAGATATTCTTGAAAGTATAGATGAAATGAAGTGGTATAAAGAAAACTTTTTAAGTTTTTAGCTTGTAGATTGGGACAGGCTTCATTTTGTGTATATTCGGAGTTCTTATAGAAATATATTTTTTTAATAATTTTTTTTCATTTGAATCTAAGTTTGTATTGTCTTTTTGTTCAGAAATCATCATAGCATGCTCTAATTTTTTGTAATCAAGACCTTTAAGCTGATCTTCATCAGTTCTTCCATCATCCCACAATCCGTCTGTTGGCTTCGCGTTAATTATTTTTTTATTTATATTTAATTTTTTAGCCATATCCCATACTTGAGTTTTTAAACAATCTCCTATTGGAGAAATATCTACTCCACCATCTCCGTATTTAGTATAAAAACCTACTCCAAAATCTTCTACTTTATTTCCAGTTCCAACTACTAGCCCATTTGTACTGCCAGCAATCTGATATAAAGTTAACATTCTTAATCTGGATCTTGTATTAGCAAATGAGTGCAAATGATCGTATTTATATTTTGTGAAAACATTTTGAATATTGTTGAAAGTATCGCTTAAAGATATAATTTGATGATTTACATTATTGAATTGTTGTTCTAACCATTCACCATGCTTTAAGCTAAGATTATGTTGTTCTTTGATTTGCTTAATTGGCATAGATACAACAATTGTATTTAAATTTGTTTTAGCGCATAAAGTTGAGACTACTGATGAATCTACCCCTCCTGAAATACCTATAACTAGGGTTGAGAATTTATTATTTGTTGCATAATCTTTTATCCAATTTATAATATTTGGAATTAAATTGTTAATCAAAATAGTCATAAATTTTTTGTAAATAATTCAATTCTGTTTAGTGCTTCAGAAATATTTTTCTTTGAATTTGCAAATGATAGCCTAATATAACCTTTACCTTCTTCTCCAAAAGATTCCCCTGATAAAGTAGCTACCCCTTTTTCATTTAATAATCTATCTGCAAATTCTTCACTACTTATTCCGGTTTTAGATACATTAGGAAAAACATAGAATGCTCCTGAAGGGGTAGAGCACGTTATATTATTAATTGAATTTAATCCTTTAACAATTAAATCTCTTCTGGATTTAAATTCTTTTACCATTAATTTAACACTTTCCTGAGAACCTTTGAGAGCTTCTATAGCTGCTATTTGTGTAAAACTAGCTGTGCATGAATTACTATTGGTTATTAGTTTGCTTATTGGATCAACTAAACTTTCAGGGAATATTCCATAACCTATTCTCCATCCTGTCATTGAATAAGATTTGGAAAAACCATCTAATATAATAATTTTTTCCTTTAATTTTGTATAATTTGAAATACTTTCATGGTTTCCTTCATATAAAAACTGAGAATATATTTCATCTGCAAGAATTGTTATATTTTTGTTTGCTAATATTTCAGATATTTTATGCATAGACTCTTGATTGATAGTACTGCCACAAGGATTATTTGGAGAATTGATAATAATTAATTTAGTTTTATCAGTGATTAGTTTTTCTAATTTGTTTATATCGAAATTGTAACCCAATTTTTCTTCTAGTTTGAGAGGTATTGGCATACCTCCTACAAAATTTATCATTGATTCATATATTGGGAATCCTGGATTTGGATATAAAACTTCATCCCCTGGATCGATAAGTGCTAAAATTGTATAAAACATTATTGGTTTGCCACCTGAAGTTACAATTACTTGATTTGTATCAAAATCATGATCACGTACTTCTTTTGAGTATTTTTTTATTTCTTCTTTTAAATCTTCATATCCTGTTGACGGATTATAGTGAGTGTACCCATTATCTAATGCTGATTTACCTGCATTAATTATATTTTCCGGGGTATCAAAATCAGGCTCTCCTATTTGTAAGTGAATTATATCTTTACCTTGAGCCTCTAATCTTTTTGCTTTAGCTAAAACTTCAAATGCTGTCTCTGTGCCTAATCTGGACATTCTGTTTGCAAGTTCTATCATCTGATTCCCTATAATCATTTATGAATAAATTATAGCATTATCAGATGATACAATATATCTGGAGGATAAATATGGAATTATTTTTAGCTACACCAAGAGGGTTTTGTGCGGGAGTTGTTAGAGCTATTGAAATTGTTGAAAAGGCTTTGAATAAGTATGGTGCACCTATATATGTAAAGCATGAAATAGTGCATAACAATTATGTTGTTGATGATTTAGCTATGAAAGGAGCAATTACTCTTAAGGATATTAACGAAGCTCCCATTGGATCGACAGTTATTTTTTCCGCACATGGATCTCCTCCTAAAGATTATAAAATAGCAAAATCAAAAAATCTTCAAATTATAGATGCTACATGCCCTTTAGTAACTAAAGTCCATAATGAAGCAAAAAAATATAATGATAAGAAAATCATTCTTATAGGACACAAAGGTCATCAAGAAGTTATTGGAACTGCAGCGCAGGCGGATATGTATATTTACGATGATAGAGAGGATAATACTTTACCTGATTACGATTCAGATGAAGAATTAGTTGTTTTATCTCAAACAACTTTATCTGTAGAAGATACTAATAAAGTAGCTAATCAAATCAAAAGCAAATACAAAAATGCAATTATTAGAAATGATATATGTTATGCAGTTTCTAATAGACAAAAAGCTGTTATAGAACTTACGGGATTGGTCGATTTAATTATCGTTATAGGTTCTACAAATAGCTCTAATTGTGTTAGATTGAAAGAAGTTGCAGAATCATATGGAACTAAAGCTTTACTTGCAAATTCTCCTTCAGAGATTGAAGAATATAATTTTCATGGATTATTGAAAATAGGAATAACTTCAGGCGCTTCAACTCCTGAGATATTAGTAGATAATTTTATAAATTTTTTAAAACCATTAAAAATTAATATTATTGGAACAGAAGAGAGAGACATCAATTTTACTTTACCATTGGAGTTAGAATAATGGACATAAATATATTGAGTTTGTCTAATGGTGCAAAAATAGCTAAAGGAATTACAGTAATTATAGATGTTTATAGAGCTTTTACGACACAATCATTTGCTTTTGAAAACGGAATTAAAGAAATACTAAATGTTTCAGAAATTGAACAAGCTTTGAATATGAGAGAAAAAGGTTTTGCTGATTACTGTATGGGAGAAATAGGAGGAATAAGACCTGACAATTTTGATTTTGGTAATTCTCCTTTTGATTTAAAAGAAAAAAATATCAAAGGTAAAACTATAATTCATTGTACTATGAATGGTACTACTGGAGCTAAATTAGCTTCTAATGCAGATTTAATTTTAGGAGGTGCATTAATCAATGCCAAAGCTACCGTAGATTATATAAAGTTACAAAAACCTGAAGTTGTTAGTTTTGTAGCTATGGGTGCAAGAAGTTCAAATGGAGAGAAACGAACTGAAGAAGATGAACTGTGTGCTATTTATATGAAAAGTTTACTCGAAGAAACACCTATTCAACCAGAAGCGATAGTAAAAGTAATAGATTCCTGCAAAGAATCAAAGAAATTTGGAGATCCACTTCAATTACAATATCCGCTTTTTGACAAACTACAAGCTTTAAGAATTAATGAGTTTGATCATGCAATATTACTAGAAAAATTGGGTGGTTATTTGGTTTCGAAAATTCAATAATTTCAATTTAAAATATAATTTTTTAGATTTAGAATTATGTTTTTTATTAATTTAGATTTGGAATCTGAATAAATTTTAATTATATTTTTATTGTAAATGAATTTTTCAAAAGATTTAAAATGATTATCAAATGAAATTTCTTTAGATAATAAAATTTTAAGGATTAGTTTGTTTGTTAAAGAGAAATCTAATAATTGTGATAATTTTTGATCGTTAAAGTTAAATAATATTTCTCTCATTTTATTACCACGTTTTATTTCACTACTGATTTTATTTTTCCACTTAGTTTCGTATTCAGACAGATCGTTTTTACTAAACGAATTTTCAGATAATGCCTTATCCATAATTTCTGCAGCTATTTTGCCAGATATTTGAGAATAATATATCCCCCCCCCTGTTATTGGTTTAACTAATCCAGCAGCATCTCCTATTATTAAGGTTCTTTCTTCATAAGTTTTTTCTATTGGTTTAATAGGTATGCCCCAAGTTCTAATCTCTACAGTATTTGAATCAAAAACTTGATATTTATTTAAAAGGTTTTTAACAAAAGATTTTGTTATTTCTTTACTTTTTCCTTTGGTTAGAACTCCTATTAATAGTTTTTTTTCTTTTATGGGAACTGTCCATCCGAATCCTTGAGGCCCATATTTTGAACCTAAAAATACTTTTGTGTTTTTGATCTTCAGATGATTTTCAATAATAATTTGGGAACCATTGAGAATATGTTTTTTTTCTAATGGCTTAAGATTAACATCATATAATAATTTATTTTCTAACCCTGATGCAATAATGATAGTTTTAGAGGTTATATTATAAATATTATTAAGCAATTTGTAAGATAATTGCACATGATTTTTATTAATTTTAATTGATTGTACTCGCGAATTTTTATATATTTCGACCCCGTTTTTTTTAGCTAAATCTGTAAGTCTTTGGACGTATTCAACTCTATCTATAATCATTGCTTTAGAGTCTTTTGAATATAAAGAGTAATTATTGTTATCAGGAGAGTATATTTCAGCTAAATTTGCCTCATGATATATTAAGTCTTTATCTAAACCAAATTCATTAACACAATTTATCCCAATTATCCCTGTACATAATTTATCACCTAATTTATTTCTGTAATCTATAATTAATATATCTTTTTGTGTTTTAGATAATTCATATGCGGCTCTTGCTCCAGCCGGGCCACCTCCTATAATTATGCATTGAAAATTTATTTTATTCATTATTTGTATTTTACTTATTTGTAAAATAAATTATCAATAATTAAACCAAAAGATTTGTTGTTAAATATAGTTTGATTTCCATATCAATTAAAATATGATTAATTTTTGTTAATTTTGTAATAGGAATATATTTATGAAATCTTTAATAAGTTCCGCCATGTTTTCTTCATTAAAATACCAGGATTTCAGAATGACATGGATATCTAATATGTTGTCTGGATGTAGTTATTGGACTTTTTCTGTAGGTCTGTCTTGGTTGATTTTACATGAAACAGGAAATTCAACTAATGTTGGTATAGTTATTTTTGCTAGTATGTTGCCATTTCTGTTAGTCTCTCCTTTTGCCGGTTATATTGCTGATAAATATGATAGAAAATCATTGGCATTTCTCATGTATTTATGTAACTCATTGTTTTGTTTTATTTTATTTATTTTTTCTTTATTAAACTTTTACCCTTTATTTTTAGTTATTTCAATAGCTTTTATATTAGGAGTATTTAGAACAATTCAGGAACCCACGGTTTCTTCGTTAATACCCAATCAAGTTCCCAAAGAAAATTTATTGAATGCTATAACATTGAATGCAGCTACAAGACACGGAAGTAGATTTTTTGGACTTTTAATAGGAACCCCTTTTATTGGCCTCAATATTTTAAACGGTGGTCAGTTTTTATTGTTATTTAGTTTTTTGTTTCAAATAGTTAGTACGTATTTTATTTTTAAAATTAAAACAAAATCGGTTGGAGAATCAGCTTCAGATGGAGATATTTTCAGTAGTATATTTAAAGGTATAAAGTATATATATACTAATGGTTTGATATTTTTAATAATTTTAACAGTAGCTTTTCATTGTGCATTTGTTATGTCTTATGAATCTATTATGCCTATTTTTGCTAATGAAGGTTTAAATGATAATACCGGAAAATTTTTAGGTTATTTAATAATGATGTTTGGCGCAGGTTCAATTGTAGGAAATCTGATGTTATCTAATGCCAATAATAACAGTATCAAATCAAAATATTTTGTCATTTCAGCTTTTGGCAGCGGAATTTTTCCTATGATGTTAAGTTATGCTGGTTTTTTAAATGGAGATTTAGTTATAACTATTAGTTTGTCTATAATATTTTTAATAGGTGCTTGTCAAAGTTCATTTATGTCTCTTACAACAACAATGATCCAAAAGGTGGTTCCAGATGGAATTCGAGGAAGAATAATGAGTCTTTATTTATTGCATGCTGGCGGTATTATGGCTTTTGGAAATTTGATACTAGGAAACATGGCTGATATTTTTGGTTATGCTTGGTTGTTCCGATTAACAGGGATTGCTTTTCTAATATATATTTTATTTGTTTTATCTACTCAACGGAGATTTAAAGCTGATATTATAGCTATATTATAATTTATTAAATTATCATGACTGAACAAGAATCAACAGTAGTTATACCCTGTGCTGGCAAAGGTACAAGATTATATCCATTAACTAAAGATTTAAGCAAATCTTTAATTAATGTTGGTAGTTATAGAATGATAGATTATTCTATTTCCGAATGTATAGCAGGTAATATTGATAGAATAGTTTTTGTTCTTTCACCTGATGATGATCAATTAATGGAACATATTCATAGTGTTAATAACAATAAAAATATACCCGGCATTAATAAGAATGAATTTGTAGATATAGATTGTAAAATTGTTGAACAAAAATTACCTTTGGGCTTAGGCAATGCTATTTATTTAGCAGCAGATTATATATTGGGTGATTCTTTCGGAATCATATTACCTGATGATTTAATTTTGCACAGGAATTCAGTTATAAATAAAATGAAATCAATTTATTCAAGGTACAATAGAAATATATTATATGGAAAATATATTTCCGAAGAATTAATTGAAAATTTTGGAATTATAGAAACAGGCTCTAGGTATGAAAATTTATATCTGGTTGTTAATAAATTATTAGAAAAGCCAAATAAAAAAGATACAGATTCAAATCTTGCAATATTGGGTAGATATTATTTGAATGTGAAAATATTTGATTATTTACATAATTTAGAACCGGGATTTGGTGGGGAAATTCAATTAACTGATGCATTGTCAAAAATGTTGTCTGATGATCAATTTATTGTTATTGAATCTGGTGATTATCATTTTGATGTTGGTAACCTTAAGGGACTGGAACTTGCTGAAAGATATATAAACAATAATCCATTTTAATAAAATGATATTAATCTTTATTATCTGTTTTAATAGAATCTTCCAATAATTCAGCTATATCTTTGACACTTTTATTTTCATCAAGGGATTTACTTGATAAACTTTCTTCAAACATTTGCAAGCAAAATGGACATGCGACAGTTAATATATCCGCTTCAGTTTCTAGGAAATCATTTGTTCTCAGATGACTCACTCTTTTATTATTACTTTCCTCTATCCACATATGCGCCCCTCCTGCACCACAACAAAGTGCTTTGTCTTTGTTCCTGCACATTTCCATTCTTTTTAGTCCAGGGATTGAATCTACAATGTTTCTTGGTTGATCATAGATATTATTGTGTCTTCCGAGATAACAAGGATCATGATATGCAGTTGATTTTCCATTGTCCAATATTGGTATGATTGCTTTTTGTTCAATTAGATTTTGAAGTATTTCGGTATAACTGTAAACTTTTGCTTTGAAACCTAACGCTGGATATTCATTTTTAATTGTATTAAGACAATGAGGACAATGAGTAATTATTTTCTTTACATCGTATTTAATAAAACTTTGAATGTTTTGATTTGCTAGTATTTGAAAAAGATATTCATTCCCTATTCTTTTTGCAGGATCCCCTGTACATGTTTCTTCATTACTTAAAATCGCATAATCTAATTTAGCATAATTCAAAACATTTACTATTGATTTGGTTACCAATTGATTTCTTTCTACTAGTGCTCCTGTACAGCCTATCCATAAGAGATATTCTGCATTTGGATTATCAGATAAAGTTTTTACTTTTAAGTTTTCGTGCCAGTCAGAACGAGTATATGTTGTACCTTTCCAGGGATGCCCTCTTTGTTCCAAGCTTAATAATGTTGATTCAGCAGTTTCAGGCATTTTAGCTTTTTCCATTACTAGATGCCGTCTCATTTCTATAATCGGGGTAATATGGTCTATTCCAACAGGGCATTCATTAACGCAAGCTCCACAAGTTAAGCAATCCCAAATTTCAGTTTCTGTAACATTTTTATTAATTACCCCTTCGTTTAAATTTGGATTAGCAGAGATTGAATTGTTTGTAGTGCTATCCATTAAATTATTTATTAAAAACATAGGAGATAATTGCTTGTCAGTTAGAGCGGTGGGGCATACTTCAGAACACCTCCCGCATACTGCACAAGCAAAAAAATCTATAATTTGTTTTGGTTTAAATGTTTTTATGTTATTTGCACCAAAAGTTTCTAGGGTTTCTAAATTTTTTGGCGTATCTATTACTCCGGTATTATTTAAGGTAGTAAAGAAAAATGATAAAGGACTTGCTAATAAGTGCATGTGTTTAGATAGTGGGATGTAGATTGCAAATGACAAAATTGTTAGTAAATGAGTCCACCAGAAAATATCATGAAGAGTAAAAATTAATGATTTACTAAGATTTAAATGTTGAATCTGATTACTTATAGGATTTGAAATAATATAAAAATCTGCATTGTTATTTGTTAAATGGTTAAATGTTTCTGATAATAAATGAGTTAACATTAATAACCCAATTAAAAGTATTATGATTATTGATTCAGGTTTTTTTGTTAAACTATAGCTGAGTCGTTTTGGTGATGCTATCCATCTTCTGTATAATGCTGCTGATAATGCAATTAATACTAAAACAGTGAGTATTTCCAGGTAATTTAAATATAAAATTTTTCCAAATTGTGTAAGTAACTTTGATGAAAATTGATTATTTATAGTATCAGCAAATATAAATAATATATATGAAAAACTAAATGATAAAAATGAAATGAAAATTATTACATGACTAATCCCGGATATATCTTTTTTTAAGCTAAATCTTTTTAAAACTTTTTTTTGAGCAAGCCCGTTTATGAATACATTTTTTAATCTTTGATTTAAGTTGTTAAATTCTAAATTATAGATAGAGTTGTTAATATGTATTAGCAACTTTTTATAGAATAAAAAAAATGAAATGGACAACATTATTAAACTTAATCCATAGACCCCAATCCATGTTGGGATAATGCCAAAAAATGATTCAGGAACCGTCAATTAATTTTCTTTTTTCGAATAACATTTAATGTCAATAAAAACATTAGATGTTGTGTTGCATTTATCATTATCACAAGATAACATACTATATCTTTTAAATAATAGTTATAAAACATATAAAATTATAAAATGCCAGAAAATCAGTTTGAAGCTCGTAGAGCTATATTAATAGGTGATGTTGGCGATATAAGACATCAGAGAAATGCTTCTGTCTTGAGGAATAACTCTTTAAATCCGATAGTAACAATGGAATTTTATACAACTCAAGATGGGGTTATATGTGGTTTGACTGAAATTATGTCCCTATTAGAAAAAGTTTTACCTGATACAGGATGCGAAGTATGGGCATTGAAGGAAGGAGAAGAAATACTTAAACAAGAAGTTGGATTGAGGATTACTGGGCCATATGGAGGATTCGGATTATACGAACCTTCTATTAACGGAATTTTATCTTCTTGTTCTGGATGGGCTTCAGCAGCAAGAAAATGTTCGCAAAATTCAGGTGAAATTCCTATTTTTTCAAGAGCATCTAAGTTTGTGCATCCTAATATTTCAGAATTATTAGATTATTCTTCAATAATAGGAGGATGTGATCACTGTAGCACTAATTTAGGTGCAAAGATGAGTAATGGTACAACTTTTGATACTATGTCTGAGTCATTATCATTGCTTTTTGGAGATACTGTACTTGCAGCCAAGGCTTATGATGCTACTCTGCAGGCAGATATACAAAGAATATTTGTTGTGGGGGTTTTAGAAACATCTAATAATGAATCATTGAAAATAGCTGAAAATTTAAAAGAAAAAACCAGGGGAGTGGAATTAGTTATAGATAATTATAATTCAAAAACCGATTTTGATATTATTAATGAATTAAGAGTTAGATTGGATAATGCAGGTTATAAATTTGTTGAAATATATATTTCCGGAAATTCTATAAACCCGGATTCTATATCTGTTATCAAAGATAATAATTTCCCTGTACAGGGCATTATTGTTGAGAGATATATTGGATTAGCTAGATCATTACCTTTTAGATCCGAAATCAAACAGATTGAAGGAAATCATGTCGCTCGAAATGGACAAATTCCAGGGATAATAGATAATCCAAAATTAAATAAAATAATTTGATCAATTTTTAAAATCAGAATATTTAAAAGATGCCATATTATACTCCTTCGTAAATTTTACTTTGTTTGGAAGGTCGTAATATTTTGTTCCTTGCAAGGAAATTAATTCAGTGATTTTTATAATATGTTTTGCTGTGATTTGTTGTTTGGGAATACTAATATGATTTAATATATTTTTTATTATTTCCGTTTTCAATTTTGTTGTTAATTGATTAAAGGCATTAATATCCTTAATTTTAAATATTGTTTTGCTATTTGAAGTATCTATGCTAACTAATTTTGCATACCATGTTTTTACAAGAAGTTCATAACTTTCATTTGTTTCTTTTGCTGCTGATCCTAAATTTAATATAGATTGAATTACTTTTGGATTAATTTCTTTTAATAATGGAAAAATCGTTTTTCTAATTTTGTTTCTTGTATACTTTAAATCGTCATTAGTTTTGTCATGTAAAGGTACAAACCCGTTTTCTTTGCAAATTTTTTCTGTTGTTACTCTTTCTATTTCTAGTAATGGACGCATTATAAAATAATTCTTTGTATTTATTTTTTTTGTTGTTAATTTTGTTATTCCTTCCAAGCCTTTCAAACCAGTTCCTCGGATAATATTGAATAAAATAGTTTCAGCTTTATCTGTACTCGTATGCCCCAAAAAGATATTTTTTGCATTGAATTTTTTTGCTTCATTTGACAATTTATCAAATCTAAGAATTCTTGCAGTATTTTCAACAGAAGATTTGTGATTTTTTTTAAATTCATTTTTTGTTATTTCTGTTGAGTTATATTTTAATTTGTATTTTTTAGCTAGATTTTTAACATATTTTTTTTCATTATTTATATAATCAGTATCCCTTAGGTTGTGATTTACATATACTAATTTAATATTGATATTTTTTTCTATTGAATATAAAAATAATAATATTGCTAATGCAGTTGAATCAGCCCCTCCTGAACATCCAACAATAATGTTTGCTCCTGAAGGAATATTTTTAGAAATAAAGGGAAAGATTTTTTTAAGAGTTTTGTTAGTAATATTCATTGTAAGAAATAATAATTACGTATTACTTTCTTGTTTAGGGGTTATATGCTGATAAGATTTTCTTGTTACTTTTACGATTTCCAATTTCAAGCCTTTCATTTCTAAAACTTCAAATTTTAATTTTGAATATTCAAAATGATCACCGACTTTTGGCATTTTACCGAGTTTTTGCATTATAAATCCGGCAACTGTTTCGTAATCTCCATCAGGAATGTATATATCTATTTCTTCAAACTCTTCATTTAAATCCTGGATACTAATACCCCCGTCAATATTGAAAGTATTTGTGTCTATTTCAACTAATTCTTCTTCTGGGTGAGTTCCTTCTTCTCCGAAATCTCCTACAACTTCCTCAAGTAATTTTTTTAATGTCATTACTCCTGATAAGCCTCCATACTCATCAATAACTATTGCAATTTTATCTCCTGATGTTCGCATTTCATTAAATATTTCAAAATTTCTTTTAGTTTCAGGAACAAAATAGGGTTGCCTAATCAAATCTTTTATTTTTGTTTCATCATCTGTTTTTTTCTTGGAAATTCCCATTAATACATCTTTTATAGATATAATGCCGATAACGGCATCTTCTGAACCTTCATAAACAGGGAATCTGGAATGACTATGTTCTGAATAAATATCTTTGAAATTCCTTACAGTTGAATCACTAGAAAGTGAAACAATTTCAGTTCTTGGAGTCATTATTTCTTGTGCTTGTGAATCTCCAAATCTAAAAACATTTTCAATCATTTCAGCTTCTTGTGGCTCTAAAGACCCTTCTTCCTCTCCAATATCAATTAAAGTTAATAATTCCTCTTCTGTTACTGAATTGTTATTCCCAGGATAATTTAGTTTGGATTTTCTATCTATAATATTAATCATTAAGGTTAGAATTAATACAATTGGATTAAATATTATTTCTAATATTTTTAGAGGCCTTGAGTATATTAATGATAATTTTTCAGCTAACCTTACTGCTAGAGCTTTTGGTATTACCTCTCCAAATATCATAAGAATTATTGTTCCGAAAAGAGTAGTTAGAATTGTTGTAAGAGTAGGGTTGTTAGTAATTTTATAGATTAAACTGGTTAATAGTGCGGCAAAAGTTATATTTACAATATTATTCCCTAAAACTATTGTTGATAGTAATTTATCTTTATTTTCTAATAGTTTTGCTACGGTATCAGCTCCTTTTTGTTTGAGATTAACCATATGAAATAGTTTGGTTTTTTGGACAGATAAAAATGCAACCTCAGCACTTGAGAAAAAAGCAGATAAAATAATAGAAAATATTATTAATATTATTTCTAGTGTCATATCTTAAGTTTGGTCAACCTCTTCATTGTTAATAATATCCATAATTTTTGATTCAATTTCTTTTGAAATTGAATCATTAGATTTAAGGAAATTTTTGACTGATTCTTTCCCTTGGCCTAATTTCAGATCTCCATAAGAGTAAAAAGAGCCACTTTTGATTATAATTTCATGTGTTACACCCAATTCAATTATATCAGCTTCTTTTGAAATTCCTTCATTAAAACCAATTTCAAATATGGCAGATTTGAAAGGGGCTGCTACTTTATTCTTAACAACTCTAGCTCTTACTCTGTTACCTACAATATCAGTACCTTGTTTTATAGATTCAATTCGCCTTAAATCTATACGTAGGGAACTATAGAACTTTAACGCGCGTCCCCCTGGAGTTGTTTCTGGATTTCCAAACATCACGCCTATTTTTTCTCTGATTTGATTTATAAAAATTACAGAGCATTTTGATGTGCTTATAACAGGTGTGAGTTTTCTTAATGCTTGTGACATTAAACGAGCTTGAAGTCCTATATGTGTATCTCCCATGTCTCCTTCTAGTTCTGCTTTTGGGACTAGAGCTGCAACACTATCTATCACAATTAAATCCAATGCTCCGCTTCTAACTAGATATTCACAAATTTCTAAAGCTTCTTCTCCTCCACCTGGCTGAGAAACTAACAATTGATTCAAATCAACCCCGCATTTTGATGCATATCCTGGATCTAGAGCATGTTCTGTGTCAATATATGCTGCAGTGCCTTCAGATTTTTGGCAGTTTGCCATTATGTGATAAGATAATGTTGATTTGCCTGAAGATTCAGTACCAAAAATTTCAGTTACTCTTCCTTTTGGGATGCCATTTACACCTGTTGCAATATCTAGATTGAGAGATCCTGTAGATATTGAATCAATATTGATTCCGATGGTATCTGAGCCTAGTCTTACAATAGAGCCTTGGCCAAATTTTTTATCTATTTGGCCAATTGCTTGATCTAAAGCTTTAGTTCTGTCGGGATCCATTAGTTAGTAAATATAATATTAAAGAATTTTAACATTTTATTAATACACAAACAACTTTTCATATTTTGAGTTTTTTCTTATCTGTTTTGTATGATCTTCCTTTCCAAGTTAAGCTATAAAATACATTGTCAAAAAATGATCTTAAAGCTAATAAAAGTACTAGTGATATTAAGATAGGGAATGAAAAAGGAGTAAATATTGAGTATTTAAATCTGATTGTTACTATTTCCCAAGAAATAAATAATAAAATTAATAGTGTTATACATAATAAAATTAATTCTTGGTTATGTAATAATCCTAAAAAATATAAAGCAATTGGTAATGTTGATCCTAAGACAAATGAAAGTAGTATTAAAAAGATAATCAAGAAAATTGAAATACTATAACCTAAAGCAGGAAAAATATTCTTAGAATAACCTGAAATAAGCTCTTTATTTGTATTATAGGTTCTTGTTGTGATTCTAAATGCAGCATCGTAAAGCATCCATTTAAACAGGCTTCTCTTTATATTCCGACCAAGTTGAAAATCATCAACAGGATTATCTTTGATAGCTATAAATCCTCCAATTTGAGTAAAAGAAGATTTTTTAAAAAGCATAAATTGTCCAAAAGTAGCGGATAAAAATGGAGCATTTAAATTTATAGCAAGTTTCATAGGAAGCCAGCACACTATAAACCATGAAATAATTTTTTTCATAGCATGATCTGCAATTAACTTTGTATCTCTGCCGGGTACAAGTGTAAGTAAATCAATTTTTTCTTTTTGTAAAGCAATAATTGAATCTTGTAAAATAAATTTATCTATATTAGTATCAGCATCTATGAAAAGGATATATTCTCCTTTTGCCTTTTCTGATAATTGATGACAAGCCCAATTTTTTCCTAGCCATCCAGATGGTAATGGTGATCCATTAATCTGTTCAATCTTATGGTTTAATTTTGCGTGCTTTTGAATTATAGATTTTGTTGCATCTGACGAATTATCATCAAGAATAATTAATTCATAATTTTGATAACTTTGATTAGTTATTGATTTTATAGTGGATTCAATCACATCTTCTTCATTTCTTGCAGGGATAAGAATTGATACAAGCTTCGAATTGGTGTTATTTTTTTGTGATGGTATGTTTTTCAACCATAAAAAGTTTGTAAGCCCAGTTACAATAGTAAAAAAAGCTATAATAAATAAACTGATATACCAATAAATAAAATTGTTATAATTGAATATTATATTTATTAATGATTCAGCCATTATTTGCAAAGCTTCTGAAATTAATTTTTAAAACATAATCATTCCTGTGTTTGAATATAATGAATATTAGGTTTAGTAATATTCCTATTAGTAATGATTCAGTGCTGAACGTTGTGGGATTTCGGATTAATATATAGAAAAACAGACTAGCAAACCCTATTGTAGAGGTTAAGGCATCATTTTTTTGTATAATTTTCATTATTAATAGAGATGGTGCAATAATATAGAACGCTTCACCACCAGTAATAGCAAGCCATGATCCTGCAGTTACAGCTAAAGATTTGCCACCTTTAAAATTAAGTAATGGTGAATATCCATGACCCAGCAGAGCTGTTAAGACACAGGCTAACATTGTAATTTCTGAAATATTAAATATTTGTATGGCAACAATTATTGGTATAGCCGATTTTGAAATTTCAAGAAATGCTGATATAAATCCCCATAATATGCTTCCGGCCCTGAAAACATTTACTGTGCCTGGATTGTTATCCCCATAATTTCTTATATCATCTTTGAGTCTGATTTTACCTATTATTAATGCCCATGGTATTGTAGAAGAAAAATATACACTAATTATTATAATAATTTCAGATATAGATATATTAGTCATAATAGTTTAAAAAATAGTTTAAAAAATTTAATAAACTTTAACATATAGTAAGCATAAGTTAAACCTATGAACATTAATAATAATTTTAATCAAAGTTATAACTTTGCCAATTCATTTCACACCCAAAGCCTTTTCTTATGTGGAAAGTTTTATTACTTGGGTCAGCAATATATCCTGAAACAGTATCCATATTATTAGCACCATGTCTGCATATCGAAGAAGGGAAGTTATAATGATCAGCTAGAATATTTTTTATGTTATCAAGATTTATATTTCCGTAAATATTTTTTATTAAATTATGCATTCTTTGAAGTCTTATTGGCGAATCTATCAATGTATTATTTTCAAATTTAATTAATTCATCAGTTAAATAGTGATTGGTATGAATGACGGAGTTTTGATCATGAGAAGTAAATTCATATCTTGATTTATTATGAAATTCAAAATCAATAATATTTTTTTTATCAGATATTAATACATTGGCTGCTTCTGAAACATTAATTGTATTTAAAATTTTTTTACAGGTTTCTAATGATCTTTGTTCTAGTAATTTTCTTTTCAAAATATAATGAGGAACTCCTTTTTGTGTTTGGAAATTATATAAAGCATTTGCAAAATTAGATATTCCATGTTCATTCATTCCTGCATAACCTATTTGCCCTGGAAATGTGAACATAATGATTTGAGGTATATCTATACTAGGGATTAATTTTAAAACAAAACCAAAATTTAAGAATTCAGGATCCATATCCTGATTTTGTCCAATATATAAATTGGAATTTAAAGTACTTTTTTCTTTAAATGAAAATGCTGTACATCCTTCATCATTTGTATTATCTAATTTTCCAAATCTGACTTGGCATAACATTGCATCTTCAAATATGATGTTTGCACCTTCAGCTATACCATGGATTTCATTTATATAGCTATTTGAATAATTATTTATTAGATTATAAAAAGACATAGATCTTTTTTGAGATTGTTTGATTGTTTCCTTACTTTTGAATCTTATCCATTTGATATATTCTCGAATTTGTTCTGAAATTTGTTTTCCATGACTAAATCCCATTTCATAATGATCACCAGTAATTTCTATATATGGGAATTTGTATGTATCGACTAAAGACATTTATGTTGCAAGATATAGGTTTATTTTTTATTACATATATATTTATAATTTAAATATAATTTAAATTATAAATATTGGTATTTTTATTGCAAGAGTTTAAATCTTATAGAATAGGCATTGTTGGGGCAGGAGCTTTAGGTGGAGCTTTGGCTATAGCATTAAATAAAAAATATTTTTGTATTACAAAAATATTTAGTAGAAGCAAAGCTTCAATAATAAAATTGTGCTCTAGGTTAGATGATGCAAGCTTATCGACATCTGTTCAAGAAGTTTCTGATAATGCAGATATTATTTTTATTACTACAACTGATAACGCTATCAAATCATCTGTTGAATCTGCATCATGGAAAAAAGGACAAATAGTTATTCATTGCTCTGGGGTTTTAGGGTTAGGCGTTTTAAGTAGAGCGAAAAATGACGGGGCATCTGTGGGTAGCATGCATCCTTTGCAACCTTTTTCTGATATGGATTCAGGCAGTAATAATTTAGATAATATTACTTTTGGTATTGATGGTGATGAATTTGCTTTGAATATCATTAGTAAATTGGTTAATAATTTAGATGCTATATCTATCAAGATAGATCCTAAATATAGAGCACTTTATCATTTGTCAGGAGTTATGGCAGGTAATTTATTACTTGGTATGGCATCTTCAATTGCGGATATATGGCAAAAAATTGGTTTAAGTAGAGAGGAGGGAGCTAAAGCTTTGATTCCAATGATGATTCAAAGCTGTAAAAATATTATTGAATTAGGTATTCCACAGTCAATGGCTGGACCTTATGTAAGAGGTGATTATGATACAGTTAAAATGCATTTAGATACCCTTCGAAAATCGTATCCAGCTATATTGCCAATGTATGTGGAGCTTGCAAGAATTAGTTTAAAATATGGAGATGAGAAGGTTGGTGAAACAGTATCTCAATCAA
>ENA-ORDI01000640-ORDI01000640.1-marine-metagenome-genome-assembly--contig:-NODE-640-length-22579-cov-5.994045_pt1 | contig 22579 bp, 15 predicted proteins | sample MGYA00248628_ERZ508525 | MGnify/ENA primary metagenome ERZ508525 (study PRJEB26195, sample SAMN05422138) | marine metagenome | isolation source: East of Porto Seguro, South Atlantic Ocean | place... | reverse complement strand
TTAGTCGGGTACAATTTGTTTTACTGCCACCACCGCGCACTCATCGTTGTGACTTGCGGATAGACCTTAGTCGGGTACAATAAAATTGAGTATTCGCCAGCACGTTCATCGTTGTGACTTGCGGATAGACCTTAGTCGGGTACAATAGAGAGCAAGTAAACAACTGTAATTGCAAGAACTTATTTGATTTTTCCTCAAAAAAACTCAAGTTGTTCGGGTGGAACTTGAACAGGTTGGCTAATTTTTCCGAAGAAAATTTCTATTCTTCCAAATTGTTTGTCAGTAATTTTAACAATTCGGACCTCACCGTCAGGAGGCAAACGTTCTTTGACCCTTTGAATGTGAACCTGCGCATTTTCTTCACTGGCATGGTGGCGTGAATAGATGGAATACTGCATCATGTCATAGCCGTCATTAAGCAGAAATTTTCGGAATTGTGAATATTGTTTGCGTGCTGATTTGGTATCAGTCGGTAGGTCAAACATTACGATAGTCCACATTGTATTATATCCGCCAAAAACCACATTCCCTAAGCAACATCATTCAATCCATTCCGGCCATATTAGTGACAGGGAAGAATCTTCATAAGCCTGTTTGAGACGAGTTGCCAAAAGGTGTGAAACCACCAACAACGGCATTTCTTTTTTCCCCCACAAGACTTGTTTCCCGGGCAATCCCAATAATTTCTGTTTACTTTCCTTGTTGATTTGAGCGTCAGAATCTTCCATTAATAACTTGCAAACAATTCGATCAACCCAAGGGCGGAACGGCTCCATAAGATCATCTGCTAAGGCCAAACCATTATACTGATTATGGTGAAACAATCCCAAAGCCGGATGCAAACCCGTCCCAACCAAAGCTCTGGCAATCATGGCCCTGACAATGCTGTAACCGTAATTGAGAAGAGCATTAGCTCCCTCAGCTTCAAAATCTCGAACAAACCCCTTCCCCATCAGCAAGGGCCAGTATTTCCGGGCGGCTTCAGCTTCCAGGTTCCCTGAATCCCCACTTTTGACTTTTGAGGAAATACTTAAAAGCTCCTGATGAGGTTTACCTGAGTGCTTAAGAGTAAGTGCCTGTTGCCGAATTTTTTCTTGAACAATGATTTTCCACAGACGTTTTTTTGATGGCTGGCTTATTTTGATCTGCTGGCGAAGCACCTTGCTGTGAAGCTGGTTTCCCTCACTTAAAGGAAGCAATGTAGAATAAGGAAGGTGTCGTTCGTCACAAAATACTACAGCTACATTGTTTTTCTGACAGGCTAGAATTACCCCTTGAGTAATCGTAATAGCAGGATGCTCCAGTATCAGAATTCCCAAATCTTCCACAGGAATACGGCCAACAGTCTTACCTTCCTGATCAATCAGCAACTGTAGATTTTTTAGATGCAAATAACTGGCTTGGCTGACATCAATCGTTCGTTTAATCATGGATAGGTTGTAATTTACCTATGGCATTAACTTTTTCTATTTGCAAATTCCATTGACTTATAAGCTGTTTATTAATTGTGAGATGCAACTCTTGGTTACGGTCGTCAAGAGTAGACGCAGTGTGCAGTCGAAACATAACCATATTGATTCCAGAGTCCAACTTCTGCACCCGATAAAATTTACGTTCTCCATCCTGCATCATACTGACTAGATCATTGATGTGCAGGGCCATCAAAAACTCTGTTTGTGGCCCATGGTTAGTTTGCACTGGTGTCTGTTTAGGTATCCTAATTCCTTTGGCACGGTTAGCTGCCTCCATCATGGTTACAAACACTCCACTGACCTTCTCACTTTGCCTATCACGCACTATTTCCACATGATGCAGGTTCCCATAAGCCAGCCACTTAAACGCTTTGCCCTGCCGGTCTCTGACAGCAAATTTGTGTTTTTCCAGTTTGTCTAGAGTAGTTTTGGATTGCAAAACTCTAACACGTTTAATTGGTGTTTTACCGTCATTGTGCAAAACAGCAATTCCTTCAGCAAAGGCTTTTTTAGGATCATTCTCAAAAAGAGATAAATGCTCAATAACAAGCGCTCTTACGTGTGGATCAATAATTTTACCTGCCCACTTGACTGTCATATCTGAGTTTAACAATTTCCTGTAAACAGTGCCTTTCCCTTTTATGAAGCCTACACCAGTGTCTTTGTGCAATGCACCGGACAGCTTGCGGTTTGGTGAATGGGCGACAATGACAGTTTTTAGTTTTTTGTCCAAGTCATTCCGAAAATCCACCCATGGCGGAGCTACTTTCAGATCATTCATTTTCAGAGACGAGTTGCCTCGCTCCAGCTGTTTTGCGGTCGAAACTATTTTGTTGTAGAAACCACGGTCAATTATAGTGATTACAGCAGCATCGATAGCATGATGCCTGTGGTCAGTCCGTTCTTTTTTGTCTGTATCTCCGAGTAAATTATTCAAGCCCCACCAATGTCGGACATGCGAGGTGGTAATGCCTTTGCAGGTGGTGATGTCTGCCCCCAGTTGTTTTAAATAATCCAAGGCTACTCTGCTTATATACCGTGTATCGTTTAACTGAGTGCTAATAAAATCTCGTTTTTGAACGTCTGCATCAAACATAAAAAATCGATTCTGTTTGCTTTTCAGATTTTTACCCCACTTAAAAACGGATTGTTTGATTTGTTCCCATTTTTCAGGATTTGTTTTAAAGGCATCAACAGGCGTTCTCTGACCTTTGTTTCGATTTTCATTTGCAAAACATACGACTTTGTTCATGTAGGAATCATCTAAAGATTGACTGTAGGGCAGGATATGATCAATCTCAACTTGCCCTGTAAATAAAGAGGTAAGGTTGATACTTTGGTTGCTGTAAGCACAGCGTTTTTCTTGATCAAACCAGAGTCGATATTTAAGCTTGTCTGTATGACTGGGATAATGGCGCAAACCAAGCTGCGGGTTCTGCGAACCAATTTCCTGAAATGCTTCAGTTGCTTTTTCATTGGCTTTAGTGTTAGCAGTTTGCTGTGCTTCATTGGCTTTGTAACGCTTAGTATTCATTTCTAAATCACGCGCCATTTCAATGCGAATAATATCAGGTTTACCGTATTCAGCAATAATGGCATTGACGAGTCTCCGCAGTTCGTGTAAGCCTTTGTTGACAATAGGGTTCGAGGTTCCCGGTGGCATTCCTAAACGTTCATTAATTTCTGTATTCTCTTTTTCATAACCATATCCAGCCTCAACTCTGGCTTCATTAAAAAGCATTCCCTGCTCCAAAAACGGTAATAATTTATTGATTGCTTTGAGCGAAAGATTACCGTGTCCTGGTTCAAATTCCAGCATGCAAAGCTGCACCGCAGTTTCCGGATTCAGATTCCAGTGACCAGTCAAACGTTTTTTGAGCGTAGATTTCTTCCGGATACTCAACATGTCCTCAACAAAAGATAATTGTTGAGAACTGTCAAATTGATCCCATTCCGGAATAACTGTTCGAATAGCTGAAGCAGTAACATTAGCTTTGAATTTCTTGGTTCCACCTTCTTCAAGATTGATTTTAACATTTCTTTTCAAATCCAGAGTTTTTTTAACTTCCGTAAAGCTAACCGAACTTTTTGATTCAAAGAGTAAAATTAGCTTTTGTCTTTGATCTTCATTCAATTTTGTCCAATGATTGTCACAGGGCAGCATGTATTCTAGATTGTTGACATCCTGTAAATATCGAAAACACTGATATTCCAAACGAGCGATGCTGATCCGGTTTTTCGTTGGTTCCAAGGAACATTTTCCGATTCGGTCGGAGCGCAATTTGATTGGTCTCTGAGCAAAAATAATATCCTCGATTTGTTCCTTTACGTCTTCGTTCAATACTGTGTGATGTGTGGCTTGTTTTTTCCATATCAGCTCTAGTTCATCACGGTACATTTGTCGATCCGTTCTAAGCTCACCTCCACTGTGTGTACGGTTTCTGCGCGTTAGCGGGGCTTTAATTGTAAAAAGGTATTCACCGAGTGTACGACATTTCTTGTTCTCACTTTCTGAATCTTGTGGAGCAGGTGTTTCTGAAATGGTTTGGCGTAATACGGATATTTGTTTTTTAAAGACAGTTTCCTCTTTTGCCTGCTCAGTAGATGTGTCTTCTTCAGACTCTGCTTCTGCCAGTACTGCAGTAACATCAGGATCATCCACTAAATCTCCAAGAATTGTTTTACGGTTACTGAGAAAACCTCGCCTCTGCACAAAATGGAGAAATACTCTTCCAAGTTGATGTTTCTCAAGTGGCTTATCCAGAGCCTCGGCACGGAGTTCGTAGGGATCGCCCAATGTGTTGAGAATAATTTCTGGTGCAGGATTATCCCGCAAAGATTTTGGGAGTAAATCCAGTGAAATTAAATAATTCAGCATGCGTATCTTTCGTCTGGAACGACGCTGAAGAACACGTCGGGTCAGCCTGGCCGCCCTGCGGGTAACATTTTTTGGCGTTGGTGTTTTGTCCTCAACAGCTTTGTTGAAAATCCTGCTGCCCAGATCAATAATTTTATGTGGCCTTCCGTCATTTGTTTCCAATAATGCCCAGCCGATGGAATTGCTGCCTAAATCTAAACCCAAAACTTTTTTAATTTTTGTGTTGCTCATCTTAATCTCCTGTGTAAAATAATAGTAATTGTATCCGACTAAGGTCTATGATCGCTTTTCATACCAATGAAACAGATTTTTCGTAGGCAACGCTTTCAAGCGACCCCAGCCCTCCCAGTGGGGGCTGACCCACCTCTTTTCATTCTAAAGATATTCCACTCATTTGCGGATAATAAGGAATTACATCAACAAAGAAAAGACAATTTTGATGTCGTAGTAAAATGCCCAAAAACGGAGTTTTGATCAAGTTTGGTGGCTTTTTCCGGAAGCCTTGCGAACCGTGTGGATTGGTGGTATAAGTTAGACGTAGATTTTGTTAAAATGTCAGGATGATGAAAAAAAGGTGTCATTAAACTGGATCTGTAAATACTGAAACTAAAGAGGATATGAAGAATCTCTTTGAGATGATTATTAATAAAGTTCACACTTTACCGGAAAGGCAACTGAAGGCAGTATACGAATTTATGGAAAATTTAAATCCTGTGGTGAACAATGATGAAGACAGTCAGTGGTCTGAATTTTCTTTGACTTCCGCAATGCGCGGCATGGAAGATGAGAACTCTCCTTATTCGGAAAAAGATCTTCATAAAACCTTCCAATGATTTCAGCAGGACAGGTGGTTCTGTTTAAATTTCCACAGACTGACCAGAAAGAAGTCAAACTACGCCCTGCACTTGTTTTACGGAAATTGCCTGGGATATTCAATGATTGGCTTGTTTGCATGATTTCTTCACAGTTGCATCAATATCTTCCGGGAATTGACGAAAAAATTTCTTATGAAGATCATGATTTTCTTAAATCCGGTTTAAAACTACCAAGCATTGTCAGGGTGAGCAGGCTGGCTGTGTTGGATGGAAAACTTTTGTTGGGAGAATTGGGAAGGATAGATGATGCACGATTTATCCGGTTGAAACAAAACCTCTGCAAATGGATTGAAGGTGAATGAATCTCTTAACAGCGGTTATTCATCAACGTCACAGTAGTGACTTGCGCATAGACCTTAGTTGGCAACAAGTAGCAGCCAAATTTTAACTCAATGGCACAAAAGTGGCGAAATTTAGTAATTTGAAGGGAATGAAATTTAAGTGATCTGTTACTATTGCTGGTGCGGGCGGAGAGACTCGAACTCCCAACATTCAGATTCGAAGTCTGACGCTCTATCCAGTTGAACTACGCCCGCAAGCAGAAAATGTAGGTAGGAAATTTTGAAAATTTGTCTGCAGAAAAAACTGGGGCGAGCGAAGGGATTTGAACCCTCGACCACTGGAATCACAATCCAGAGCTCTACCAGCTGAGCTACGCCCGCCACTAATGTCTAAAATAATTTACTCCGGGATTTAAGCACCTTTGCAAAATCTCAGTTGCTTTTCCAAAAACAACTCAATCTGAATTATGCCGGAACCGTAATATCTCCAGTTTGTTCAGCTGTTTGCAGACCCATGTGCTATTTTTTGCATCATTTAATGTTAGCCTTGAACTAGATATTTTGCAACAAAATAATTTCTCAGTTTAAGACTTCAACTGCCATCGCGGTAGCTTCTCCGCCGCCGATGCAAAGACTGGCTATTCCACGGGTTTTTCCGTATTTTTGTAATGCGGAGATCAGCGTCACCAGAATTCTTGTTCCGGAAGCCCCTACCGGATGTCCGAGCGCGCAAGCACCACCGTGTATATTCACTTTTTCCGCAGGCAAATCGAGGTCTTTCATGGCCGCCATTGTGACTACCGCAAAAGCTTCATTGATTTCAAAAAGGTCAACGTCCTCTGCATTCCAACCGACTGTCTCAAGTAAATTTTTAATTGCACCGACCGGAGCAGTTGTGAACCATTCCGGAGCTTGTGCAAAACTGCTTTGCCCCAGGAAACGCGCTACCGGTTTTAAGCCTCGTATTTTTGCGCTTGATTCGCGCATCATCACCAATGCAGCTGCGCCGTCAGAAATCGAAGAAGAATTTGCCGCAGTCACTGTGCCGTCTTTTTCAAAGGCAGGACGCAATTTTGGAATTTTGTCCAAATTAGCGGTCAATGGTTGTTCATCCTGTTCAACTGTGACTTCTCCCTGACGATTTTTGTAGGTGACCGGAGTTACTTCAGCATCGAAACTTCCGTCCTCAATTGCTTTTTTGGCACGTGTTAATGAGCGGATCGCGAATTCATCCTGAGCCTCTCTGCTAAATTCGTATTTTTTAGCGGTTCGTTCCGCGAAAACGCCCATTAGGGTTCCCTTGTCAAAGGCATCTTCGAGTCCGTCAATAAACATATGATCCATCATTTGGCCATGTCCAAGTCGTTGTCCGGTACGAGCTTTTGGCAAAATATAGGGTGCGTTTGACATGCTCTCCAGTCCGCCGGCAACCACTACTTCATTAGTTTTGGCAACCAATGAATCATGTGCCTGCATAGTTGCTTTCATTCCGGAACCACACATTTTGTTTACGGTAGTGCAACCGGCGGAAACAGGAATTCCAGCGCCGATAGAAGCTTGACGTGCCGGAGCTTGCCCCATTCCTGCAGGCAGAACACATCCCATCAGAACTTCATCAACATCTTCGGCGGGAACACCGCTGCGCTCAATGGCAGCGCGAATGGCGAAACTTCCTAATTCTGGGGCGGATACGTCTTTTAGAACTCCTTGAAAACCACCCATCGGAGTTCGGGCCATGCCGACAATTACAATTGGATCATTTGTGCTCATTGCTTTCCTTTTCGATAAATTGTCATTTTATTTAATAATTGATGCACTCGTATTTAGTTGTCATTCCAGCTTTCACGGGAATGATAAACAGGAGTGTCGTTTTTACTTTTTACAGTTTCATCATAGCAGGGATGAACGATTTATTAAACTGGAACTTACAACTGTTGATGTGGTAAAAATATTTGAAAAATCGCCCCGACTGAATTCCCGGGGCTGTAACGCAATAATCCTTTATGAGCCTGAATCAGTCTGTGAGAGATAGATAATCCGAGGCCGTGTCCTTCATTTTTATTGGTGAAAAGAGGCTTGAATAATTGATTACGCTGTTCCAGGCTCACACCAGAACCTTCGTCTTCCACTGAAATCAGGAGGTAACTCAGTTCCGGATTAAGATTGGTTCCGGCAAGCTCCCATTTGCCGCAATATCTTGTGCGAACAGTAACAGCAGAATCGACTGGAGAAGCCTCAACCGCGTTTCTAATCAGGTTCAAAAAGACTTGATGCAGTTTGTCACGGTCGGCCTGAATTTCCGGAAGAGAGGTGTCGAAACTACGGATAAAACGGATGTTAGAAACGGTGTTTTGTTCAAAAAGAATTACCGTGTTCAGCAGTTCATGCACGTCAAATGAAGTTAAATCCAAAGGCATAGGCTGAGAATGAAGCAGCAACTGTTTCAACAGACGCTCTACACGGTCCAGTTCTGCCAGCATCATGCGGGTAGAAGTGTTTTTAATCTTGGTCTTGCTTAGATCACGTTCCAGCAACTGGAGCATTCCTCTGACGCCGCTGAGCGGATTTTGTATTTCATGTGCCAAAGACGCGGCCAATGTTCCCAACGAACGGGCCAGCTGTTCCTCCAGTTCTCTGGCCTGAGATTCTTGCAGATTGGTGCTTTCCAGCATTGTGATAACCGCGTGTTTTACTCGTCCGTATTTGTCGCGAACCGGTGCAATCACAATTTCGGCGCCTCGCCCTTGTAATGGCGGTGTTTGCAGAACATAAGCTCCCATTCTGAAAATTTTACCTGATTCAAGCACACCCTCAATTTTTTCCCGAATCAGGTCATCCTGATGGAACAACGCGCTGCCTTGTTTTCCAAGCAATCGAACTGTGTCCTTTTGCCAAAATTGTGCGGCAGAATCGTTACAATAAACGACCTCTCCCTTTTGATCAATTACGAGTACCGCTTGCAGCAAATGCTCGGTTAATGAATTTATCTGCCCTGTTGAAAACATGAAAAATGAGTTTCAAAATGTAAAAATTTACTGAAAAAACAAGCACCCAGCTTATGGCTAAAGCAGAACAAGAACAAGTTTTTATCAAGCAGTAAAAATTTGGAAGAGTTGTAATGTCGGCTTTGATATATTAAAATACAAAGTCTTATTTCAAATCAAAAAAAAGAAATGTCTGCAACAAAAAATTCCTCCTCAGTTTATATTCCAAAGCAATCAGAATTGTTTAAGTCTGAACTGAAAAGTCCGGCGGAACAGAGCAAACTTGAACCGGTTTTCAGTGCGTCAGTTGACAGACTTGCGGTGATAGAGGCTTCAGCCGGAACTGGAAAAACCTTTGCTCTTGTTGAGTTGGTAATGGAGTTGGTGCTGGAACAGGGAATTCCCCTCAAAAGCATTCTGCTGGTGACTTTTACAGAAAAAGCTACTTCCGAATTACGGCTCCGTTTACGTACCAAAATCCGGGATTTGTTGGATGCTTGCGAAAAAGATGACAGTTCGTACAAAACTATTCCGGAAGTTCCATTTTGGGAAATTGACACTTTCCGGAAAAAGCAGTTAAAAGCGTCATTGCTGGATTTTGATTCTGCACCGGTTTACACGATTCACGGATTCTGCAAACGGATTTTACGTGAATTTGCATTTGAAAACCGGCAATTATTTGAACAGCAATTATGTGACACGAAACTGCTTTTTCCAGAAGTATTTAGGCGATATTTACGAAAGGAACTGCTTTCAAAAAACACTCCGGCTTCGCAACTTTTTGCGCTCTATGTCAAACACTGCGAAGGAAAACTGGAAACTCTGGAAAAAGACATTTTGGATTTGCTGGACAAAGATGGAGAATTTGTCCCAAATTTGCCCGACTTTGATGTTTTTCTGCAAGAACTAACCGAATGCTGGAATGTCCTGATTTCACAAGACCTGAAATTGCGTAAGCAAAATTTAACACAACATCCGCTCCGCAGTGCCTTTGACTTAACTGCACTCAATGGAACTTCGAGCAAAAAAACTATGAGCAACCTGGAGCGGCTTTTGGAAACTTTGGGAGCGGCGCATTCAGGGGCATCCAGCCAGGAAATTCTTGCAGATTTATTTGAAATTGAACTGAGCACGATTACGACTCCAAAATGCAGAAAAACATTGCAGACCGGAGAGCAGTGGCTTAGTCAAAAAGAATTTCCGGAAGCAGAGCGGAAATGGCTTGACGCAGTAGCGGATTGCGAAAAATTAATATCGAAGCACAATTTTTCCGGTGGAGCAAAGTTAATCCTGAAAGCCTGGGTAACACAACAGGTTTTGGTGGATGTACGCCATGAACTCGCACAAACAAAATTGGAACAAGGTGTATTTGATTTTGACGACTTATTGCGGATTGTTGAAGAACAAGTAATTCCGCAAAAAGGAAATAATTCAGTAACAACGCCGCTCACAAAGGCGGTTCGTAAAAAATATGTTTGTGCAATTGTAGATGAATTTCAGGATACAGATCGTCGGCAATGGAACATTTTTCGGCAGTTGTTTCTGGAAAGCCCTGAGCATCGGCTAATCGTGATTGGTGATCCAAAACAAGCTATTTATTCTTTCCGCGGCGCAGATATTTTTACATATTTGCGTGCCAGAAAAACATTTGAGCAAAAAACCGCTCGTCCGCCGTTTACGCTGAAAACAAATTTCCGCTCGTCTGAAAAAATGCTGTCTGGACTGAATCAAATTTTTTGCGAAGATTCATGGTTTCCGGAAAAGCGTGGAATTAGCTATCAGCAAGTTGGATGCGGAAAACCGGATTTGAAACTGAACGATGCGATTCCAGGACGTAATGCCATTCATTTACTGGAGTTGTTACCTCAATTTACAATTTCCGGCAAAAAAATTGTTGCCAATTCAAAACTGAAAACCCCAAAAGTTTCTTTGGAAATTTTGTCCAAATTCGATTCTTTGCTGGGACAGAAATATTTTGGCAAAGAAGCATTTTTGCAGGCTTCGCAAACTGTGCTGGATGATGAGCTTGCCAAGGCAAATCAAAACGCGCTCCTGACTTTGTTTCTGGACGATCAGGCAGGAAATGCGACCGCACGTTTTGCCGAGGAAATTGCGCAGGAAATTAAATCACTCCTGCGCAAAGGTTCACCTGAAACTGAGCGTCCGAGTTGGCAGAATAAGGAAGGCGGACGCCCTTTACTGGAACAAGATATTTGCGTGCTGTTCCGCAAAAGTAATGAAGGTGAAATATTAGGCAAGGCTTTGCGGCGGCATGGAATTGACTTTGCGTTTTACAAACAAAAGGGTTTATTTGCCGGACGTGAAGCACAGGAAATACTGGATTTGCTGGAAGCCGTGGCACATCCTGTTGATCATTCTCGAACAGCAAAACTTTTGTTGACGCGATTTTTTGGAGTAAATATCCATGAACTGACACAAGCATCGACCTGGGACGCAGATTTTTTACATCAACTTCAGGAATGGAAAACGTTGACAGAAGCGAGGCGTTTCCGGAGATTTTTTGATGATCTTCTGCAACGTACAAAATTGGTTGAGCGTGAATTGCTTTTGGGCGGAGACGAAAGAAGTGTAACAAATTATGTGCATTTGTTTGAAGTGCTTAACAGGCAAGTTCTGGAAAGGCACCTTGATTTACAGGAATTAATTCAACTCTTACGGCGTTACATCGAAGGTAAAGAAGATCCTGGTGAAAATGAAAATTTGCTGCGTCTGGAAAGTGAGCGGAACTCTGTGCAGCTAATGACAATGCATGCCGCAAAAGGTTTGGAATTTCCTGTTGTGTTTTTGTTTGGAGGACTTACAGGCAGCATAAAAGGGGCAATTCAATTTTATCATGATGATGCGGAAAATCCGATAATTGATCTGCTGAATTCAAAAATTCCTGAGGAACACGAGTGGCAAGTCGAAGCGGAACGGCAACGGTTGCTCTACGTCGCCATGACACGAGCCTGCGGACGCCTCTATTTGCCATACGTGGGATTTTTGCAGGATAATTCAGGAAGGCGGATTTGCAAAGTCGATGGTGGTTATGGAATCCTCAATGAGCAGTTGACAAAGATTAGAGAGCAAATTTTAACTTACGACAAGAATTCTTCTTTCAGCAGTAGTATTGTTGAAGTTTCTGCCGTAAATTCTCAGGAAGAAATCAATCCAAAAGAGCTGGAAAAATTACGGTTGTGGAAGAATCCTGATCTTCCTGAAATTCCGACAAGTTTAGCTGAAACAAAAAATCCAGACCGATTTTTCAGCCAACTTCGTTACAAAAAAAGAGGGTTTGTTGTAAGTTCATTCAGCAGAATGAAAAAGAAAAAAGACGAGCATGAAGCAGGAAAAAAGGGATGGAAAAACAGAGAGCAATTGCCGGTAGAAGCTCGGTCAGATTCCGAATTGGGACAAAGTCGAGAAGATGATGAAGCTGAAGCAGCAGCGAAACATGAGGAAAGAAAAACGGATCCACTTCCCGGAGGTACCCAAACAGGAAATCTATTGCATGAGATACTGGAACATACGGATTTCACCACTATGCAGGAAAGCAACTCTCCTGAGGATTGGGTGTCTCGTCCAGCAGTACGTCGCCAGCTTAAATCTTGTAATGAGCGTTACGGCCGTTCCGCTGAAACGGTGCCTCGTATTGCGGAAATAATCTGGAATACTCTGAGAACTCCGATCAAACTTGGAAATACAACAGACTCCCCGGAATTGCAATTGGCATATTGTAAACGAGATTTACGCGAAGCTGATTTTTACTTTCCAATTCCAAATCAAGAAAAGAGTGCGGATATTCCTGTCCGCCAAACTAAAATCAACGTTGAAGGCTGGCAAGTAGAAAAAGGATTTTTGCGCGGTTCAATCGACTTCTTGTTTGAACATGAAGCAAAAATATATTTGCTCGACTGGAAAAGTAATTTGCTGGAAAATTATGATCAGCAAACATTGGCAAGTGAAGTCATGCAACACTACGAATTGCAACTTCAAATTTACACTCTTGCTACGTCTTACTGGTTCAAACTGGACAGTGCGGAAAAATATAATGAAAAATTTGGCGGGGTGCTCTACCTTTTTTTACGCGGCATGGCACAAAATAATGGAAGTTCCGATGGCACCGGAAAACCGGATGACACCAAAAACTCAGGAGGGGAAGGCGTGTTTTTCAAACGACCATCTTGGGCCGAATTAAAGGGCTACGAAAACAGATTGAGCCTCGAAAATTACTGAAACGGCAACTATAAAGAAAGAAAATGTTTTGAGATGAAATTGTGGAATGGAAAGTCCGCACTCTTTTGGTTTATCTCTCCAAAATTCCCGGAAGCCTTAAACCTTTTTCCTGAGCACAGTCAAGGGCGATTTCATATCCTGCGTCAGCGTGACGCATCACACCTGTGGCCGGATCATTCCATAAAACACGCTCAATTCGTTTTGCCGCTTCCGGTGTTCCATCGCAGCAAATAACCAATCCGGCGTGCTGGCTGAAACCGATGCCAACTCCGCCGCCGTGGTGAAAGCTGACCCAAGTTGCTCCGGACGCGCAGTTGAGCAGGACATTCAACAACGGCCAATCGGAAACGGCGTCCGAACCGTCCCGCATCGCTTCTGTTTCACGGTTAGGTGAGGCAACGGATCCGGAATCCAAATGATCACGTCCGATAACGACCGGAGCTTTCAATTCACCGCTGGCGACCATTTCGTTAAAAGCCAAACCCAAGCGATGGCGGTCGCCCAAACCAACCCAGCAAATTCGCGCCGGAAGTCCTTGAAATGCAATGCGTTCCTGCGCCATGTCGAGCCAGTTATGAAGGTGCGGATCATCCGGAATCAGTTCTTTGACTTTTGCGTCTGTGCGGTAAATGTCTTCCGGATCACCTGAAAGCGCTACCCAACGAAACGGTCCTACGCCTCGGCAAAACAAAGGCCGGATATATGCCGGAACAAATCCGGGAAAATCAAAAGCATTTTTAAGACCTTCTTCAAATGCAAACTGGCGGATGTTATTTCCGTAATCTACTGTCGGAATGCCTTGTTCCCAAAAATCCAGCATTGCTTCTACATGAATTTTAATCGAGGCACGAGCGGCTTTTTCGATTTTTTTCGGATCGCTTTTTTGAAGGGAACGCCATTTCTCAACGCTCCAACCGCGCGGCAAATATCCGTGTACTAAATCATGTGCCGAGGTTTGGTCTGTGACTAAATCCGGGCGGATTCCACGTTTCACCAATTCCGGAACCACTTCTGCTGCATTGCCGAGAAGTCCCACAGAGACAGGCCGTTTTTCGATTTTTGCTCTATCCAGAATCTCCAGGGCTTCGTCCAAAGTTTCCGCCCTTTCATCCAGATATTTAGTACGCAAACGGAAGTTGATTCGTGTAGAATCGCATTCAACTGCCAAGCATGACGCACCGGCCATTGTGGCCGCCAAAGGCTGTGCGCCACCCATGCCGCCCAGTCCGGCCGTCAAAAACCAACGTCCGGATAAATCCCCACCGAAATGCTGTCGTCCGGCTTCGACGAAGGTTTCGTAGGTTCCTTGAACGATTCCCTGCGAGGCAATGTAAATCCAGCTCCCCGCAGTCATTTGGCCGTACATCATCAAACCTTTGCGGTCCAGTTCATTGAAATGATCCATCGTTGCCCAGTGCGGAACCAAATTTGAGTTGGCAATCAAAACACGCGGTGCGTCCGGATGAGTACGGAAAACTCCAACCGCTTTTCCGGACTGCACAAGCATCGTTTCATCATCACCGAGTGTTTTCAGTGTTTCGAGAATAATATCAAAATCCTTCCAGGTTCGTGCTGCTTTTCCGAGGCCTCCGTAAACAATTAATTCATTCGGATTTTCCGCCACTTCCGGATCAAGATTATTTTGGATCATCCTGTATGGTGCTTCTGTCAGCCACGAACGGCAGCTGAGTTCCGTCCCACGAGGTGCGCGAATAGTTCGGACATGGTTCTGTGTTTTGGGCATGGTATTTTTCAAGTTCAAGTTAATGTTGTGACAAGTTTTTCTAGAGAACTCAGCAGTTTTTTCAACTGAATCCGGAGCTTTGTGGCTCGCTCTTCACGAAAAATCCACGGAGCGGATTCCTCCATGTACGTCCGCTGTGCTAATTCCAGTTGAATCGCGTGAATTCCGTTTGCGGGATTTCCGTAATGGCGTGTCGTCCATCCGCCTTTGAAACGACCGTTTAACACAGAACGGTATCCTTCTGCTCCAGCGCAAACTTCGATTGCGGCTTGCTCAATTTTTGGATCACAAGTGCTTGTGTTGTTGGTGCCTAAATTGAAATCCGGCAACTCGCCTTCAAACAAAAATGGAAGTCTTGAGCGAATCGAATGGCAATCGAAAAGCAAAACAACTCCGTGTTTATTACGGACACGTTCGATTTGTTCCGAAAGTGCGGCGTGATAAACTGCATGATAATTTTTACGTCGGATTTCGATTTCTGCGGCGTCCGGTTCCGCGTCATGTAAGGCTCGCTTTTGATAAATCGACCGGCCTTCAAAATCAACGGTTGGGCAAAGCTCCGTCGTGTTCTGTCCTGGATAAAGCGAGTTTCCGGAAGGGTCACGATTTGCGTCTATCAAATAGCGTGAAAACTTTGCTTCCACAACCGTTACTTCCGGTAGTAGTCCATCGTAAAGTCGGTGAATGTGCCAGTCTGTGTCGGCCATTTCACATCCATGTTCGTTTAGTTTTTCAGCCATTTCAGGCGTTAAAAATGTTCCGCCGTGCGGCTGTCCCAAAATTGCCGGACCATTTCCTTCAATAATATCAACGGGGTTCATACGCTTTTCGAATCCTGACTTTCCCGCAATTTTGGAAAATGAGACTCACCCGCGGCTTGTATCAGTTTTCCATTCCGAATCAGGATTGCGGCTTTTTCCAAATCCGGTGCAAGAAAGCGGTCTTCCATCAATGGTGGAACTTCTGCGCGAACCTTTTCCAACACACTGAGCAGAGGTGTGCTGGTAGAAAGAGGTTTGCGAAATTCCAATCCCTGCGCTGCCGTCAACAGTTCAATGCCGAGGATTCGACCAAGATTATCATTCATTTTCAGCAATCTCCACGCCGCGTGTGTGGCCATCGAAACATGATCTTCCTGGTCTGCGCTGGTCGGAGTTGAATCAGTTGAACATGGATTTGCGAGGTGTTTGTTTTCGGACATCAAGGCGGCAGAAGTGATTTCGGCAACCATGAATCCGGAATTAACGCCTGCATCCGGAGACAAAAATGGAGGCAAACCAAAATTCAGATTCGGATCAACGAGCAGAGCAATTCTGCGTTGCGAGATGGCTCCGATTTCGGCCAGTGCCAAAGCCGTTTGGTCAGCGGCAAATGCCACCGGCTCAGCATGAAAATTTCCTCCGGAAACAATTTGCACAGGACTTTCCGTTGTTCCGGCCGCACCGGACGTGTCTGAAAACAACACCAACGGATTATCCGTTACGGCGTTTGCTTCAACAGCAAGCGTCTTTGCCGCCTGTTGTAACATATCTAAACAAGCACCTGAAACTTGCGGCTGACAACGGATGCAATACGGATCTTGAACGCGTGTATCTCCTTCAAGATGAGAATTCCGAATTTCCGAATCCTGCATCAAATTCCGCAAAGTTTGCGCCGTGTCAATTTGCCCCTGGTGTCCGCGCAAAAGTTGAATTTCCGGATGAAACGGTGCGGTTGAAGCCATGGCCGCGTCGGTCGAAAGCGCGCCTGTAACCAAAGACCCTAACGCGCAACGCCAGCCTTCAAACACTCCGGCCAATGCCAAAGCCGTTGAAACTTGGGTTCCGTTAATCATGGCCAAACCTTCCTTTGCCCCCAAAACCAAAGGCTTGCGTCCAATATTTTGTAAGGCTTCTGCTCCGGAAATGGTTTTGCTCCGGAAAACGGCCTCTCCCTCGCCGACCAAAACCGCGGTCATGTGCGCCAACGGCGCAAGATCTCCGGACGCTCCAACCGAACCTTGTGACGGAATAACCGGCGTAACACCATTTTTCAGCAAGGATTCTATTTGCTCAATCACCTCCCAACGCACTCCGGATGCACCTCTTCCTAAAGAAAGCATTTTAAGCGTCATAACCAAACGGACGATGTTTTCCGGAATCGGTTCACCAACTCCGCAACAATGCGAGAGAATCAGGTTTCGCTGCAAAAGTGCGGTTTGTTCAGGTGGAATTCGAATTCCGGAAAGTTTGCCGAATCCAGTATTGATTCCATAAACCGGCGCGTCTCCGGCTGCGGCTTGCTCTACAATTTGTGCAGCTTTTTCAACCCCGCTTTTGGATTTGGGGTCTAAGGCCACAGAAGGACTTTTCCAATAAATTTCAGCTAATTCGGGCAAGGCGACTTTTCCCGGAGTAAGAATTAAATTCATCATAAATCTTTCATGTTAGGTTTTTTTCAGCCGCAGAATGACGCGGATATTATGATAACGTTTGTGCGTTTTTTCAGCTGAGGATTTACACGGATTTACACGGATATTTTTATCTGAATTTTTCCGTGAAATCAGTGGCCAAGTTTCATTTTATTTTATCCTTTTTATCCGTGGCGAATAGACATTTATTTAATACCTTTTTATCCGTGAAATCAGTGGCCAAGAACCATTTCTTCAAGCGGATTGAAACCAATTCGATAAGCGAGTTCTGCGGGTTGCTCAACATTCCAAACCGCAAATTCTGCTTTTTTCCCAACTTCAATTGTACCAACTTCAGGCCCAATTCCTAAGGCTTGCGCCGCTTCGCGGGTTACTCCACACAGTGCTTCCTCCGGAGTCATACGAAAAAGTGTACAAGCCATATTCATACAAAGAAGAAGCGAAGTCAACGGAGATGATCCGGGATTGCAGTCGGTTGCAATTGCGAGCGGAACGCCTGCTTGTCGTAATGCCTTGAGTGGCGGAAACTGAGTTTCACGCAGTGTGTAAAATGCTCCAGGAAGAACGACCGCAACCGTTCCGGATTTGGCCATTGCCCGGATTCCTGCTTCGTCTAAATATTCCAAATGATCTGCAGACAAAGCACCATAATTTGCGGCAAGAGCGGTACCTCCGAGATTTGAAAGCTGTTCCGCATGGAGTTTCAGTGGCAAGCCTAAAGCACTTGCTGTGTCGAAAACCCGGGAAATCTGCTTAGTCGAAAATGCGATATTTTCGCAAAACCCATCAACTGCATCAGCCAGTTTTTCCTCATGAACTGCCGGCAAAACCTCTTCACAAACGAAATCAATGTAAGCCTCCGCCTTTCCCGCAAATTCCGGAGGAATCGCATGCGCGCCGAGGAAGCTGGTTTTAACGCGAATATTTCGCTCTTTGCCTAATTGACGGGCGACACGCAGCATTTTGATTTCGGTTTCGAGGTCCAAACCGTAACCCGATTTTATCTCAACTGTCCCTACTCCTTCTGCCAGCAATGCATCGAAACGAGGCAGAGACTGTGCGAATAATTCTTCTTCGGAAGCATTGCGGGTGGCCGTAACAGTACTGAGAATTCCACCGCCGCTTCGAGAAATTTCTTCGTAACTCGCACCTTTCAGTCTCAATTCAAATTCTGTCGCACGACTTCCTCCATAAACCAAATGAGTGTGGCAATCGATCAGTGCCGGCGTCACCAAACGACCTCCTAAATCCTTTTCCTGAAGACCCGCAAATTCAACCGGCAATTCTTTTTCGGGGCCAACCCACTGAATCAGTCCATCTGAAATCGCAACAGCACCTTTTTCGATCAAACCATAGGATAATCCGCCGCTAACCATCGTCGCAAACTTCGCATTTTTCAAGACTGTGCAAGTCATATTCATGGCTGTTTTTCTGTTTTTCTCAGAACCGAATTCATCTTGGAAATAAAATTGTTAGATTTCTGTTAAAACGCCAGTTTAGTTTAAAATTTCAGCTTAACTTGAAAAACAATATTTTCTGGTTTTTCGAGAAAAATTTATTGATACTATAAGTAAGCGTAACCCATACAATCAAAAAAAGGCAATGGACGAAACACAAAGCGTGGGAACCACTGGGGATTGGAACCCGATGACGATGATAGACCCCACAACAAAGGAACGCAAGGGTTTCGATATTGACATCGCTACCGCCCTCGCGGCGGATATGGGCGTTAAAGTGGTTTTCGCACCTACAACTTGGAAGACGCTTGTCAACGGAGTGGTAGCGGCCAAGTACGACATGACGTCCAGCGCCTTGCTGAGTCCAAAAAGAGCACTGGTTGCGGGTTACTCTTTATCCTATTTTGCGGTTGAGGACGTGCCACTGATGCTGAACAAAAACAAAGGCAAGTACAACAGTTGGGAGGATCTCAACAGTCAAAATGTGACCGTTGCAGTTACTCTTGGTACTGTACAGGAGAAGCTGGCAGAGGTGCTTTTCAACAAATCCAAGATCATCAAGGTTTCAGCCACGGCTCGGGATTATCAGGAAGTGCTGTCAGGACGCGCCGATATTTCCATGACAAGCAACCTTGAAGCGGCCAAGCTAGTTGAACAGTATCCACAAATGATGGTTGTCCCCGTTCAAGGAGGCAAGAACCCCACTCCCCTAGCAGTGTTGCTTCCTCAAACCGATCAAGTGTGGATCAATTATGTAAACCACTGGATCATCCTGAAAACCGAGCGCGGTTTTTTCGACCAACTCAAAGCCAAGTGGCTCAAGCAGTAATTTTCTCTAAACAGTTTTTTGCCAAATTAGTTTGTGCACAAACTGTATCGTAGACGGGGTAGTAGCCCCGTCTGATCGGGTGTCATTTCTCATCTAGGAACGCCCGATAGTCTTCTATAAGTTCAACGGCTGCGGTTTCAAGCAAGCGTTGACCGTCTTCGGGATTGGCAAGACTGGGGTCGGAACCGATCCGACCGTCCGGATGACGGCTTCTGTGATCCGAAGCGTCGAAGTGATCATCGCCCGCATGGTTACGAAGATAAGCCAAAGATTCGGGATGCCAAGCTCCCAGACTCACATCCTTGATGTGTTCCGGAAAGGCGTATTGTGCAATTGCAACTTCGCTGGGAGTGGCGTGTACCCCTTCTTTCTCGGCATACAACGACTGCCGGAGGGCGTTTGTTTTCGGTAGTTCCCACCAACTCCGCAAACGGCATCTTGGGCTCTAAGGCTGTACTGCGTGTAGATTTCCTGAAATGCTGCACGTACCGGTGCGAGGTTGCCTCCATGACCATTGAGAAAATAAAAATGCCTGAAACCTTGACTGGCCAAAGAAAGCACATAATCCTCAATCACCAGCATCATCGTGGAAGGACGTAGTGATATGGTACCAGGAAATTTCAAGTTGAACTGTGCGGTGCCAAGAGTTAAGGTTGGCCCCACAAGGAGATCAGCCTGCAATGCTGCGTGACTTGCAATGGCAGTGGGACAGATAGAATCAGTACCGATCAGGCCGCTGGGTCCATGCTGTTCGGTGGAGCCGATGGGGATCAAGATGCCCTGCGAACGCAACAAATACGACTCGATTTCCTTCCAGGTACTTAAATGTAGATGCATGTTTAAATTGTCATTTAATGGGGCGATTCTTCAATGTTGATTGTTAATTCAACTCCCCTCATAAAGTGCACATAATGAGATTAGCGCTTCCGCTTCATGCTATCACTCTTTACAGACTAACCCAAAACAAAAAAACCACCCTGTTTTGCAAAGGGTACGAGTCGGCAAAATGGATACAGGATTCAGATGGTAGACCCGGACTACGTTACGGGGGATGGAGAAGTGGGTTGTCGTTGAGGATGTTCATGGTTTCACAGGAAAGTGAATTGTGTCATCGTCATTCCGCTCCCTGCAAGGTCGATCATCACGTCCAGCACCAGTGTCGCAGCACACTGATCGGATGCCGTACGGTGCGTCCGGAGCCGTGTTCGATCTGGTGGCGGCAACTCGTCCCGCAGGCGGCTATCTGTTCGCTGGCCTTGGCCTGACGGATGCGTGGCAACAGAGAGAGTTCTGCCATTTCCATCGAAACCTCGTAGTGTTCGGCCTGATAGCCGAAGGATCCCGCCATTCCGCAGCAGCTTGAGGGGATTGTCTCGACCTCGACTCCGGGAACTCCCTCCAGCAACTTGATGGTGCTGTCCATAGCGTCAAACGCTTTTTGGTGGCAGTGCCCGTGCAGCAACACCTTTTCGGGTGCGGATGTACGGAATTTCAAGTTTAATCGCCCCGCGTTTTTTTCCGTCACCAAATATTCTTCAAGCAATTGCACATGATCTGCAAGTTTTTGAGATTTTGGTCCCGGAAGCAGGGCCGGGAGTTCGTCCTTGATGGTGAACACGCACGAAGGCTCTAGTCCGACGATGGGCACCTCGCGTTCGACGTAGGACGAGAGGTTTTCGAGTAAGCGGACTGCTTCCAGTTTGGCTTCGTCTATCAATCCGGAGGACAGGAAAGTGCGCCCGCAGCAGAGATTGCGGCTGGAGCCTTGCACTCGAGGCACGATCACCCGCCGCCCCGCCGCTTCCAGCACAGCCAGTCCATCCCGCAGGACTTGTGGCTCGAAGTAGGTATTGAAGCTGTCTGCAAACAAAACCACCTCCGGGCCTGTGGTGGTTTGCGAAGTTTCCTCCGCACGGAAGGGACGCGAATCCCACTGCGGCAGTTCGCGTTTGCTGGTGAGGCCGAGCAGTTTTTCGGTAAGCTGAGAAAGTCCGGGAATCACGTCACGCAGGTTCGCCATTCTTCCGAACTTTGAGACCAAAGGAGCGTAGCGGGGCATGTAGGCGAACAGTCTTTCCCGCAGCGAAAGGCCGTTTTTCCGGTGGTAATGGTATAAGAACTCGGTCTTCATGCGGTTCATGTCCACTCCCGTGGGGCATTCACGCCGACACGCCTTGCAGCCCACGCAGAGCCGCATGGTTTCGTACATGTCTTTGGAGGTCAACGCCTCCGGCCCCAACTGTCCTGAAAGCGCGAGTCGCAGTGCATTGGCACGTCCACGGGTGAGGTGGCGTTCGTCGCGGGTGACGCGGTAGGACGGACACATCACCTCCGTGTTAAACTTGCGGCACGCGCCGTTGTTGTTGCACATTTCCACCGCCCGGTCGAAGCCGCCCCACTCCGACCAGTCCAGTCCGGTGGATAGGCTTGACTGCCGGTAGTCCGGGCTGTAGCGAAACAGGCGGCGGTCGTCCATCTTGGAGGGCTGCACGATCTTGCCCGGATTCAACAAATCGCGGGGGTCGAAGATGCGCTTGATTTCCTCGAATGCCTTCACGAGCCGCTTGCCGTACATGACCTCGTGAAACTCCGAGCGCACCAGACCGTCCCCATGTTCTCCGGAATGCGAACCCTTGTACTCGCGCACAATCGCAAAGGTTTCTTCTGTGATTGCCCTCAGTTTCTTCGCGTCCATTTCCTGCTTGAGGTTCAGCACAGGGCGGACGTGCAGGCAACCCACTGAGGCGTGAGCATACCACGTTCCGGTGGTGCCGTACTTGGCGAAAAGCTTGTTGAGGCGGCTGGTATACTCCGCAAGATCCGTCAACTCCACCGCGCAGTCTTCAATACACGAGACCGGTTTGCCGTCGCCCTTCATGGACATCATGATGTTGAGTCCGGCTTTACGCACCTCCCAGACTTGCTTCTGGAATTCGGGATCGATTGCTTCCACGACGGCATCCGGGAAACCGTGCGCCGCCATCAGTTCGTCCAATTCTCGCAACTTGTGTTTGAGAGAATCAAGCTCAGCTCCGGCGAACTCGACAATCAGCAGCGATCCGGGTTTGCCCTTCACAAAGCGTTTCAGTTTTTTCTGAAACTGCGGGATATCCGCCGCGAGTTCGAGCATCGTCTGGTCCACCAACTCCACCGCGTCCGGTCCCAATTCGACGAGGTGCTGGGTGGTCGCCATCGCTTCGTAAAAGGTCGGAAAATGGCAAACACCCAGCACCTTGTGTTCCGGGATAGGCTGGAGATCGAGGTGGATTTCGGTGGAAATCGCAAGCGTACCTTCCGAGCCGACCAGCAGATGCGCCAAGTTGAGCGGGGACCTCGCCTCTGAGGTCAGCACGTCCAGGTTGTAACCCCCCACTCGGCGTTGCACTTTCGGAAAGCGCCGGGCCACTTCGTCG
>ENA-ORDI01000638-ORDI01000638.1-marine-metagenome-genome-assembly--contig:-NODE-638-length-22638-cov-3.300120_pt1 | contig 22638 bp, 20 predicted proteins | sample MGYA00248628_ERZ508525 | MGnify/ENA primary metagenome ERZ508525 (study PRJEB26195, sample SAMN05422138) | marine metagenome | isolation source: East of Porto Seguro, South Atlantic Ocean | place... | reverse complement strand
ATACGGATTTCATGCTCGTGCAGGATTCGCCCTCCATCGAAACGTTCCACGAAACGTCAAGACGGCTCAACACAACGCTGATGGCCGGCTACCTCGAGCAGCCGTACTCATATCTCTCGATCAGGCGCAAAAGCCGCTACAAGCACGGCGGCGGTACGCCCGGCGAACTCAAAGAAGACTACAAGTACCTCATCATCTACCCGATGACCAAGACAAGGCCCTGGTACGAAAAATCCATGGACGACCGCCAGAAAATGATGAACGACCATTTTCGCATCGGAATCAACTACCCGATGGTGATGATCAACACCACCTACGCATTCGGACTCGACGATACCGAGTTCGTGCTTGGCTTTGAAATGGACGATCCATCCGACTTCGTTTCGCTGGTGATGGACCTGCGTGAAGTACCCGTCGCCCAGTACACGGCGACCGAGATACCGATCTTCACGACAATCCGCATGCCGATCGCCGAAGCACTCGACGCAATGGTCTAGGCGATGGAACCGGGACTTGCTCGAAACCAGGACGCCCAGGCCGGGCGGTTGGTGTCAGATAAAAAAAAGACCCCGGTTTCGCCACCGGGGCCGTTGCTTGAACGCAGTCGTCAGTTTTACCGGAGCTCTCTAGATAACGTTTTGGCCTGGCTCCGACGAGTCGTAGTCATATTCGTAGTTCAGCTTGATGAACTCTTGCTGATCCGCAGGGACCTGGTCCTCGGGGAAGATAGCATCCACGGGGCAGACCGGCTCGCACGCCGCACAGTCAATACATTCGTCGGGACTGATAAAAAGCTGGTTGTCGCCTGGCTTCGAGTAAATGCAGTCGACCGGGCACACGTCCACGCACGCTCCGTCCAATACGTCAACGCAATCTTTCGCGATGATGTAGGTCATCCGTTGAGGCTCCTGTAAAGCTGCGGTCCGACCCGATTATCATTCGGTCCGACCTTCCCTGTTAGATATGGCACAAAAAAACACGCCATACTTCATTCGTAATTTCAGTGCGGATTATACGTTTCCCACACCCGCAGCGAACAGCCTGCCCAAACCGCGAATCCGCAGAATGTGACAGGCCGAAATAAAATTGGCACCACCCGGTGCCTCATGACTAAGGCAGATACCGCCTCTAACCCTAGTGACCACCGCAGGCGCAGCCGCCGCCGCCGCCGCAACCACCAGCAGAATCGCTGGCTCCACCGCAACCGCCGCCGCCGCCACCAGCAGAATCGCTGGCTCCACCGCAACCGCAACCGCCGCCGCCACAGGCGCAGCCGGAAGCGAAGTTGGGGTTGGAAATAACAAAGCCGGAACGCTCGAATCCCTCTACATAGTCGATGCTCGAACCCTCAAGTAACGGCGCACTCTCATCGTCGATGAGAACCTTGACCGCACCGTCGATAACCTTGTCCGAATCCTGAGGGGCTTCCTCCAGACCAAACTGATAATCGATACCGCCGTGAGGCGCCGTGATAACGGCAACCCGGAGGTACTGGCCCTTCGCGTCCTGTTCGTCTAGTACCTCAAGCAACTTGCTCGTTGCCGCATCGGTGAACTCTAAAACGATCGTTGAACTGACCATTAATTACTCCAGCCATAGTCAAAGCGTGCTTTGGCGAATCGCAGCTACTATTTTACGTGCATTGTTGGGAAAAAGTACAGATTGCGAAATCAAATTACTGAAAACTGAAACATCACCGTAAAAATATTGAAATAACGCCCCGGTGAACGTTAACCGGCAGTAGTATTACATGCAGTGGATGGGTATCGCTAGGTACTTGCCCGGCAAGACCAGCCCGACACGAAAACAATTTTAAATCGCTTCTCGAAACGATCTGCACGAGTTAACACTCCTCAGATTCAGTGTAGACCCCGGAACCTTGTTAGGTAAATTGGACAAACCTCTAATGGATGAACTCGACCGAAAAATTATTTCCCTGCTTGAACGCAACGGGCGCGCCTCAAACGCCAAGATTGCCCGCGATGTCGGTGTTAGCGAGGGAACGGTGCGTCGGCGCCTCAAACGCCTAATTAGCGAAAAAATCATTAACGTTGTTGCGCTTCCCGACCCCAGAAAGCTGGGATATGAATCTGAAGCCCTGATCGGTGTGCAGGTAGACCCCGACAAAGTCGACACCGTAGCCGCAATGATTTCGAACCTCGAACACACCCGCTGGGTCACAATTACCACCGGGACCTACGACGTGTTCGCCTGGGCTACGTTGCCAAATGCAGAGTTGCTTGGTCGATTTCTTCGTGATCAAGTCGGCGCAATCGAAGGCGTGCGACGCACCGAAACTTTCGTTAGCCTGCAGGTAATGAAACGCGAGTCCGGGATACCCGCATAACTCGCAAAGGCATGGAGAGAGCAGCGAGGTACCCCCGTTCCGGCGCAGGTACCTCGTTTTGGTTAATCCCTTTCCGGCGTGGCGAAATATAATCAATCACCGCTGACCGAAATTTGATCAGGATCAATGAAAGATTTGTGATCGGGCTGGATGAGCCTTCGACAGTCACGGAACACCCCTCCGAAAACGTCACCAAAAAACTCACGGAGATAAATATGCAGCAGACCGCAGTAACAGCCGACCAGTACAGTCCGTTAACCCTCGTGGGACCGGCCGAACATTCGCTTTTCGATTCCCTGTTGCCCGGGGCAAAGGTATGGCATAAGTCGGCCGCCGTGATTATCGGGATAATCATCGTGTCGCTGTTTGCACAGGCTCGTTTCTATCTGCCCGACAACCCTGTGCCAATCACACTGCAGGGGTTCGGGGTGTTAATGCTTGGCGGGGTGCTCGGATGGCGGCTGGGGCTTGTTTCTGTCATTGGCTACTACCTGTTAGGAATGGCCGGACTCCCCGTTTTCGCCAACAGCAACGAGGGTTGGGACTATGTCATCCACGGTGCAACTGGCGGCTACCTGCTCGGATTTATCCTTTCCGCAGGTGTTGTCGGGTATCTTTCACAGCGTGGTTGGAACCGCGGGCGCAGCCTCTGGCCCATGCTCATCGGTTCACTCCTCATCTATCTGCCTGCGCTTATCTGGCTTTCGATCTTCGATTTCTCATGGCCGGCCGATGGCGAACTGTTCTCGGCCGCTATGTACCCGTTCATGCCCGGTGACACCGTAAAGCTGATCGCGGCTGCGGTAATCACAGGCGGCCTGTGGCGATTCGCAGACAACAGGCGGTAACACGCTCGAATTCACGGCCATCGGCCCACCATCAATCATCTGAACGAACAGGAAATTTACGGTGTACAAGGACACGAACTGCGGTGAACCGCGGGAATCGACAGTCGGATCACTCATTACTGTCGCCGGTTGGGTCCACCGGCGGCGCGACCACGGCAACCTGATCTTTATCGACCTGCGCGATCGCTCAGGACTGCTCCAGGTCGTCTTCAACCCGGAGTATTCAGAGGCCGCCCACGAACTCGCCGGCAGCCTGCGGTCGGAATGGGTAGTGCAGATTACCGGAAAGATCGTAAGGCGCCTGCCGGGGGCTGAAAACCCTGAACTCCCGACAGGGACTGTCGAACTTTCCGCGACCAAAATCGTTGTCCTGAACAAGTCGCTCACACCCCCATTCGAGGTTTCCGACGATATCGATGTCGACGACAACACCCGACTGAAATACCGTTTCATAGACCTGCGACGACCCAAAATGCAGGCGATGCTCAAGCTCCGGCACCGGGTCACCCACATCATGTGGGATTTCCTGACCGAAAACGGCTTCACGCAGATCGAAACGCCAATTCTGCTCAAAAGCACGCCCGAAGGCGCACGCGATTACGTCGTTCCGAGTCGCGTCCACCCCGGCCAGTTCTACGCACTACCGCAATCGCCACAACAGTTGAAACAACTGCTAATGGTCTCGGGAGTCGAGCGGTACTTCCAGATCGCCCGCAGCTTCCGCGATGAAGACCTCCGGGCCGACCGCCAGCCCGAATTCACCCAGCTCGACTTTGAAATGTCGTTCGTACACCAGGACGACGTCATGGCAATCGTCGAAGAGCTGTACCTGAAAATCTTCCACGAACTGCTACCCGACGCCACCGTCTCCGATCCATTCATCCGGCTGTCCTATACAGAGTCGATGGAGCGTTTCGGTACCGACAAGCCCGACCTCCGGTTTGGCATGGAACTCACAACCATCACCGAAACCGCGGCTACATCCGACGCCAGGGTCTTCCAGGCAGTTGCGTCCTCAGGCGGAACGATCAGGGGTTTCGTAGCTCCCGGATGCGGTAACTACGGACGCCGCGACACCGACAGGCTTACCGATTTCGCAAAGTCTAGCGGCGCACAGGGCCTGGTCTTTATCGCGCTCGACGAAAGCGCACCCTCCATCGACGCACTCGAAGACGACCATATCAAGTCGCCACTTAAAAAGTTCCTGTCGATCGATATCGTCAAGCAGCTCGCAAACGAAACGGGCGCAAAACCCGGCGACCTCATGCTCATCGTTGCCGGTACTTCCAGACTGGTAAACACCGTCCTCTCGAACCTGCGCAACGAAATGGCGCGCAGGCTCGAGCTCGTGGATGAAAACGACGTGTCGCTGGCATGGATTTACGACTTCCCGTTGTTCGAGTGGGACGACGACCTGAACAAGTGGGAACCGGCCCACCACGTCTTCTCGTCGCCAAAGGCAGAGCACATGCAGTACCTCGACACCGACCCGGGCAAGGTGCTGGCCGACCTGTACGACCTGGTGTGCAACGGCCAGGAAATGGGTTCAGGAAGCATCCGCATCCACGACAAAGATATCCAGACGAGAGTGTTTGGGGTCATTGACTACGGCGAGGACGAAATACAAGATCGGTTCGGTCAGTTGCTGACCGCGTTCACATACGGCGCCCCGCCGCATGGCGGAATGGGCCTCGGTCTCGACCGGCTGGTCGCCATTCTTGCCGGAGAGCAGGCGATACGCGAAGTTATCGCGTTCCCGAAAACCCAATCCGCCGTCGACCCACTCTTCGAGGCACCTGCGATCATCACCGACCAGCAGCTTGAAGAGCTGCACATCCGGGTAGTGATGCCCGAAAACTAGTACCACGCAAACGTGTTACCACTCTCGAAAATCAACGGCCCGAAATTGCGTCTCTGAGTTACAATCGAAACTGGTCCCAATCAAGGAGCGCCTCGAGGCGCTCCTTTTATACACAGCCTCACACGGCATGCCCGTGAAACCGGCTGAGTGTTTCGGAGTACCCGTTGAAAGTCACTCGCGACGACGCGGAAAATGGCCAGGCCGTCCTCCACATCGAAGTAGAAGAAGATCGCGTGGAGCGTCATCTCCAGCGAGCGCACCAGAAAGTCTCTGCGCGTGTAAACATTCCCGGCTTTCGCAAGGGCAAGGCCCCCCGGCGAATCGTCGAACAATTTGTGGGCCGGGAATACCTCTTCGAAGAGGCGATGGAAACTCTCGTACCCGAAGCCGTTGGCGTGGCGGTTGAAGAATCCGAGATAGAAGGCACCCACACACCGCCACACGTCGATGTGATCGAGCGGGAACCAATCGTAAAAATCGACGCGATACTCGCCCTTCCACCCAAAGCCACACTCGGCGACTACAAAAGACTCAAGTTCGACGACCAGATTGAAGAAGTCACCGAAGAACAGGTGAAAGAGCAGATCGAGCAGGTGCGTGAGTCACAGGCGACCTGGGAACCGGTAAGCCGCGCTTCGAGAAACGACGATCTACTGACTATTTCGACCACCGGATTGGTGGCCGGTGAAAATTTCACCAGCAGCGAAAGCGGCGACTACCTGATCGAAGCCGGGAGCATGAACCCCATACCCGGATTCGCCGAGCAGCTAAAAGGCCTGAAAGAAGGTGGATCTAGGGAATTTGATCTGCCGGTTCCCGACGACTATCCGAACGACAAATTCGCCGGAAAAACGGCTCAATTTTCCGTCGAAGTATCGGCCGTGAAAAAGAAAGAACTCCCGAAACTTACCGACGCCCTGGCCGCATCACTGGGCGAAAACTTCAAGACAGTTGCGGAGTTGCGAACGCGAATTAGCGAAAATCTCGAATCGCAGGCGAAGGACGGTCTGCGAAGATCATTGGAAGAAAAGATCGTCGATGCGCTGGTCGAAGACGCAGAGTTCGTTATTTCGCCAATGATCATCGACCATGAGGCTGAACATGTGCTTGACGATCAGCAACGCCAAATGGCCCAGTACAACATTGATTTTCAGCAGTACCTGAAGGGAATCGGAAAAACTAGCGAGGAAATAGTCGCTGAAGCAAAAGATTCGGCCGAACTCCGACTGAAACGCTCCCTGGTTATCGACACGCTGGTCGAAACAGAAAAAACCGTAGTCAGCGACGACGATGTTGCGACGGAAATTGCCGTTATGCAGGAGTCGCCACAGTACGCCTCGGAAAACCTCGACACCGACGACGCGCGCGACGCAGTCAGGCGCATTCTGCACCGCCGCTCGGCCATGGACAACGCGATTGAACTGACACACCAACCCGGGGACTCCAAAAGATCCGCGGCCAAGAAATCGAAAACAACGAAGACTGAAAAAACTACAACGGTCAAATCTACCGCTGCAAAAAAGACCACTGGCACCGCAAGGGTTAAAACACCGCGCAGGGCCGTGAAAACCGAAAAGTAAACAGCCAGGGGCATCATCAATGGATTCCAATTTGACATTTCCTGGTCCGAATTCACCGGGTAACACAGATATGGCCAACCACCCATATAGTTCAGAAAGCAAGGAAAATTCAATGCTGCATCTTCCCGAAAGCATCGTCCCGATGGTTATTGAGACCGGTGCTCGAGGTGAGCGGGCCTACGACATCTACTCCCTGCTACTCAAGGAACGGATCGTGTTCCTGGGTACGCCGATAAACGCCCAGGTCGCCAACCTGATCGTCGCCCAACTCCTGTTCCTCGCTCGTGAAGATTCCGAAAAGGACATCAACCTGTACATCAACTCGCCCGGCGGCGAGGTCTACTCAGGAATGGCCATTTACGACACGATGCAGTACGTCCCGTGCGACATCGCAACTTTCTCGATCGGCCTGTGCGCCAGCATGGGCACGGTACTGCTGACTGCCGGGACAAAAGGCAAACGGTATGCCATGCCAAACTCGACAATCCACATGCACCAGCCACTGAGCGGCACGCAGGGCCAGGCCTCGGATATCGAGATTCACGCAAGGGAGACCCTGCGAGTTCAGGACCGGCTGCGACAGATTATCGCTGACCATACGGGTCAGTCTTATGAGCGCATTGCACGAGATTCCGACCGCGATTTCTGGTTGAATGCTGAACAGGCGAGCGAATACGGGCTAATTGACGAGGTCCTGACACCAGATGCTTTAGCATCCAAATAAATACCCTGCAAACGCTCGTACTCGCTAATTTCGCAGTAGGCTAGATACGTAAACAATGACGACTGATCAAACAAACGACGGCGGCGACGGATCCTCATCCGGGTCTGGCGACGCTTATTCGTGTTCGTTCTGCGGCAAGCCCCAGGAAAGCGTCCGAAGGCTAATCGCAGGACCCTCGAAGATCTTCATCTGCAACGAATGCGTTGGCAGGTGTCAGCAGATCATCGCCGACGATCAGCCGATTGCTAAGCCCAACTCCAACTCCAAGCCCACGACACCCCGCGACATGTTCGAGATGCTCAACGAGTACGTCATCGGGCAGGAGCGCGCAAAACGGGTTATCTCCGTCGGCGTCTACAACCACTACAAGCGGATCTGGTTCGGCACCGAAGACCCCGATGTCGAGCTCCAGAAGACGAACGTCATGCTCGTCGGCCCGACCGGTTGCGGCAAAACCCACCTGGCCCAGACGCTTGCAAGAATTCTCGATGTGCCGTTCGCCATCACCGATGCAACCTCGCTGACAGAGGCCGGCTACGTTGGTGAAGACGTCGAAAACATTCTGCTCCGCCTGATTCAGGACGCCCAGTTCGACATCGCACGGGCCGAGCAGGGCATCATCTACATCGACGAAATCGACAAGATCGCCCGCAAATCGGCCAACCCGTCGATCACTCGCGACGTTTCTGGTGAAGGCGTGCAGCAGGCTCTGCTCAAAATCCTCGAAGGCGCGGACGTCAACGTCCCACCGCAGGGTGGCCGCAAGCACCCGCACCAGGAATTCCTCCAGATCGACACCTCGAACATCCTGTTCATACTGGGCGGCGCGTTCGACGGCCTCGAAGAAATCATCCAGGCACGGCAGACCAAAGACGTTACCTCCATCGGTTTCAAGTCCCTGGGCAACACGAGCACCGAAAAAATTACTGACTATACCGCGGTCGTACCGGGTGACCTGCTCCAATTTGGATTCATCCCGGAGTTCATTGGCCGCGTGCCCCTTGTCGTTGGTCTCGCCGATCTCGACCATGAGGAACTGATCCAGGTCCTCACCGAACCGAAAAATGCACTGATCCGCCAGTACGAAGCCCTGTTCAAAATGGACGGCGTTGAACTTGAGTTCGACAAAGCTTCGCTCGATGCGACCGCCAAGCTGTCTCGTGAACGCAAGGCGGGTGCGCGTGGCCTTCGAGCTATCGTTGAAGAGCTTCTGGTCGACGTGATGTACGAACTGCCCTCAATGGAAGGCGTTGCCAAGTGCATCATCGGTGTCGACACCGTTACCGATAACAACTGGCCGATTCTTCTCGATGAAGATGGCAACCGGATAGACGGCGATCTACCGGACAACAAGCACACCGCGGCGGCATAACCGGTCACGCCCGTTTCGTTCGGCACGATATGAAAAAGACCCCGGTACACAGCCGGGGTCTTTTATTGCCTGGGCCATTCCGGGTAAACAGACGATATTATCTCTCCCAAACCGCTGCGGGATCCTTGCGTTAACCGCCCGCCGCCAGCTCAACCACCGGCGTGAGATCAACGACTTCCCCGGCACCCGTCGGGTCGATTCGCCCGGCCGCCACCGCCTTAAGAGTCTCGATCAGGAACGGCCGCTCACGGAGCATACTTGCGTTGCGGATCGCCCTGAACAACGGTAAATCTTCACCGGGGTCCTCTTTCAACGCGCCGACATCAAGGCCGGATATCTCGGCCCAGAGCGAATCGAAACCATCACCTCGCACAGAGAATCGCGAAGTCGCAACCACCGGACCCTCATCAACATCTTCGGTCGATACATGGATCATCGCCCCGGCCTCGTCCAGCCCACCGGCGATCACGTCCCAAACAGCCTGCTGCCACATGCCAATAGTCCCGCCGGGCAGGGCAGGGTGAACGTTCAGCGTCACAAACTCAGAGCACAGCAACGGGGCGATCAGCATGTAACCCGAGTGAACTGCGATGTCGGCGCTGTACGGACGCAACAGCTCGATTGCGGCCCGGTCGAACTCCTCACGAAGTTCGTTCCACGGCCTGTTGCCGTGCGATCGTCTGAAATCCCGGGAAGAGAGCGTCACAAGCGGAATATCGTGGGAGTCGACAAGTTCCAGGAACCGGTCGGTGCGCTTTGTCTGGCCTTTCACACGGTTGATAAAAACGAATGTAATCTTAACCGGCAGGTCACCAGATTCAATTGTGTCCAACGCCGCTTTTAGCAGGCCGTATGAACCTTCACCGCGCCCGGATGAAAACCAACCCACCGTGAGCGGTGCTCCCGCCCCCGGAGCGTCCCGCGATTCAGCCAGGTTACCTGTGCTTGCCACGGGCTAAGCGTCCTCGTCTTGAGCACCGTCTTCACCGCCATCGTCCGAAACGAGGTCAAGGTTCATCTGTTCGGCAAAGTTGGCCTGCAACCGGGTGATCTTCAGTTCCGCAGACGAAAGCATTTCATTGCACTTCGTAGCCAGTTTCATTCCCGATTCGAACAGCTTCGTCGCCTCGTCCAGAGAAAGCCCGCCCACTTCAAGCTTGCGCACGACCTCTTCGAGATCGGCAAACGAACTCTCAAACGATTTCGCAGCGGGTTTCGCACCCTGTTGTTCAGTAGTTTCGGCCATCTTTGTTCCGGTGTTGTCGAACGGACGCTAATTGTATCTATTGGCCGGGAATACGGGATAGCCGGCGACGATTTTTCTCAAGAATCGTCGGCCCCGTCTTCCGATCCATCGCTGCCGGGAGCGGTGTCGGGCGAAGAACGGTCAACAGTCGCATCGACCGAACCGTCTGCGAACGTTACAGCCATCCTGTCACCCGTTTCGAACTGCAATGCACTTGTCGCGGCCTTCCCGTCGGCAAGGCGAGTGATCGTATATCCACGACCCAGAATTTTCTTCGGCCCGAGAGCGCTCAACGAAGCCTCGACTGCTGCAAGGCGCAGTTTCGACGATTCCACCAGCCGCTGTCCTGCCAGCCGCGCCCTGACCAGCAGGTCGTCGATCCGCTGCCGGGGTAGCGCGGTGTCGGGAACCCTCAGGTTCATCCGGTCGACAGCCAGCTCGAAATGCGACCGGCTGTCCGCAACGCGCCGCCCGACAATTTCGTCGATCCGTGCCGCATATCCAGCGACTTCTCCGGCCAGATCGGCAGTTGCAGGTGCGACTATTTCGGCAGCTGCCGAGGGGGTCGGTGCACACACGTCGGCCACAAGGTCAGCGATTGTCGTATCCGTCTCGTGACCGATCGCGCTTATTACGGGAACGTTGCTCGCGAATATGGCGCGGGCGACCGTCTCTTCGTTGAATGACCACAGGTCTTCAAGCGACCCGCCACCCCTCGCGACGATCGCCACGTCGATATCGTCGAGTGCGTTCAGCGCCTGGAACGCCCGGACGATTTCGGGTGCTGCTTTTTCGCCCTGGACCGCCGTCGGAATCAGGATGACCTCGGCCAGCGGGTACCTTCGCGTGAGCACGTTCAGGATGTCCTGGATCACTGCCCCGGTCGGTGACGTAATGACCGCGATCCGAGCCGGCATTGCCGGGAGCTGTCGCTTGCGACCGGACTCGAACAGACCCTCGGATTCGAGTCGCTTGCGCATCTCTTCAAATGCTTTTTGAAGGGCGCCCACCCCGTCCGGCTCGACCTGGTCGACGTAATACTGCAGATCGCCCCGGGCGGTGTAGATAGAGATCCGCCCGTGGCAGATCACCTGTGACCCATCGCTCAGGAACTGCCCACCTCGACCACCACGAAACATCACGCAGCGCAGCACCGATTGTTCGTCGCGGAGCGCAAAGTAATGGTGCCCTGAAGAGGGATTTCGGTAGCCCGAAACCTCACCGACCACCATCAGGTCGGCGAGTCGTGGGTCCGACTCCAGGCTGGCTTTGAGATACTCGGCGACCGCGCTAACGGTGTAGGCCGTCTGGCGCGAACTCGCAGCCTCGTCAGATTCTTCGGAACTCGTCATTCACGCATTCTTTCACAGCCGCGCGCATGCACGCCGGACCCCATGTCATCTGAGAGAAGGAACATCAACCCCTGCTGAGGGGCAGCTAGTCAGCTCGCCCCGTGTACTCGCCCGTAGTCGAGTTAACCATGATCCGGTCGCCGATCGCAATGAACAGGGGCACCTGCAGCACAAGCCCCGTAGTTGTGGTCGCGGGTTTGGTCGCACCGCTCTGGGTATCGCCCCGCAGACCGACCTCGGTTTGCCCGATCTCAAGAACCACCGAAGAAGCGACCTCAACGGAAAGCGGTACACCCTCGTACAGCATCACCTCGATCGTGTCGCCCTCGGAAATGAATTTCAGGGCGTCGCCGAGCACTTCCTCGGTAATTGCGAACTGATCGAACGTCTCCGTGTTCATAAAGTTGTGCATGTCGCCGTCCGGGTACAGGTACTGCACGGTCGGCGTCTCAACTTCGGCCCGGGTCAACTTCTGGTTACCCTGGAGCTTTCGCTCGTAGACGTTGCCTGTTTTTACCTGTCGGACCTTCAGCGTGAGAGTTGGTGGGGCCTTCGGGGCCTGGCGGTGCTGCCAATCGAGAATCTGGTAGACCTCGTCATCCAGGATGATGGTCATATTTCTGCGAATTTCACCGGAAGAAATGGTCATCTTTGTGTCTGCTTGCCCTCTGGCTCGGGATTCCGATCTGGCCTTCGTCTCGGTCGAACAACAGCCGATGTCGCGTTATCAGTATTCAACAATATTCGATTGTGGAGAAGTTAGAACTCCATTTTAGCGGCATGACTCATCACGCGAGCCCTGCCGTCTTCGAGCACCACGACATCCTCGATACGCACTCCGCCCCAGCCGGGGATGTAAATGCCGGGCTCAATCGTAAACGGCATCCCGTTTTCGAGCTTACCCTTCGCATTCGGCCCAACCCCCGGATTTTCGTGCACTTCCAGACCCAGCCCGTGCCCGAGGCTGTGCCCGAAGTCGTTTTCATGACCGGCTTCCGTGATGATTTTCCTGGCGATGGCGTCAATCTCTTCACCGGTCATGCCAGCTTCGACCATATCAATTGCCGCCAACTGAGCAGCCAGCACGATATCGTAGACGCGTTTCATCTCATCGTCCGGCTCACCGAGGACCACCGTACGCGTCAGGTCTGAACAGTAACCCTCGTACCTCGCACCGCAATCGAACACAATAGTTTGACCCTCGACCAGTGGTGTGTCGCTCGTCGCATGATGAGGTCGCGCTGCGTTTGGCCCCACCGCAACAATCGTGTCGAATGAAATCGACTCCGCCCCCAACTCCCGCACAGCCTTTTCGAAGATCCAGGCCGCCTCTTTTTCGGTCATTCCAGCAACAAGCTGGGCTGCTGTCCTCTCGAAAGCCTCATCGCCTATGTCGATGGCGCGCTGCAAAAGCTCAAGCTCTTCCGGGTCTTTGTAAGCCCTGAGGTCCACTCCAATACCCGTCGTCGGCTTCAACTCGGGATCGGCATCACTTTCTTTGAGCGCCTTCTTAAACCTCTCGAGAGTGGCGACCGTCATATCGTCCGCTTCAAAACCCAGCGTCTTGATTTCGAGCTCGTTGACCAGCTTCGGGAGCCAGTCCGGCTTACCGCCAATCCGGCCCACTCGCCATCCAGGCGCCTGCTGTGCTGCCATCTCGGTGTAACGGAAGTCGGTGCATACCACCGCCTCGTCCTGTGTCACCAACAGGTAACCGGCACTGCTCATAAACCCGGAAATATAACGGCGGTTCTCACCGTTGCTCAAAAACAAAGCATCCAGGTCATCTTTTGCGAGACGCTCGCGAAGTTTCTGCACACGCGAGGGAAATCGGAAATCGCTCACTGCCAAAGTAAAGAAGGCTCCGTAAAAAAAACTAACCGTTGACGACCGACACGAGGTGATCGAGAGCGTAAATGTACCCGGCTGGCCCGAATCCCGCCATCTGGCCGACCGCCTTCGAAGCAAACACCGACCGCCGCCGAAACCTCTCGCGGCCATGGATATTCGACAGGTGGACCTCAATGAAAGGCAGACCTGCATCCAGCAGCGCATCGAGTATCGAGTACCCGACCTGGGTTAGCGCACCGGCGTTGATGATGATCCCGCTTGCACCCGCCGACGATTCCTGGATGAAGTCGACGATCGAGCCCTCGTGGTTCGACTGGAAAAACTCCACCCCGGCGCCAAGTTCAGATGCTTTGGCCGAAATATCCGCCTCAATGTCGCCCAGCGTCTTCGTGCCGTAAAGCGAACTGTCTCGCTTGCCGAGGTTATTCAGGTTCGGTCCATTTATTACAAGAATCGTGGCTGGCAAGTTGCGCTCCCATTGCGCCCCGCGGCAATCGGGTTTCGTGCTGGCTTTCGTTGATCCCGGGTCTCAGATCCGGTCAGACGCCAAACGTCCATGAAACAAGCGTACTACGCTTCGTCGCTCGAATTCTCTATGTTTGACCGCGGATGGCCAGTCCTGTTCGCCCGCGGGTGGGCTCCCAGATAAACACGACGCGCCTGCTCGGTCGACACGTGCGTGTAGATCTGTGTGGTTGCAGGACTGGTGTGTCCCAGCAGGTCCTGCACAACCCGTAGATCAGCTCCACCGTCAAGCATGTGAGTGGCAAAACTGTGTCGAATCGAATGTGTATGAAAATCGGGGTCGAGACCCGCCGCCAGCGCGTATTTTTTCACGATTCGTTGCACCGAACGGGCCGACAGCCTGCCCCCGGAGCGGTTCATCCAGATCGCGGCATCCGACCGCCGGCTCATGAATTTCGGCCTGACATTGACAAGATACCGCTCGAGCCAGCGAACACTGTGATTGCCAATCAACACCACCCGCGGTTTCGAACCTTTACCGACAACACGGACCTCTCTCGACTTCATGTCGACATCGCCGAGGTCCATTGCGATGACTTCTGATACGCGGAGACCTGCGGCATAAAGCACTTCGAGCAGGGCGCGGTCCCTGATACCAGCGTCGGTCGCCACGTCCGGTTCGTCGAGCAGCCGGTCGATCTCGAAACTTGAGGCGATAGCCGGCAACCTAACTTCTCGCCGCGGGCCCGCCACGAGACTTGTCTGATCGGCTGCGATCACACCGGTCTGCCGGAGGAATCGGAAAAACGACCTCACGGCAGAAAGCTTTCGTGTAACGCTGCTCCGCCTTATCCCCAGCGACATCAGCCACGCCAGGTACCCGCGCAGGAAAAGACGATCGACCCCGCCAAGATCCGAAATACCCCGTTCTCCGAGGTACTCGATGAGCGGCACCAGGTCGTTTATGTAGTTGCGGACTGTGTGCTCAGCAAGCTGACGTGTGGTGCCGATGTGCTCTGCGTAATCGCGGACATATCTTGAATACTGCGGGAATCGACCCTGTTGCAGCGCCCGTTCCATGGCTGGCGACGGCAGCCGACCTTCTATGGCAGCGCCCTTGATGGTGGCCATCAGCAAACCACCCCCGGGGCGAACCCGGTGATCCCGGTTATCCCGTTATTTCGCCGCTGCCTTCGTCCTGCGCTTTGACTTCCCCGCAGTCTTGCCGTTTGCCGATCGCCTTTTGCCCCTGGCTCCGCGCTTTGCCTCAGCCTCTGCTGCAACTGCGGCAGCCGCTTCCGGGTGCACAATAGCGCACTTCTCCATGGCGGTTTTCCAGGTGATCTCCCAGTTTTCCTTAACCTCGCCCGTGGCGCGCTCTCCAGGCCGAGTTGAAATCGTAACACGGCACTCCGGGAACCTGCCGCACGACAAAAACTTGCCGTAACGTCCGGTTCGAATAACAAGATTATCGCCACCTTCACACTTCTCATCGCTCTTCTGAACGAGCGTCTTGTGATCAACCCTATCGGCGTTCTCAAGCGTAGCTTGGACCCTTTTTTCAAAGGGGCCAAAGAACTCCCGTAACATCTCGACCCAATCCTGCTCACCCTCCGCAACGGAGTCCAGTTTCGACTCCATTCCAGAAGTGAACCCGGTGTCCATGATGTTCGAAAAGTGCTGCGTCAGAAAATCCGACACACCCGTACCCAGCGGGGTCGGCTTGAACCGCGTCTTCTCCCGGTCGACATACTGCCTTCGTTCGATTGTGCCCACAATCGAGGCGTACGTGCTAGGGCGGCCAATTCCCTGTTCTTCCAAAAATCGAATCAGGTTTGCCTCGGTAAACCGCGGTGGGGGCTGGGTGAACTTCTGGTCGGTATTCACGCTCTTCTTCTCAAGCGCATCCCCTTCGTTCATTGCGGGCAGTTGCTTGTTGTCCTCGTCTTCAGCATCCTCATCACGGGTCTCGATGTACAGTTTTCGGAATCCATCGAACTTGATCACCGACCCGGTGGCCCGGACGGTGTGCACATTGCCGTTTGACGCGGTGGCTTCGATATCGACACCGGTGTTGTCCAAAATGGCGTCGGTCATCTGGCTGGCTATTGTCCGCTTCCAGATCATGGTGTAAAGCCGCAGCTGTTCACTCGAAAGGAACGGTGCCACCTTTTCGGGCGTGTTCTCGGCTGACGTAGGCCGGACAGCCTCATGAGCCTCCTGTGCCGACTTGCTCTTGGTCTTATAGCGCTTCGGGCCTGACGTGTACTCCGGACCATACGCCGTCCTGATGAACGCCTCGGCCTCGTCGAGCGCGTTCTGAGCAAGGTTCACAGAGTCGGTACGCATGTATGTGATGAGACCGACCGGGTCGGAACTGCCCAACTCGATGCCTTCGTAAAGGTCCTGCGCTATGCGCATCGTGCGCTGGGCACTGAACCGGAACGAACGGGCAGCTTGCTGCTGAAGCGTGCTGGTAGTGAACGGCGATCTTGGGCGTTGCCTGACCTCGCGACGCGTGATGCTCGAAACAATGTACGAGGCTGAATCGAGGTCGTTTTTTATGGCGGTCGCCGTCGTCTCGTTGTCGACGACCGGTTTGCCTTTTTGACCGGCGACAGCACTCAACGCTGCGTTGAAATTGTACGTACGAGTCCCGGCTTCAGTCTCAAGATCAACCGAAATAACCCAGTATTCCTCGGGCTTGAACGCCTCAATTTCGCGTTCACGGTCAACGATAATTCGCAGGGCGACCGATTGGACCCGGCCAGCCGAAAGACCGGCCTTCACCTTTTTCCATAGGACCGGGCTCAGCGTGAAGCCGACGAGCCGGTCGAGCAGTCGTCGCGCCTGTTGAGCGTTCACCAACTCCATGTCGATGTCACGCGGGTTGGCGAATGCCTCTGCCACAGCCGAATCGGTAATCTCGTGAAAAACCACTCGCTTGAGGTTGTTCACCTTGCCAAGATCTGCCGCTTCCACCAGGTGCCACGAAATTGCTTCGCCCTCACGGTCCGGATCAGTTGCCAGGTAAACCGAATCTGCCTGCTTAGCGGCCCTCTTTATCTCGGCGATCAACGTCGCCCGGTCTTTGACGTTCACATATTCGGGAGCGAAGTCGTTTTCGACATCTATGCCCAGCGCCCCTGTCGGCAGATCTCGAACATGCCCCATCGACGCCTTTACGACATATTTGTCGCCCAGAAACCGACCTACGGTTCGGGCCTTCGCCGGAGATTCGACGATGACCAGGTCTCGTTTTGCCAAACTGCTAGCACCTCTTGCCAGAAAATCACTTTAATCGTTTCGATATCACCGGGCGTTCGTTATCCGCGGTGAACAGCATCGCACCAACCTGCAGGGCCGAACCCCGCAGTTCAAGCATTGCGAGGACTGAACTGACTGCCGCCGCAGCCACGCCCAGTTCCCTCGTAATGTCATCTACGTGCATCGGGCCTTCAGCATTTTCGAGAAGACCGAGCACACGCTGCTCGATACTTAACCCATTGTTATCACGCGCGAGGCTGTCAAGTGCATTTTTGCCAGAATCGGTCGAAATCCCGTCTTCCGCCTCCTTCGTGCCCCCCGGAGCAACCGTCGAGACCGATGTCTGATCACTGATCGGCTTCCTCTCAATGCTCAACTCTTCGAGAATATCGTCTACGGTCGCCGTCAACTTTGCACCCTGCTGAATGAGCCAGTTGGTCCCTTTGCTCTTTTCACTTAGCACACTTCCTGGCACCGCGGACACGTCCCGGTTTTGCTCGAGCGCCCAGTCCACCGTGAGCATCGCACCACTCCTGAACGCAGCCTCAAAAAAGAGCACACCCCGGCAAAGCCCGCTGATTACCCGGTTACGACGTGGGAAGCGCTGAGGGAGCGCACTCACTCCCGGCGGGTACTCGGTCAGCAGCGCTCCACTCTGAACGATCTTGTCCGCCAACGGGATGCTCCGCTGTGGATATATCCGGTCGAGCCCAGAACCCAGCACAGCTATCGTGCGTCGCCGGCCTCAAGGGCTGCTTTGTGAGCCGCACTATCAATGCCACGGGCCAGCCCGGACACTATGGTGACGCCCGCTCTTGCGAGATCGTAAGAAAGACGCCTGCTCATCGGCTTGCAGCAACATTCCGGTGTTACTCCTCAGGTAAATCACGCTCGGTGCCATCGGTGTTTCGGCAAGCCTGGCAGGGTAGTCGGGATGACGCAGGTGTAGGGCCTGAATGTCCAGACGGTCCAGCGTCCCCATCACCTCGTCCGGCTCGTTGTTATCGCGGAACCGGCCGGCTTCGGCAGCGACCTTCGGCCTGACACCGGCGGCTATCAGGTCGGAAACGGGCGCGCGCCAGGCCGATTCCAGATCGCCAAACCGCGCTTCCAACTCGGTGAAAGTCGCAGGACCAATCCCGTAAACCTGGTGGAATGCAACCCAGTACTTAATGTCTTCCATGCGGGGAATAATGGCGCATTCAAACGATATGTGGTGAATGCCAGTGTCGTACAGCAGGCGAAAAATGCTGAAAACAGGCGCTTGGCCTGCACTGGCGACCCTGAACGCGGTCAGCAGCGCTATGGTTTAAAAAATATGGCGGAGAGGACAGGATTCGAACCTGCGGTGAGCTTGCACCCACACACGCTTTCCAGGCGTGCCCATTAAGCCGCTCTGGCACCTCTCCGCGACAGCGCACCACCGCGTCGATCGGTAGTCGCACCTGCAGTATCGACCGGCGACAGGCCGATACCAGCGGTTATATGGCGAAGAGGGCGGGATTCGAACCCGCGATATGCGGATGCATATACCGGTTTTCGAGACCGGCGCCTTCAGCCACTCAGCCACCTCTCCGGACCCGTCAATTATAACAATCTAACCGGCAGTTTCGGTGATAAATAAACGCCGGTATGGCCCCGTTAGCAAAACGGAGTTTGTGTTACGCGTACCTGAATAAGTTGACGCAGAATATCCGCAATCTTTACGATGGAACATACAGTCGACCAATACCACCGCTTATTAGTACAGGCTTACAACAGGGCACGCCGCATCCCGTGAAAATCGATCACAGGAAGCGGCGCAGTGCGTTTCAGGACATATCTCGATGTCTGAAAAAGGCGGTCGGACGATGACCGCCACAGGAATTATTCTCGCCGCTGGAAATGGCACGCGGATGCACTCAAGCACCCCGAAGCCGCTCCACAAGGTCGCAGGCCTTGCGTTACTCGGTCACGGAATCCGCACGATGCGCTCCGCAGGTATCGACGACGTTATCGTCGTGACCTCCCCGGAACTGGCCGAATCCCCGGAATTCAACGATACCCTCGAATCCGCCGTACATCCCGATGTTCGACTTGCCATCCAGCCCGACCAACACGGCACCGCCGACGCCCTCAAAAGCGCGCGATCTGCAACACCGGGAGCAGGCACGATGGTCGTTGCGCCGGTAGATATGGTCCTCGTTACCGGGGATGTTGTCCGACAGATGCTAAAGGTCCACGGTGATTCACACGCAGCCGTAACGGTGCTCGGAGCGCGGGTAGACGTGCCGGCAGGGCTCGGCAGGATAAAACTCGATGCTTCAGGCCGCCCGGTTTCAGTGGCCGAGGAACACGAAGCAAGCGATGAGTTGTTGCGCAGCGACCTGATCAACACGGCGTGGTACTGCTTCGACAGCGACTGGATATGGGACGAACTCGACTCGATTCAGCCCGCCGAAACGGGCGAAATTTACCTGCCACGCGTAATCACGAAAGCGTCCAATATAAACCGCTCCGCGATCGTTATCGCCGACCCCGAATCTGGACTTGGAATTAACGACCGCGTACAACTCGCCAACGTAGAGCGGATCATGCGTCAACGGATAAACGATTCACACATGAGACAGGGCGTGACTCTCCAGGATCCCGCGACTACTTATATCGACATCGGAGTTGAAATTGGCAACGACACCGAAATCGCGGCGGGGAGCCACCTGGGAATTGGCAGCAAGATTGGCGCGGGCGTGGTGATCGGCCCTAATACCCAGATTTACTCAAGTGAAATTCACGACGGTGCCGCAGTCGATGGCGCCCGCGTAATCGATTCCGTTGTGGGAGAACAGGCCTTCGTCGGCTCAAACTCACTGCTCCGCGCCGGTTCCGAACTCAAACCGCATTCGAGGGTCGGCAATCTGGCCGAGATAAAGAATTCGGTGATTGGCTCGGGCTCCCACGTTTCGCACTTCAGCTACATCGGTGATGCGGAAATAGGCGAAAACGTGAATATCGGCGCCGGGACCATCACCTGCAACTACGACGGCAAAGAAAAACACCCGACCGTGATCGCCGATGGGGCGCTAATCGGTTCGAGCACGATGTTGATTGCACCGGTGACTGTTGGAAAGCTGGCCAAAACCGGTGCCGGATCGGTAGTACGGGAAGATGTTGCGCCGGGCGACACCGTCGCCGGAGTGCCAGCGAAATCAATTAAGTCGAAATAATCGATCGAACTGGACGCATTACTTGCACACCGTGTGGGAATCAAGAGGAAATGACTAAAAAAATCGACGAACCTGACAACTCCGGCCAACCCCCGGATACGAACCAGCAGATTACGAATGTTGAGGTGCACGCGTAATGGCATCTGAACTCGTTTTACTGTTGATACTGGCTATTTCCGGTGGGCTGTTCTTCCTGGTGGCACTGGCCATCTCATCGCTCGGTACCCGGATCAACCCACTCCCGTCGACAGCCCGGAACCTGGACGGAAACGCGGGTGGAAATGTGGACGGGAATGGCGATTCCGAACACGACGCCGATCACGGGTTCGCGGGTCGCCTGAGGGCCGAAGCGACCCTTATTGGACGAAGCTTGCAGGCTGCCGCGCTGATGTCGGCGGCCTTATCGGTATTCGCAATAACTGAATCGGGGAGCGACACACAAGGCTCGGGTTACATGATGGCACTCAGTGGAGCGTCAGCCGCCGCAGGCGCGATTGTCCTGCAACTGATCGCATCGGGTCTTTCCGGATTCCAGCGCAACTGGGCAAGGAACATCAGCCGACCGACCGGCGCGGTCCTGCGATGGATCAGCGTGACTCCCGGAATATCTCATGGAGTGGATTTTTCACTCTCAAGGGGGCGCGGAGAAGTCGCGGTGGGCGAAGATGTATCGGCAGCGCTCCAGGAAAGTTTGGACTTTCTCGAGGAGTCGGTTATTCCCGCAGATCAGAACGAGTTGAGAATGATCCGTGGAATCTTGCGCATGGACACCGTCAAGGTTCGCGAAATCATGGTCCCCCGCGTCGACATGAACACTTCTTCAGCCACCGCCAGCATCGCGGCCATCGCCGATTTGATGTCAGTGGGCGGCCACAGCAAGATTCCTGTTTACGAAGACAGCGTCGATTCGATAGCGGGCGTCGTTTTTGCCCGCGATGTGCTTTCGGCGCTGGACAACGGTGCCGATCCCGAGAGTCCCGTGCAGGGCCTCGCCCGCCCGGCACTGCACGTTCCCGAATCGCAGAGCCTTGAACGGCTGCTCCGGCAGTTGCAGGAGCACCGCACGGGCATGGCGATCGTTTTCGACGAGTACGGCGGCGTTTCGGGACTCGTAACGGTGACAGACCTGATCGAAGAGATCGTTGGTGAACTGATTGACGAGTTCGATGTCGACGGACCCGAAGTCGAATCGACCGGGACCACTGAAATGGTTGTCGACGCCGGCGCTTCAATCGATATCATGAACCAGACCCTCGGGACTTCGATAGTCGCCGATGGTTTCGATACTGTCGGCGGGCTCGTTTACCGGGAACTCGGCAAAATGCCGTCTCCCGGCGATACCGTTCTGGTCGAAGGTTTGAGAATCTCGGTCCAATCGATCATCGGACGAAGAATACGACGGGTCAAAGTCGAGTTGATCGCACAGCAGCCTACAGACGCGGACCAATCGTAAGCGCGATTTAAACTCGCCCTCACCCCGATCTCCAGCATGGGCAGTTGCCGGAAACGGTGGCAACGACCGATCAGGCCAACTCGTAGACGACCACCGGCACGCCCTCAACACCATCGGGGTGCTCTTCAACCAACACCCAGCCGTGCAATTCGTAAAAACGTCGGGCCCCGGTGTTTGCTGCAATCACGCCGAGTACAACCCGGCTGAAGTTTTGCTCATGAATGAAGTCGAGAGACCTCTGCATCAACAACTTGCCGATGCCACGCCCAGTGAGATCGGGCGATACGTGCATGCCTGTTAGTTCTGCAGTAACCGGACCTGAGTCAGATGCTGGGCCATTTGACCGGGCGACCCGCACCATGCCAACCACTACGCCTGGTATTCGTGCGATCAGAGTAGATTCGCCACTGCCCGCTGTTACCCAGCGTTTCGCGCCACTTCGACACGTAGTCTTCAAGTCGCCTTGAGTCCAGCCATTGCGCCGATACAAACGGCGCGAACGACACCGTGTGGCTCAAAAAATGCAAATTCGCAATCGCGTCACAATCATCGAGTGTGGCACTTTCAATCGTCGGAATATCTGAAGTCATAGCCCTCTGGCGCTGGATGTTGGTTGATCCGGGTCAGGGAAGGTTAAATCAAAGACGCCCCGGTCAGACCGGGGCGTCTTCAAAATCCGTGGGATTCAGAGGGTACTTTTCAACCAGCCAGAAAGCTGACGCACCACGGTTACCCTGATCACCGGTTGCAGTGACCGTGTGAAGTACTCCAACTTCGTAACCGGTCAGGTCAACAGTAAGCGTGAATGCTCCGTTGAGGTTAGCGACTGTAGTCGAGTCGTTGGTTTTCGATGTTGCCCCTGATAGAAGAACGTCGAATCCGCCCTTCTTCACTGCAACAGAGACTTGCTCATCCTTGGCGTAGCCACCACCAACAATCGTGATCGAAGCTGCACCGTCAGTGGATCCAATAGCGCCGACGGAGCTTCCGTTAGCGTCGATGATCGTGAGACCAGCAATCTGCGTCGTGCCGTTCGCACCTGCCGGACCTGCCGGACCTGCCGGACCTG
>ENA-ORDI01000636-ORDI01000636.1-marine-metagenome-genome-assembly--contig:-NODE-636-length-22675-cov-4.534693_pt1 | contig 22675 bp, 23 predicted proteins | sample MGYA00248628_ERZ508525 | MGnify/ENA primary metagenome ERZ508525 (study PRJEB26195, sample SAMN05422138) | marine metagenome | isolation source: East of Porto Seguro, South Atlantic Ocean | place... | reverse complement strand
CCAGGTAGAATATACAACGAATGCCAGCAGTCCTATGGCCGTGAAAAAAGGTCCGATCCACCAGGAATCTCTACGGGGTGGATCCATATTAAAAACGGGTATTTTCGGAAACTGTGTGTTTGCAACGTTTTCTAAGAATATCAAACATTTAACCTTCGCAGGGTGTCAGTCTGAAATTCCTCTCAACTCCTCTCAACTCCTCTCGATTCCGTATGAATCGGAAGTATTGCTACCAATCTGCTACCAAATATTCGACGATGTTCTGGGTAGGTTGTCAAGGTGTATTTTACAAGAAGCGGGTATTTTAGTTAGGGTATCTGACTGGTGCAACGTCTGGAGGGTGTCTGACTGTGAAGAATTAGTGGGGGCAGTCACAGTAGGTGATGGGGTTGGTTGTGGAGGAATCTCCACGTGGAGTATAAAAATTACTCGGAAACCAAAATTATTCTTCCTTTATCGTTTTCTTTTTTCCGACATCCCTTAGTGATGCACACAAAACGAACCAATAAAAACGAAGTTGATTGAGAAAACCTTTTCTTTTGGAAAGTTCATCATATTTTTCTATACCACAAACTGTTTTGATATTATTTTTCATTCGATCTGTTCAGAATTTCTAATAAATATGGTGAAATATATTGTGCAGCTTAGAGGCATCGTTTGACGAAATAAGGCCATAAATCAGTATTGATTTAACTGTACATGTTTTAGGGATTAATTCTGTGTATTGCTTCACAGAAGAGAGAAAGTCCCTATGGATTTCCGCTTCCAAATTTGACCTTTAAACTGCATTTATCTTCAGTAACATTCTATTTTTTATTCTTGTCCCTCCTAATACGATTAATAATTAAGCGATCTATTGATCTACTACAATTCGAAATCCGGAGTGGTTGGTAGTACTGTCGTGCCTCACGTGTTCTGCGGATGTTTCAGCGCATGCAAAATGCCGCGGAATTCTGAAAGCCCACGCATCCACCCTATAAGCGGATAGCCGGGATGTGTGCCACGTCCGATATCCGAAAGCAATTCATGCTCATTGTCGGGGCGAAACACGATCGCATGATCAGCGCGGCCGGTTTGACGGCGGTGTGATTCTTCATCCATTTGACTCTTTTCGATTCTCATATTAAGAAAAATGAGATAGGATCGAGCGCCAATTCCATATTCTAGTCCTTTTCCAAGGCCATTTTCCTACTGAGATTATCCAGGCCGCAATCACAGACCTGCCTCTCAGCTGTAATTCCCAGGAATTTTGGCGCTTCGATTATTGAGCCGTACTTGCCTTGCCTGCTGGTAGGACTCCAGATTTCCGATGTCCCACCATAAACCAGCGGGAATATGCCAAGCCCTGCAATTTCGCTCTTTGGCTAACCATACCATCAAGTGTCCTGGGGAATCTGCACTCCCACCTTGATCCAAATATTGACTCAACAACTCGGGAAGATCCGGCGGCAATAGATACGCACCAATGGCCGAGTATGGAGAAGATGGATTGTCTGGTTTTTCTCGAATCTGCTTTATGTAGCCCTTAGAATCCAGACTAACTTCGGAATATCGGTTGGGCGGGATGGAACCTTCTATTTTTCGAACCATAAAAAGTGGTTGCTTCAGATTTTCAGCTTGCCTACGCACCACTTCAGAAAGTGAAAAGTCCATGAAATTATCCCCAGCTAGGACCATCCATGGACTCAGAGTAGAAGATCGGAAACCTTGATCCAGCAACAAACGCAAATCTGCAAGAGCACCTGGAGCTTCTTTTGCTTCTTGGGCTTCGTTGACGACAACTTCCACCGGGAATTCTTGGCTAAATGCCCAGGCTTCAAACTCCGCTTGGAATCGAGCATTCACAACTACCGCGGCCTCTTCAATAACTCCTGTTTCCAAAGCCTGAAATAATAATCGAGTGAGTAAAGTCTGCTCCTGGATTTCCAACAATGGTTTAGGACGATTCCTCGTTAAGGGATACATCCGAGTGGCAAAGCCCGCTGCGAGGAGGGCCAGTTTCAAGAGACCTCTTTGAACAGTTGAGGTTCGACCACGGTAATTCCTGCACCCTTTGCTTCCACTTCTAATGCCGACCATTCTTCTTTGGATTTCATCAGAGCGAGGACCGCCCCTCCTGAACCACACAGTTTGGCCGCGGATCCGTGCCGCCTGCACAGGTTGATCATTGCTTGATCTTCTTCATGAATCGAAAAAAGAGAAGCACGCAATTCAAAGTTTCGATCCATGCATTCCGCAAGTGTGGAAATATCCCCAGCCAGCAAAGCAACGCGTCCTTGCTCCACCAGAGGCCTATAGGCATCCATGACTCTTTTTATCTGAGGATCTCCGCGACTCCAACGCTCCATGATCGGTGCATGAACAAACCCACTGGGTCGACCAGGTTTTGAAGAAATCAAAACCCTTAAAGATGGAAGTGTGTAAATTGACAGCACTTCAGTTTTATTTCCTGAAAAATCCATCCATAGGAACTCCTCTTGAGCTTGAATCCAACGATCCATAGGGCCCGCAACGATTCCAAGGTGTTCCTGTTCTACTGTCAAAGTTGCATCAGCCAAGGATCTCCATGTCCATTGGAACCCATGTGCTTTTCCCATAGCTCTCAATGCCGCCATCACCAGAGCACTGGATCCTCCCAAACCAGCTTGCAGAGGAATGTCGGAGATGAATCTCAAGCCAAACTCTTCTTTGATGAAATGAAGTTGGGAAAACACTAATCTAGCAGCTTGGAGAAGAGGCATTTCTTCAGCTGAAGAAATGCTAGGATCCAAGAACACCTTCGCCTGCCAATTCCAAATGGGAAAACCCAAACCAAAACCACCGTAAATGTCAGAAGGGTTCCCTATCAAGCTGACACGAGGCTGAGCAGATGCAAAAGATTGTTTCATCAATTACTTAGACTCCAGGTATGGCAGACATAGCCTGAACCAACAGAAAAGGATTGCCCATAGCACCAAATTCTAATTAGTATTGAGTCCAATAAAATTTTACAATTCATTTCTAAACATAAACTTAATTCGATTACTATCAGGCATAGTTTGACTATTAATTACTTTTTTCCATACCAGATATTTCAGGATATCAAAAAAAAACTGCATGTTCAAACCCTCTTCATCGAGCGATAATTTTTGTGTCAATTTTAATAATTCTCATATTTATCTCATTTAACACATTGTTGGTTAAAGCAAAAAAACTTATTAAAAAGATCTTATCTATACCCTTACTTTTTACTACGAATTTTAACCAATGCCGTCCCTTCCTGGAAGAATTCGGTTCAAGTGAAATTTTACCTAGTATCCAGATCCTGTCGCACCTGAATGATTTTGAGGTTGGCACTTATGACTACGTGCTAATCAGTCTCATTTCCTGATTCAGAGAGAAACCAAAAGTAAAATGCCACTTTTCCACAACGTGTTTGGCTGTAATGGAGTCACAAGATTTTAATTTCCGGGAGATTCTAGCCGTAACTGACCCACAAACGGTAGTTGAAGATCTGAAATTGTTTCTTGACTCATTTCGATTTACCTATTACTTTTAAAGGACAATTGATCGAATATATTAGATATTGTAGCTTATTATCATGAATTTTAATGTTGTAGCACTGAAAATTTTTAACTACTTTAAAATGGCTAATCCATCTATGATTCATAATATCTGGAGGGCCAACTGAATGATCTGAACAAAATGAATCCAGACTCCAATCGATTCAAACAACTCGAATCCCTAGCCAAAAAACTAGGGCAAGCCTGGACTGAAAACACCATGATTGAAGGGCCAGATGATTTTGAAATACCACATTCCAGAGAAGAGGCTTATTTTGTCCAAGATCATATGGCAAAGTTTATTGGTAAGGATATTTCAGGCTGGAAAGTAGGAGCGACTAGTGCCAAAATGCGTGAACTGGATGGGCATGATGATGTCATACCAGGAAGAATCTTCTCACCAGTTACCTTCTTAGGTCCCATACAAAGGCTTCATATTAATCAATTCCCCAACGCTCGTGTAGAAACTGAGTTCGCTTTCCGGCTCAATGAAGACATTCCGATTCGGGACCAAAACTGGACAGTGTCGGATATGGAAAACAAAGTAAGTATGCATCCTGCTGTTGAAATAATTGGAAACCGTCATCAGCTAGATAATGCGACCAAAGCAGAAAAATCCCTTATGACCATTGCAGACAATGGTGGTGGAATAGGATTCGTCTTTGGATCAGCCTTTCATGACTGGAAAAATCTCAATTTCCGTAACCATTCCATATGTCTCCAGGTGGACGATAATCCGGCTGCAGAAAACTTTTTGGGAGATATGCGTTGTCAACCTTTGGAAGCAATGGCTAACCTGGTCAACCACCTTTCCAGCAGGGATATTTCATTGAGGAAAGGTGACTTCGTTTCAACTGGTGCTGCTACAGTGCCCCAGCCATTTATAAAGGGTTCATGTGTGAATGCAAATTTCGGGATCATCGGTAACATTCAACTCACCTTCGTCTGAGCCTTACCTATTAAAAAAATGAAGAAAAAAAATACAGACATTGCTATTGTCGGGGCAGGCGGCATGGGTGCTCTTTTCGGTTCGATTCTATCAGAGAATGGACTTGATGTCGTGCTCATAGATCCCAACCGTGAACACGTTGAATCTATTGAATCAAATGGTTTGAAGATAGAGGGTTTTGGAGGAAATCGTACCGTCCGAATTCCTGCGACTTCTGATGCCTCGGAACTTGAATCGGCAAACCTCCTTTTTTTCCAGTGCAAGGCCCAGGGTTCACGTGATGCCTCCAGATCAATTCGTCATCTCCTCCATGAAAACAGTGTTTGTATCAGCTTCCAGAATGGATTGGGTAATGAAGAAGTCATTGCAGAGGAAGTTGGCGCAGATAAAGTCCTCGGGGGTCTGACGGCAATGGCAGGCCTGCTTCTGGGTCCTGGAAGAATCCGTGATTTTTCAAGAGTGCCATCATACATTGGGGAGATGCATGGAGGTACATCGGAACGGGTTGCCAGCATTGCAGAAAAGCTCACTTGTTCCGGACTTGAAACTCATACCTCAGAAGACATCTTTCACGAGATATGGAAAAAGCTGCTGGGAAACATTTCGATGAGTGCCGTTTCCGGATTGACCAATCTAACCTCCGCAACGATTATGAGCATTCCAGAATTGAAACCTGTCTGCCTCCAGGCCATGGAGGAAGCATTTAAAGTTGCGGTAGCATCTGGAATCTCACTTGACCGTGAAGCGGTTCTGCGTGGTATGGAACTAATTTCTCAGTCGGGAGGAACGGGAGACAACAAGTCATCTTTGTGTGTTGACCTCTTGAACCACAGGGAAACGGAAGTTGATTCAATCTATGGCGGAGTGATCAAATTAGCAGAAGAAAAAGGAATCGGGACTCCAACCCTGAAGGTCTTGCATGCCCTGGTTAAAGGGGTAGAACAAAATTTTACAAGAGGCATTTGATGAAACCATTCAAAAACAAAACAGCTTTTGTTACAGGCGCATCAAAAGGAATCGGATATGCTTGTGCTTTGCGTCTAGCTGAAGGTGGTGCTAACGTTTTCCTTTCCTCCTCCAATGAGGAAAGACTCAGGAAAGCATCCCAAGAAATTAACAAAAAAACAGGAGTTGAGGTAGGATTTCATGCTTCTGATCTAAGGCAGTTGAATGGCTGTATTGAAGCAGCAGAAACTTTAATAGATACTTTTGGAGGCTTTGACATCCTGATTAATTCTGCCGGTGCAACCAAAGGGGGTATATTCCCTGATCAGCCTGATGAGGAGATGGTAGATGGGTTTGCTTTGAAATTCTTTTCTGCGGTAAGGCTTTGCCGGCTGCTCTGGCCTGAATTAAAAAAGTCAAACGGCTGCGTTGTTAACATCGTGGGGGGGTTTGCCCGTACTCCAGCAAGTGATTTCATAGTTGGTGGAGTTGTTAATGCTGCACTGGCTAATTTTTCAAAAGCACTGGCCAACCAGGGATTGAAGGACGACGTCAATGTGAACTGGATTCATCCTGGGTTAACAGAAACGGAGCGACTTCAAACCACATTCGGAACACGTGCAGATCAGCAGAACCGGTCGGTTGAAGAGATTCGAGAAGAAATGGTCATTGCAGAAGGTATACGAAGGTTGGGAAAACCGGAAGATGTTGCTGAATTGGTGACGTTTCTCTGCAGTTCTCAGGCTCGGCATATTCATGGAACTGGAATCTCTGTTGATGGAGGAGGAAGCAAGGGATATTACTGATGAATTTTGACCTTACCCATGAGCAGAAGATGCTGGTTCAGACTATCCGAGATTTCATTGTAGCGGAACTGCTGCCTCTTGAAAAGGAGGTAGAAGAATCGGGAAGTCTTGATCCGGAAAAAGCAAGGGAGATTCAGCAGAAATCCATGAAACTCGGACTTTACGCACTAAACGTTCCTGAATCCTTCGGTGGAGCCGGACTCTCCACCTTGGACTGGATGCTTGCCGAGGAGCAGTTTGGACACACTTCTGATATTCTTGTGCGCAGGGCTTTCGGTAATGTTTATGATCTACTTTTCAAGGGAACTGAGGAACAGGTGGAACGCTGGTTGTTGCCCAGTGTGATCGGTGAGAGGGTTTTCTCTATTGCCTTCACCGAGCCAGAAGCTGGGTCCGATGTGGCGGCGATAAGAACCAGGGCAGAACGTAGTTCAACAGGATGGACGATCAACGGGAAAAAGCATTTCATTTCAGATGGTGAGTATTCGGATTTCTTCATCATCACTGCCAAAACTGATCCTGATGCAGGACACCAGGGCATATCTACCTTCATCATCGACAAGGAGACATCTGGACTGTTAGTGGGCAGAGATCAACCCATGATGGGTCTACGAGGGACCAGCCATGTGGAACTATTCTTCGATGACGTCAAGTTGGGACCTGAAGCCCTTCTCGGCATAGAAGGAGAGGGGTTTAAACTGGCTCTTGAAACACTCGGACGGGTTCGGTTAGCACAAATTGGAGCAAGAGCAGTTGGAAAAGCGACCAGAATTCTTGATTTGACTGTAGATTATGCCAGACAGAGAAGTCAGTTTGGTAACAGTATCGATCAGTTCCAGATGATTCAGCAGATGCTCGCAGACAGTGCGATCGAGATCAATTCTGCGAGACTGGCCCTGCTTCAAACAGCCTGGGAAGCAGATCATGACAGGAATGTGTCCGCTCGGATATCAATGATCAAAGTCCAGGCAGCGGAAACCCTCTGCCGAGTAGCCGACCGTGCCGTTCAAATCTATGGAGGTCTGGGATACTGCAAGGACCTGCCCATAGAACGTTACTATCGTGATGCCAGAATCTACCGGATCTATGATGGGACCTCAGAAATACATCGGATGGTAGTTGCCCGTGCCATTTCCAAAGGAGATCTAAATCTCTACAACCTTAATTTTGCTTCGTGAGGATCTTTTAATGAAAGTCCAATTTATTAATGCTAATCAAGCAGCCGGAATGATTCAAGATGGTTCCAATGTTGGACTGATAGGTGGTGGAAGTGGTTTAGTTGAAGCAACTCTTTTGCATGAATATATCGAGAAACGCTTTCTTGATACAGGGACACCAAAAGAATTGACTTGCATCCATGCTCTGGGTATTGGAGACCGTGAAGCCCGTGGTATGAACAGGTTTGCCCACAAGGGAATGGTACGCCGAGTGATTGGCGGGCACTGGGTCTGGTCTCCAAAAATGCAGCAGTTGGCCAGGGAAAACAGTATTGAAGCCTACGTCCTGCCAGGTGGTGTGATCATGCAACTAATGCGTGAAGTTGCAGCCAAACGTCCTGGATTGATCACTCATGTCGGGCTTGGCACCTTCGTTGATCCTCTGCAAGATGGTGGCAGGATGAATGAAGCGGCAGTCGACCCCTTGGTTGAACGCATTACCATCGACGGTAAAGACTATCTTCGCTACCTTCCAATACCTATTGATGTGGCTCTTCTTAAGGGGTCGTACGCAGATGAAGAGGGTAACATCAGTCTAGACGAGGAACCTGCCAACCTGGACATCTATGCCATGGCTGCAGCCGCCCATAATTCAGGTGGAAAAGTTATCTTTCAGGTCAGAAAGAAAGTAGCAGCGGGATCCATTCCGGCCCGATCAGTAAGGATTCCCTCAGCTATTGTGGATGCAGTGGTCGTAGACCCTGAACAGCGTCAGAGTTATGAGCTTATTTATGACCCATCCATTTCAGGTGAAAGAAGGAATGAGACACTCCAACAGGATTTTCCTGAATTTTCGCTGAGACTGGTCATTGCCCGAAGAGCATATCAGGAATTGAAAGAAGGTTCTGTGATAAATTATGGGTTTGGTATTCCTGATCAGGTAGCAGCTATCGTCGCTGCAGAAAAACGCCAGGATTCATATTACCAGACCATTGAACATGGTACTTACGGAGGAAGCCTGCTCAGTGGTAACCTTTTTGGATTCGCAAGGAATCCCAGCTGCATGATTGATGCTCCTTCTCAATTTGATTTCTATTCAGGTGGTGGACTCGATACAGCATTTCTTGGTTTTGGCCAAATAGACCGTGAGGGAAATGTCAACGTTTCAAAGTTAGCAGGTGTAACGGTGGGACCAGGTGGATTCATCGACATCGCTCAGAATGCCCGTAAAGTTGTATTCTGCGGTACCTTTGACACCAAAGGGGGAGAGATCAAAACAGGTCATGGGAAACTGGAACTGATCAAGCCCGGTAAAGTATGTAAATTTGTTGAAGCAGTTGATCAGATTACCTTTTCAGGAAAGCAGGCTCTTGTTCAGGGGCAGGTGGTTCTTTATGTCACTGAAAGAGCAGTCTTCAGTCTCAGTAAAGGAGGACTTGAACTGGTGGAAATTGCTCCGGGAGTTGAAATGGAAAGAGACGTGATTGATCAAATGAAATTCAAGCCACTGATTTCAGAATCAATAGGTACCATGAATCCCAAATTTTTCGTTGATGAAGAGCATGCATAAAACAAAACTGGCACTGGTTGGGGCAGGTACTATTGGACAGCGACACCTGAAGGCTATTTCTCAGGTTGAGGAAGCAGAACTAACGGCGATAGTTGATAATCTGCCTCAGGCCGAGTCCATAGCTGTGGAAATGAACGTTCCCTTCTTTCATACAACCGAAGAGATGCTCCGGATCCAGAAACCGGAAGGGGTAATAGTCTGCACCCCCACTGAAATACATTTAGAGCCTGTTTTGTCATCACTCAAAGCAGGAGCTCATGTACTTGTTGAAAAGCCCATTACTTCAACAATGGAAGAAGCACAAGAGATCATCAAAACATCTCAAACGGCACATAGAGATGTCCTGGTGGGGCATCATCGCCGTTATTATAGTACTATCCAGAAAACCAGGGAAATGATTCATGAAGGGGCAATTGGAAAACTAGTTGGTATCAGCGGGATGTGGACTACAAGAAAAGCTGATTCATACTATGAACCCTCATGGCGTCAATTACGAAGTTCAGGTCCTGTGCTGATCAATCTTATTCATGAAATTGATTCGCTTAGATATATCTGCGGTGAAATAACTTCTCTTTCTGCCAAGGTGACTAATGGCCTCCGTGATCATCCCAAGGAAGAAACAGTTGCTGTCTTGATGGAATTTGAAGGAGGAGCTTTGGGGACTTTTTTCCTTTCTGATGTTACTCCTTCTCCCTGGACATGGGAGCATGCCACCGGTGAAAATCAAAATTTTCCTAAGAGCTCTCAGAATGTCTATCGTTTTATCGGATCTGAGGCATCACTTGAATTTCCTAACCTGGTACTCTGGAAGCATGAAAATGGGAATTCAGACTGGCATCATAAAATGTATCCTCAAAAGATCAATATAGAGCTTGAAGACGCTTATGTTTCTCAGTGCACCCATTTCTGTGCAGTGATCTGTGGAAGGGAAGAACCTCGCATTACTGCATCAGACGCTACAAAGACGCTGGAGGCAACATTGGCAGTTTTTGATGCATCCGAAAATGGAATGGAGGTTCGGTTTTGATTGAGGATCAGGTCATTTTAGTGGAATGCATAGGGCCAGTCATGCATGTGACCCTGAGTCGACCCGAAGTTCTCAATGCTCTCAATTCAGATGCTCATTTTTTACTGGATGAGGCATTCAATCGTTTTGCTGGAGACAGTGAGCTCCAGATTGCAACAATTACAGGATCGGGTGACCGGTCATTCTGTGCAGGAACAGATCTGAAAGCAAGGTTTAACGAAGAAACAGACAGGTTTCCTGAAACTGGATTTGCAGGATTGACGGAGCGTTTTGATCTCACAAAACCAGTGGTTGCACTGGTTAATGGAGATGCCATTGGAGGAGGACTTGAAATCATACTAGCATGTGATCTGGCCATTGCGGTTGAACAAGCTCGTTTTGGCCTTCCGGAGCCCAGGGTTGGACTTGCAGCAAAAGGGGGATTGCACCGCCTGGCACGTCAGATTCCAATGAAACATGCGATGAAAATTGCACTGACTGGAAATCTCTTCGATGCTCAAACAGCCCTGGAGTATGGTCTGATCAACCAGATAGTTGAAAAGAAAAACTTCGTGAGGGAATGCCAATGCATGCTCGATACTCTCTTGGAGTGTGCACCATTGTCGCTGAGAGCATCCAAGGAGATGATCCATAAGGGGCTGAGTGCCCCCAGTATGGAAGAGGCATTCAAGTTAAATTACCCGGAGCATATTACAATGCTATCCAGCTATGATACCCGTGAAGGAAGCAAGGCCTTCCTTGAAAAACGAACCCCACTCTGGCGGGGGAGATAAAATGAGATTTCAGTCAAGGAGAATGCATGGTAGATTTCTACGTTGAAAAAGGACAAACTTCTAGTTTTACCAAAACAGTTTCTGAGAGTGATGTTTTCCTGTTTGCAGGGATCACCGGTGATTTTTCACCGAACCATGTGAATAAAGCCTACATGGAAAAATCACCCTATGGAAAACTGATGGCTCATGGGGCCCTGATGGTTGGATTCATGTCTACTGTTTCTACTATGGCCATTGCACATACACGAGATGCAGAGGAAACTCCTGTCTCTGTTGGTTACGACAAGGTCCGTTTTCTGAAGCCTGTTTTTTTGGGTGATACCATAACGGTGAACTATACCATTGCAGAAATAGAGTTGGAAAGGAAACGCTCCTATGCAGACATTGAGATTTGCAATCAGGATGGAGAACTGGTTGCTGTAGGGAAACACATTCTGCAGTGGATACCCAATCCTAGTAAAAAGCGGAGGGTTGATGGGGTTTGATATTGAAGGACATAAATTCATTGTTACCGGCGCAGCGAATGGTATTGGCCTGGCGATCAGTCGGAGGCTTTCAGAACTGGGGGCAAAAGTCTCTGGGTGGGATCTATATGATGATGCAATGGCCAGTGACCCAGCATTTACCCATAGCGTCAAAGTAGACGTCACAGATGAAAATAGTATTCAGGCAGCCGTTAAAGAATCCATTCAAAAACTTGGAGGACTTCAAGGTCTTATTGCTAACGCAGGCATCAATGGACCAACGAAACCCACTTGGGAATATTCAAAGAAGGAATGGGAACATGTGATGAGTGTTGATTTGACAGGAGTGTTCCTTTCTACCAGAGCAGTGCTGCATCATATGAGAAAACATGGTTATGGTAGGCTGATCATAATATCCTCAGTGGCAGGAAAGGAAGGTAATCCCGGTGCATCACCTTATGGAGCGGCCAAGGCAGGTGTGATTGGTTATGCTAAAGGGCTTGCACGTGAGTTACTCCCTGCAGATATAACGGTTAATTGTCTTGCTCCGGCTATCACAGAGACAGATCTGCTTCAGGAAATGACCGATGAGTACATCGAAGACAAGAAGTCCAGGATTCCAATGGGCCGTTTTTGTACGGTTGCTGAAATAGCAGACATGACTGCATGGGTAGCCAGTCCACACTGTTCTTTCACGACTGGACAGGTCTTCGACCTCACTGGCGGAAGGGCGACCTACTGATGTATTCGTCTGTTTCCTTAATAGAACTCTGCATCCATCAGGTTTGTGTATGGAAGCAGAGTAGTTTTGCAGAATCACTCGATTGTTTTGCGAGGAACGGTGTGACCAGCACAGCACTATGGAAGCCTCTGGTCGATAGTGCTGGAGTGAAGCAGGCTAAAAAAAATCTCAGGGATTCAGGCGTTTCTGCAATATCGATGTGCCCCCTCGTTTTGCTAGAACCGCAAAACGAACATGACAGCGTTTTAAGAGCAAAACAACATCTTCAATTTTTAGAAGAAGCAGCAGAGCTAGAAGTGGAATCAGTGATCGTGATCACAGGGGGGCTCTCACCAGAAAGCAGGGATCTTAACGGCCAGCGACAAAAGGTTTTGGAGGAACTTGAACAGTTGATTGGACTGGCCGAAGGCACCGGACTCAAATTAGCCATTGAACCACTACACCCAATGGTCTGTGGCACGCGGTCCGTCATTTCAAGCCTTTCTGAAGCAAACGATATTCTTGATAAGCTCAAACGTGATGACGTAATGGGCATTGCCGTGGATACCTATGCGCTTTGGTGGGATGCAAGGTTAAAGGAAGAGATACAGAGAGCCGGCAGTCGCTTGCTCAATTTCCACGTTTCCGATTGGTTGCATGAAACACGAGATATTCGTTTGGACCGAGGGATGCCTGGTGATGGACAGATCGACAACGCCCTGATCCGTTCATGGATGAGGGAAGCAGGCTACAAGGGAGCAGTGGAAGTTGAAATCCTCTCCGCACTGGATTGGTGGCGCAAACCTGCTGATACAGTTGTTCGTAAAATCTGTGAGAGAATTTCTTTTCTCTGATTACAGATAGCAATACTCAGATTCTGAATGGATCTTTATTTTTATAGATGTTCAAAAAAATTTTCCCCTGAAATGGGATGAATGTGAATTTCTTGTTTTCCATGAAAACTAGAAATTTCCATAAAGACTGACGTACCTGGAAATGAACCACTGCCAGAAAATTTATCAATTGCAATTTCTTTAAAAGGTATAAAATTAGTCAAGTCAAGCTTTATTTAAACAATTGTTTAAATTTTATAATATTCATTCTAAAACCAGCTTCGAAATCATCATTCCCGGGATGATAAACGCTTTCTAAGGATACAACTCCTTGATAATTATCGGCTTGAAGAGCATCTGCCATAGGTTGGAATTGGTTTGCCAACTGACCTTTGCCCATTTCGCGTACTTCCAGATACGCCTTTGGCGTGTCTGCATAAACGTCTTTAATATGGATGTGGCCAAGGTAACCTTTCCTCAGCAATTCATATCCGTCTGGATATGCTGTTTCGTGACACCAGCAGTTATTGGCAGGATCCCACAAAACTTTGAGTGTGTCCTTGGCATCCAGGTCGTCGATCAGTTTGCGGGCCGTCCATGAGGAATTGATCATCGTGCCATTCCCGGTTTCAATCACCAGCTGAAGTTTTTCTTTTTTTGCAAGTTCTACTGCCGGAGAAATGAGAGGAGGAAGAGCATCCCAGGCTCCTTTAGCTACATTCCATTTTTCCGCCCCATTGGCTCCAAAGAGGACCTGCTCTTTTTTTGGTGAAAGTATTCTCACGCGGGGTGAACCTAATTCGTGGGCGATCTCCATGCAGCGTTTCAGGCGATCCATGTGCTGTGTGTGAAGTTCATCTCCTGGTTTCGAGGTCATTCGCATACCCGCGAAAATGTGATGGCAAATGTTGGAGACCTGCTTTCCATACTGTTTTAAAAGTTTTTTGGCTCGGGACACTTCAGCTGTTTCTAGAAATCCGATTTCCTTATCCCAGACAAATTGAAGTTCAGCATATTCCAATCCGAATTCATCCATAACCTTAAGTGCATGTTCAAAGTCACGGCTTATTCCGTCAGTAATCACTCCTATTTTCATAAAGATCTCTCCTTTTTCGATTAACGCTTTAATTGTGCATCGATAATTTCCTCGATCACACGGGTCACTGCCCAATTGTCTCCATCAGGATATTTAGCTGCACCTGCCTGGAAAAGTTGAAAAGCTGTACTTGCAGTGAATAGAGGAACTCCCAATTCACGACTCATGTCGAGAACAATCGAGAGATCCTTGTACATTGTGGATATATGACTGCCTGTACCTTCAAACTTCCGATCAATTATTTTTTCTATTGCATTGTTGACTACCCCGCAGCCTGCACCAGAGCTGCTGAAAACATCATAGAGTACTTGACCATTCACTCCGGCCTTTGCTGCCAGAGCAGAAGCCTCAAAGGTGGCACTAAAAATTGAGCCAATGAGTGATTGAAGGCAGGCCTTCACCGTCTGCCCCATTCCTGGTTCAGTTCCCACTCGATGTATGTTTTTGCTGACAGCTTGCATGACTGTTGCGAATTCATCCAGCACCGAGTTTTCTCCAGAAGCCATCATTGTTAGAGTCCCCTCCTGCGCACCAGGAAACCCGCCACTGACCGGAGAATCGATCAGGTGTAGTCCCGAATCCTTTAGAGACTCTGACAGATTCCTGACCTCATTGTCCCTGATGGTCGCTGTCAGGATGATAGCAGATCCAGGTTTGAGAGTTGAAAGAAGCCCATCCTTGTTCAAAACCACTTCCATCATCTGGGATCCATTCATGACCATAACAAATACCGCATCAGTATCCTTTCCCACTTCTGCAGGATTTGAAGTGAGCTTTCCACCCATTTCTGCAAAGGTTTTCATGCGGGATTCGCTCAAGTCAAATCCCTTAACAGGGAATCCGTTCTTAATAAGATTCTTGGCTAGGCCACTGCCCATGTCGCCCAGACCTATTACACCGGTATTTTTCATTTTTTATCCAGGTGTGTCATAAATATTTCTAGTTCATCTGGTTCAATATCTGGCGTTTCTTTTTTCGAAGGAAAATTATCGTTTAAAATATCTTTCTTGAATTCTTTTAAGGCTTTAATCCTTTCATCATAGACGGGAATCGAACCCGCGGCTACGTCAGTATTAAAAAATATTGACAAACTATCCTGTAAAAACTCGTCGAATTTCCTCATCAGCCATTTCTTTACCCAAATATGCTTCTACAACTGAGTGATTACTCTTAACCTCCTCAGGAGTCCCTTCGGCAATTTTCTCGCCATGATCCAGAACAGAAATCCGTTCACACGTGTCCATAACTAATTTGAGGACATGCTCCACCACAACTACTGTTAATTGATAACGCTGTTTGAGGGTGAGAATAGTTTCCATCAGATTGTCAATATTTACTGGTGACAGTCCTGCACCAGGCTCATCAAGTAGTAATAATTTAGGTTTCATAGCAATCGCCCTACCCAAAGAAAGCAACTTTTTCTGGCCTCCAGAAAGTTCACTTGCCGGAATGTCGGCATATTCTACCAGTCCGAGAAACTCCAGCAATTCTATCATCTCCTGACGAATTTTATTTTCCGCCTTACGGACTTTTGTACCTCTGAAAATCGGAGAAAGAATTCCATATGGTGAATGACAATGATAGCCTACCATCACATTTTCCAAAACGGTCATATCTAAAAATAGGCGTAACAACTGAAAAGTTCGGGACACTCCCAATGCAGCAATTTTATGAACTGATTGAGTGGTGATATCTTGTCCTGCAAAATTAATATTGCTTCCAGAATCAGGCTTATAAATACCTGTAATCAGGTTGAAGAATGTCGATTTACCTGATCCGTTAGGTCCTATCAGGCCATGTATTGTTCCTTGCTCAATCTGAACATTAACATCCCAAACAGCACGAAGACCTCCAAAGCTTTTACTGAGATTTTTTGTTTCAAGCAATACCAATTTCTTTATCCTCATGCTGTTTGATAAATTTTTCCTTGACTATCATACGCTCGATCAGCCCGCCAATACCTCGTGGCATGAAGACTACAAGAAGAACCATGGATATCCCAAAAATCAAAGGCTGGTAAAAGTAGTACTCCTTAGTCTGGTCGTAGATGACAGTAACCACTATGGCCCCGATAACCCCTCCCCAAATATTACCAATTCCACCCAGCACCACCATGAGCAGCAAAGTGATCATTTCGATGATGGTGAAATTATTGTGATGGATATAGCCCGGAGGCATATGGGCAAACAAAGCTCCTCCTAATCCTGCATAGAGGGCACTGATAACAAAGGCAAGCAACTTATACATATTGACGTTGATCCCTACAACAGACGCAGCAATGGGATCCTCGCGGATTGCCTGAAAGGCTCGTCCCGTTGCGGAGCGAAGTATTGCAAAGGAAAGGTAAATACCCACCACTGCAGCAGTCATAACGAGATAGTAGTAACGTTCAAAGCTATCAAAAACAAAATCTCCAATGGCTGGAGCCGGAATAAGCATGATTCCAGTGCTGGAACCAAGTGCTGGTGTTACAGCAATCATGATTCGTACTGATTCACCCAGTCCTAGAGTCGCCAAGGCTAGATAAGCTCCTTCAAGACGTACGGACGGCAGCCCGACAATGATCCCGGCAAATCCTGTGATAAGCACGGCGAAAGGAGCACTCACCCAGAAGGACAGCCCATAGTTAAGTGACAGCAAAGCTGAACTCACAGCTCCAATAGCGTAAAGACCTATATGTCCTACAGTGACTTGACCGCAAAAACCTTTTACAATATTTAAACCTACACAAAGCAGGATGAAAAGACAGGCTCGATTGGCTAAGTCGATGTAGTAATCGCTTATACCAAATTCCAGCAATTTAGGCAACGGCAGCAAGAGCAGGTACGCAACTAACCATGGCAGTAAACGATGCACTCTGGTCAAGGCGGAAATTGAATTATTGATCCGAGTCAACAATTCTATCATTAGAGCTTCTTTTAGTTAAACAAGATGAGTTACCCGGAAGGTTGCCCCTCCGGGAGTGTTTGATTAAAGACCGAAATCAAGAGGCATGGTAACCCTTGCTAGCACCTCAGTCTCAAATTGTTCGCCGCCCTTGGTGTATCCAATCAAGACGGCAGTTCTGTTTCCGTCCCTACAAACAGGTGAGGGATCTAGGCAGAAACTAATTGGACCAGAGGCCAGTCCTTGGTAATTCCGAATTCCGGCAATTGCATTACGAATAGCAATTCTGTCATCCGCTAAAGAGCTACTGGTCAATTGTAATTTTGAATTATTCAGTGCAATTTCCACAATACGGATCAAGTCATAGGCTTGTGAGAAGTCATGATCAGGGGCATGAATGCCATAGCGCTCACGAACCATTTCGTTGAAGAGTCTTGCTATCGGACGCTTGTCAGCCGCTGCATATGCTGCTGCAAAGAATACGTTCTTGACAGCATCGCCTGCAATCTTAGGAACTGGAGCGTTTGATGCAGATGAGGAACCAATACGCCTCACGCTTTCATCCATCCCTGCTTCATAGGATTGGATAAGGGCACGAGCCATAGTTTCTGCTAGTGCAGCAATCATAATACCGTCTACGTTATTACTCTTAATCTTTTGCATGTGTGTGCGGAAATCAACTTCTTTTTCCTGCACTTGAACAGTATAAGCAGGCTCTACACCATGCTGGCTTCTCATCTGGGCCTGCATAGCGTTACAATCGTTTTGAGACGCAGCGTCAGCAGCACAGATGTAGGCAATACGTTTTCCAATGTTTTCACCCACATATTTGGCGTTCACACCAGCGTAAAATCGACCTGAAACGGGAACCCTGAATACCCAGGCACTGCCTAACTTAGTGATTTTTGCATTTGTAGAGTGGGGGACGATTTGTGGCACCTTTGCCTTCGCTGTCACAGCCACGATCGGCAGTGTGACAGAAGAACAGCTAGATCCGATAAGCAAATGAACTTTTTTCTGAGAAATCAGCTTGTTCGCGTTAGCAACACCTTTATCCGACTTACACTCATCGTTCATCAAGGTCGCTACTATCTTATTCCCGTTGATGCCACCAGCCTTGTTGATGATGTCGATTTCATCCATCATCATCCGGCCATACTTCTGGCCATTTTCACTCACCATCCTCATGGTGATACCAATGCGGATTTCTCCTGCATACACTACCGTCGACACAAACATGAAGCTCAAAGCAACGGCACCTAAACATATTTTACTTGTTTTAAACATAATTTTACCTTTGATTAGATTATTAAAATTAATGAGTTAATAAGGTATGATTAATCTCACACCTTTAAAAATGGTGCTTCATTTTTTCTCCTTTTTAAGGTTTTAAAAAATTGGATTCTTTGGCATAACTAAGCTGTCATGCCTTCACTTTTGCGATGACCCCAAACAGTCCAGATGGTCTAAATATCAAGACAAGAATCAACAGCAAAAAGGCGTATATGTCTTTGTGGCTGGGAGAAATGTAGGCTGCCCCTAAATTTTCAAAAATACCCACTAAAATTCCTCCAATCAAGGCCCCCGGCAAACTTCCAAATCCTCCAACCACTGCGGCTGCGAAAGCCTTCATCAACATCAAGTACCCCATTTCAACTTGAACTGATTGCATAGGGCCAATCAATACCCCTGCAGCTGCAGCTAAAGCACAGCCAAGACCAAAAATTAGGGAAATGACTAAGGGAACATTGATGCCCATCAGATAAGCGATATCCTTATTGTGAGCAACTGCTCGCACTGCCAAACCAAGCTTTGTGCGGCGGATAAAATAGTTCAGCACCACCATCAGCAACATCGACACAACTGCAGTCAACACATAACTTTGTGGGATGGAAATATCTCCCAACTGCAGAGGCATACCCAGATTGACAGGAAATGGTTCTGCACCTGCTCCCCAGATTAGAAAAGCGACATTCATCAGTGCGACGGACATTCCAAAACCGCATATAATCATTCCCATGCCCGCGACCGTGTAACCACCTCCAGCTTGGGTGAGCCGGCGATAAAAAACCCTCTCAATACCCATCCCCAGAAGGGCAGCAAAAATCATTGCCCCTATAATTGCAAAAGGATATGGCACCCCTAATTCTTGAGACAAAAATAGTCCAATAAAAGCTCCAAACATGTAAATTTCTCCATGGGCAAAATGCACTATGTCCAAACCTGAATAAATCAGTGAGATGCCGAGTGCTACGATGCCATAAACTACGCCTATCGTGATGCCGAAAATGATAAATGCTAACAGAGAATTGAAATCAAAGTCCATTGTCATTGTCTGCGTAATGTTTCATGCGTTCAATTCCTTAGAAGTATCAGTTACTGTACCTCCTAGAAAGAATTCCTTAATTGCAGGATCATTAATCAATTCTTCCGACTTGCCTTCGATCATAATACGACCGTCACGTATAATGTAGGCATACTGGGAAAGTAAGAGCGCCATTCTTACATTCTGCTCAACCACTAAAATTGTTACACCGGTCTGGCTGATCTTGTAAATGTTTGCAAAAATTTCAAGAACAACCTTTGGGGCAAGCGCAGCACTTGGTTCGTCCAACATAAGCATCTTGGGCTTCGCCATCAATCCTCGCCCAGTAACAAGCATCTGCACCTCACCACCGCTAAGTGTCCCGGAAAGCATATTTCTTCGATCCTTTAGTGCGGGGAAAAAAGAGTAAATTCCCTCAAGGTCATACTTTATTTCAGCCTTGTCACTGCGCGTAAAAGCCCCAAGCATGAGATTTTCCTCTACTGTCATAGCCGGGTAAGCTTCTTTAGACTGGGTAACCTGAACGAGACCAGAACGTACGATGTGATGAGGTTTACTGTCCGTGATAACTTTTTTATCAAATTCAATACTGCCCTCCATGACTGGTAGCAATCCTGAGATGGTCTTAAGCAGTGTAGACTTTCCAGTTCCATTTCCTCCAAGGAGGGCAACGATGGTTCCTTGAGAAACATTTAGGTTTATGCCCCGCAGAATCTTCAAACGCCCATAACCAGCGTGTACTTCTTTTATCTTAAGCAAATAAACCTTTCGTATCTCAACCCTTATGATTCCATCACCATGAGCAGTTTAATATTAAAGTGGGCACCTTTCATCAGCAGACTAAAGTTCGTGTTCCTTTGACAAATTGTCTGTAGCAACAAAGAATGTGTCTTGAAACACCTATCTATGACAAGGGGAGTATACTATGGAATAATAATTTGTAAAGTCTTTTTATTAATCTGCATTTAATATTTTCAATCTGATTAAAGTGAAAAAGAATGACCATTAATATCCAATTATTAATCTTAAATTAAGACTTGAATCACCTAAAAACAAAAACTAATACTAAATTTGTTAAATAATAATTATGTTTTAATACCTTCAATTAAACAAATTCATGAATTTTTCAATGTTGAGGCGAAAGCCTGCCTCATAGTCTCCGTTTCCGGGATGGTAGACGCTCTCAAAAGAAACAACTCCTTCATATAGATCAATACGCAGAGCACCGGCCATCGCATGAAACTGGTCGGCAAGCTGCCCTTTCCCCATCTCCCTGACTTCCAGAAAAGCCTTGGGGGTGTTGACTTGGACATCCTTGATATGGATGTGCGCTAGGTAGCCATCGCGGATTTCTTCGTATCCGTCGGGATATGCTTTTTCATGGCACCAGCAATTATTGGCCGGATCCCAGAGGACCCATAGTGTTCCCTTGGCATCAAGGTCATCGATCAATTTCCTGCTGGTCCATGATGAGTTGATCATGGTGCCGTTGCCGGTTTCCACCACAAGTTTCAGATTCTCCTTTTTCGCAATTTCTACTGCCGGAGCGATTATGGGAAGTAGGGCGTCCCAGGCTCCCTTCGCCACATTCCATTTTTCAGCGCCATGAGATCCGAAAAGGATCTGTTCTTTCTTAGGTGAAAGGATTCTGACACAAGGAGATCCCACTTCATGTGCGATTTCCATGCAGCGCTTTAGGCGGTCCAGATGGGTCTGATGCAGTTGACCTCCTGGTTTCTCAGTCATCCGCATTCCAGCGAAGATGTGGTGGCAGATATTGGACACTTTTTTCCCATGCCGTTTAAGGAGTTCCTTGACCCGCTTCACTTCCTCGTGTTCCAGAAATCCAACTTCTTTATCCCATACAAATTGGAGTTCGGCATATTCGAGTCCATACTCATCCATGACTGAGAGGGCATGTTCAAAATCACGGCTGATGCCGTCGGTAATAACTCCTGTCTTCATAGTATTTGCTCCTGGTTGATTAACGATTCAGTTGAGTATCAACGATTTCCTCGGTGATGCGGGTTACACTCCAATTGTCACCCTCGGGATATTTTGTTTTCCCTGCTTGGAACAATTGAAATGCAGTACTTGCGGTAAATAGAGGTACTCATAAATTATTTAAAAAAATGGAATAATCTTCTGGCAAAAAATAGGGACAAAAGTTTTTCCACGTTTTCGCACGTGCTAACAATCTAAGAGATACCACCATTTGGTATGATTTACAAGAATTGGGAAGATTGTGGAGGCTTGTCTGACTGTGAAGAATTAGTGAAGGTTAGTCACAGATGATTCTCAAATGTTAAAAAGTTTTGATGGCATTAGCGGTTTCTGGGCATAGGACCATAGAGAACATTTTTTCTGCCTTGAACAGATTCGTTGTAAACTACGTAAAGTCCGGCCCCAGCTATTAGAACCATACCCAGCCAGGATAATATGTCGGGCCAATCCCCAAAAATAGTGATGCTCCAAAAAATAGATAAAGGGAGAGCTACATATTCAAAGGGTGCTATTATTCCAGCCTTTGAGATACGGTAAGCCTGGCTGAGGAAGTAGGCTGCTAATCCATTTGTGAGGCCTATCCCAATAATGATCATACTGTCTCTCAAGGATGGAAATGTCCAGGGCCTAAATAGATAGTAGAGTGTAGGTTCAGATGAATCGGCCAAATTACCATCTCCGAATATCAAGCCCATAAGGCTGCTAACAACAACAAGATTCAGCTGGATATAAAAGGCCATTGTTGAAGCCTTTTCGGTTACACCCATTTTACGGGTTGTGATCTGTACCAGCGCATAGGCTAATGCTGCTACTAAAGGAAGTATGCTTGCAGGATTGAACAACCCAAAACCAGGCCTGAGCATTATCATTACCCCTAAAAGACCTACCAGCACAGCTATCCAACTGCGTAGCCCTACCTTTTCTCCTATTAGAAATTCTGAAAGTGCCGTAATTAATAATGGTGCAATAAAGAAGATAGCTACAACTTCAGCTAGCGGCATAGTAATTAATGCTGTAAAAAAGCAAAGGTTAGCGATCACTATACCAAATCCTCTTAAAAGATGGAGGCCCAGTCGCTGGGTACGGAGATATTTGAACCCACCATCTATTGGGACAAATATAAGAAGTGTGAACAACATTGCAACAATTGAACGAATCAACATTACCTGATACAAAGCATAATCTCCATTTATAAACTTTATAGTCATGTCCTGGGTTGTAAAGAAAACATGAGCTAAAATAATGCAGCTAATACCTAATAACTTTGAATTTATTTCCACGATTCCAAAGGATAATTATATATAAATTGGGAACAAAAATGCTATCTTCGCCCAGTTGCTATAGTTGATAGTACTTGTAATTTTTGACAGAGAGAAAAGTGGAGTGGCCAAAAGAAATTTCTAAGTTTTTCAGTCGACAGAAACTTGCTTCAATCAGCCAGGTAGGTTTTTGAGTAATCAATATATCATCATTAGGTGTATTTTACAAGAATAGGGAATTTTACTTGGAGGGTGTCTGACTGTGAAGAATTAGTGGGAGTTACTCACAGGTGATGATGTGAGTGACCTTGCGATGA
>ENA-ORDI01000632-ORDI01000632.1-marine-metagenome-genome-assembly--contig:-NODE-632-length-22799-cov-4.652583_pt1 | contig 22799 bp, 10 predicted proteins | sample MGYA00248628_ERZ508525 | MGnify/ENA primary metagenome ERZ508525 (study PRJEB26195, sample SAMN05422138) | marine metagenome | isolation source: East of Porto Seguro, South Atlantic Ocean | place... | reverse complement strand
AAGGCTGAAATAGAAGGTAAAATTGGCGGGATGGCACATGTTGCCACGATGATCAAAAAACTAAGAGCAGAGAAGCCTGGAAAGAATCTGCTGTTAGATGCGGGTGATACGTGGCATGGAGCAGGATTGTCACTTTTTGACAAAGGTGTTTCGATGGTGAAAATCATGAATGCCATTGGCTACGATGTCATGACGCCGGGAAATTGGGAGTTTTTATATTCGAAAGAACATTTTCTGGATTTGGTTGATCAAGCTAATTTTCCTGTAATTGCCTACAACCTGACTGATAGAGAATGGGAAGAACCGGTTCTGGATCAATATGTTATCCGGAAAGTCGGAAATCTCAAAATTGCGGTAATAGGCTTTACTTATCCATGGACAGCTTTAACTTCGGCAATTACCGGAGCCGCGCAGTGGTATAAGTTCGGAATCAAAGAAGAGGAAGCACGTGAACTAATCAATGAGATCCGTAAGCAGGAAGATCCGGATCTGGTGGTTTTCGTTTCACACGGCGGTTACGGTCTGGATCAGAAATTCGCCAGGAGAGTAAATGGAATTGACGTTTACCTCAGTGGACACACGCACGAAGAGGTCCTTGATCCGGTGGTCTGGAACAATACTATCATCTTTCAGGGTGGCGCACATGGCAAATATGTTGTGAGCCTTGACGTTGATGTCAAAGATAAAACCATTACAAATTATGCTTATCGTCTGATAAAAGTGAGGCAGAATCAGGTTGTTCCTGATCCGGAAATCTCTAAATTGATAGAAGACGCTTACCGGCCTTTTCAAAAAAAGTTGAGCGAAGTGATCGGTCAGACTAAAGTCATGCTGCATCGACGTGACTATTGGCAAAGCAGTGTGGGCAATCTGCTGACTGATGCCATGAGGGCGACTCAAAAAACGGACATTGCCTTTTTTCCAGCCTGGAGATACGGTGCGACATTGATGCCCGGAAAAATAACTGCAGAGGATGTTTATAATCTTATTCCAACCGATGGACATGTTTTTAGCTATTCTATGAGAGGGAAAGAACTGAAAAATCTTCTTGAAAATATATTGGGTTCAGTTGTCAATGAAGATCCTTACACAAGGGTCGGTGGTGATATGATTCGGTTTTCAGGTATGAAACTTGTTGTTAATTTAACAAAATCTTCCGGAAATAGAATTGTCGAAATGACTGTTGGAGGAAAAGCATTCTCAAATGATGCTGTTTACAGCATTGCTTCCGCCCATACCCGATTTCAGAACAGCCCGCTTTTTGGTGCGACTTATGTTAAAGATACAGGAAAAGTATTTGTGGAAGAATTGATCAAGTATATCCGCATGAATTCACCTATTACCTCAACTCTGGATGATAGAATAAATATTTTGGGATTTCAATAAGTTAATGAAGATATCTAAATAATTTTAATGGAGAAGAACAATGGCAAAAACAATCCGGGATCCACGCATAAGAATTTCCAGGCGTATCAAAAAAGATAAAGTGTTTAAGGTCAAAGTTAAATTCGACCATCCCTCCTTTACCGGCCTGGGAATAGTTGACGCTGAAACAAAGCCGATATTCAGCAGGGCAATTCCTGTTTCATTTATTAGAAACATGTTTGTCTATTATGGTGACCAACTGGTCAGCCGTTTTCGAATGTCATCCGCGATTGCTGATGATCCACTCTTCACCTTTAAATTAAGAGCTGTTCAGGAAGCGCCAGTCAAGGTGGTTTTTGTGGACAATCTTGGAAAAAAGTGGGAAGCGTCCAAGAAAATAAAATACCGCAAATAGACTTTGTATAAAGCATGGGTTGGTTCCGCAATGCGCAACCAACTGTTTCTTTGAAATTACAACCAGGGCATTTATGAAAAAAATTATTAGTTTTATTGTTTTGTCCTTCTTCTTTGTAATCACGGCTTCCAGCACTGTTTTTGCCGGAACAGTTGAAGAAGAATTCAAAATCGAAGGTTTAATCTCGCCTGCAAGTCCCAAGGCATTGAAATCCGCACTGGAAAAAGAATTGGATGTTAAAGTAATTAATTTAAATCTAAAAAGTACAAAAACCGGATGGCCGGTTCTCAGAGTCCAATTTGATTCAGGGAGCATTTCTAAAGAAAAAATTGAAAAAGTCATTGGCGAGATTGAAGATCCTGCAGGACACAAGTACAAGGTACATCATGGTCCGCTGCTGGCAAATGCCCCTTTGCTGGATGAAGAACAGCAGGCTATCGCGCTCCTGGGTGATACTCCGGTTGCATTTCCAAACATGAAAAATCCAATTACGGATAAAGCAGCTTCTGCAAGTCGCGGTGAAAAGTTATTTGTAAATAACTGTGTTAAATGCCATGGTTTCACCGGGAATGGATATGGAACAGTCGCGCACGGGTTTACCACCTGGCCCCGGCAGCTGTGGGCCTGGAACAACACTGGACCGGAAACAGACGGATATCTTTTTTGGTTTATCACCAATGGACGTTCGGATATGCCACCGTGGGGTTTGATCCTTTCCGAAAATGAGCGCTGGGATCTGATAAATTATATTAAAACAATAAAAAATCCGGAAACAGACTAGTGGAAAAGACCATTAGCTGACAAAATACTTCAGGGTATGATCTCAACATTTAAATATGGAAGTTGCTCAGGATATTGTCAAAAAAGTCTTTTCGGGTTTAAATTTCAAAGATATTCTGGATGATCTGACTAAGGCAATTGAGATGCGAAACTATCTTATTACCCGCATCAGCAATATAGATAACATCCTTGATCGGCACACTCCAAGTATTGGAACGAAAGTTAAGTTCCGCTATTACAAAATTGTTGAATTTTGAAACCTTGAAAGTTGCGGTCAATTGATTTCATCAAATTTACTGGTTGGGGTTTTTATGCCGGTGAAGCTTGTTGTCTATCAGCTGGTTGGTGAAGACCTGATTCATATCTCTTTTTTGAAACCCACCGCATTCGCCCGCCTTTTTAAATCCAAAGACATGACGGATGTTGCCATAAAACTGTAAAATGACGTGCATGAAGTACTGGAAGAAATTGTTTTTTAGACGTACAAAGTTTTTTTTAGTCTTTGTAAGTTTATTTTTTTCATTTGAATTTGTTTTTACCTCCGTTGCCCACGAAAATTCTGAATCTACTGCAAATGATATCACCGGTGGTGATTTTACTTTAAATTCTCCGGATGGACCTTTATCACTCCAGGATCTACGTGGTTCAGTTGTTCTCTTGTTTTTCGGCTACACTTCCTGCCCAAACGTTTGCCCAATTTCCTTAGCCACTATCAGCAACGTGCTGGCAGAAATGTCACCTGCTGAGTTGGAAAAAACACGGACACTTTTCATCAGCCTTGATCCTGAGCGGGACAATCTTGAATTGCTTAAAAAATACACGAATTATTTTCATCCAAACATTGTAGGCCTTACTGATGAAATTTCTGTACTGAAAAAGGTGGCTGCCCGATATGGAATCAAATATGAAAGGTCGCTTAAACCTGAATCCACTCTAGGTTACGTTATTTCTCATTCTTCTGATATTATTATAGTTGACCCTGGCGGAATTGTGCGTAAGACCTTCCCCCATGATACTGACACTGCGCCTCTACTTAAGGAGCTTAAATTACTTTTGAGAGTCACGACTCTCTAGGTCTTGTTAATACAAGTTTGTGCTTTCCTGATATTCATAATGAATTTCCCTATCAAACAGTTTCTCTGCATTGCAGCATTTTTTTTATGGACTGCGACATCTTTTGCTTTTGAACACATCGGATCGACAGTTAACTTTTTTGAATATGAACCGAAAGTCATTCAAAAAAACCTTCATCGGCAAAAACCGTTTTTTTTACTTTTTTCTGCACAGTGGTGCCACTGGTGCCATGTTTTCAATGAAAGAACGCTTAAGAATGAAAGGGTTTATACTTACCTTAACGAAAATTTTGTCAATATCTTCATTGACGCGGATATAAACAGTACGGCCTATCAGAAATATAAGGCAAAAGGAGTTCCATATACAGTTTTTTTGAATCCGGACACTTCCATCTATTTTCAATACTCTGGAACTCTCTATGCGGAACCATTTCTGGAAATTATTCAGGATGTTGTTCAAAATGTAAAAAAAGGACTTACAGTAAATAGAGCAGAAAGAGAGCCCTTTGAATACGCTCCGCCTGTTCAATTAAACAAAAATACTTTAGCCGGGTTTCGCAGAATTTTTCTTAGAGGTGTTCTCGACAATTTTGATTCGGAAGAATATGGAGTAGGTAATAAAGAAAAAACGATACTTCCTGAAACTTTCCTTTACCTGTTAAAAACGGCAGAAGCTCAAGATAGAAAAGATGCGGTACTTTGGATTTCAGAGACACTTTTAAAAGCAATTAAAAAAATCTATGATCCGGTTGAGGGCGGTTTTTTCCGCTTTGCGGAAACCAGTGATTGGCAGGTTCCTCATTATGAAAAAATGGCAGGTTTAAATGCAGGTACGGCTTTGCTCTTGTACAAAGTTAATCAGGAAAAGTCTAATCCGGAATTAAAAAAAGCTGCCGATCAAACCATTGAATATTTAAGCAAAACTTTGTACAACGCGGAAATTGGCTCATTTCTTAGTTTTCAGCAAGCAGATACTTCCTACTATTTTTTGAAAAAACACAGGCGCTTAAATGTTGGTCCGCCTTTGGTGATCAAGAAAATATTTACTGACAATTTAGCAGTCACACTAAACTATTTATTGGAGGCATTAAATTACACTACAAACAAGTCTCTTAAAAAAAAAGTGATAAGTTCACTTGATTTTCTGACCGAAATGATTCTCAATAATGAAGGGGTTTCTCATTATTACTCAATTCCAACTCAGGAGTGGCGTGCAAAAAGCACTCTTCCGGATTATGCTTTCCTGGCAAAACTTTTTCAGCGGGCCGCTGCAGAATACCAAAGTGAACGTTACCGACAGGCGGCTTCAAAAATTCTGCGGATTTCGATGAGGGAATATTTTGATGAGGAAAAGCAGATTTTTATTGATCCGGCATTGGACGTCAACGATTATGAGTACCTGATGGAAATGAATGGAGGATTTGCTTTGGGTTTTATGGGGCAAGGTATTAAATATACCCGGCAAAAAAACGATCCTGTAAAACCACTGATCAGGTATTTTTCCGGATTGGAAGTACTGCTGAAAGACAGGTTATGGGAGGGTAAAGATTGGGAGTTCCTTGAAGCTTATGCTGCTTATCTGACTGCCGCGGATCAATTTTTGGCAACAGAAACAAATCCGTAACTCTAATACAGTATTCTTAAAATTAACACATTTCAACAAAGGGGACAATATGGGAATATTCTGTCGTCATGAATTTAGTGCAAACAGGCTGTGTTTTCGAAACTATACCAAAGTCCTGATTCTTTTTACGGGTTTGACCTTGTTTGCGTCCGGTTGCATCACATTGGGAAAAGATTTCCCTGGTATAAATGTTCCAATAATAAAGATTGGTAAGACAACAAAAAATCAGATTCGCAAGTTGTTCGGTTCACCGTGGCTTTCAGGCAGACAGGATGGCGAACTTGCCTGGACTTATGGAACCTACGATTATTCTCTTTTTGGAGAGAGGAAAGCCAAGGATCTGGTAATTCAGTTTAATGACAATGGCATTGTCACGACGTACACTTTCAGCACGACCGAGCACAACGAATAATCCGGATTGGCAATCTGCTGTCAAAATTTTCATGAAGTTATGTTCTCACACACTGCATCAACGGCAAAAAATGTGATTCAGGCAATGCAAAAAAGAAGAGCAGGCAACTTTTCAGCAGGCACTTTTCCATTACTGTTTTTTCTGTGCCTGGCAGCATTTTCTGCAAGCGCCCAAAAATTCACTTTCGATGCGGCGGAGCCCCTTGCTGCAGAAGAAGCGTTTCAGATGGATTACATCGTTAGCGGACCTTCCGAAGCAGTTATACGCTGGCAAATTCCCAAATATTATTACATGTACAAAGAGAAATTTGTTTTCAGCAGCAAAGATTTTATCATCGAAAATGTCCAGTTTCCGCCTGCAGAAATCAAGGATGATCCTTATTTTGGTACAAGTGAGGTTTACTACGATGTTGTTGAAGCAACCCTTCATCTAACTCCAAAAACAAAGAACCTGAAAAATGGGATGCTGGATATCACTTACCAGGGTTGTTGGGAAGGAGGAATCTGCTATCCACTGATAAAAACTTCTCTAACACTCTCAGGGCTTTAAAATAACTCCGCTGAATTATACAAGATAGTTTTCCAAACCGGTAAATTCTGTTATCTGAAAAAGTCCGGGTTACTGTCTCCGCCGTAGCTGGTTGAACTTCACTGCCGATTATTGATTTCAATTCCACAAGTGCGTCAGCTAATTTAATTTTCCAGTCTCTCAGGTTTTATGGTCACGATTCTGAAATTCCCACCACAATATCAGTTATTTCATAAATTCTTAAATCCTCACGCCACAAATTAGCATCGGCACTCAAGACCACTTGTCCATCTTTTTCTGCTACATATTTCACATGCAAATCCAGTTGCATGTACTTATTTTCCGGTAAAATTTGTCCACGGTATTTCCACACAACTTTACTCAAAACCTGTGAAAAACGCGGATTCCGAAATGAATCCCCAAGCCCCTTTTGCAGAGCGAAAGCCTGCAGTGCCTGAATAATCGCTTCAAGTCCAAGTGATCCCGGCATTACCGGATCCTGATGAAAATGACAGGGAAAAAACCAATCCTGCGGATTCACTTCTTTGCGGGCATAGGCATAGCCTTTTCCATATTTTCCACCTTCCGGAACAAGTCTGATTTCATCGGAAAAACTGAGTTGTCCACTGCACAGATGAAAATGCGGATGTTCTGGTTTCTCACCTGAAATCTTACGTAATTCTGTTGAATTCAGCTGTAATAAAATCGATTTTTCAGTAGTATTTTCGTTTATCCAAGGCACAACTTTTTTACCGCCGTCCAAACCAACTTGATTTGCCAGGGCATCATGGGTGAAATAACCAAAAACGGTATCACCCTCATAGAATTTAATACCGTCACAACTCAAAGAAAAACGATGATTCTGAATGATAGTATTTCCGGACGCAACTGTACTGAGCAACTTCACCTCATTCACAACAGTTTTGCCACGCAGGTCCGGGCAAGCGAGTAAAGTTCCGTTGCCGTCAAGATTACGGTAATGCAGGTCAATTTCCGGATAGGTCAAAATCGCTCCGGACTGTGTTGAAATAAATCCGCAGGGCTGCAGGGCAATTTCCATCAAGACAGAATAGGGCATGAGAGTTGGGTGTGAATTTTCACGGAAAAACCATGCGTTTTCCGGTACATCGTATTCACTCACAATCGACATCGGTTTTTCAAACTCCCTCCGCTTTCCCTGCAAATCATAAACTCTTGAAATCAATTGAAAATCCCCGTTTGGGTTGCGTTGCATCGTTCTGTTTTTGTATACCGCGAAGTCAGAACCGAAGCATTTAGTCACATCTCCCAGGGCAAATTCCCAAATCATTTGTTCATCTGCAACTAGTTGCCGTGTAGCGGCAACAATCTGCTGTTGTGGAATTTGCCGTTTTATTTCTCCACCGGAATATGCTATGCGCCGTTCTTTAGAAACACGGAGCGTTGTGCCGTCAACATTACTTGTGGATTTTTCAGCAAGTTGAACTCCCAGGTCGCGGAAATCGACAACGATTCTATCGCCAACCAGAATATCGATGTCTGCAATTGCATAGGGAAATGGTTCCAGACCGATCTCTTTAACTTCTACGCGATATGTCATTTTTGGATCTCCGGGAATGACCTGACCTCTGCAGCGAACAATTTGCGGTAAACCGTGAATCGGCTGAAATGTAGCATCTTCCACCAGGGTTTGCAGACCAAGATGGAGCAGGAAAAACTGAAGAAGTTGAACACAACCTTCCGCCATCAAGGATCCGGCCATCACCGGATCATCTTTAAAATGACAGGGAAAATACCAATCGTCCGGAGCCAAATCTTTTTCTGCAACGATAAATCCCAGGCCATATGGACCGCCGTGTGGTTCTACTGAAATAATTCGGTCTGACATCAAAAACTGATCCGGTGCATTTTTTAAAGACGGATTTTTTCCGTGCTGATTATATTCCGGACCAAAACAGCCGGCAGGATTTCCAGCTGAAATTTCGAGCAGTTGCTGACGTGTAAATGAAGTTTTCGGACAATGGAGTAAAGGCGGAAAAAATATTTTTTCCGCACTCTGTTTTATTTCCAGTTCTTGTGCGGTATGAATAACTCCACGACCCTGTTCCAAATCCTCATCCGAGAAAAATCCGGCACAGCCGTTGTCCATCCTGAGTACCATTTTATCTCCGACAAAACACTCATAATTAAAAAAGAACAGCAAATTCTGATCGTGTTTTGCAAAGGAATTGATGGATATTTCATAACGTAATGTTTGACCTTCAAGGGGCATGTCTTCAAGGTATGTCAGTGTACAGTCCAACAGACGATAGACTTGTTCACCTTTGCAGTCAAAATCAATTCCCAGATAGCTGATCAGCATCAAATCACATTGACCCGACTCCACTGCCACTGCCCAGGGAATTTGACCATCTGTTGTGTACCATGCATTTTTTGGAATGTCGTATTCCGTGGTGATTGTTGACGGTTTAAATTCACCCAGTCTGCCGTCAATTTTTGTCACACGGCTTACCAGCAAATAAGGCTCCATCGGTAAACGTACATAACGTCGATAGGAATCAATTTCTACGTACTCCGGACCAAAAACATTTGAAATATTTCCTCCCGCCAGTTCAAGTAAATCCTGATAATCAAAAATTGCCGGAGTCGTGGTTTTTTCCTCTTGCGGAACATGGGAAACCGTTTTGGTCTCGAAGCCGCTTAAGGCTGTTTGCCCAAGATTCAATGGTAATTCTTTGTTGAGCAATGTGCCGATCAATCCGGAAAATTGATGCAACCCCTGTTGCCTTATTTTTAGAAATGCAGCATGCGCAGCATTTCTCCGGGAACCGTATTCTCCCGGAAATGGTGAAAAAGAAGCAACGTTTAAACTTTGATACTCAGTGCCTTGCTGCCTTAGTGCCTTAGTGCCTCCTGAAAGTGCCTTAGTGCCTTGCTGCCTTAGTGTCTTAGTTTCTTCTGAAAGTAGCTCAGAATGTTTAAATAGTTCTTCTACCCCTTTTTGAAAAACCTGCTGAATCGGTGTTCCACCCAGTTTGATGATTTGTGGAAGTTGTTTTGACAGACTCTCCGGAAGTTTCGGAAAAAGCGCTTCCAGCTTTACCGGAACACGGTGACTGATCAGGCTGGATAAAGCCCGCAGAATCATGGCACGGTTGTCGGTTCCCTTCCGGTTTACGCTGATTGAAAGATGAGCGCGTTTATCCAGGGTTTTGCTGATCCATTTTGAGCATGTTGCACGGGGTCCTAAATCAACAAAAATGCGGGCGCCTTCCGCATAAACAGTTTCTACCAGACGACTGTAATCAACTTTTTTTCCATAAATGGTGGCAATATTGTGGCTCAGCGATTTGCTGTCGAGTTTTGTCACGCCGTAATCAATTGCGGAGTAGAAATCAATTTCCGGACACTCAACGACACGGTCAGTGTGGATACGTCTTATTTCTTCATATTCTGTTTTAACAGGTTCACAATGCACCACATCGGTAACCGGAATCGGATGAATTGGACGCTTCAGTTTTTTGATCACTCTTTCACAAGCAGACGGCTCGCCGGCAATTACGACTTCTTCCGGCGTGTTGATCAAAATTAAATAAACATGCGGTTCTGTGTCCACCATTTTCTGAACTTCCACGGGAGAAACACGTATGGTATAACATCCCCAAAGTGTTTCATTTCTAAATTCATCCGGCCCCAATTCCCACGCCTCCCGTACAGCATTCATCGGCCCGGCCAGGCGTTCCGAAAAAAGATTCGAGGTATTCAGGATGTCGCTCATATTGGACATACTTTCCCACACACCAAGTCCATACAGCATTGAAATTTCACCCATGCTGTAGCCAAAAGCAATCTGCGGTTCGAGTCCAAAACCATAACGCATCACGTGTGTATTCAACACCGCGGAGCTGACTCCGCTTTCAAACATGGCAATTGGGCTGTGGATAAAATCTTCCTGCAGTGTTTCAATTTCTTCATCACTCAACCGTTCCAGCGTACGCGGATAAAGCCGCCGGTCCTGCAAAAGCTCACCCAAATAATTGCTTCCACGTCGTTTGTCAGCGGGGCCGGTTTCCTTGCGGAACTTTTCATCCAGATCATGCAGTCCAGGAAACATCTGAAATAAGGAACGTCCGCAATCCACATACGCACTGAATCCTCCCGGATAGGTGAATGCGACCTTGCCTTCACGTGAAAGTGGCGAAGCAGTAAAAAAGCTGCCTCGCGGTGAAATCCAGTAGCCGTTTCCGGAAAAGGAATTTTCAATACCGGATTTTGCCGCATCAATTTCCTTTTGCAGTTCATCACGTGTCCCGCCGATCAGGACTGCCGCGAATTCCGTGTCATCATTTTTTGAACTTTCATAGTATTTGCGAGCCAATGCGGACGGTTCTTTGCCCGACCGCAATTCATTTTCCAGTTCCAGTAATGTTTTCCGGACATTGCTAAAATCCTGTCCCATCACCGGAAACAAAGACAAATCTCCGGATTCGGCAATTTCCAGCTTTGGACGTAATTCAGCCTGTGCTTCCGACAGAATTACATGCGAGCAAACGTTGTCCTGACCTAAACCGCTGATGGCGGCATGCCTTTTTGGAATATCCGGTTGGATCAACCACGGTCGCGACTCCACCGGAACATAAAATTCATTTCCGGAAAGCAATTCGGTTTTTGGGGACATCCATTCCGGAACACCAGGAATAAAACGATGATGCAGACAGAGCGCTGCTTTTATCAAACTTGCCATTCCGGAGGCCGCAAATGTATGTCCCAAATTAGCTTTGATTCCGCCAATTGCGCAAGTTGAGTTTTGTCCGGAATACAGCTTGCTTAATCCGGACATTTCGGCTTTGTCCTCGATTTCGTTTCCGCTGCCGAAAACCTCCAAAATTCCAATTTCCTGCGTTTTAAGCTTTGCTTTTTTCAAAGCCTGTCTGGCTGCGTCTTCAACTGATTTCGCGGAAATTCCATTTGAAAATGCTACCGAATCAAGAGTAGCGTAAATCTGTTCCCGATCCGTTTTTGCATTTTCCAAACTCTTGAGAACCAATGTCCCCGCGCCTTCGCCGATCATCCAGCCGTTGACTTCGCGGTCAAAACTGAGAGTTGATTTTCCGGAATTGAGAGGAAAATTTCTGTTTCGCAGCAAAACCTGTTCCGGACTTCCGGCAAGATCTACCGCAGTGATTACAACCGCCTCAACAGTGTTTTCAGCCAACAGCATTTGCGCGATTTCAAGTGCTCTGAAAACCGAATTTTCTTCGGAAGAAATGGTCATTGCCGGACCCGAAAAATCCCAGAGTGATGAAATCCTGGCTGCCATGATGTTGCCGATAAAACTTGTAAAGCGGTTGATTGGAACTTCCTCAAGCAGGCTGTTTCTGGCTGCGGAAATTAAATTAGTCCGTTCCTCATCACTTAGAATAATTCCCGTTTCTTTCAAACTGTCTTCGATTTGTGAAGCAAGATTGACTCTTCCCCGGAAACGGTGAATTTCAAGTTCAGTTTCCATGGCCACCAGCACCGCGACATTTTGACCTTCGCGCAGATTCGTTTTTTTAAGCGCACGGTCTGTGACTTCAAGAGTCAACAACTGCTGGGGAATCAAACGTTCCTTTGGATTTGGCTGCAGCTTAAAACGCAGAAAATCCATTTCAAACGATTCCAGCCACGCTCCCTGCGTGACTTCACTTAATTCAGGGTGCAGTTCGAAACCTTTCCAGCGTTCCGGAGGAAGTGTGCGAAAATGCTGTTTACTGTCATAAATTGTTTGATAAAATTCATGCAGTCCGTTGCAGCCGCCAAAAATTGCTTCCATGCCGACAATGGCAATTGCCGATTGCTGCATTTGTTTTGCTTTCCTGCGCTTTGGTTTACCATTCGCAGCTTCAAAAATCAGGTGGGCATTGGTTCCTCCAAAACCAAACGCGCTCACTGCAGCGCTGCGTTTCGGATTTTTGTGCGGCCAGTCTGTAGCCTGACGTACTATTTGATTTGCCGACACACCGTCATTTTTGGAGGTCATAACATTTTCAACACCAATGGTTGCCGGGATAATTCCATTTTGCAGCGCAAGGATGACTTTTGTCATTCCGCCCATTCCGGCGGCAGTCAGCATGTGACCCAAATTTGATTTTACGGAACCGATTAACGGTTTTGTTTTCTTTTCTTCCGGAGAGTCCGCTGCCGCAAAAAAAAGTTCCATCGAATCCAGTTCTACCTTGTCTCCCAGCGGTGTTCCGGTGGCATGGCATTCGATATAGTCAATATCCGTGGAAGAAATTTGCGACGAGGCATAAGCACGTTCGTAGGCCAGAATCTGACCTTTGGAGTTTGGGCTGAGCACAAATTGACCTCTCCCGTCATTCGACAAACCGATGCCAGAAATAACGGCATGAATCCTGTCACCGTCACGTTCCGCATCCCCAAGTCGTTTAAGCACAAACATTCCCGCACCCTGACTCGCAAATAATCCGCCGGAATTGTTATCAAGCGGATTGGATGTTTCCGGATGTTCCGGATATGCATGAAAAATCGAAAATCCCATGTTAACAAAAAACGGATCGGCTGCACTCACCGCTCCAGCCAGCATTAAATCCGTTTTTTTGGTCTGCAGATAATGACAAGCCAGGGCAACCGCATACAACGATGACGCACAAGCTGCATCCAGCGCCAAACTGTGGGCGGACAAACCTAATGCCTGAGCGACAATGGAAGCGGGAAGTCCGGAAATATGTGAATTTTCCTGCGCATATTTTTTATCCTGCGCAAATGAATTCAGTTTAAAATCCGGACGATTCAGTGCCTTGTTTAAAAGTGGTTCAAGTGCTTTCCGGTATAAGGGCAGGAGTAAATGATTGGATGCTTTTGTTGGAAATGAAAGATTTCCCAGCACCACACCGCATTGTTTCAGGATTTCGGAATTCTCAAAATAACCGCTGTCGCGCAACGCTTCACGAGCGACGTGCAGCGGCCATTGAAATGTTTCACCCAGTTTTTCGATGCTTTCCGGAGGCAGTAAAAACCCTTCCGGGTCCAGGCTGAAATCCCGGATGTAACCACCACGCGCGCAGTAAAATTTGTCCGGAATTCCTTTTTTTTCGGCGTAAAACCGGGACGGTTCCGCATCGAGGTTTGATTTGGTCGCAGAGGTGCAGGAGTCTTTTTCCTGCAGTAAATTTTCCCAATATTGTGCAGGAGTATTTGCCTCAGGAAAGAGACAGGAAAGGCCGATTACGGCAATAGGTTGCATTTAATTTCTGATCCTGGATTTGCCGGGTTTGCTGCTCTTTTTCCCAAACAACGCATTTAAGGACTTGCTCAGAGTCACTTCCGCGCCTAAAATCCGTGTGTACATCAACCCCTGCTCATCGTGCAAAAACAGGTTTGCGCTGAGAGCGGTCGCGGAATTCTTATTGACGGACATGCTCAGATAAAACTGTGTTTCAAACGGAACTTTCCGGAAATGTTCCAGCGTGTCCGTTTTCAGGGGGAGGCTTCCGGATTGATGAAAACGCCAGGCCCAAATCAGCATTGCCTGAAATGCAAGGTCTGCAGCAAAAGGATTTAAATGCTGTGAGGCAAACTGCCCTACTTCCGCGGAAGAAATTGCCGGCAAACTGCATTCCAAAGTCAATCCCTGTTCACCGATATTCAGCACCTGTTGAATACCCTGAAATTTCGGACCGTGAAACAGGGTGCCGTCCTGATAAAAAGACGAACCCGGCAAATTGTGTGTGTTGCTCAAATCGATGCGATCATGCAGCGGAGTCATCGGAACCTGCCGCGCCAAACGAACTTGTGTGCTGTAATGAAAACGGGGGCGTTTAATTCCGTCATTTCCGGATTCGGACTGACTGGAAACCTTAACCTCAATGTCGGCATAATTTCCGTTTTCGCGCTTAATTTCCTGGAGCGCCAAAGTGTATTGATCCGCCAGCGTTTCATCAAATTTAACTCCGTTCAGCACCTTGAAATTACTGCAGCTGGAAAGTTTAAATCCTGGAAGCCCCTGTTCGCATGCATCTACCATCCAGGACATGGCGTGCGCTGACGGCAAAACCGGATTTTCGCCGATTGCATGATCATGAAAAACAGGATTCGATTCCAAATTAATTTTCCGTGAAATTTTCCATTTGCGAAATCCTTTTTCCGGCTCATTTGGAACCACCATTGAATTGCCAATCAGCACAATCGGATTCAACTGTCCCCCAGATGTCACCTCTTCCACAAACACACGGGTTCCGTCTTCGACTGAAATCACTTCAACGTTGCGCTCCTCAAACAGACGTTTCAATTCCGGAGTAACCATTCCGCCTTCCCACGGCCCCCAATTGAATGAAGTAACGTGACATTCAGGATGGTTTTGCTTGAACAAAAGAGCAACCCCATTCAGGGTTTCATTTCCCATTGCATAATCGGATTGTCCGGCATTTCCGTAAAAACCTGCGGCAGAAGAAAACAGCAGCAAATGAGTTAATTTTTCCGGATCAACGCTTTTCAAGAGGGCGTCAATTCCATTTATTTTGGTGGAGCAGACTGCATCAAAATCTTCAGCAGTTTTTTTCTCAATCAGCTTGTCCGCCAAAACCCCGGCCCCATGAATCACTGCGGTCACAGCGCCGAATTTTTTAACTGCGGGAGCAATTGCGGCTTTCATATTTTTTGCGTCGGTTACATCCGCGCTGACGTACTCAGCTTGTCCTCCGGCGTTTTGGATACGTTCCAAATTTTTACGGATGGCGCGTCCGGCTTCAACTTTTCCAACAATTTGATTTACTTTCTGTGGAGTCGGTTTTTCACCTTTTTCAACCAGAACATGCATTGCCGCCTGTTTGAGTTTGACCTTATCTTCACCAACGGACTTTGCCCATTCGGGTTCATCCTCCAACAGAGAGCGACCCAACAAAATAAAATTGCAGGGTTTTGTTTCAGCAAGTTTGACAACACATTCTGCCGTCACACCCCTTGCGCCGCCACTTACTAAAAATACCGATTTCTTAGTTAAGGATTTACCGGCTTTTGCAGTTGTCAGATTACGAATAATTCCCGGCTGAACCGTCATCCGCCTGGTTCCGGACTTTCCGGCGCCGACGTAACCCACTTCCTTGATCCGTAAATCCGGATCATGGAGTTCCTGTAAAATACAGTTTGCTGCGGTTTCATCTTTTAATTCCGGCTGCAAATCAACAAAGCGGCAAAAAACATCCGGCCACTCCACTCCAGCCGTTTTTGTCAGTCCGGAAAGTCCGCTGCTGAGTGCATTGAATCCTCCTGTTCCCATTCCAAGTTCACCGTCCAGGCGCGTTACTGCCAGAAAATGACTGCGTCTTTTTCCGGACTCAGCGGCTTCCTGCAAAGATGAACAAACATTTTTTGCTGAGAGAAATGCCTGTTTGAGAAAAACATTTGTGCCGTCTTCCAAATTTGATTCTGAGGAGGTTTTGGAAACAGGATGGAGGTGAATAAAACCGCCGATGTTTCCATGTTTTTCAGAGAAAGATTTGAGTGAGGATTGTAACTCAGTTTCGGTAGAAGAAGTCAACTCGATAAATGCGGTTCCTTTGGCAAACGGTTTCCGTTTTTTGTTCACAAAAGCAGAAATTCCGGAAAAACTTAAAATTGCGGGAGTCCAACCGTTTCCCCTTAAAGCTTCGGCCAAAACCGGTACGAGAGCTGTACCATCGTCTGTGATCAGACAGAGGGGATTTTCCGGCAGTTCTGTATGTAGAAATCCCGGAGAAGCAAGTGGAACGGCCTGAGCCAAACCAAGTGTGACACGATGTTCCGGAACCGTAAACTCAGACTTTGAGTTCAGGAGTTTTTTTTTACAGTATCGGAAACTGTTGAAATCGGCGCAGGAATTATCGCAGCTCCGCCGGTATTTGAAGGAGCAAGGGAACCCAAATGATCGACAATTTCCTTCAGGGTTCGCAATTCACCAATTTCACTGCCGCTGACCTGGGGCAAATGTGGAAGCTGTTCCTGCAGTGACCACATAATTTCAACACGCTTGATTGAGTCAATGCCAAGATCTGCTTCAATGCCCATGTTAAGTTCGAGCATTTCTACAGGGTAGCCGGTTTTTTCGCCGATGATACTCAGCAGGGCCGGAGCTATTTCACCCGAAACTGATTCCAGTGCACCCGCCGCACTGCCGTTTCCGTTTCCGGAAGAATCACCGCCGCCTGCAAAAGACGCGGATTCGCCGCTTAGATTTAGTTCCGGAGTTACGGCTGCTCCAACTGAAACCGGTAAGATCGACCTGACGTGATCGATAATTTGACCAACAGTCCGGAGTTCCGCAATATCATTGGCTACAATCTGCGGTAAATCCTGAAATTGCTCCTGCAGTGACCACATGATTTCAACACGCTTTATCGAATCAATGCCAAGATCTGCTTCCATGTCCATACTCAGTTCGAGCATTTCTGCGGGATAGCCGGTTTTTTCACTGATAATTGACATGAAAACCGGCTCGGGATCTTTGGCATTTGTTCCTGAAATTTCCGGAGTTGTCTCAACTGCATCGGGACTTTGTTCTGCGTTAACACCCGGTGCCAGTTTACTGTTTAAGTGTTCAACGATTTGGCCAAGTGTACGCATTTCCGCCAACTCATCACCCGGAACTTCCGGCAGTTCCGGAATTTTATCCTGAACCGATCCAAGTATTTCAACACGCTTGATTGAATCAATACCGAGATCGGATTCCATGTCCATGCTGAGTTCAAGCATTTCCTGGGGATAACCTGTTTTTTCACTGACAATGGCCAACATAGCCGCGGTCACATCATCTACGGAAACTCTGGAAACTGGCTCCGAAACTGCTGCTTCCGGAATTTCAATTTGAGCTGGAACTGCTTCCTTTGCTGTGGAAACGCCTGTTTCCAGTTTACTCTGCAAATGTTCTATTATTTCTCCAAGAGTGCGCATTTCCGCCAACTCATCACCCGGAACTTCCGGCAGTTCCGGAATTTTATCCTGAACTGAACCCAGAATTTCTACACGCTTAATTGAATCAATACCGAGGTCGGATTCCATGTCCATTCCGAGTTCGAGCATTTCTGCGGGATAACCGGTTTTTTCACTGACAACCGCCAGCGTCACTTTCGTAATATTTTCCGCTGAGACTGTTGACTTTGCGACCGGAGCAACTTTTGGCTCCGAAACGGCGGCTTCCTGAGGAGAAGTGACAACCGGAACAGGAATCGATGGAACCGGAACCGGAGCAGACTGAACCGAAGCAGAAACGATTGGAGCTGGAACTGATGGAACAGTTTCGGAAACGATTGGAGCCGGCACTGATGGAACCGGAGCTGGCACTGCACTAAGCGGAGTTGAGATTTGAACAGCTGGAATTGATGTTGGAACAACTGCTGACATTTGCCCGGAATTGCCCAACTGCTGCTGCGTGATGCTTAAAGCTGATTGAGTCTGTTCAGACTGCTGATTCAGGTAATGTTCATGTACCCGCAACGTTTCACCCTGATGTGCATGAAACATCTGCATCTGCTTATCTACTTCAGGCGGAATTTGTGAACCTTGAGCGGCAAGTTCGATTTGCTTCTGCATCAGTTGAAAAACTGTGCGTGAATACTCAGATTGCTGATCCAGATATTGACGGTGAACCTGGAGAGTTTCGTTTTGGTGTTGATAGAAACCGGACAAACTGCGTTCCAGAGTTTCCAGGACTTGAGTCGGTGCAAAAGACTGCTGAGAAGAAGGTTGTTGCTTGCTCATGGTAGAATTAATTGCCGGTCCTTGTTTTTCGGGTTCTGTTTTTATTTTTGGAGCAGGGCTTTCGTTCCGCTCACTTTTCGTTACAACCGGCACATCAGAAGTACTCAGTGCAGGAGTCATTGAAGCTGAAACGGATGCGGGAACAGCACCGGATCCTGAAGCAGACGGTGCCCCGTTACTCACCAGGAATCCGTCATTCAGCGCATTTTCATAATCCTGCCGTGTTGCGTCACTGATATAATTTGTACCGCTCAAACTAACACTCATTCCAGACTTTTTAGCAGTGGCATGAGGAGCAGGAAGAGCATACGGATCAAATTTTTGTAAGGGCAGTCCAACCACACAGAGTCTGACAACCGCCTCCCGGAGCAGGCTGTCACTGTCTTTTTTTGGATTTTCATTGAGAGCAACGGCAGTGTATTCTTTATCCGCAAGAATATTGTCCACCAATTTTGTTAAGACATTTTTTGGCCCAAATTCTATAAAGATCCGCCCGCCGTCCCGGTGAATGTTTTCAATTTCATCACGGAACTTTACCGAGTTCAGGATGTGTGATTCAAGTTGTTTTTGAATCGTTTTTGCTGAGTCCGGATATGCTTTTGCGGTTGCGTTAGAATAAACAGGAATTTGCGGTTTGTTGAATTTAACCGCGCGTATCGCTTTTGCGAAAGGTTTTTGAGCGTGACCCACAAGCGGAGTATGAAATGCAGCCGACACTGGAAGTTTTACCACCGTGTATTTTTTAGCTTTTAAAGCATCATGCGCTTTCAGAATGGCGTCGGTGGGTCCGGCAAGCACAACCTGTTTTTTTGAATTCAGGTTTGCCATTACAACATCCGGAAAGTCGGTAATATCACCTTCCAGTTTATCTACTTTTCCCATCACGGCCAACATGCTTCCGGCATCAAAATTCGGATCATCCGGAGCCGCCATTGCCTGTCCTCTGGCGTAGGCCAATTTGTAATAATCTTCTTCGGAAATCACATCGGCAGCCCAAAGCGCAGTCAGTTCACCGAAACTGTGACCGGCGGAAAAATCAATTTCAAGTCCTGCATTACGCATAATCCGGAACAGTCCGGCACTGATTCCGCCAATTGCAGGCTGTGCTATTTCAGTTCGCTGAAGCTGGGCTTGCTGTGCTTCAAGTTTTTCCTCATCAAAAACCGCGATTGGGAAAACCAAAGCGGATAAAGGCTTTGGGCTGTCAGCAGACTTTTCGTTTTTTTCAGTAAAAAGTTTGTCGAGTGCACCATAAGGTTCTGCCATGGATGGAAAGTTGAAAAACAACTCCTTACCCATGTTCATATATTGTGAGCCCTGTCCGGAAAAAAGCGCGACCACTTTCCCTTTGGTCTCCATCGCCTGCTGACGAAAAGCGATGCCTTTGACGTTCCACTCGGATTTGTCAGTTTTGCTTTCAAGAGTTGAAATCGCCTGTCCAAGCAGTTCCACCGTGTTTGCCAGGGAATCCGTTACAAATCCCAAACGTGCATGTTTTTTGGGAATCGAATTCTCGCGGGAACTTTCAATCAATTTTAGATGACGCTCCTCCGCGCCCACTGTCTCCAGTTCTGCGAGCAGGTTGTTGCAGGCAGCGTCCAGCTCTTTTGGTGTCGGTGCCGAAATAAAAACGGTTTCCGATGTTTTATGCATGCGGAACGGACCGCTTGGAGTTGCCTGAAATTCTTCCAGAACAAAATGAAAATTTGTTCCGCCAAAACCAAAAGCGCTCACTCCCGCACGCCTCGGCACGCCGTTGGTGATCCATGGGCGCGGTTCCGTATTGAGGTAAAAGGGAGTTTTTTCGATGCCAAGTTTTTTGCTCGGACGCTCAATGTTGATGGTAGGCGGAAGAATCTTGTGGTGCAGCGCAAGTGTTGTTTTGATCAAACCGGCAATTCCGGCCGCAGCTTTTGTGTGACCAATTTGGGATTTTATACTGCCGAGAGCAATGTGTTGAAAATCGGGATAACCGGAATTTTCGGGAATGTTTTCAGTAAAAACCTCTTTTAAACCGTCAAACTCCGCAGCATCGCCTGCAGCGGTACCGGTTCCGTGCGCCTCAAGCATTCCAATACTCAGCCGGTCAATATTTGCATCGGCATAAGCCTTGCGCAGTGCTTTGGCCTGACCGCCGGAACGCGGAGCATAAATGCTTTTGAATTTCCCGTCGCTTGATGTGCCGATACCCTTTACAATCGCATAAATATTATCGCCGTCACGTTCGGCATCTTCCAGACGTTTGAGGACAACCATTCCCATTCCTTCGCCGATCATGACACCACCGGATTCTTCATCGAAAGGTCTCGGATTTTCACCTTTGGTAAAAGCCGGTGTTTTACTGAAACACATGTACATCAAAGGTGAGTTGTCGGCATCCACACCGCCGGCAATCATCATGTCCGCACGATATTCAAGTAAATCACTAATCGCCATTTTCATGGCACTCAGGGAACTGGCACAGGCCGCGTCAACAGTACAGTTTGTGCCTCCCAGGTTCAAACGATTTGCAATGCGTCCCGCAATGACATTTCCCAGCAGTCCCGGAAATGAATTTTCCTCCCAGCGTACATAGGCTTTTTTCATCTTTTCAACAATTTTTTCCGTGTCGCTTGCCGAAATTCCGCTGCGCCGTAAAACTTTTTGCCAGACCGGATATTGCAGACGTGAAATCAGCGAACCCAGCAGTTTCATACCCGCGGTTACACCTAAAATCACGCCGGTAGCGTCAAGGATTTCTGCGCTTGTTTCTCCGTAGCCTGCGTCTTCCATCGCGGATTTAGCGACTAGCAGTCCCAGCAGTTGAGTAACGTCTGTCACTTCCAGAATGTTGGGCGGAATTCCAAACTCCAACGGATTAAAATCAATATCAGGTAAAAAGCCGCCACGTTTACAATACGTTTTATCCGGAGTTTCGGCATCAATATCGTAGTAATCCTCTATATTCCAGCGGGATTCCGGAACATCTATGATGCTGTCAATTTTATTGATAATGTTGTCCCAGTACTGATGCACATTGGGAGCATCCGGAAACAACGCGGAGATGCCTACAATCGCAATTGGACGGTTGCACATTCGTGCATTCAACATACTTTCTGATTCAGTCTGTCGGGAAGATTTATTAGTCATGCGGTTTTTCGGAGCATTCAGCTTTTTGGCAGATAGTGAATTTTGTAGCAGCAGAAATTATTTCACGCCGGGATGTGATATAATAGCAGGAAGATTTGACGCAAAATTTCATTAACACCTTCAAGGTTCATGCCTAAAATAAGCCAGCTGAATTGCGCAATCCCGTAAGTCTGACTTGATTTAATTTATGTTGCAAGTTCTTCCTGATTAATCAGGGAAATAATAACATGATACAAAAATATCTTGAAACTCTAAGCGAATTCATTTATTTTTAGTTTACCAATTATTGCTGATTGTGTTCCCCAATAGCTCAGTTGGTAGAGCAGATGACTGTTAATCATCGGGTCGCTGGTTCGAGTCCGGCTTGGGGAGCCAGCTTTTGCAACGAATTACTAATTTTCACTACTTACCGAAAAACCAAATTGTGCCATTTTTGTGCCAATTTGTTTTAAGAAGTCCCCAATTCTTCGTCAAATTTCTTCCTTTTAATTCCCGCATAAATACAGCTATATCGGTGTAATTTTATTATTTATTGGCACAAATTAGGCACATTATTTTTGTGCCATCTAATAAATTCAATAATATCAATAGTTAATAAATTAAACCCTATGATTGTATATCATAGTCTTCCAGTTTAGCCCTATTTATGGCAAACTATTCTCAGTTTTGAAGAATTATCCCTTAACATTATAAAAGAGGTATTATGGCACAAATTATAGAAAGAACCCGCAAAAATGGGAAAAAATCTTTTCTTGTTCGGATCAGAATGAGGGGGGAACCGGAAGCAACTGCATCATTTGATAGACTTTCTGATGCTAGAATTTGGGCACAGCAAATCGAAACAGAAATGCGAGATGGTCGTTACATAAAAACAGCTGAAGCCCAGAAGCACACTGTAAGCGATTTAGTTGAACGTTATATCAGGGATGTTTTGCCAAGAAAGGTAAAAGTGGGAAGATTTTACGCCATTCAATTAGGGTGGTGGAAAAGACAAATAGGAGATGTGCTTCTTTCCGAATTGACCCCTGTTCTAATCTCTGAACATAGAGAGTTACTTTCACAAACTGAAACCATCCGAAAAACAAAAAAATCAAATGCAACAGTAAACAGATACTTAGCCGCACTAAGCACGGCGATTTCCACCGCAATCAATGAATGGGGATGGATGGAAAATAACCCATTGAGCAAATTATCAAAGCTGAAAGAACCAAGAGGAAGAGTCAGGTATTTTTCAGATGAAGAACGGGAACGCTTTTTGTTCGCTTGCAAGGAATCCCACAATTCCGACTTATATGCCGCAGTCATACTGGCATTGAGTACAGGGGGACGAAAAAATGAAATATGGGGATTGAGTTGGAAGGATGTTGATCTGAAAAACGGCTTTATAACTTTCGAGGAAACCAAGAATGATGAACCTCGAAGTGTACCCTTGCAAGGACATGCACTTGAACTAATGCTGAAACGTTCCAAAGTCCCCCGAATTGACACTGACCTGGTATTTCCTTCCCGTGTCGATCAGCAAAAACATTTAGATTTCAGGAAACCGTTTCAGATGGCCCTCAAAGCCGCACAGATTGAGGATTTCAGGTGGCATGACTTAAGACACTGTGCCGCCTCTTATCTTGTCATGGCAGGAGTGGACATGCGTACAGTAGCAGAGATTCTAGGGCACAAGACTTTGCAAATGACACAACGTTACACACACTTGAGTCCAGAGCATTTGAAGGATGCGGTTGCAAAAATGAATCTCAAAATATT
>ENA-ORDI01000629-ORDI01000629.1-marine-metagenome-genome-assembly--contig:-NODE-629-length-22931-cov-3.826989_pt1 | contig 22931 bp, 23 predicted proteins | sample MGYA00248628_ERZ508525 | MGnify/ENA primary metagenome ERZ508525 (study PRJEB26195, sample SAMN05422138) | marine metagenome | isolation source: East of Porto Seguro, South Atlantic Ocean | place... | reverse complement strand
GAGAGGCCTCTTAAGTAGTATGCATAACCGGTGTGAGGATGACGCGGGTGCAGATTGATGAATCTTTCAGCAGCAGATCTAGCAGCTTCAAATTCAAAATTTCTATAATAAGCGTAAATAAGTTCGGCCTGAGCTTGCTCTGCATATCGTCCAAATGGAAATCTCCTTTCAAGTGTTTCAAGACTTGCAATAGCATTTGAGAAATTACCATTTTTCAATCTAGTTTGAGAGGCATCGTAAAGTTCCTTCTCTAAAAAACGTTCATCAGGTTGTTCCTCATTGTTAGAACAAGAGACAATCAAAAAAAATGAACAAAATAAAAGTAATGAAGATCTTTTAATTATCTTATTTAATGAGTAGATATTATGGTGCTTTAGCATTTGGATTGCTGATTCTACATTTCTGTATAGATATTGGACAGAAAAAGAATTTTATGGTTCCTTAACAAAATATTAATCGAACAAATGAATCAAAAAATAGATTTAACATTAAATATCAAAGCCGACCAAAAGGGCAAGAGAGTAGATCTTGCCATAGCGGAAGCATTTACTGAATTTTCTAGGAGTCATCTACAAAAATTAATTAAACAAGGGGCCGTGAAAGTAAATGGTAAAGAAACAAAACCTAAGTACATTCTTCAAGGAAATGAGCTGATAGAGATAGCTGCCGAAGAAGCACCTCAGTTAGAAGATAAACCTGAAAATATAAAACTGGAAATAATATATGAAGACAAAGATGTATTGGTTATTAATAAGAGCGCTGGATTAGTAGTTCACCCGGGAGCAGGAAATCCTACGGGTACCTTGGTTAATGGACTAATTAATCTTGATTCAAAACTGGTTTACTTACCAAGAGCGGGAATAGTTCATAGGCTAGACAAAGATACTTCTGGACTAATGGTGGTTTCACGAAATGAAAAGACTTATTTAAATCTTGTTAATCAGCTAAAAGAAAGGACGGTTAATAGAAAATATAATGCTTTGGTTGTAGGAGAGCCCAGTTTGAGCGGAGTTATAGATAAACCAATAGGCAGGCATCCAAAAATTAGAACCAAACAGGCTGTTGTTAAATCAGGAAAGGAGGCTATAACTAAATTTAAAACAGTAAAGAACTTAAATGGTTATTCTCTATTGGATGTTTCTTTAGAAACTGGAAGAACGCATCAAATAAGAGTGCATTTATCTTATCTAGGTTTTCCCATAGTAGGAGATTCTGTTTATGGGAGTAGAAGAAAATATGCAAAGGGTACATCTGAAAATCTTAGGCAAGAAATAAATAACTTTAAAAGACAGGCTTTACATGCAAGCGCATTAACTTTTACTCACCCTTCATCAGAGAAAATTTTAACTTTTGAAAGCCCATTACCTAAAGACATGGCAAGTTTAATAAATACCCTACAAGAAGATGATTCATAAGCTCCTAATTAAACCAGATCAGTTATTAGGTAATGGGGTTACTTCTTTCATGCTAACTAAGGCATATTTTGAAAGACACTCTTCTGAGCTAAGGGAAAGTAGATCCCTTGAAGACTTTGTAGGATCTAAATTGGGAGTGCCGATTGTTTGGTTGGATCAGGTGCATGGTTCTAAGGTAGGGTCAGTCCATGCCAGTACAGAAGATTTAATTGATGCTTGCGATGGCCTCTATACCGAAGAAGAAAATATTGCCTTAGCTATCAAAACTGCTGATTGCTTACCATTGATATTATCTTCCAAAGAAGGAACAGAATTATCAGCTTTGCATGTGGGCTGGAAAGGTCTTCAGAAAGGCATAGTTGAGAACGCCATATTGAAGTTTAAGTGTGTAACAGAAAATCTAGTTGCGTGGTTAGCCCCTTGTATTTCATCAGAAAATTACGAAGTAGGTGAAGATGTTTACACTTTGTTTGTTAATTCAGATTCGCAAAGCATTTCCAGCTTTATATCTTCTTCAAATAATGGAAAGTGGTTGTTCAGTCTAAAACAAGAATGCTTAAGAAGACTACAAAGGTTAGGCATTGAAGTCATATCAAACCAATTTTGTACTTTTAAAGATGAAGATCTTTTTTATTCGTACAGAAAAAATACAAGCTTAAAAAGAATGGTAACTTTAACCTGGAGGAAAAATGAAAAATAAAGGTTTTATTGGTCTTGGTGTAATGGGATCACCAATGGCAGGGCATATCTCAAAAGCTGGTTACGGTGTTACGGTCTTCAACCGTACTATAGAAAAATCCAAACTTTGGCATGAAGAGCATGGAGGTAAAGTCGCCCTTTCCCCTTCTGAACTGGCTGAAGGATGTGACATGGTTTTTTTGTGTGTTGGCCATGACCAAGATGTGGAAGAAATAATTAGGGGCAGGAACGGAGTGTTAGAAAGCATGGAACCCGGTGGAATTATCGTAGATCACACCACAACCTCTTCAGTCTTAGCGAAGAACATGGCAGTGAGTTCATTGAAAAAAGGCATTTTTTTTATCGATGCTCCAGTTTCGGGAGGCGAGAAAGGTGCGAAAGAAGGATCTTTAACTATTATGGCTGGAGGCGACGAAGAAGCGTTTAACTCAAGTCTACAAGTTCTGAACCTTTATTCAAAATATTCCAAAAGGATGGGGGATTCAGGATCAGGTCAATTAACCAAGATGGTCAACCAAATATGCATAGCTGGCTTGATACAGGCTTTAGCAGAGGGAATGCATTTTTCAGAAAAAGCAGGATTGAATACAAAGGAAGTGATCGAAGTTATTTCAAGGGGAGCGGCTCAATCTTGGCAAATGGATAATAGATGGGAAACCATGCTGGCAGATTATTATGAACACGGATTTGCAGTTGATTGGATGCGAAAGGATTTGGGATTTGTTCTGGAAGAATCTGTAGTTAATGGGTCCAATTTAGAAATAACTAATTTAATAGATTCTTTTTACGCTGAGGTTCAGCAAAAAGAGGGAGGCAGATGGGATACCTCTAGTTTGTTTAGAAGGCTTAACAGCCAATGAGTTTGTTTCCTGATTCAAACAATAGTGATTGCAGAAGTCTTTTTGAGGATACTAAAAAAAGCTTGTATGAATTAGCAAAAAACCTTGAAATTAGTTCAATTTCTAATAGTTTTTTTACTGAAATTGTTATTCCTTTAACCAGTTTCTTTAACTCTTTAGAGAAAAGGGATCACCCTTATTTCATTTGTTTCACAGGAGGCCAGGGATCAGGAAAAACCACGTTATCTGAATTTGTCCAGTTAGCTCTCCAAGTAGGCTGCAAAAAAAGGAGTGTAGGTTTTTCTATAGATGACATTTATAAAACACCAGAAGAAAGAGAGAGTTTAGCCAAATCGATACATCCTCTTTGTAAAGTGAGGGGTGTACCAGGAACGCATGATGTTAAATTAGGCCTAGATATTTTAAATAGTCTTGTTCATGCGCAGGCTTCTACGCTGACACCGATACCATCCTTTTCTAAACCTCTGGATCGACATTATCCAAAGGAAACTTGGCGAGAGTACAAAGGAAAACCAGATTTTATTTTCTTTGATGCATGGTGTGGTGGCGCTAGACCTGTTTCCACTGAAAACTGGAAACCTCCTATGAATACTCTTGAAAAAGAAGAAGACCCAAAGGGCATCTGGTCAAAATGGAGTAATAGTGAGTTAGCAGGAGATTATCAAATCTTGTTTGAAAAATTTGATTTATTGTTGATGATTAAAGTACCTAACATGGAACATGTTTATGAAAGTAGGTGGTTGCAAGAACAGACCTTAGCTAAAACACTTAAAGATCCTGAAATGAAAAAGAAGATAATGAACAAACAAGAAGTATTTAGATTTGTTATGCATTACGAAAGATTAACTCGTTATATTTTGGAAGAAATGCCTTCTTTTGCTGATATTGTTGTAGAAAGAGACAAAGTTTTTAATTTCTCTTTCCTTAAAACACCTTAGAACCTGATCAAATTGGGAATTCTTGACTTCAATTTATCTGGTGTCACAATGCGCCACCTTCAGCTTTTTGCTGTTATTAGGTACTTATTATGAGTAAAGAAAAACTATCTGGAGCAGAAGCCCTTATGAGATCCCTTCAGGATGAAGGAATAGAGCTTGTATTTGGGTACCCTGGTGGTGCTTCTCTCCATATTTACGATGCTTTATTCAAGCAGCAAGCTGTTCAGCATGTCCTAGTAAGGCATGAACAAGGTGCTGTCCATGCTGCTGATGGGTATGCCAGAAGTACAGGAAAGCCCGGTGTAGTTTTTGTCACTTCGGGTCCAGGCGCTACCAATGCGATAACTGGACTAGCTACTTCCTATATGGATTCAACACCTGTAATAGTTATTTCTAGTCAAGTGAAAGCTCATCTAATAGGGACAGACTCTTTTCAAGAAACAGACATGATTGGCGTCTCTCGACCCGTTGTTAAACATAGTTTTTTAGTTCTAAAGGCTGAAGATATTCCAACGACAATAAAGAAAGCTTTTCATATTGCCACTACTGGAAGACCTGGCCCTGTGGTTATAGATATACCCAAAAGTGTTACCGACCCAGATTATAAGTTTGATTACAGCTACCCTAAAGACGTCGATATAAGATCCTATAAACCTGTGGAAGAAGGACACTCCGGCCAAATAAGAAAAGCAGCTAAGCTTTTATTAGCTTCTGAAAGACCAGTAATTTATGCAGGGGGGGGTGTAATTCAGAACGATGCATCTGAGGAGTTAATTGAATTAGTTAACTTTCTTAATTTTCCAGTCACTAACACTCTAATGGGATTGGGAGCTTATCCAGCTACCGGCGATAAGTTTATTGGAATGTTAGGTATGCATGGCACTTATGAAGCCAACATGGCCATGCACAACTCTGATCTTATTCTAGCTGTGGGAGCAAGATTTGATGACCGCATAACAAATGATCCAGCCCAATTTGCTTTAGGAGCAAAAAAAATTCATATAGACATAGATCCTGCTTCGCTCTCCAAGATTATTAAAGTAGATGTTCCCATAGTAGGTTCAGCTAAATCTTGCCTTCGTCAACTATTAAACGAGCTGAAGAAAAACGAATCCAAGTTACATAAAGAAAAAATTGAACCTTGGCTTAATCAGATCCAAGATTGGAGAAACGAACATGGTTTAAATCATGATATGTTACAAAAACCATCCCCAAGCGGGAAAATCCTTCCCCAACAAGTAATTCAATCACTCTATAAAGAAACCAAAGGCAAGGCTTACATTACTTCTGATGTAGGGCAACACCAGATGTTTACTGCTCAGTATTATCATTTTGATAAACCGAGGCAATGGATAAATTCAGGAGGACTTGGAACAATGGGCTTTGGTTTACCAGCTGCCATGGGAGTTCAGTTGGCTTTTCCCAGAGCAACAGTTGCCTGTGTGACTGGTGAAGGCAGTATTCAAATGTGCATTCAAGAACTTTCAACATGCCTACAATACGATCTACCAATAAAAATCATCAATGTTAATAATTCTTCTCTTGGCATGGTTAAACAATGGCAAGATATGCAGTACGGCGGCAGACTTTCTCAAACCTTATACGAGGACTCTTTGCCCGATTTTGTTAAGTTAGCAGAATCTTTTGGCCATGTTGGAATGAAAGTTGAGAAACTTGAAGAGCTAGAATCCGCTATGAAGGATTGTTTTAAATTAAAAAATAAATTGGTGTTTCTTGATATTGTTGTTGATCAGGATGAACATGTTTATCCAATGCTAGAAGCAGGAATGGCTCTGGATGCCATGTGGCTTGATAAAGAAACTAAGACCTGGGAATGAAAAGAGTTGTAGCATTGTTAATGGAGAATCAGTCTGGAGCTTTATCAAGAGTTGTCGGGCTATTTTCTCAGAGAGGTTACAACATAGAATCATTAATAGTTGCCCCCACTGATGACCCCTCGTTGTCAAGATTAACCATGACCACTGAAGGCGATGCGAGGGTGGTTGAGCAAATTACTAAGCAGCTAAATAAGCTTATTGATGTTGTAAAGGTTTTAGATTTATCTGTGGAGGATTATGTTGGAAGAGAGCTTCTACTTATTAAATTAGATTCTTCAGAAGAAGCTGAAGCTAAGGTAATCAGTTTAGGAGGCCAAGTCTTATTCAAAAATGAAAGTATTTTGAATGCCGAGTTTGTAGGAAGCTCAGAGGAATTAGATAAAATAGTTACCTCTTTAAGTGAATCAAATCTTTTGGAAGTAGTAAGAACAGGGCTTTCGGGTATATCCTCTACATCAAAAACCTTAACAATTTAATTTCTGGAGAGAGCTATGCAAATTTTTTACGATAAAGATGCTGACCTTGAACATCTAAATAATAAAAAGATAGTAGTTGTTGGTTATGGTTCTCAAGGACATGCTCATGCTAACAATCTTAAAGACTCCGGCATGGATGTGAGTGTCGCATTGAGAAAGGAATCTCCTTCTAGGCAAAAAGCTGAAGAAGCAGGCTTTAAGGTTCAAGAAGTTAAAGAGGCGGTCAAAGAGGCAGACTTGGTTATGGTTTTGATGCCCGACGAACTGCAATCTTCGACCTATAGTTCTGACATAAGTAAAAATATCAAAAAAGATGCTGTTTTAGCATTTGCTCACGGATTTAATATTCACTTTAAAATGATTGTTCCGAGAGAGGACTTAGATGTCATCATGATTGCACCCAAGGGGCCAGGTCATACTGTAAGGTCCCAATATGTTGAAGGTGCAGGAGTCCCGTGTTTAATTGCTATTCACAAAGATGTTTCTGGTCAAGCTAAAGATATAGCTTTGGCTTACGCTATGGCGATCGGATCTGGTAGGGCAGGAATTATTGAAACAAATTTTAAAGATGAGACTGAAACTGATTTGTTTGGTGAACAAGCAGTTTTATGTGGCGGCCTTACTTCTCTTATACAAGCCGGTTATGAAGTTTTAGTAGAAGCTGGTTACCCCCCTGAAATGGCTTATTTTGAGTGTCTCCACGAAGTCAAACTAATAGTTGATCTTATCTACGAAGATGGATTACAGAATATGCGCTACAGCATTTCCAATACGGCTGAATTTGGGGACTATACCAGCGGACCAAAAATCATCACTGAAGAAACAAAAGAAGAGATGAGAGCAATACTAAAAAGAATTCAATCAGGGGAGTTTGCAGAACACTTCATGTCAGACAGTAGACAAAGCAACGATGGCAAAGGAGGTCCTGAGATGAAAAATTACCGAGATCAAGCTTCTTCACATCCTATCGAAGAAGTGGGTAAGGAGCTCAGAGCAATGATGCCTTGGATAGCTAAAAATAAGTTAGTTGATAAAGCTAAGAATTAATACAAGTGCCTAAAGAACCTGAAAACCTAGATCTTTATGATGAACATGAAGAAGTAGTTTCTGAAGGAGGAAAGAAGATCAGGAGAAGAGGTATATTCCTTCTACCCAATCTTTTAACTACAGCTTCGTTATTCGCAGGATTCTTTTCCATAATTTCTTCTATAGAAGGAAACTTTATTTATGCTGGAATGGCAGTTTTTGTTGCTCAGATCTTTGACGGATTGGATGGAAGAGTGGCTAGACTTGCCAAAGCCGAGAGTCAATTCGGAGCACAATATGACAGCCTCTCTGATGTTATCTCTTTTGGCCTTGCTCCAGCCATTTGTATATTCTTATGGGGACTAAACTCTCTAGGTCAAACAGGTTGGGTCTTTTCATTTTTATTTATCGCAGCTGCAGCTCTACGATTAGCAAGATTTAATACTAACATTGGGTCAGAAGATAAATTCTTTAAAGGCCTACCCAGTCCTGTTGCAGCGGGCCTAATAGCCTATTACGTATGGTATTTAAGTTCTTTAGGAATAGAAGGTGAATACGTTGGAGCAACCTTGGCTGTTTTTAGCGCCTGCATAACAGGCTTAATTGCTATCTTAATGCTAATAAATGTTCCTTATTACAGCTTTAAAGAGATAGAAATGAAGAAAAGGGTTCCTTTCTTTTCTATCTTAATGGTAGTTTTTATTTTTGCTTTAGTCTCTCTTGATCCACCTTTGGTACTTTTGTCTTGTGCTCTCCTTTATATTTTGTCAGGACCAGTGATTTGGGTAGTAAAAGCCTTACGCAAGTAACTTATTCATTGTAAGATTCGCCATCCACGCAAGTGGGTCTGTAGCTCAGTTGGTTTAGAGCGCACCCCTGATAAGGGTGAGGTCGGAAGTTCGAGTCTTCCCAGACCCACCAAGTTTTCTTAAGAAAAAGTTGTGAATTTTTGTAGGTGATAGTCCGCATTTCCAAACGTTGCATCAATAACTAACAAGCGCTTGAAGTAATGGCCGATTCTAAGTTCTTCTGTCATCCCCATTCCGCCATGGAGTTGAACAGCATTTTCACCGATAAACATTCCGGACTTTCCGATTAAATGCATGAGAGCATGAATGGTTCTCTGTGCGGCTTCCGGGTCTTGAATGGTTTCCATGGTTGCACGGTACAACAGCGACTTACACTGCTCATATTCCATAAACATATCAACCATGCGATGTTGCAGAACCTGAAATTCGGATAAAGGATGATCAAATTGCTCTCTTTGTTGGGTATAGTCAACGGTATCTTTATACAAGACTTCCATGGCGCCAACTGCTTCTGCACCTAGCGCAAGCATTGCATCGTTAGCAACGGACTGCAATATGTTGAACCCTTGATCAACTTTACCTAGAATTCTTTCTGCACCTACGCTTACATTCTCTAAAGTGATTTCAGAAGCTCTTAATCCATCAACAGTGGGAAAGTTATCTCGGGTCAAGCCTTCCGCATCAGCAGCAATCAAAAATAAAGTGATGCCCTGTTGGCCAACTTGACCGCCACTAGTGCGAGCAGTTACAACGATTTGATCAGCAGTCTCGGCGTTTTGCACCATAGATTTTTGACCATTTAAAATAAAATTTTCGCCCTCTTTTCTGGCTGAAGTCATGACATCATCTAAGTCGAATCTACTTTGCATCTCTGCGTAGGCAAAAGCTAATTGCAAAGAACCTTCGATAACACCAGGTAACATTTCTCTTTTTAAAGCTTCGGAACCACCTCTCTTTAAAGCACCGCCTCCCATAACAATACTAGCTAGATAAGGTTCGAGAACTAAGCCTCGACCGAACTGTTCCATAACAACGAGGACATCTATTTGATTGCCTCCAAAGCCACCATCTTCTTCTTCAAAAGGTAAGCCCAACCAACCAAGTTCAGCCATAGATTGCCAGTACTCAGTACTAAAACCTGGACTCTTGGAACTCAGAGCTACTCGAGTATTTAGGTCATAATTATCTTCTACAAAGCGTTCAACATTCTGTTGAATCATGCGCTGTTCATCTGATAGTTCGAAATTCATTTCGTTGATCCCTTAGTAAGACCAAGAACATTTTTAGCGATAACATCACGTTGAACTTCACTGGCACCACCAAAAATAGTATAGGCTCGGCTTGATAGGTATCCTGCCGTACCACCTTTAGCAAAGGGTAAGCCAACCGATTGATCGCCCCACGCTGGAGAATAAATACCACTGGCCTCTACTATTAATTTTTGGATTCTTTGTTGTATTTCAGTTCCTTTTAGTTTCAATATGGAAGATTCTGGACCTAATTCAGCACCCGCGGACGCGCTTGCAAGGCAACGAAGCTCAGTATACTCACTGGCCATTAGGTCAATTTCTAATTCTGCAATTTTTGCTTTGTAACCAGGATCGTCCATGAGCGTGCCATTTCCCCTAACTACTGACCGGGCATTTTCTTTAAGGCTTTCAAGGGCAACCAATGATCTAGATAAACCGGCCAGTCCGGTTCTTTCGTGTTGAAGTAATCCTTTAGCATAGGTCCAACCTTTACCTTCTTCACCAATACGGTTTTCAACAGGAACTTTTACATCCGTAAAGTGAACGGTGTTTACGGTATGAGATCCCCCTAAGGTGATAATTGGTGTTACCTCTATACCTTCTTGTTTCATTGGAAAAAGAAGAAATGTAATACCTTTTTGTTTGATTCCACTATCGTCAGTCCTAGTCAAACAAAAAATCCAGTCTGCCATGTGTGCAGCAGTGGTCCATATTTTTGAACCATTCACAGTGTAATAAGTACCATCTTCTGATAATTCAGCTTTTGTCTTCAAGTTTGCTAAATCTGATCCAGCACCAGTTTCAGAGTAACCCTGACACCAGTTGACTTTTCTAGCTCTGATGTCCGGAAGAAATCTATCCTGTTGTTCTTTATTTCCATACCCCATAAGAATTGGAGCAAGCATGCTGGTCCCAAAAGGAAGGTCAAAAGGCAGAGTCGCCCTGGAAGTTTCTTGCTCCCATATGTAATGTTGGGTTGGTGTCCAGCCAGGACCACCAAATTCTAGGGGCCACTTAGGCACATCCCAACCGCCTTTTTCTTTGGCTTTTTCAAACCATCTTGAGCGCCAAGAAAAATAATCTTCCCCTTTCTTCATTTGATTATCATGAAAAAATTCTTTCACTTCTGCTTTGAATGCTAAATCTTCGGTACTAAGTTCGATATCCATAATAATAATTACTCTCTAAGATAAGAAACTAGATACTAATTGCTTTTGGCAAATTATGCCATTATCAAATTCCTGAAAAAGGTTGTTGATTAGGCCATATGTTCCCATAATTGACCTAGTAAATTTCTTTATTGAAAGAACAGATGAGTAAAGAGACAAGAAAGAGATGTGTGGTTGTTATGTACGACACATTATGTCGTCATTTCATTCCTACTTATGGTAATGAATGGGTTAAGGCTCCTAATTTTGAAAGACTAGCAAAACGATCTGTTCAATTTAACAACTTCTATGTGGGATCTATGCCATGCATGCCCGCAAGAAGGGAGATGCATACTGGCAGGTATAATTTTCTTCATCGTTCTTGGGGTCCACTGGAACCATTTGATGATTCTATGCCATCAATTTTGCATAGGAATGGTGTTCACTCTCACAAAGTTACTGATCATCACCATTACTGGGAAGATGGTGGTGCAACATACCATCAAAGATACACCACTTTTGATTTGGTAAGAGGTCAAGAAGGCGATAAATGGATTGGAGATGTAGAGAAACTTAGAGATCCAAAATACGGTGAAGGAAGATGGCCGGAGCAACAACTTCTGTCTTTTCAAAAACAGGATAATATCAATCGTGAGCACATGGGTAAGGCAGAGCTCCAACCACAATATAAAACTTTTGATTTAGGACTGAAATTTATAGAAAGAAACCAAGATGCCGACAACTGGTATCTCCAGATTGAGACCTTTGATCCTCATGAGCCTTTCTTTACTCAAGCAGAATTCCAGGAACTTTATCCACATGAATATGATGGACCCCCTTTTGATTGGCCACCTTATAGAGAAGTTAGAGAAGATGACCAAACAGTGGGTCACATTCGTTATATGTATGCTGCTCTTTTAACTTTTTGTGATCAACAATTGGGCAGGGTTTTGGATATTTTTGATAAGTACAATTTATGGGAAGATACTATGTTGTTGGTTAATACCGACCATGGGTTTTTGATGGGAGAACACGATTGGTGGGCTAAGGTCGTGAATCCTTTTTTCCAGGAAATAGCTCATATTCCATTTTGGGCCTATGATCCTCGGCATCCGGATTGCATAAACCAAGAGCGTAATGCTTTGATTCAAACCATAGATCTTGCCCCCACAGTCTTGGATTATTTTGAAATTCCTACAACGGAAGATATGCAAGGCAAATCAATTTCTGACACTATGCAAAATGATCATGAGATACGCGATGCTTCTTTGTATGGCGTTATGGGTGGACAGGTGAATGTTACTGATGGAACTTACGTGTATATGCGAGCTCATACTTCAGATGACAACACGCCTCTTTATGATTACACCTTGATGCCTACTCATATGCGTAGGCCATTCTCTCCCCGCGAGTTACAACAATGGGAGAAAGTAGATGGATTTTCTTTCATGAAGGGCTGTAAAGTGATGCAAATTCCAACCCGAACACCCTCTTTTTTTTATAACAAAGATAATCCAGTAGGCAAAGGTAAAACAGCAACCTTACTATTTGATATCCAAGCAGACCCTGGTCAGACTAAACCTTTAAATGATTTAGAGATTGAGTCACGAATGATTAGATTAATGATTAAAGAGATGGCTCGTAATGAATGCCCATCGGAACAATTTGTTAGGTTGGGCTTGCCAGAACCCAAAAGGTTGGGAAAAGGGCATGGAGATGACATGATTGAAATGCCCTCAGAGGAGAAAATAAGAGAAGCCTGCGTGCTTCAAACTGTTGAAGGTCTTGAGGCGGCCACCCATGGAGCTACAGGATTCCCAAAAATGCCATTTAGAAGTGTTGCTTGGGAAGGAGAGATGACTCTAGAAGAAGCTGCCTTTCCGGATAATCTAAGACTAAGACCAGGTTACGTCTTTAGTCAGACAAAAGAACCTCCAGAGAAAACTTGAGGTTAAAATTATTTTGAAATGAAACAAAACCAAGATAAAGTTAGCAAAGAAAATTAACATGAAGATTCTAAAAATAATTTCAATCGGTTTAGTAGTTGTCTACATTGGCTTAGTTGTTTTGTTCGAATCTTGGTTAGGCTATTCTCAACCTACAAATCCAAATAGTTTAATAATAACTACTTTTGATGATCAGGAAGCAAAGGACAGAGTACTTTCCGCAGTAAATAATGACGGTAAACTTTATGTTTCAGCGAACCATTGGCCCCGAGCTTGGTATAGGCAAGCCCTATCTAATCCCAAAGTAGAGGTGAATTACAAAGGAGAAACGAATTCCTATTTGGCTGTACCTGTTGAAGGCAAAGAACATGATAAGCTTAAGGTAGAACATGCACATCCCTTAACTTTTAGAATTCTAACGGGATTCCCTCCAAGGTATTTCCTCCGTCTGGACTTACAAGACTGAGGTCAGCTTCAATCATCCTTTTATTAGTTCATTTTTTGTGCCAGTATTGAGTGCATGAAGATATTTTTTGTATTCTTAGGAAAGGCAGTAGGAGGCTTTATTGCCCTAATTGCCTTAGTAGTGATTTCTATTTTTGTTGTGGCAAGATTCAGTGACGGACCTATTGGCAGTAAACCACCTCTACAAATGGTAACTGCTGGTCCGTTTAAAACAGGCGAGTTAGAGGTTGGCCTTGAAGAGCCGGATTGGAGTTTTCTTAAAAATTATCCTACGGTGCAATTTCAGCTTTTGGATCCACCGCGTTCTCGTACTACCTTTATTATGGAAACAAGTGGTAGGATTTTTATACCTTCAGGCTACATGAATAGCACCTTGGGTAAAATTTGGAAGCATTGGCCAATGGAAGCTGAACAAGATGGAAGGGCTATTTTAAGGGTGGATGGAAAACTCTATGAGAGGAGCATGGTTAGGATACATGAAGGTGAAATCTTAGATGATGTACTCGCGGAACTTAGTCGAAAATATGCAGGCGGGTTTCCTGTTTCAAAAAAAGACGTAGATTCTGGAAACTTATGGATTTTTGAGCTAGAGCCTAGAAAAAATTAATTCAAAATACTTTAACTCTCTAGAAAACTCTTGCTTATAAGAAATAGTAGATTCTTACCACGAATCTAGTCTGGCTAAAGCAACGATGTCATACTTATCTGAAGTGCGTTTGAATTTCTCACCCAGATGTCCGTTAGCACCCTGAGTAAGAATTTTATCTTTCATATTCTTATTTGGTCAGTAAGGTCCACAACCTCTCAGACATAGATAGTAATGTTGAGGCTATTAAAATCCAGGCACAAGTAACAATGAAATAATCAGGAAGATTTATTTCTAAAACTTCTGAAAAAATACAGAGACAAGCTAATACAAAGTAAGCGATTCCATTGGAGCGACCTAAAAAACTTGTTCGTAACCTGTGTCCGGAAAGGGCTTTAGAATCTAGCACGTACTGTAAAAAGGACACAACTACCAAGACAGGAAGTAACAAGGGTATCCCGTGGGTTTCCGTTAGTACAAATAACAAAACAGCCACCAAAATGGCATCGCATGAGTGATCTAAAAGCCCACCAGCAGCTGATTCTTGACCTTTCTTCCTAGCAATGGGTCCATCTAACAGATCACTAAAGATAGATAAAACAAGCAGAAAACTAGCTGTCATCCACCTGCCTGAAATAATATTCCAGGCAACTACTGGAGCAATGATTATTCTAAATAAGCTTAAAGAGTTAGCTAGATTAAGAAAGCGTTTCACTTATTTTGATTTATGACCAAACAATTCTCTGTTGGCCCGAGGTAAGAACAGTAGGCCTATAACGGCATTAAATAGAATGAAAAAGTTATGCTGCAAAAAGCCAAAAGCAGCCATTTCGCCCTCATTTTCTGGAAAGAGAATTACCCAGGAAGTGATGGCAGCTGCTCTCATTGGAGTAGGTATAGTAGCAGCAAAAAATATGACAGGTAGAAGAGGAAGAAGAGCCATTGATGACATCTCCACTCCGAAGAAGCCAAGGGCTTTGGAGTAGACAAATATGGCTGCAATTAATAAAGGTGATCTCAATAAGAAAAAAGCACCGTAGTGTTTAAGCTTAGCCAGTCGAAAGACATAAAAAATTTCTAAATTTCTAATTCTATTGTTTAAAAAGAGGGGTCCTCGGAAGAAAAATACCCAAAGAATAAAGAAAACGGCACCACCGATAGCGATATATTGAATCAATCCAAATACCTCGGGTAAATCCTGGCCGCCAATAATAAAGCCTATAGTAGCCCAAACCAACAAATAGAATATTTCGCAAAACATTATGAAGAGCATTAGAGAGGCTACTTCCCATCCTGGAACTTGATCACGCTTATTTAGGTAGTAAGCCATAGCACCTTTTCCAATTTGTTCATTAAAAATAGAGATGATGTAAGCACTTGCACGAATTGGCATGATATCCGTGTATCGAATGTCTTTAATAAACCAGTTCAAACCTCTGGTTATTATTAAGGTGTCTATGGAAAAGTAGAATAGACAATAACCTGTCATCATCAAAAGCCACGGAATCCAGTTAACCGCTGCAAAAACCTTCAACATATATTCAGCTAAAGAAAGGCCTTCTCTTAGGGCTGCTCCGTTTAATCTGTAATAGAGATATGTAAAACAAGCGACAGCTATGACAAATAACAAGATTCTGCCAATCCTGCTAGATTTTCTTGGGACAACTCCTTGGTTATTCTCAGATGTGCTCAATTTTTGTTCTAATTAGGGAGGTTACAGTCTTCCCAGGCATATAAGTTTCAGTTACATTAGAAGATCATGTTTAATTGGTCAACAATTCTTCCTCAGCCCAATAATAATTATTTAGGCTCCAAGATTTCGCTTTATTTTTTAGTGATTTTAGCTTGTATGTTTACTTTTCGCGGCTGTGTTCACTATTTTGCTCCGGATGGAGGCTCTGGAATTATTGCAGGCATACCCCTAGAAACTTATCCTGAAGGAGCTGTTCAAACCATCATCACTGCTTTCGGTAATTACGGGAAGTACCATTTGGTGGAAGCTGTATTGGCTTGGATGATTATTTTTAGATGGAGAGTCTTAATACCTATTTTTCTTTTATACTTTGCGGTATCTCAGTTCTTGGGAATTATCTTGGTGACAGTGAAGCCATTACCTGTAATACCACCTGGGCAAATACAGGCTTATGTACTTTTTCCTCTTACTGTATTAGCTTTTCTATTATCTGTTAAGCAAGCAAAGTGATCCTCAGTCAAGAACAACTTTCGTTTTTTAAGGTCAACGGGTATCTAATTCTTCCCAAAATTTTAAATTCAAAGCTCTGCACCAAAGCTTGTGATTTACTGTGGTCATCCTTGCCTCAAGAAACAACAATTAAAAGAGATGAACCTTCAACTCATGCAGGTCCTTTTGCTGAGGACGATTTGGAAGATGATGTAACTAATCTTAGACAAGGATATAAATGGCAACTGAGATCTATTGGTACTGATCAACTGATGATTGATCTTGTTTTTTCAGAGACTTTGCAACAGATAGCAGAAGAGTTTTTAGGCAATGATACTTTGGTCAAGCCAAAAGTTGACGGTAAGACCATGGGTCAACATGGAGCGGCATGGCCGGGAGGACCAGTTGATCCAGCCTTAGATAACGAGGGAGCCAGAGGAATCTACGCAACACTTCCATATGGAGAAAAAGAAAGGGAACCTGATTTTTGTCACACTGACGGACACCCTTTTAATTTAAGCTTAGTAGGTTTAATTGATGATGTTCCACCCAACGGAGGAGCTTTTAAGGTCTGGCCGGGTTCACACAAAAGACTATATCCAACATTTCAAATGCAATATGACCAACCCAGAATAGCCTATTACGAACATTTACCATCTTATAAAGGCATTATTCAATCAGAAGCTTACGAAAGAGAAATTAAAAAGGTGATGGAGGATACTCATGTAGTTGATTGTTGTGGCTCAGAAGGAGACGTTGTTTTGTGGCATCACAGATTAGCTCACATGGCAGGTAACAACTATTCCAACAAAATTAGACTTGCAGTTTTATGTGATTTTATTAAAAAGGACTTAGATGAAAACAGAGCTAAGCCCCCACAAGAAAATATGTGGCAAGACTGGTCTGCGGAATTAAACGCTGCTCCAGAAACTTATTCGGACGAAATGGCAAGATCACAAAAGTTGATAGATTAAATAATTCTGGTTAAATTAAAGATAATTATTGTTGATTTTTACCTATGAAAGTACCAATAGAATTTACTGAGGAACATGTAGAGGAAAACTCTCCTCATGATAAACAGATATACAGAGATTTTTTAAGGTCAGGTGAACCCTTTCGTTCAATTATGGAAAACAACCCTTGGTTAATGCCACCCGATATTAAAAAACCCCTTGAGTGGGGGACGGGTCGTTACTGGGATACCACCGTGGCCCGAAAGCATGATTATTGGAAAGACTTTGATCTGCCTAAAGCAACTAAAGACATCAATCAGATGAGAAAAGACATCAAAGAATGGGGGTTTTGCTTAATTGAAGATGCCATGTCAAAAAAGCAGTGTGCTCGTTTTCTTGATCGTTTACTGGAACAAGCAGAAGGGGAGAGACTTGCTGGCGTTGATCAGCCAACTCCTTCGGGACAATACGTTAATACACTTATTAATAAAGGAGAAGTTTTTGCCCAGTGTATAGAACAAAACCCTGAAGCAGTTCAAGCAGGTCCAGTCATAGAACAGATTATGGACGAGACTTTAGGTAAAGGCTGGATATGTCATAGTTTTCTTTCCAACGGATCTGATCCTGGAGGTTATCCTCAGGGTCTTCATATTGATCAGGGGCCTTTGTTGCCATGGGTTACGGAAGAAGCTCCTGCTTTATTTAATAGCATGTACATACCTCAGGATGTAAACGAAAAGAATGGAAGTACACTCGTTATTCCTGGTAGCCATAATTTTTTTATAAAAGCTGGAAGTGGAGGCAAAGTAGGCAAGTTGCCTCCAGCTGTTAACTTGGAAGCCAAAGCTGGGACTGTAATGCTGTTTGATGGAAGAATGTTGCATGGTACTGGAGTTAATCGAACCAAGAAACAGAGGTTTGTCGCGACTATGAGTAACGTTAAAGCTTGGACTAGAACACAAGAAAATTGGGTGATTTCTGTTGCTCCTGATATCTTAGAAAATGCTAGTCCTAAACTGCTCCACAGAATAGGTCTCCAAGCTCTAACTTATGGTGCGACAATAGAAGGGTTTGGTTTGGGTGCAGCTGGAAGAATTGGGGATCAATGGGGAAGTATTAAACAATTTAGAACTGCTTATGATCGAGGAGAGTACGAAAGAGTGAGAGAGTTATCAGTTAATTCCACTCCAGAAGACCTAAACAAAAAATACACTGTTCGAGAAGCTGTAAAAAAAGCTAGAGAATCTATAAAATCAAAATAAATTTCTAAGAAGAAGGCATTTTGGGTTTAGAGCCAATTATTCCTATATCTTCAAGTCTATCTAATTCAGCTTGTTTAAGGCCAAGGATTCCAGTGAGTACTTCATGATTGTGTTGACCAAGAGTAGGAGCAGGAGTTTTTATTGCCAATCTTTTTCCATTGATGTTAAAAGGAGCTGATGGATTTGGCTGATTTCCTACCACTGCTCTGTCCAACCACTGCCAAAAGTTTCTAGAATTAAGATGTGGATCATTTAGTAATGAGGACATAGTGTGAGTTGAAGCTGCTGGGATTTTTGCTCCTTGTAGAATATACATAAGCTTTTGCGCTTCTTTTGTAGAAGTCCATTTAGCTATGGTTTTATCAAGATCATCAAGCTTAGAAAGCCGGTCTTTTAAATCCCCAAATCTTTTCATATCTGCTCCACCTATTTCTTGAAACCTTAACCACTGATCTTCATTCAAGATTTGAATAACAATCCATTTGTCTTCACCGACACAGGGATACACTCCATGAGGGGCAAAAAATTCGGACTTATTTCCATTTCTTAAGGGTGCTTTGCCATTTGCGGTGAATTCTAAAATTCCGTGAGCAGCTAAAGGAAAAAGAGATTCTACTTGAGATAAATCTATAAATTGTCCCTCGCCTGCTTGAGCTTGATGTCTTAAAGCAATCAAAAGAGCAGAAACTCCATTTAAGCCACCCACAGCATCTCCGTAAGCCACATGGTGCATCATGGGTGGGTCAGAAGATAGACCATTAATGTGAGGTAATCCTGAAGATTGCTCTACTGTTGATCCGTAAGCACGAAACATTTTCCAGGGTCCAGTTGAACCAAAGGCAGGCATTGAAAGTAGGATGATATCTTTCTTAGCGTCTTTAAAGATTTCATAACTAAGCTTTAGCTTTGGTAAAACACTTCCAGAAAAATTTTCCATCACAGCATTGGCTGTGCCAACTAATTTAAGAAGTAGTTCTCTCCCCTCTAGGCGAGATAGATCCAGAGTGATATTTCTATTATTTCTTTGCACTGAATTAAATGCAGGTGATTTCTCAGCTCCATCGTCATCAATCCATTCTTGGGTTGCTTCCCAGCTTCTCCACCAGTCAAAATTCTCACAACTCTCTACTTTAATTACATCCGCACCCAAGTCTGCTAAGTTTCTTGCTGCCAACGGTCCTGCCCAGCCCATGCTTAAGTCAATAATACGTATACCTTTCAGTGAGTTGTTAGTCTTCATTTATCAAAACTCAGGGTGTTTTCACCTAAATCAGCTACATATCCTCCAAAAGAAGGAGGTGTTTCCATTAGTCTAAAAGGGACACTTGGAACTTTTATACTATCTTTATCTGATAGAACCGCAAAAGTGAAAGCTTCTCGCTCTAGAAACTGGTCCACTTCTAAAAGCTCCTCCATTGTTGGAACTTGAACCAAAGGAATAGCCTCTTCTTGGGCTTTGTAAAAAAGATCCTTGGCGGAAAAATTTAATAGTCTTTCTTTTATGACTGGTTCTATAGTTGCTATATCTTGTAATCTTCCTAAAGAGGTTTGATATTCAGGAACTAAAGCTAAATCTTCCATTTTTAACAATTTACAAAAAGCGTGCCACTGACTTGGAGTTAAGACTGTTAAACCTATCCATCCTTCTTTACACGGAAATACACCTAAAGGATAAGTAGGGGCGAATCTATTCACTCCAAGTCTTTTGCCTTCAAGTCCAGTATTAAAAAATGAAACTGCCCCCACCTCTGTAAAGCAAAGGGTTGCTTCATAAATACTGGTTTCTACTAGACTAGGCTTCTTATTATTTCCTAATTCAACCCCTAAAACTTGGCCTAAGCTTCCTATAAAGGCAGCCATTCCTCCTACTATCTGAGCTTGATACCCACTTGGGATAATAGGGGGACCTTCTACCGAACCTAGGCCCCTAAGCATTCCATTTAATGCAAAACACTGAGCATCAGTGCCAATAAAGTTATCGTAATTACCCCCATTTCCGTACCAAGAAATATCTGAAAAAACACCTCTAGAAATAGAAGAGAGTTCTGATTTCTCACCATTATTTAATACCAGGTCAGCACTGGAAATTAAATCTTCAAGTGATTCTTTTCTGAGTTTATCTTTTCTAACGCTTAGCTTTTTAGTATTCAAATAAGCATGCATAGCGCTCTCATCTTTTCCTTTAATGAAGGGCGGAGATTTACGAGTTTCGAAGCCTGATTGCGGTTCGAGATTAATAACTTCTGCACCGTAGTCAGCAAAAATTTTTGAACAATACTCAGTGCTTATTGAACCGCCAATATCTACTACCCTTAATCCCTCCAGTGCTTTAGTCATAGTCCTATCTAATCAAATTTATAATCATTTTTCCTTAGTAATTACCTTTTAGATATTACTTCTACATTGTACTTGGCAGAAAATGGTATTAACATTATTCCAAAGTCATTTTTATAGGGGGTTTTTATGTTTACTAGAATGGATGAGAGTTCACAAGAAGATTGGGAGCACATAGGGGCTGAGCATCTCCCGCATATCGTGGATATGCCCAATCGGGTAATAGGTATGCTTGAGCAGTTGGAAAGTTTTTCTGGCGGATTTGCTGTTAATCAGCTTCACCACTGCTTACAAACAGCGACAATGGCTAGAAATGCCGGTACAAGTGATGAAATGGTCTTAATCAGCTTAATACATGATATAGGAAAGGTTATTAGTGTTATTGGACATGGTGAAATATGTGCTGAAATTATTAAGCCCTATGTTAGCGAAGATGCTTACCATATTATTAGGACGCACCAAGATTTTCAGGGGGAGCATTATTATCACTACATGGATAAGCCAACGGATCTAAGGAAACAATACGTCGAAGAACCTTGGTATGCTAAAGCCACTGAATTTACTGATGACTGGGATCAGCAAGCTTTTGATCCTGATTTTGAGGTGGATAGTTTAGAAAGTTTTAAACCTCTAATTGAGCAGTTTTTTGGAGCACCCAAACAAGCTTAGCTTGTGCGTCAGTTATCTAAAAAAGAAATATTAAATCACGCTTCCGAAATAGCTGAACAGGGCTATTCAATCATGGAAGAAGTGATAGACAACAAATTCAGAATACAGGTACTTGATGAATTGGAGCGGCTAGAATCTGTCCGCCCCGGAGGAGACATACCGCCTGGACCTTTCACGGGTTTTGTAACCAGGCGATGGTTTGATTTATTAAATGATGACCATGTTTGGCAACAAGTAGCTATTCACTCAGGCGTCTTAGCAGTTTTACCCCATGTATTAGGAGAAGACTTCTTACTATCAACCATGGGCAGTGCAGTAATAGGTCCTGGCGAGGAAGCACAAATGTTGCATGTTGACGATGGGGTTTACCAATTTCCCAGACCTCACCCCAATTTAGTTTGTAACACCATGTGGGCTCTTTCAGATTTTACTTTCGAAAACGGCGCAACTCATGTTGTACCTGAAAGTAACAAGTGGGATCACGATCCAGTTATGGGAGAAAATTATGAAACTATTTCTTTAGAGATGCCTGCCGGTAGTATTGCTTTTGTCTCTGGGAGTAGCTATCACGGAGCTGGAGCTAATACAACTAAAGATACTAGATGGGCATTGACCATTAATTATTGCAATGGCTCGATGCGACAACAAGAAAATCTGATGCTCGGCATAAGCCCGGAGAGAATGATGACTTTTCCAAAAAAACTTCAAAACATCTTAGGCTTTAAATTATGTAAAGGAGCAGGTCACATTTTTGCTTCGGATCCCAGGCAGGAATTAATTAACAGATACGGAGAAGGTAGTGTTGAAGATAAATATCTTGAGCAAAGAAACAGACTTCACTCCAAACGAATTAAAAAAGAAATAGATTACTCTCCTAAGTAATTAATGCTGATCTTTCTCTATTATTTTTTCAACAAAAGTGTATCTTGGTCTTGAGAAAGAAGAAATTGAAAGGTGTGAGTTGAACAAGGAAGCCAGAACTTCACTGTCGAAGGCAGCAACTTTCCAAGATCAAAATGCTGTCCATGAAATATTTTCGGAACTTCGAAGAGAGGATCCAGTTGCTTGGTGTCCAGAATTGGAAGGTGGTCGAGGATTTTGGTCTGTTACTAAGTACGATGACATCCAGTTTGTATCAAAAAACCCAAAAATATTTAGTTCAGATAGAGTGCATGGTGGCATTACTTTTGAAACAGCTGAGACCCGTCGCATACGTAAGATCTCTAGAAGTAAGGGAGTACAAGATAAGTTTAAGGATTTAAATATATTAGAGGCAGGTGACAGCATGATCCAGATGGATCCTCCTATTCATACCATGCATAGACGCATGGTGGCACCAGGATTCTCACCGAAAAAACTTTTAAATCTATCTCCTCAAATTCGTAAGCGTTGTGTCGATATTCTCACTCAGATTTCAGGCAAAGGAGAATGTGAATTTATATCTTCAGTAGCGGCGGAGTTACCGATCCAGATGCTTGCAGAACTTTTTGGTGTAGACCAAGAAGAAAGAACCAAGTTACTTGAGTGGTCTAACGTCATAATAGGGGGGGATGATCCAGACATCCGAATAGACACTGATCATACTATTACAGCATTGACTGAGATGTATCAGTACGCGATCAATTTGCACCAGAAACGCCGTGAAGAACCCGGAGATGATCTTATTTCTATGCTTGCTAATACTGAGGTAGAAGGGAAATTAATGAGTATGAATGATTACGTATCTGCTTTCATTCTTTTAATCGTTGCTGGTAATGAAACGACCCGAAATTCAATTAGTGGCGGTGTTCTTGCGTTAAGCCAACACCCAGAAGAAAGACAAAAATTACTTGATGATCCATCGATCATAAATAACGCAGTGGACGAAATTATTCGCTGGGTACATCCGGTAATCTATATGGCTCGCACAGCTCTAGAAGATATAAAACTAGGAGACAAGAATATTAAGAAAGGAGATAGGCTGATTCTTTGGTACATGTCGGGTAACCGTGATGAAGATAAGTGGGATGATCCATTTTCGTTTAACGTAACTCGAAATGGTCCACGTCACTTAAGCTTCGGCTATGGCCAGCATT
>ENA-ORDI01000628-ORDI01000628.1-marine-metagenome-genome-assembly--contig:-NODE-628-length-22979-cov-4.844206_pt1 | contig 22979 bp, 30 predicted proteins | sample MGYA00248628_ERZ508525 | MGnify/ENA primary metagenome ERZ508525 (study PRJEB26195, sample SAMN05422138) | marine metagenome | isolation source: East of Porto Seguro, South Atlantic Ocean | place... | reverse complement strand
CTTTACTCTTCTTTGTTGTTTATTTAAAGTTCCCATTGTTTATTTTATTGTTTAGCAACTGCTTTTCCTGCTTTTCTTCTAATATACTCTCCCGTATACTTAATTCCCTTGCCTTTATAGGGTTCTGGTTTTCTGAAAGAGCGAATCTTGGCAGCAACAGCACCCACCAGTTGTTTATCTGTCCCATCAACTTTCACTTCTGTCTGGTTCGCCGTTACAGTGATACCTTCCGGCATATCAAAGTAAATGTCATGAGAATAGCCCAACTGAAGTTGCAATCGATTTCCCTTGACTTGCGCTTGATATCCAATCCCGATGATCACCAATTCCTTGGAGTAACCTTCGGACACGCCCATAACCATATTATTGATCATTTGTCGTGTTGTGCCATGAAGAGCACGATGTTCTCTCTGGTCGGATGGTCGTTCTACAATGATGGAACCATCATTTTCAGATAATTTCATATCTTTATGTACATTGAATTCAAGTGATCCTTTCGGACCGGTTACCTTAACCAATTGTCCCAGGAGATTCACTTTTACGCCATCAGGAATAATAACCGGATTTTTACCAATTCTCGACATAATACTTAATACACCTCGCAGAGTATTTCACCACCAACGCCCAGTTGATTTGCTTTTTTATTTGACAAAACACCTATAGACGTTGATAAAATTGAAATGCCAAGTCCGTCTAATACGCGTGGTGCTTCTCCAGCACCGACGTAAACCCGAAAGCCAGGACGGCTGACACGTTTAATATTGTCGATGACTGGTTCACCCTTGTAATCATATTTTAAAAAGACACGAATCGTTTCTTTGTTACCTTCCTCGGCAATAAAGAAAAAATCTTCGAGATATTTTTCTTCTTTCAGTACCAGTGCAATTCGTTTTTTCAAGGTACTGCTTGGTACATCCACCCAGCGTTTTCTTGCTGTGAGCCCGTTACGGATCCGCGTTAAAAAATCTGCAATTGGATCAGACATTGACATAAATTTTTTCTCCTACCAACTCGCTTTGGTTACACCAGGAATCTCACCTTTCAGAGCCATTTCCCGAAAACAGAGGCGGCAAAGGCCAAAACGTCTTAAATACCCATGAGGCCGGCCACATTTGAAACAGCGATTTTTTTGACGTGTTGAGAATTTTGCTGTTCTTTTAGATTTTTGAATTTGTGATTTCTTGGCCATTAAGCTGCCTCTTCCACTCCTTGTTTCACCGGTTTATCTCTTAACGGCAGTCCAAAGTTTTTTAATAAATGGTATGCCTCATCATCTGATTTCGCACTGGTGGTAATGGTAACATTCAACCCGCGAATGGACTCAATTTTATCGTAATCAATCTCGGTAAAAATAATTTGCTCCTTAATGCCGAAATTGTAATTGCCACGACCATCAAAAGATTTGAATGATAAGCCGCGAAAGTCACGTGTGCGTGGTAATGCTACCGAGATCAACCTTTCCATGAATTCGTACATCATGTTAGACCGCAGGGTTACTTTGCAGCCTACGGGCCATCCTTTACGGATCTTGAAATTAGAAATGTCTTTTTTTGATTTTGTGATGATCGGTTTTTGACCGGAGATCACGGTCATTTCTTCAACAGCACTTTCTAAATATTTCGAATTTGTTTTTGCATCACCCAATCCCATATTCAGAGAAATACTGGTGACTTTTGGCACTTCCATGATGTTGGCATAATTGAACTGTTTTTGCATGACAGCTACAATTTGCTCCTTATACAATCTGCGAAGGGATGGTACATACACCGATGCAACTGTTTTTTTCTTTTTCGCAGGTGCTTTTTTGGTTTTCTTTTCTTCAGCCATGATTAAGCTTCAATTTCCTCGTTTGTTTTTTTAGAAATTCGGATCTTGGAACCATCTTCCAGTTTCTTATATCCGACACGAGTGGCTTGTCCGCCATGAACAACCATTACATTAGAAATATGAATGGATGCTTCCTTTTCAATCATTCCGCCAGCAGGATTTGCCTGCGTTGGACGGGTTGCTTTTTTCATAAAATTTATACCCTCAACGATCACACGTTGTTTTTGTGGAAAAACGTGAAGGACTTTTCCTTCCAGATCTTTATGGTTTCCACTGATGACTTTAATGGTCATTCCTTTTTTCACATGCATCTTATAATACCTCCGGTGCCATTGAGATAATTCTCATGAATCCACCTTCGCGTAATTCACGGGCTACGGGACCAAAAATACGTGTTCCACGAGGTTCACCTGCACTGTTTAAAAGAACAGCTGCATTTTCATCAAAGCGAATCCGGCTGCCGTCACGACGAGAAATCTCTTTTCTTGTACGGACCACAACAGCTCGGTGAACTTCACCTTTTTTCACCATCCCGCCTGGAAGCGCTTTTTTCACCGTGATCACGATTTGGTCACCGATGCTAGCGTATTTGCGATTGGAGCCGCCCAAAACTTTGAAACAAAGAACCTCTTTGGCTCCCGTATTGTCTGCGACTTTTAATCTTGTTTCCTGTTGAATCACTTTACTATCCCAATTTCACTGATTCGCGAATGATTTTGCTGACCTGCCAGCGTTTACGTTTACTCATGGGGCGGATCGCTGAGATCTTAACAATATCACCATCTTTGGGTGCTACAGATGCCACGTGGGCCAGGTATTTCTTAAAACGTTTGACACGTTTATGATAGACTGGATGAGCAATCTCACGTGTAACTTTAACATTAACCGTGTTTTCCATTTTGGTACTGATCACTTCACCGATCAGGGATTGACGTCTGCGTTCAAGTTTCATTCATTCTCACCTTGGGCAACCCGAAGTCCGAGTTTATACTCATTTAATACTGTTTTGATTTGTGCAATTTCTTTTCTGGTTTTGGAAATTGTTGATCCATCTTCCAATTGCTGGAGTGCTTGCTGGAATTTCAAATTTTGAAGTGCTTCCATGATTTCATCCAATTTAATTTTCAATTCTATTTCATTCATTTCCCGAAGTTGTGCCGTTTTCATTAGAAAGCCCTCCGTTCTACAACTTTGGTTTTTACCGGAAGCTTATGGCCGGCGTTACGGAATGCTTCATCAGCCTGTTCACGAGTGACACCATCCACTTCAAACAAAATCCGACCTGGCTTTACAACAGCAATCCAATGATCCAAAGCACCTTTACCTTTACCCATCCGCGTTTCAGCGGGACGTGCAGTCACAGGTTTGTCCGGAAAAATACGAATCCACATTTTACCAATCTTTCTGACTACACGAGAAATCACAATACGTGATGCCTCTATTTGTCTGGCTGTAACCCAACCAGGCTCAATAGCTTTTAAGCCATAACTACCAAAGGCGACATGGTTCCCCCGCATGGCCATGCCACGCCGATTCCCGCGATGCACTCTTCTGAATTTTACTTTTTTCGGTTCTAACATCGATATACTCTTATCGCTTAAACTGTCCTTTGCAGATCCACACCTTGATGCCGATGACACCATATTGCGTGTGAGCCTCTGTTAGGGCATAATCAATATCAGCGCGTAACGTATGCAGTGGAACACTGCCGTCAGAGAATTTTTCACTGCGGGCAATTTCCACGCCACCGAGACGGCCGGCAACATTGATACGAATTCCTTCTGCTCCCATCCGCATAGTGGATTGAATCGTTTTATTCACGACACGACGGTATGAGATCTTCTTTTTCAACTGATGGGCAATATTTGAGCCGACCAAAGCAGCGTCCAATTCTGGACGTTTCACTTCAGATATATTGATCTGAGCATCTTTCTTACCGGTCAATTGGCGTAATTCTTTTTTCAAGCGGTTTACTTCTTCACCCCCGCGTCCGATAACAATACCAGGGCGTGCTGTATAAATCGTGATCATAACTTTTTTTGAAGTCCGGGCGATCTCTACTTTTGAGATACCGGCATTTGGAAGACGGTGGGAAATGTATTTCCGAATCCGAACATCTTCTTCCAACTCGTTTCGATAATTATTTTTTGGTGCAAACCAGTTGGAACTCCAATCTTTATTGACAATTAATCTGTATCCAACGGGATGTGTTTTTTGACCCAAAAGAGACCTCGTTAATTTCCGTCGGTAACGACGATTGTGACGTGACTGGTTGGCCGGCGAAGAGGTGACGCGCGTCCCATGGACGCTGCACGAAAACGTTTCATAACCGGGCCACCATCAACAAATGCTTCTTTGACACCCAAGCCTTCAGGATCGATATTCGATTCTTCATTTTGGCTCATCAGGTTTGCAACAGCAGACCGCAGGGTTTTTTCAATCACTCCTGCAGCTTTTTCAGGAGAAAAATGTAATTGGTTCAATGCATCCCCAACTTTCAGACCACGCATGCTGTCCAGCGTTTTACGAATCTTCCGGGGAGATTGGTGTACATATCGTGCGACTGCTTTAGCTTCCATCATTATATCTTCCTATCACCAGAATGCATTCTGAATGTACGTGTGGGTGAAAATTCACCTAATTTATGTCCGACCATATTTTCATAAATGAAGACAGGGATAAATTTATTCCCATTATGAATGGCTAGAGTGTGCCCCACAAATTCAGGTGTGATCATGGAACGACGTGACCATGTTTTAATCACTCTCTTTTTACTTTCCTCATTCATCTTTTGAATTTTTTTCAAAAGTTTTTCATCAACAAATGGGCCTTTTTTAAGAGATCGTGCCATTTCTTATCGTCTCCGTTTAACGATCATATCGTTAGATTTTTTATTTTTCTTACGGGTCTTGTACCCTTTGGTAGGCTTGCCCCAAGGTGTGGTTGGATGACGTCCACCTGAAGATTTACCTTCACCGCCACCCATGGGGTGATCAACCGGATTCATGGCAACACCACGCACTTTAGGACGACGACCGAGCCAACGTGTACGACCGGCTTTACCGGATACAACTTGTTCATGGCTGCGGTTACCAACTTGGCCAATGGTGGCCATACACTTTTCACGAACCATCCGAACTTCACCGGAAGGTAATTTCAAAGTACAGAGTCCATCGGCGTGGGCCATCACTTGGGCAGCAGCACCAGCAGAGCGAACCATTTGTCCACCTTTGCCTGGTTCCATTTCAATATTATGCACAAATAAACCTGTTGGGATATTTTTCAACTGCAGTGCATTAGCAACTTTCAGCGGTGCATTATCACCCGACAGAATTGGGTCTCCTACCTTTAACCCCAAAGGTGAAAGGATGTACCGTTTTTCCCCATCCGCATAGTGGATCAGTGAGATATAGGCAGAACGATTTGGATCATACTCGATGGTGGCTACTCTGCCAGGAATATCAAATTTATTCCGTTTGAAATCAATCAATCTGTAGCGACGCTTATGTCCGCCACCACGATGACGAATAGTGATTCGTCCCGTGTTATTTCTTCCACCGCTTTTACGCAGCGCTGTGGTTAAACTTTTTTCGGGCTTGTCCGCGGTCAGATCTGCAAAATCTGGTCGAGATGCAAATCGTGAGCCAGGTGTGACTGGTTTTAATTGTCTTACACCCATGATTAACCCGCTGTTTCTCCGTGCAGGAGGTCAATGGTTGAACCGGATTCAAGAGTAATAACTGCTTTTTTGTAGTCAGAACGTTTTCCGGTTGTACGAATGGTACGACCCCCGCTCCGAACCGTCATTTGCTTATGCTTTCCAAGTCGATTCATGGTTGCCACTTTTACAACTTTCACATCAAATTTCGTTTCAACAGCTTTTTTGATCTCGGATTTATTCGCATCGGGAGATACGAGAAACGCAAACTTGTTTTCGCGTTCTTCAAGAATCGCCATTTTCTCTGTCAAAATCGGTTTTATAATAATTTTTTGATACATGTTTAACTTGCTAGGATATTGGTTAAAACAGCCATGCTGGCTTTATCAATAACAAGTGTATCGCAATCGATGATATCATAGGTGCTTACTTTTGCTGCATCCACAAAATAAACATTGCGAAGATTACGTGAAGCTTTATCCAGGTTTTCATCCCTTCCAGTCACAAGGAGTGTGACTTTTTTATCTTGAAGATCTAATTTTTTCAAAATAGAAACAAAATCTGAAGTCTTATGACTGGTAAGTGTGAAATCTTCGACTACAACCAACTTCCCTTCAGCTGCTTTATTGGACAGAACTGAACGACGAGCCAAGCGACTGACTTTTTTAGGCAGTTTATGATTATACCCATGTGGCTCTGGACCGAAAACAGTTCCACCACCTTTCCACAAGGGAGAACGAATGGTTCCAGCACGGGCAACACCACGGCCTTTTTGTTTCCAGGGCTTCCTACCACCACCCCGTACCAGGGCACGGTTTTTTGATGCGTGGGTTCCCTGACGCATGTTGGTCATTTCTGCCAATACGGCCTGACGTACAACTGCTGCATTTGGCTCAATCCCAAAAACAGTTTTATCAGCTGTAATATCGCCGGCTTTTGATCCGTCTATTTTTAATACGTCTAATTTCATATTACTTCGAAATAATTACGGTTCCGTTTATCGCCCCGGGAACGGCACCTCTCACTAATAATTGGTTATTTTCTTTATCTACTTTGACCACTTCAAGATTCTCAACGGTCACTTTAGCATTTCCATGATGTCCAGCCATTTTCATTCCAGGGAAAACACGAGAAGGATCTGATGCTTGTCCGATGGATCCAGGTGCTCTTTCTGTATGACCCGTACCGTGAGTTTTCTTTTGGCGGGAAAAATTGTGTCGCTTGATCACGCCCGAAAATCCTTTCCCCTTGGATGTCCCAGAAACATTCACATATTCACCTTCCTGGAAAAGACCGACGTGAAATGCTTGCCCGGTCTTGTATTCAAAACCTGGGACTTTATCAAATTCTGCTAATACTTTTTGAGCAGGAACGCCTGCAGCATCAAAATGACCTTGAAGCGGCTTGGTCATGTGTTTTGGTTTCCGTTCGCCATACCCAACCTGGACGGCTTCATAGCCATCTTTCTGAGTGGTTTTGATTTGGATTACCATGCATGGGCCAGCCTGCAAAACAGTTACAGGAACAATGTTTCCGTTTTCATCAAAAACGCGCGTCATGCCCACTTTTTTGCCAATTAATCCGCGCATGATTAAACCTTGATCTCAATATCTACACCAGCAGGCAGATCCAATTTCATGAGGGATTCAACTGTCTTCGGTGTAGAGTTCAAAATATCAATTAAGCGTTTGTGGATCTTTGTCTGAAATTGCTCACGTGATTTTTTATCAACGTGAGGAGAACGCAATACTGTATAGATAGACCGTTTGGATGGCAAGGGGATCGGACCAGAAATGATCGCTCCTGTTGATTTTGCTGTCTTCACAATTTTTTCTGTGGATTTATCCAACAGGATGTGATCATATGCTCGAAGGCTGATTCGTATAGTTTGATTTGTCATTAGGAGTTAGTTATTCGACGATTTCAGTTACCACACCTGCACCAACTGTGTGACCGCCTTCACGGATAGCAAAGCGAAGCTCTTTATCCATAGCGATCGGTGTGATCAATTCAACTTCAAATTCCACATTATCACCCGGCATAACCATTTCGGTGCCACTGGGTAAGGTCACAACACCGGTTACGTCCGTTGTACGGAAGTAGAACTGAGGACGATAGCCATTGAAAAATGGCGTGTGACGTCCACCTTCTTCCTTCTTCAGTACATACACACTGGCTTTAAACTTCGTGTGGGGGGTAATACTGCCGGGGGCAGCCAAAACCATCCCACGGCTCAGGTCATCTTTATCAACACCACGAAGAAGTAAACCTGCATTGTCACCAGCCCGGCCTTCATCCAGAAGTTTTCTGAACATTTCAACACCGGTTACGGTGGTCTTGGTGTCTTTACCCATCCCCAGAATGGAAACTTCATCACCCACTTTAATAATACCACGCTCAATTCGACCGGTCCCAACCGTGCCACGACCTGTAATGGAAAAAACATCTTCCACAGGCATCAGAAAAGGTTTATCCACATCACGCTCCGGTTCCGGGATAAAACTGTCACAGGCTTCCAAAAGATCTACAATACATTGGGTAGCGGCTTCATCGCCAGGGGAGTTCAATGCATTTAAGGCGGATCCTTTAATGATCGGTGTATCATCCCCCGGGAACTCATATTCATTCAAGAGATCACGTAGTTCCATCTCTACCAGTTCAATCAGTTCTTCATCATCGACCTGGTCGGTCTTATTCATAAAAACAACCATAGAAGGCACATTCACCTGTTTAGCCAAAAGAACGTGTTCACGGGTTTGGGGCATGGGGCCGTCGGCTGCGGATACTACCAATACAGCACCGTCCATCTGGGCAGCGCCGGTGATCATATTCTTGATATAGTCGGCGTGACCGGGACAGTCCACGTGTGCATAGTGACGGTTATCAGTCTCATACTCTACGTGAGTGGTCTGAATCGTGATGCCGCGTTCCCTTTCTTCAGGGGCATTATCGATACTGTCGAAGTCCATTGCTTCTGCAAAACCACGGGCACTTTGTACCATCGTGATCGCGGCGGTCAGCGTGGTCTTGCCATGATCCACGTGACCAATCGTGCCGATGTTTACGTGCGGTTTGGTTCTTTCAAATTTTTGTTTAGCCATTTTTCAAACTCCAGGATTGATATGATTAAGAGACTTTTCCATGCACTTTTTCCAGTATCTCTGTTTCAATGCTGGCTGGCACTTGTTGATATTTTGCGAATTCCATGTGGAAGACTGCTCGGCCTTGTGTGATAGAACGAAGATCAGTCACATAACCGAACATGGCGCTCAATGGCACGAATGCCCGAACAACCTGCGCTTCCTTACGCTGTTCCATGCCACCAATTTTTCCGCGACGGGAGCTTAAATCACCCATCACATCACCCAGATATTCATCCGGAACAATGACTTCAACTTTCATGATCGGTTCCATCAATTTTGGTGATGCTTTCTTACACGCATCCTGAATGGCCATAGATCCGGCGATCTTGAACGCCATCTCGGATGAATCCACATCATGATAAGAACCGAAGATCAATTCGACACGAATGTCTTCGATTGGATACCCAGCAATCACACCATTCTTGATGGCTTCTTTTATTCCAGCATCCACGGAAGGGATATATTCACGAGGAATAACACCCCCAACGATTTTATTCTCAAAATGATATCCTTTTCCTGGCTCATTCGGTTTAACATTGATCACAACATGACCATATTGACCGCGGCCACCAGACTGCCGCACAAATTTCATTTCCACGTTAGACACGGCCTTGGTGATTGCTTCACGGTAGGCAACCATGGGTTGACCAATGTTTGCTTGGACCTTGAATTCACGAAGAAGTCTATCCACCAGGATTTCCAAGTGAAGTTCACCCATCCCAGCAATGATGGTTTGCCCTGTTTCTTCATCCGTTGAAACACGAAAAGTTGGATCTTCTTCTCCCAATTTTTGAAGTCCTTTGGAAAGAGCATCCTGATCTCCTTTGCTGACGGGCTCAACAGAAACTGCTACAACTGGTTCTGGAAAATCCATCGATTCAAGCAGAATTGGATTTTTTTCGTCACAGATCGTATGACCTGTTTTTACATTTTTTAAACCAACTGCAGCAATGATCTCACCGGTTGAAACTGCTTCGCGTTCTTCACGTTTATTAGAATGCATCAAGAGAATTCGGCTAATTCTTTCACGCTTCCCTGTAGTAGGATTATAAACATATGAACCTGCATCCAATCTTCCAGAATAAACACGCATATAAGTCAGTTTACCAACATAAGGGTCGGTCATAATTTTGAAAGCAAGGGCACTAAAAGGTTCGTCATCATTTGGCTCGCGTATTAGGGGTGTGTCAGAATTTCTTGTATCTGTTCCTTTGATAGCTCCAACATCAAGCGGTGAAGGCAAAAGATTAATAATTGCGTCCAAAAGCCGTTGAACACCCTTGTTTTTGAAAGCAGAACCACAAAGTGTGGGAATAAAAGTGTTATCCAAACATCCTTTCCGGATCGCCGCTTTCAATTCAGCAACGGTGATTTCTTCATCTGCGAGATATTTCTCCATCAAATGTTCATCGTAAGTTGCTGTTTCTTCAATTAAATGATGGCGCCATTTTTCTGCTTCTTCCTGCAAATCAGCAGGAATTTCACCATATTCAAATCTGGAGCCCAAGGTGCTTTCATTATAAAGGATGGATTTCATTTCCATCAAATCTATGATACCAGTGAACATTTCTCCACCACCGATTGGAATTACCATCGGTAAAGGTGTTGCTCCAAGACGATCCTTGATCATTTCAACCACATGATAAAAATCAGCACCAACACGATCCATTTTATTTACAAATGCGATACGAGGAACATTATATTTATCAGCTTGCCGCCAAACAGTTTCACTCTGAGGTTCTACACCACCCACAGCACAAAAGACAGCTACAGCACCATCAAGTACACGAAGTGACCGTTCTACTTCAACGGTAAAATCAACGTGGCCGGGTGTATCAATAATATTAATACGGTGATCTTCCCACATACAGGTGGTTGCAGCAGATGTGATTGTAATACCACGTTCCTGTTCCTGTTCCATCCAGTCCATGGTGGCTGCGCCATCATGCACCTCACCAATACGGTGGGTTCGACCGGTATAATACAGTACACGTTCTGTTAAAGTCGTTTTACCGGCATCAATGTGCGCCATGATACCGATATTTCTAACTTGTTCTAAATTGGTTTGTTTCACCTGCCTACTCTAAATCAACGATTAACGAAAATGAGCAAATGCTTTGTTGGCGTCTGCCATGCGGTGGATGTCATCTTTCTTTTTGACAGCGCCACCCTCGCCATTGGCTGCAGAGATCAATTCAGATGCTAATTTTTCTGACATGGGTTTCCCTGACCGTCCAACTGCCGCATTGATGAGCCAATGCGAAGCGAGGTAAAAACGGCGATTTTTTGGTACTTCGATGGGAACTTGATAGGTGGCACCACCAATTCTGCGGGATTTAACCTCTATGGATGGAGAAGTATTTTCAATCGCCTTTTCGAAAATCTTCAGACCTTCAGTTTTAGTGCGCTGCTTTATGACATCCATTGCACCATAAAAAATCCTTTCAGCTATACCTTTTTTACCTTGCTCCATGATGTAATTCACAAATTTGGCAACCAGTTTATCATTATAAACCGGATCAGGTAATATTTGTCTACGTTCTGGTCGTCTACGTCTCATGATTTATTCTTTTTATTTTAGCTTTTTAGCCCCGTAACGGGAACGACTTGTTTTCCGATCACTCACACCGGCTGTATCCAGTGTACCACGAATAATGTGATAGCGAACACCGGGTAAATCCTTTACACGTCCCCCTTCAATGAGAACAATACTATGTTCCTGCAGGTTGTGCCCTTCACCGGGAATGTAAGCCGCAACTTCCATCCCATTGGTTAAACGCACACGAGCCACTTTCCGCAATGCAGAATTCGGCTTTTTAGGTGTCGTTGTATAAACACGAGTACACACACCCCGTTTCTGGGGGTTACTCATGAGTGCCGGTGTGCGAGTTTTCTTTAAAACACGCTTCCGACCTTTTCGAACTAATTGGTTTATCGTCGGCATATCGTTTTATCTAAAGCCTATAAATTTACGAAAGAAATAGAAAATACTATAATGGTTGTTTAAGTATTTTCATGGTTTTTACGCTACAGCGTCGCCCAATTCGGGCGCTACTTCTTCTCCGATATCATGCGCACCTACAAGGATGTCATTAAAGCCTGGTGTCCCGGTTCCAGCAGGGATCAAACGACCCACAGCTACATTCTCTTTTAACCCTTGCAGATAGTCCGTTTTCCCAGCTGTAGATGCGTCGGTCAATACACGAGTTGTTTCCTGGAATGATGCAGCAGAAATGAAACTTTCAGTGTTCAATGATGCACGCGTAATACCCATCAGAATTGGCTCAAACGTGGCCGGTTTTGGTTTCCGATACGTGGCTAATTCCTGCCCATCTGCTTTCAGATCTTTATTGATCTCCAGGAATTCTGCGCGATCGATCATGGAACCTGGCTCCAGGTCCGAATCACCCACTTCATTGACGATCACCATTTTGAAGATGCGGTCGTTTTCTGCAAAGAAATCACGTTTTGCAACGCGATCCTCTTCGAGGAACCATGTATCACCTGGATCTTTTACACTGACTTTCTGCATCATCTGGCCTACAATGACTTCAATGTGTTTATCATTGATTTTCACACCCTGCAAACGATACACTTCCTGGATCTCATTGACGAGATAGTCCCGAACCGCTGCTGGTCCGAGAACATGGAGAATATCGTCAGGAGAGATAGCGCCTTCACAAAGGTTTGTTCCGGCATTAATATAATCGCCTTCATGAACAATCACGTGTTTACCATAAGGGATCGAGTATGTTCTCTCTTCCCCATCAACACCCATAACATGGATCTTGCGGACTCCGCGCTTTGTATCACCAAAACGGATGGTACCATTGATTTCTGTCATGACAGCAGGGTTTGCAGGTTTCCGCGCTTCAAACAATTCAGCAACACGGGGAAGACCCCCCGTAATATCACGAGTTTTACCAATATCCTTTGGAATTTTCACCAAAGTTTGTCCACGATCCACTTTTTGTTTATCCGTTACAACCAAGGTGGCTTTCACGGGCAGGATGGTTCCTCCGGCCAAGATCTTATCCGTCTTATCAACGATCTCGATGTGAGGGCTCAATTTCCGGTCACGAGCCTCAACCACAACCATTTGCTTTTTACCACCTTCGACAGATTCAACAGCATAGGTTTCGCCTTCAATAAAATCTTTCAAAGAGACTAAACCAGTTTCACGTGCCAAAATAATGTCTGTATAAGGATCCCACTGAATCAATGTTGTTTTCGCAAGGATCTCATCGCCTTCATTGACAAATATTGTTGAACCATATGGGACATTGAATGAGGCGTTTTCTACTCCATCTTTATTCAAAATAAAGAGTTTAGCGTGGCGCACCATACAACGGCGAACTTTTATTCCAGCTTCATCTATTGTATCAGCAAAATCATAATTGTCAGAGAATTTTACAGTCCCTGGGCGTTTTGTGACCATTTCTGATTGTTCAATAATACGTGTCGCGGTGCCCCCAATGTGGAAGGTACGGAGCGTTAACTGTGTACCCGGCTCACCAATACTTTGAGCAGCACGTATACCAACGGCTGTTCCTATATCTACTAATTGATGGGTTGAGAGATCCCATCCATAACATTTCGCACAGCAACCCCGTTTCGCTTCACAAGTCAGGATCGAACGGATACGGATATTTTCCACGCCGCTATCGCCAATCAATTCAGCTTCTTCGTGTTCGATAGCAGATCCTGCTTTAACAACAACTTCTCCTTTCACAATGAAATCATCTAAAACAGTTCTGCCAAGAATCCGGTCTGACAAGGGTTCAATTATTTCTTCACCTTCTTTTAAGTCAGCGATCAGGATACCATTGATCGTGTTACAATCTGTGATATAAACAACCACATCTTGCGCAACATCAACCAATCGACGGGTTAAATAACCAGCGTCTGCTGTTTTCAATGCAGTATCAGCCAAACCTTTACGAGCACCGTGAGTCGAGATAAAGTACTCAAACACGGACAAGCCTTCTTTAAAGTTTGATGTAATCGGTGATTCAATAATTTCACCCACACCCCCCTTCATTGATTTTTGCGGTTTAGCCATCAATCCACGCATACCAGCCAACTGTTTGATCTGATCTTGTGAACCACGGGCACCAGAATCCGCCATCATATAAACGGGGTTAAACCCGCCACGATCTTGCCGCAAGGCATCCATCATGGATCCTGCAACACGGTTTGTGGCATGTGTCCAAACGTCAATGACCTTATTATACCGTTCACCATCGGTTAAGATGTGACGATCAAATTTGTTTTTAATTTCGTCAACTTCTTTTTGCGCTTCATCCAGGATGTCATCTTTCTGCTCAGGAATTAAAACATCACTGATTGCAATAGAAACACCACTGACGGTCGCCATTCTGAATCCCAGTTCTTTTAATCGATCCAGGAAAAGAACTGTTTGGAAATTTCCAGTGATCAAATACACATGATTAACAATTTGAGTCAATTTTTTCTTATTGATAAGGTCATTGACAAATTCAACACCTTCCGGAAGAACTGAACTGAAGATAATTCGTCCAACGGTGGTATTCTTGATCCATTCGCCATTATGACGAACATTTACGATTGCGTGGAGACCCACTGCTTTATTTTCATAAGCGAGCAGCCCTTCTCCAATCGAGCCAAAAAATTTACCTTCACCTTTATCCCCTTCTTTCGGGCGGGTCAGGTAGTAGCATCCCAACACCATATCCTGGGAAGGAACGGCAATGGGTTGACCATTTGCAGGATGAAGAATATTGTGACTGGCCAGCATCAACATCCTTGATTCCATTTGGGCTTCCAAAGAAAGCGGGATGTGAACTGCCATCTGATCACCATCAAAGTCAGCATTAAATGCTGAACAGACCAAGGGGTGCAATTGGATCGCCTTACCATCGATGAGTACAGGCTGGAATGCCTGGATACCGAGACGGTGAAGCGTTGGTGCACGATTGAGAAGCACAGGGTGATCCTGTACAACATATTCTAAAACTTTATAAACAACCGGTTCACGGTTTTCCACCATGAGTTTTGCGCTTCTCGGGGTTTGAGTGTAACCGCGAGCAATGAGTTCATGGATCATGTGTGGCTTAAATAATTCAAGCGCCATATTCTTTGGCATTCCACATTCATGAAGTTTAAGGTTGGGCCCAACAACGATCACGGAACGGCCGGAATAATCAACACGTTTACCGAGAAGGTTTTGACGGAATCGTCCTGTCTTTCCTCGAAGCATATCAGAGAGAGACTTTAATGGACGGCGTGATCCACTCCGAATCGCTGTTTTTCGTCGGTTGTTATCAAATAATGCGTCAACAGCTTCTTGAAGCATCCGTTTTTCATTTCTTAAAATGACATCAGGGGCTTTGATCTCCATCAACTGCTTAAGACGATTGTTACGAATAATAATTCGACGATAAAGATCGTTCAGATCAGATGCAGCAAAACGACCCCCTTCAAGCGGGACCAACGGACGTAATTCCGGTGGGATCACAGGAAGAATGGAAACGATCATCCATTCTGGTTTGTTCAACCGTTTTTTGGTCGGATCGGGCACGAATGATTGAACGACTTTCATTCGTTTTAATGCATCGCCACGTTTTTGCTTCGATTTGGATGTCTTAACAATATTGATCAATTCTTTTTTCAATTCGATTATATTCAGCCTTGAAAGCATTTCTTTCATGGCTTCGCCACCCATGGTCGCATAAAAATAATCATCATTATCTCTATCTTCCTCGGAAACAGCCAAATATCCGAACTGCTGTTCGAGTTCGAGGTATTCTTCCTCTTCGATCAACTCGAAGCGATCAAGACCACTTTCACCGGGTTCAATCACCATGAACATTTCATAGTAAATCACACGCTCAAGATCCTTGGTGCTTTTTCCGGCGAGATAACTCAACTTACTCGGAATGGAACGCAGGTACCAGATGTGTACCACAGGTACAGCCAGGGTGATATGCCCCATCCGTTCCCGTCGGACTTTTTTACGCGTGACTTCGACACCACAACGATCACAAATGATGCCGCGATAGCGGATCCCTTTGTATTTACCACAATGACATTCATAATCTTTTACCGGTCCAAAGATCTTTTCACAAAAAAGACCATCTTTTTCCGGTTTGTATGAGCGGTAGTTAATCGTTTCCGGCTTTAAGACTTCCCCGTAAGAACGGGCAAGGATCATTTCCGGAGATGCTAATCCTATGGTGATTGAATTATATTTTTTGGATGTGTCAATACTGGTTGATTGGATGTAAGTCAAAGCAAATACTCCTTACGTTAATCCAGTTCTACATCAATGCAAAGACCTTGAAGTTCTTTGATCATTACATTGAAGGATTCAGGTGATGAAAATTCGGGCATTTGTTCGCCACGAACGATGGAGTTGTAGACCTTGGAACGGCCTTCAACGTCATCGGATTTAACAGTCAATAGCTCATGAAGTGTATGGGCTGCGCCGTAGGCTTGCAGTGCCCAGACCTCCATCTCACCAAAACGCTGTCCACCGAATTGAGCTTTACCGCCCAAGGGTTGCTGGGTAATGAGTGAGTAAGGTCCCGTTGAACGTGCGTGCATCTTATCATCAACCATATGACTCAATTTCATCATATAGATATTTCCAACTGTGATAGGATTTTCGAAGTATTCTCCGGTTTTTCCGTCGATCAGTCGTGCTTTTCCAGATGCAGGAAGTCCAGCTTCTTTCAGCTCTTTTGCAACGTCTTCTGGTGTTGCGCCATCAAATACAGGTGTTGCGAATTTTCGGCCAGTGATTTCACCAACCCATCCCAGCATGGTTTCATACAGCTGACCCAAGTTCATACGAGAAGGTACACCTAGCGGATTCAGGACAACATCAACAGGTTTCCCGTCTTCCATAAAAGGCATATCTTCTTCAGGTACGATGGTGGCAACAATCCCTTTGTTTCCGTGACGACCGGCCATTTTATCACCCACAGAGATTTTACGTTTCTGTGCGACAAATACTTTCGCCAGTTTCAGGATACCGGGCTGGAGTTCATCCCCAACTCGGAGTTTAAAGATCTCGCGTTCAAGTTTGGTTTCAATATTTGCCCATTCTTTTCGGAATGAACGCCAAACTGCTTTAATCTTTTTCCAGACTGCTTTATCCTCGATCCATGCTTCATCTTGAGCAAATCGTTCCACGTCAAAACTATTCAATCGTTTCAGCGTCAGCTTTGTGGATTTCTTAATCAATGTTTTGCTGGATGATAGGTCACGAATACCATTGGAGATTTGGTCTATTAAAAGATTGGTCAATTTCTCATCGCGGGATTCTTTCAGATGTTTTTTCTGTTCAGCAGCATTTTTCTGGAAAAGAAGGATCTGTTCACGTTCTTCTTTCTTGGTACGTTTCGCCTGTTTTTCAAAAAGCTGGGTTTTGATAACTACACCCCTAATGCCAGGCTCTGCACGTTTAGAAGCGTCTTTTACTTCACCTGCTTTTTCGCCAAAAATTGCTCGAAGAAGTTTTTCTTCAGGTGTTGGATCTGTTTCACCTTTCGGCGTGACCTTTCCAATAAGTATATCCCCTTCTTTCACACGAGCGCCAACGCGAATGATCCCGGATTCATCCAGATCTTTAGTCGCTTCTTCGCTTACGTTTGGAATTTCTGGCGTTAATTCTTCCTGTCCACGTTTGGTGTCCCGAACCTCCAGTTCAATTTCATTACAATGGATAGAACTAAAGATGTCTTCTTTAACCAATCGTTCATTCAGGACAATAGCGTCTTCAAAGTTATAACCGCGCCAGGGCATAAATGCCACCCGGATATTCGATCCAAGGGCTAATTCACCCTGCTCAGTTGCAGCACCATCAGCGATCACATCACCTTTTTTAACCTGCGTACCCTCGCTCAAAAGCGGGCGCTGGTTATGAACTGTATTCTGGTTCGTACGGTGGAATTTCTTCAGTTTCAATTCGATGATATTTTCACCTTCGTAAAGCGCTAATGAATCCATAACATCTTTTCGCTTGATGAGAATTTTTTCAGAATCAACATAAATGATTCTACCATCGACAGGTGAAGTAAGAGCAGACCGTGAATCCACAGCTACTTTTCTTTCAATTCCGGTACCAACAATTGGCGATTTTGGATTCATCAATGGTACAGCCTGCCGTTGCATGTTTGATCCCATCAAAGCACGGTTTGCGTCATCATGCTCAAGGAAAGGGATTAATGCTGCAGCCACACTTAAAATCTGATTCGGTGATACTTCAACATAGTCAACATCATCCGGGCTCACGATTGGGAAGTCACCTTTCATACGTGCACGAATTTTTTCTTCTGTTAATTTACCTTTATCGTCTCGTTTTGTGGATGCTTGTGCCACGAGTACACGATCTTCATCATCAGCAGATAAGTATACAATCTTATTCGTAACAACAGTCTCAGCATTAAACTTTCTAACTTTTCGGTAGGGCGATTCAATAAAGCCGTGATCATTTACTCGAGCAAACATGGCCAGAGATGAAATCAGACCAATGTTGGGACCTTCAGGAGTTTCAATAGGGCAAAGACGACCATAGTGTGTATAATGAACGTCACGGACTTCAAAGCCGGCACGTTCACGGGTCAAACCGCCAGGCCCTAGCGCAGAAATACGACGCTTGTGCGTGATTTCTGCTAATGGATTGGTTTGGTCACCGAATTGAGAAAGCTGTGAGGTACCAAAGAACGTGTTAATCACGGTGGTCACCACTCGTGAGTTGATCAAATCCTGCGGCGTGATACTTTCAGATTCTCTCAAATTCATTCTTTCATGGATGGTACGGATCATGCGGCTCAACGCAACGCTGAACTGATTGGTCAATTGCTCACCGATGGTTTTTACGCGACGATTCCCCAGATGGTCAATATCATCGACACCACGTTCACCTTTCCGCATTTCAATTAGAAAATTGATCACCTGAATAATATCATCCATAGTCAGGACGGTATCTTCTACAGGTACATTCAGATTGAATTGCTGGTTCAACCGGTAACGCCCAACTTGACCGAGATCATACTTTTTCGGGCTAAAGAAAATCCGCTCAATAAATTTTTGAGCAGTTTCCAGGTTTGGCGGTTCACTGGAACGAATGAGCTGGTACACAACACCCAAAGCTTCTTCCGTGCTGCGAGTTGGATCCTTTTCAATCGTATTTAAAAGCAACAGAGAATGGAAATTCTTATTTCCATCGACGATACGAATCTCTTTGATCCCCGCTTCTTTTAACGCTTCAGCATTGTCTGCGGTCAACTCTGTACCTCCTTCAAAGAAGATTTCACCCGTACGGGTATCTACAACATCCTCTGTGATGGTCGCACCAATGAACTTGGTTAAATCAACCTTTTTCGGATTCAGAGATTTCAATGAACCAAACGCATTAAAAATATCCGTATTGGTTGAATACCCTAACGCCCTCAACAGCATGGTGACCGGGAATTTTCTCCGACGATCAATAATGACAAACAAACAGTCATTAATATCTGTTGTGAAGTCTACCCAGGAACCCCTGGCTGGAATGATTCGAGCCTGGAATAGCTTGGTACCATTCGGATGAATGGATTCATCAAAGAATACACCAGGTGAACGTTGAAGCTGCGATACAATAACTCGTTCGGCACCATTAATAATAAAGGTCCCATTTTGGGTCATGTAGGGGATATTCCCAAAATACACATCCTGTTCGATACTTTGCGCATATTCATTCTTATTATTTTCGTCGGTAATGTGCAAAGCCAAACGTACACGGAGCGGCGCAGAATAAGTCACGCCACGATCCATACATTCGCCGGGTGTATATTTGGGTTGACCTAGGTAATAGGTCTTGTATTCAAGAATGTAATTCCGATGTGAATCTTCAATCGGAAATACGTTTTTAAAAACTCCCTCAAGACCAATTTGTTCACGCGCTTCCTGCGGAATCCATTCCTGCAGGAATTGCTGGTGAGCTTTGGTTTGAATTGAGAGAAGATCTGGTACATCCACAAAAGCGGGAATCTTTGAAAAAGATTTGCGCTCAGTGAATTGAGTCGTTGAAGCTCTCAATTAAGCCTCCCGATGTTTAATTAATAAAAAAATAAAGGATGGGTTGCATTGAATTAAACAACTTCGACTTCAGCACCTGCTTCTTCTAGCTTTGCTTTAATGTCGTTTGCTTCTGTTTCAGAAATACCTTCTTTCAGGGCTTTCGGCGCAGAATCAACAAGTTCCTTTGCTTCTTTCAATCCTAAATCTGTCAGGCTGCGGACAACTTTAATAACGTTGATCTTCGCTTGACCACATGATTTAAGGACAACGTCAAATTCGGTTTGAGCTTCAGCACTTGCATCACCCCCAGCAGCCGGTGCGGCTACCTCGGCAACAGGCGCTGCTGCGGTTACACCAAATTTGTCTTCGATTTCACTGATGAGTTCTGAGATTTCCACCATATTTGAATCTTCAAGATATGAGAGAACATCTGCTCGAGTAACTGCCATTTGGACTACTCCTTACTGGTTTTCAAGATTAAGATTTTTGTTTTTTTAAACTATTCAATACACCCACTGCATTTTGCATCGGCGCAATCAAGGTTGATGCCAACTTCTGCAATGGACTGATAAGCATGGCAACCAATTGGGAAAGTAACTCTTCCTTACTTGGCATGTCGGCTAACTTTTTGAATTCTTCTCCGGGGAGAAATTCACCCTCGAACAAAATACCTTTTACCGTGGGTAAATCGTTATCTTTCGTGAATTCCTTGATCACTTTAGCCGGTGCAACTGGTTCATCGTAAGCGATGGCAATTGCGGTTGACCCTATTAATACTTCGTCAAGCCCACTGATCTCATTTTGCTCTGCAGCTAATTTGATCAATGTATTTTTTGCAACCCTGTATTCAACATCAGCTTTAAAAAATTCACTGCGAAGTTTGGTGATATCACCCACATTAAGTCCGTGATATCCAGTAAAATAAACTGCTTTTGCCTTCGAAAAGGTTTCTTTCAGTTCATTTACTTGTTCGATATTTTTTGTATTTGGCATGTGTTTACCTTATAGATGCAGGGTCAATTTGAATGCCGGGGCCCATGGTGGATGAAACGGACATTTTTTCTAAATACTGTCCTTTCACTGATGCTGGGCGCGCTTTCATAACCATATCATAAACAGTTTGAATATTTTCGACTAATTTTTCTGTTCCAAATGAAACTTTTCCGCAAGGAACATGGATGATACCTGTTTTTTCAACTCGAAGCTCGACTTGTCCTGCTTTAAAATCCTTTACTGCTTTTGCCACATCCATAGTCACGGTGCCACTTTTCGGATTAGGCATGAGTCCTTTCGGTCCAAGGATCCGACCCAGTTTACCTAGTTCACCCATCATATCAGGTGTGGCAATAATTTTATCCACGTCGGTCCAACCGTTTTTGATCTTGGTCAAATAATCTTTATTTCCCACGAAATCAGCCCCGGCTTCCTGGGCTTCTTTTTCTTTGGGGCCTTGAGCCAAAACGAGAACCGTAACCGTTTTACCCGTTCCATGAGGTAAAGGTGTGGTTACACGAATATTATCTTCAGCATGCCGTGGATCCACATCCAAGTTGATCGCTAAATCAACGCTTTCATCAAATTGGGTGTACTTGAATTCTTTAACCATATCTACAGCTTCGACCAATGGATAAGATTTCAACTTATCGTAGCTTTCAGTTGCAGATTTCATATTTTTAGATAGACTCATTTTTAACCTTACCCTTTGACTTCAATGCCCATGGAAACACAAGTTCCCTTGATCATCATCATCGCTTGTTCAATCGTATTGGCATTCAGATCTGGCATTTTTACTTCAGCGATTGAACGGATGTCTGCTTCAGTCACTTTCCCGACCTTATCCCGATTGGGTTCGCCGGAACCTTTCCCGACCTTCGCAGCTTTCAAGATCAGTTTAGCTGCCGGTGGCGTCTTGGTGATAAATGTATAACTGCGATCTGCATAAACGGTGATCTCAACAGGAATCACATCTCCCATTTTATCCTGAGTTGATGCATTAAATGATTTACAGAAATCCATGATGTTTACACCATGCTGACCCAACGCAGGACCAACCGGTGGTGCCGGGTTTGCTTGACCGGCTTTAATTTGTAATTTGATAAATCCGATGACTTTTTTTGCCATAATACTTTAAACCTTGTTTAGCTTTCCATTTTTACTTGAAGGTAATCCAATTCAACGGGTGTTTGGCGACCAAAAATACTCACCATAACCTTTAATTTTTGTTTATCATGATTCACTTCCTGGACAAGCCCGGCAAAATCCATGAATGGGCCATCCGTTACCTTCACCGGATCACCCACTTTATAGGGCGCTGCTTCCGTCACACGAAGGGGGCCGTCTCCTCCATCAAAATCACCCAAAAAGCGTTGTGCTTCTTCAGGACGTAATGGTTGAGGGGCTCCTTTCGGGCCAACAAATGAGATAACACCGTTGACGTTTTCCAGGAGATAACGTGTTTCCTTATTCAATTCCAATCGGACCAATAAATACCCAGGAAAGAAAACGCGTTCTCTGACTTTTTTCTTGCCATCGCGCATTTCTACAATATTTTCCGTAGGAACCAAAATATCACTGATCTGTTCTTCCATTTCTGATGTATTCACATCAAAAAGTATCGCTTCTTTGATCTTTTTTTCCTTACCGGAAATGACGCGTAATGTGTACCAATCCATATCTACAGAATGAAATTCAAAACTTTTGATAAAAGGAAATCCACAAAGAATAAGAAAAGGACCAAGATAAGTGATAAGGACAGAACCACATAAGTAGATCCTTTCAGTTCATCCCAGTTTGGCCAAGAGACCTTACTCATCTCGAACTGAACATCAGCGGTAAATTGCTGAAGTTTTTTAATCATTCTATTTTCCTTACTTTTTACTCTTTTTTGAAAAGAGATTTAATTATTCGGAGCGCCCTTATTGGCGACCACCCGTATTGCAGGAGAGACAGGACTTGAACCTGCAACCTACGGCTTTGGAGGCCGTTGCTCTACCAATTGAGCTACTCTCCTATTGAATAGCGGAAGCGGAAAAACCATCCGCTCCCAGTGAACTATTTCGTTTCTTTGAAAACAACGTGTTTTCTAACAATAGGATCAAACTTCTTGTATTCCACACGACCAGGATGGAGTTTTTTACTCTTTGTGATTGTGTAGCGGTAGCCGGTTCCGGCTGTACTTTCAATTTGGACGATTGCGCGTTTGCTGTTACCAGCCATAATGGTTTATCCTATTCGACGATTTCAGTTACCACACCTGCACCAACTGTGTGACCGCCTTCACGGATAGCAAAGCGAAGCTCTTTATC
>ENA-ORDI01000627-ORDI01000627.1-marine-metagenome-genome-assembly--contig:-NODE-627-length-22993-cov-4.276270_pt1 | contig 22993 bp, 21 predicted proteins | sample MGYA00248628_ERZ508525 | MGnify/ENA primary metagenome ERZ508525 (study PRJEB26195, sample SAMN05422138) | marine metagenome | isolation source: East of Porto Seguro, South Atlantic Ocean | place... | reverse complement strand
CCTATCCAACCAAAGCCAGCGCTTTAGACGGTAACTTTGACGGTAACTTTTTGGGTGGCCTGAGACTACTTCTAGCAATTCAATCAGTTATCAATCAATGTGAGGTCTTCCGGGCTCACCATTTATTTAGTTGATTAATAAGTGTTTTATTCAATTCTTAAGGAATTGGGTTTCCAAATTTCTGGTTTGGTAGACAACTTAGAGAGACTATCTAGGGTCCACTCGGGATGGAGTCGATCCAGAAACTCCGGCCATTCGTCTTCGTTAACGTCATGGATTAATACGATATAAGCGAATAGTCGCTCATGAATCCACGCCTCGCCGTACTGGTTGTAATATCGTTCAAGGTCTGGATAGACAGCCGATTCGATGGAAGCAAAGCCAACACACTCCGACGGATGGCAACTCAACTCGCTTTCTATAAAGTTCCAGTTACTGATTACAAGACCGCCTGAATAGGCGTCTTCCGGATGTCAGGCAGCATCGGTCTTTCGATAACCGAATGCATTGTCATATCGTTCGTTGACATAGTCAGCGCAGCGGATCGGCTCGTAGTGGACAGTCTCGCCTTCTCTGGCGACGGGCTGGATCATCATGTCCCAGTTGGGATCGACAAACATTGCCAGTGAGATTCTTTCATTTCCAGAGCTATTTATCACTCGGTGTGGTGTTGATTTAAAGCGGTCGTTCGTCCAACGCGCCAGTAGATCACCGACATTAACCACAAAAGTATCGGCAATCGGGTGTGCAGTTACCCACTCGCCCGAGCTGGATTTAACCTGCAGCCCACCGACATCGTCCTGCTTTACCAGGGTCAGTGTTCCATAGTCGGTGTGCGGTGACACTCCAAACTGTCGGTCTCCAAGATCCGGCGCCTGCGGTGGATACCAGACCGCTGCGGCCCGGGAAACCGGCCGATCAATCTGGCGAACGAAATAATCCGACTGGATACCCAGACTCACCGCAAATGCACGCAAAAGCTGTTCACCGCAGTGCTGCATTTCAACAAAAAACTGGTTAAACACTTTACACATACCCGTCGGTGCATCCGGCCAGCGGTTTGCGGCCAAGAGCCGATCTTTTGCAATCACATCCCCGTCGTCAGACGGCACGTCCAAGCCCCAGATGAAGCTTTCTTTGAGATCAAAATGCTTACTACCTTCCATCCGGGCCTCACCGATTCGCAGCCAGCCTCTATGACCGCCGGTCACCGCAACCGAATCCTTGATATCGTCAGCTGATAGAAAGAAAGACTGCGCAAGGTTATAAGTCTGGTCCAGCAGATTGCTGGACACCCCGTGGCCTTTGACATAAAAAAATCCCAAACCTTCGGCAGCCCGAATCAATTCGTCGGCAATCCCGCCCAACTGTCGATCATCGGCATATTTCAGACTCGCAATATCGATCACGGGAATATCATCGGCCTCAATACGCTCTACTCTGGCATAGCTCATCAGCGATTCCTCACAGAATTTTCAAGACACGATTTTGTCTTAACTGGACACGAAATCGATTATCCGATATTAATCGAATTTCAGTTCCGGTGCTTGCCACCCAGCAGCCCACTTTCGCCTTGGAGGGAGGAAAGAAATTTCTTTTGGGTCTTTTTGCCATCTTCAATTACTCTGGCTCGCCGACAAAATTAATTAAGCGACAGAAGACTACCCTTATAATCTCCATTCTGGTGTCCGACCTCCGGGGTCCACCGCTTACCATGTCCGCACAACCAATAATCGAATTAAACAACGTCGACAAGTTCTTTGGCGATTTTCAGGCATTGAGAGATGTCAGCCTGACGGTCAGACTTGGTGAACGTGTTGTGGTCTGCGGACCATCCGGATCCGGTAAGTCAACCATGATTCGTTGCATTAATCACTTGGAAGCACACGATTCTGGCACCATCGTCGTCGACGGCATCGAACTCACAGAAGATATGAGCAATGTACTCACGATCCGCCGTGAGGTCGGCATGGTATTTCAACAGTTCAATCTTTTTCCACACCTGACCGTCCTTGAGAACCTAACCCTGGCGCCAATGAAATCCCGAAAAATGTCAAAAAGGGATGCAACGCATATTGCAAAGCAGTACCTGGAACGTGTGCGCATTCCCGAGCAAGCTGACAAGTATCCAGGCCAGCTGTCAGGTGGCCAGCAGCAGCGAGTTGCGATTGCGCGCAGCCTGTGTATGAAACCCAAAATCATGCTGTTCGACGAGCCGACATCGGCTCTTGATCCAGAAATGATCAAGGAAGTTCTGGACGTCATGACCGAACTGGCCCAGGAAGGCATGACTATGGTCGTCGTGACCCATGAGATGGGTTTTGCGAAAACTGTAGCCGATACCATGGTTTTTATGGACTACGGTAAAATCGTTGAAGTTGCACCGCCGGATCAGTTCTTCACTTCACCGAAAAACGATCGCACCACGTTATTTCTCAGCCAGATCCTGTCGCACTGAAACCACTCGCTGTAGGTGCCCCGCACAGTCAATATGCCTGACGGTAAAGAGAGTCTTCGGGTCTACTGCTGGGAGGGCTATGACAGCCCAGTCATTCTGAATCCGTTTCAACGTAGACACAACATTGAAGTTCATGCTGATACCCTAATCTCTGATGTACAAGCAGCATATGAGATAGATAACCAGTTACCGAATGATCGAGTAGATATTCTCAATATAAATAATGCATGGGTGCAGAGATTTCTGTATCCCCGCGGCGCAGTTCAGACACTACAAGACAACGACCTTAGTACAACCCGGGTAACGTCGTCTCGGTTTGCTGATCTTAAACGCTGGGGCTGGTCCGACGATGGTGATCACAAGATTGGAATCTGCCAACGATTTGGAACATTTAATTTGGTTATCAATGACAAAATAATTTCTGAGCACTTGGCTAAAGACGAAGGTTTCAAACTCGCCGCTGAACCAGATTTTGTTCAACGCTATGGAATTCTCTTGTACGAGGATTTTAATATTTTTCACATCTGCATTGCGGCCGACATTGATCCTTTTATGCCACTTAATTCTCTTCAAGAACGTGTTTTCAAGAATACTGCTCAAGACTGGTTTCGCAATGCAGCTTTGGTCACCAATAATCATCATAGCCTGAATAAAGCGCTTATCGATGGCCAAATCGACTTTTATCTCAGCGGCGGAATCTATACAGCGTCACCAGCGAGGATGGAAGGTCATGGGCAGGTTAGGGCAGTCACCCCATCGCACGGCCCGATTAGTGGTTTGGGCGGTATCGTATTCATCGAAGTAACATGCGCATTGATGCGACCGGAGTTGTCACCTTGGGCACACCCGTTTCTGGATTACCTCGTCGAACCGGATACTGCGATTCGAGTTGCTTTTCTGGATGGCACGTGCAACCCAGTTTTGCAAATGGAAAATCCAAAAGTGTTCTCTGCATTCTCAAGTGCCCAGCTTGATGCTATCCAGTGGGATACGCTTGAAGAGGATATCAGTCGTTGCGCACACTATGATGTTGTTCCAGACTTAACAAAACTGTTGGCTCATCTTCGTAGAACCATAGCGAAATTCCAAATTTAGCCGGCTGTACTGCTGTATCCAGCTGAATAACAATAACCTATTGCTGCAAGAATTTATGAGAAATTCAAATTTACTTTTAGAAAGCTACCATGAAATTCGGCCACATCGAACGATACAGCAGGCAGATCAAGCTCGCACAAGTGGGAGAAACCCGGCAGCAGAAGTTTCTGCCAGAGCGCAGAGCTTATCTTATCGTTGATCTCGGCTGTTCTGAATACTTCGGCCGACGTCTTTACCCGAGGCAGATCTTTCACCACTGAGATTACTGCACTCAGTGTAGGCCCCTGGGCTGCGGCCTAGGGCACAAAGTACCACACCACATCTATTATGCACTGGCGTGTACCAACCAACAGGTTCCGTTCATGTAAACCCCTGATTCCTGCCGGTAAGCTTCAAGTCCCTGAATCATATGGCGTTTAACCTTATTCAGCAACTCGGTGTCCGCATGATCCAGTAAATTCCGAATCGTACCCATTGCCATAAACATGTCTGCAGCCGATTTCACTGTCTGGCCCACACATAGTTTCTCTGTCACTGCACGCAACCGGATGTTTCGAAATCCTGCTGATTCAAGAATGTGTTTGACTTTCGATGAATCTGCCAGTGTGAACGCCCCCGGTACGTCCGGATCATGTTCGGGTTTTTGATCAGAATAAGCAGCGGCACAGCGCACTGGAAACTGATACCACTCATTTTGTTCTGGTGCTCGCCAGACAACAAATAATAGCCGGCCCGTGGTTGTCAGGCTTGCTCGCAGATTTGAAAAAGCAGCCACCAGATCACCAAAGAACATCACCCCGCAGCGTGAAATTATTAGGTCTTGGGGACAGGGAAAACGGTACTCTGCGGCATCGGCCTCGACAAAAATCACATTTTCTATAGCGCGTTCCCGTGCCGATTCAACAGCGGAATCAATCAGTTTCCTGGAGAGATCGATTCCGATAATCCTACCCCCGGTACCCACTGGAGCTGAAAATTTCAATGTCGTGGCACCGGTGCCACAGCCAATATCCGCGATTTGTTCTCCGCCGGAAAGTTCAGCCGAATCCAGCAGGAGGCGAGCCCAGGGCTCTAACAACTGATCCAGTGCTTGTTTCTGGGTGACCCAGTAGTCTGCAGAATCTGAGTTCCAGTATTTATGTTCTTCAGTATTGATCAGTGCCGCATTGTCCATGTTCGCACCAGCTGGGTGAGATGTCAGGCTCCCATTGCCCTGAAGAGCCAGTGCTCCGCATACCGTGCATAGCTCGATTCCACGATCAGTTCATAAGTATCTTGGCTGTCCAGCGGTCGCACGATCGCCGTTGTTCGGGCAAAAGCACAGCGGCAACACTGGCCAACCGAAAATTCCTGGGGATGTATATCTATGCCACAGGCTTGCTGTAACACCTCGGCTGTTTCAGATCCTCGTATTGTAATGACACTGTAATGATCAGAAACAATGATGGCTACCCCCCAACCACCGGCGGCATCGTGAGAAAGCTCACTGGCAATACGATACTCATCGGTTTCTGGCAGGATCAACAGCCATTCCTCAGGGCCCAACCACAGTACGGAATATATGTCATGGACCGTCACGGTATTCGGTATCTGAGGAATGTCTATCCCCAAGACTTCAGCAAAGCGACCCTGTGCAGTACGACCACCTTTCAGCAGTAACATGCCGCAAGGTGTTTGTTTTTCAACGGTCACATCGTAGGGCATTTCAGCTTCTCATGCGCTCGCCTTTGGCGTCGATGAATACCGGTGGTGCCACTAGCGCTTCAATGGTTCGATCCAGACCCGATACAGTGACCGTATCCCCGTGCCGGTCACGCCCATTCTTGAGGAGCGCCAAGGATATGGAGCGATCGAGATTTGGGCTAAAACATGACGCAGTGACATGGCCCAGAAAGCTGGGTGCCTCACCAACGGCCGCGGGCTCGATAATGGCACTACCTTCGACCATCACGAACTGTTCGTCCTGTGGCAGGAGTCCGACCACCTGCTGTCGGACACCACCGACAGACCGGTCTCTAACCAGACTCCGTTTACCGACAAAATCTGGTTTGTTCATGTTGACCACCCAGCCCATTCCGGCATCAAAAGGGTTGGTGATGCCATCACCTTCTGCGCCGGCTGAGATATAACCCTTTTCAATCCTTAAGACACCGCTGGTCTCCGAACCCACCGGCGTAATACCGAAAGTGGCCCCGGCATTCATCAGGGCCTCCCACACTGCAAGCCCATCACGCCGACGAACATTGACCTCAAAGCTGAGTTCACCGGTGTAACTCACGCGGGCAACTCGCGCGAATTTTCCTGCCACCTGACCTTCGCGCATCGACATAAATGGAAACGAATCGGAGTCCAGGTTGATATCAATCTCCGTTGAAACCAAGACTTCCCTGGCTTTAGGTCCGCAGACGCAAATATTGGCCCACTGACTGGTTACTGTTGTGACATACACTCTTAAGTTCGGCCATACGACCTGCAGCAACCTCACGATATGGGTATACACCGCATCAGCGGTTCCTGATCCAGCTGAAAGCAGGTAATGGTTCTCACCCAACCTGAACGTCACACCATCATCGAACAGACGGCCGTCCTCATGCAACATCAGCCCAAATCGTCCCTGCCCAATTTGCAGGTCGTCCCAGCTATTGGTGTAGACGCGATTCAGAAATGTTGTCACATCTGGACCATGAAGCTCAAACTTGCCCAGCGGCGTACCGTCATAAATACCTACCTTTTCCCGTACGGCCAACGCCTCCCGGCTGACCGCTGAACTCATATCCTCCTCGGGTCCAGGATAATAAAATGGTCGACGAAAATTGGAGCCCGCTTCATTCATCGATGCGCCGGCATCGATATGCCACTGGGTAATGGGTGTCGTTCTCAGCGGAAGTATCAGCGGACCGTCATGTGATCCGGCGATAACTCCAAAACTGATCGGACTGTAAGGGGGCCTGTAGGTCGTCGTGCCCACTGAATCCGGCTCAACCGAAAGTTGATTCGCGATCAGGCCTATTATATTGGTATTACTGATTTTGCCCTGGTCCGTTCCCATCCCAGCCGTCGTGTAGCGCTTGACGTGCTCTATAGATACATAGTTCTCACGCACTGCCAATTTCAGGTCACTGCTCGTCACGTCGTTCTGAAAGTCGACAAATGCTTTGGCTCTGGATGTAGTCGGAATCTCCCAAATGGCTTCTATCTGAAGTGCTGGTGTATAGGATACATCGAGCTGCGGCAGCGTCATTGGCCGCAGACCCAATGCTTCGACACTGTACCTTCCAGCCTCCAGACCTTCGTGCAAACAACCTTTGAGATCAAACACGCCATGAACAGCGCCTGCGCACAACGAGGGCTGAACGGATTCGCCCGGCACAAAACACGCAAGGCCCTGGTCGTAGACCGGCTTTGCACCGGAATGTGAATGAAGATGCACCAGTGGGTTCCAGCCACCCGAGTAGCAGACCACATCACACGCAAGCTTGCTTACCTGTGACGAATCAGCCAGAGACACCACCTCTACACCATGCACGTTTGAGCGCCCGTGAACCGCGCTGATACCCGAGGCGCTCAACACTTCTATGCCCTGGTCTGTCGATCTTTTCAACAGTTCATAATCAATCGTCTGACGAGTATCCACGATTGCGTGAATATTTTGTCCTGCCTCAACAAGATTGAAAGCAGCCTGGTAGGCGCTATTGTTATTTGTCGTGATAACGATCTGTCGACCAAGATTAATAGCGAAACGCTGTACATACGTACTTGCTGCCGAGACGAGCATCATGCCAGGACGATCATTGTTCGGAAAAACAAGCGGCCGCTCTACTGCCCCTGTGGCAATGATCACCTGCTTTGTACGCACGCGCCAAAATCGCTCACGCAGCCAGGATTGTTCAGGATTCCGTTCGACGATCGTCAGCATATTGTGATCGTAGTATCCTGCAACCGTACTGTTGGCAAGTCTACGAACATTAGGCAGACGGTCCACTTCTGCAGTGACATGCTGAACCCAGTTCACTGCGGACTGCCCGTCAATCTGCGCCGGCTCACTGAGCAGCCGTCCTCCCGGCTGACTCTGATCATCCACGATCAGAACCCGGGCACCGCTTTCACCGGCAACCAGAGCGGCGGCTAGGCCACTCGGTCCTGCACCAACGATCAGGATGTCGTAATGATGGTATCGTTTTTCGTAATGTTCAGATTCCGTTGTCTTGGGGATCTGACCCAGACCCGCAGCTTTACGGATAATGCGTGCATAGCTGCTCCATGGCCGCCACATGAAGGTTTTATAGTAAAACCCGGCGGGAATAAGCCGGGATATCCGATCGCTGACACCCCCCAGGTCAAACCGAGGCCCCGGCCAACAGTTCTGACTTTTCGCATGTAGATGATCAGTCAGGGGCAAACACGTTGCCAGCACATTCGGCTCTTCAGATGTCCCCTGAAGTTGCACCAGTGCATTTGGCTCCTCGAATCCCGCCCCCACAACACCCCGAGGTCGGTGATACTTTAAACTTCGTGCCACCACTCGAACCCCGTTTGCCAACAACGCCGACGCCAGCGTATCACCGTGGTATCCCTTGTAGTGCCTACCGTTAAAGTGAAATGGAATAACGCGATCCCGATCTATCAGCCCCCCTTTGGTCCTTCGACTGGGGTAGGCATTCATCGCAAGACGATCCGCTCAATCAGTATCAGAAAATTATTCAGGAGGTCTCTCCATCCGTTCCGGTGGAGGCTATCTCGTGTGTTACATTGTTTCTGCAGATCTCAAACCACTGTTCGCAGCCCTTAGCATGCCACCACCGTTCGACAACCCAACCTTTTTCGTTGTCGTTGTTATACATATAGTCGGTCCACTGCCCATCAGTCAGCTCCGAAGGGTCATCAGGGCGCACCCGGGATGCTTCACCACCCCAGGTAAATTCATCCTCATTGCGTGGCCCACACCACGGACAGGAAACCAGCATCATTGTTCTATGCTCTTCGACTCAATCAGTGGTTTGCCGACACACCGCCCTCGACAACAAGGTGTCCCGTACCAAACCGGTTTAGACCCAAATCCCGTGTTAGCTTATGGGGCTGGTCCGTCGCAATCAAATGTGCATGCGTCTTCGCGGCAATCGGCGTTGTCTTGAATCCGCCAGAGCCCGCAACGTCGATGTAAAACCCTGGAATATCGGTTTTAGAGATGATCGGACTGCCATCGTAAGTCATATCCAGCATACCTGCCCAATGTCTAAGGAGTTTCAACCGTTTAAACCGAGGAAAGATTTCCAGCATTGCAGAGGTTGCATTCTCAATAATCGGAAACGTGCCGCGTTGCGCGTAAGACGAATAGGGATCACATCCTTGCCCGATCACAATTTCGCCTTTATCCGACTGCATGAGATAGGTACCGAAGTAATTGCGGATGACTACTATTTCATCTAATACGGGTTTGATGGGTTCAGAGACCCATGCCTGAAGGGGCTGGGTCACTATGGGTAGCCGCAGCCCCGCCATTGCTGCGACCACACTGCCGTGACCTGCGACGGCCATGCCCACTTTCTTAGCCTTAATCGTGCCTCGGGTGGTCTCGACACCCGTAACGCCTGAACCATTGCGAAGAATTCCAGTCACTTCGCAATTCTGGATAATGTCCACACCGCGGCTGTCCGCTGAACGGGCAAAACCCCAAGCGACGGCGTCGTGCCGTACCATGGTCGCATCAGGCTGGTAAACCCCACCCACAATCGGCATTCTTGTGTCTGCCGAGGGTTCAAAGATAGGCAGTCGGCGCTTGATCTCTTCCAAGGACATCATTTCATAGCGGGCACCATAGATATGCATGGTATTGGCCATCTGAGTAGCCTGTCGGGACGCACCTGAACTTTGCAATAATGAGATCATGCCGCGCTTGCCCACCATAAGGTTGTAGTTCAATTCTTTGCTCAAACCATGGTAAAGCGCCAACGATTCTTCATGGAAAGGCACACTTGCTTCGCGAAGAAAATTCGAACGGACGGTCATCGTATTTCGACCTGTATTGCCACCACCCAACCAGCCTTTTTCCAACACAGCGACATTGGTGATGCCATGGTCTTTTGCAAGGTAGTGCGCAGCACCTAAACCGTGCCCGCCACCGCCGATGATGACCACATCATATTGACGTTTTGGCTCTGGACTTTGCCAGGCCTGCTTCCATTGCTCATGGTAGCTCAGAGAATTTCGGAGCAAGCTTAAGGCTGAGTAACGCTGCATTATCAGATTCTATCCATCACCTGCAGAGGCTGAATCTAGAGATCACCTCCAGCAAGAACCGACTTTACTCTGAGTTCTATCTCGTGACTGCGTTCATTCGCCGAAAGAAATTTGGTCTCAGACACAATCTGGCCGACCAAATTGGCGAACTTTTTCTGCCAATCCAGGTGGTCGGCTTCGCTGCCCGGGCAATGAACAATCACATCGCCTGCCATCGTTGGAATGTGTCCATCTGCATTGACATCCGGCCGCGTCGGTTCTATTCCCTCCTGGAGGTTACGAATCGCCTGCCTGAGCATACGACGATAACGAGCGACGCCACCGTCGGTATTCCCCCGATGCTCGCCCTCATGTTTCGTTATTGTCCCTTGCGAGACCTGAGCTTCATAATCACCCGGCATTCTCTGACCTTCTTCATAACTTCGTTCATCCCCTGTTTGGCCAACAAAATCGACTTTATTCAAACCGACATTAGCCCGACTCCCCTTTCCATCTAAATCAAGATCATCGCCAAAGTGCCGCCAGGCAATGATCTTGCAGTGCGTATCGTCTACCGGCAACGTCCACTTGGTAATACCGACTCTCGGAAAAAACTTCTCGCGATCTGGATTCTGGTAAATATCAGGTGGCTGTGCCGTGGCAGGCAGTAATATCTCGGCGGTACGCACCCACATGTAGTCTTTCCATCGTCTTGCATTGGTCAAAAATAGACCGATGTCATCGTTCATGGGATGCCATTCAACAATCGGCAAGGTACCCCAGGCAGTATTAAAGTGTGCCCGCGTTACTCGGGTATGCAAAAACACGCTATGAAACGGATCCATCGGATTTTCGGCAACCTGTAGCCAGTTACACGGGTAATCAATCGCGTAAGGCACCATGTCGTGGTCAGCAATGCTCATGGTGTCGAGATGCAGGAAAGGCGGCTTCTGCTCCGGGGGACCCATATAGGCAAACACCAGTCCGTTGTGCTCTATTACGGGATAGGCACCATGACAAACACGTTCAGGAATAGTGCTGTTCTCAGGCTCACCTGGCACCTCGAGAATTCGCCCGTCAATGTCAAACAGCCAGCCGTGGTAGCAGCAGCGTAGGCCACGCTCCGCTGGAATTCCATATTCGAGTGATGCGCGACGATGGCTGCAGTGTTTATGCAATAAACCAAGGCGACCCGACAGATCTCTAAACAAAACCAACTCTTCACCAAGCACCTTGATTAATAGGGGCAGATCTGTGACCTGCTCAACCATCGAGACAGGCCACCAGAAACGCCGCATGTACTCCCCGCATGGTGTACCAGGCCCAACGCGGGTCAACTCTTGATCGTCGGCTGGTGTTCCAGTTTGGTAATACCCACCGTAGGACATTGGTGGAGGTGTCATCGAATCTGTCATACGGGCACCCCGTACCCTAAAGAATTCCCGTGTAACGTCTTTGCACGACGGAACAGTAAATCATGTCGATAAAACCGATGTAATCGAAGACAGGAAGATTTACCACATCCTGAATATCAGCTGCAAACGTGGGCAACTGTGAACATTCCAGCAACAAGGCCCCGATATCTGGGAATTGTATTACTGCATTCCGCGCAATTTCCACAAGCTCTCTTGTCTGGAGGTCGACATCCAGGGTTGTTTGTGTACCACCCATATGAGTCGCATAAAATTCAGTGGAGGCTTCCATACCAACTATGTGAACTGGCATATCTGACGCTATGCCTACTGCCGTCAAATAGTCGGACACAAGCAGGCGCTCAGATGCCGTAATGATGCAGACACTACGGTCACTTCGGATCATCCTAACAATTTGAGGCACCATCATTAGCGGCGATGTAAACACCGGAATATGCACGGCATCAGCCAGTATCTCCTGCACCACAGAAAAGAAACCACAGGCCGTCACCACTGCTCGAACGCCGTCATCCTCTAAAGACTTAACAGCATCAATAATTTTCTGGATATCGGCAGGAACAGCACGGTTTTTATCCCATGGTGTCGGCGTATCAAACAACCCTTCGATCACCTTTAGCCGTACGGGGTAGTCATAGGTACTGGCATTCGCCACGTCACCAGGAAGGATAGGGTAACGACGACCGTCAAACAGGGCGATACCAATTGCCTCACCGTAATACTGTTTCCCCCCTTTAATAACCATTGTCCTTTTACCTCTCACCGCAATTTATGCGCACATTTAAGCGGTAGTCAAAAAAATCACGCGCGATAAACAGACAGGCGTTTCTCTAGGCGGCCGAATAACCAAGCCAACAAGTAACAAATGCAAAAGTACATAACGGCAACGAAAATCCATATTTCAAACACGTATTGTGTCGAATACGCGACCTCCTGAGCGAGGAAAGTAAGCTCCTGAATTGAAATCAACGAGACGAGTGAAGAATCCTTGATCAGTGTGATGAACTGGCCTGCCAACGGCGGAACCATACGCTGTACCGCTTGCGGAAGAACGATCCATCGAAGAACCTGGAATTGCGAAAGACCGATTGACTGGCCCGCCTCGATCTGACCACGGTCGATTGATTGTATGCCAGCGCGAACGATCTCCGTGATATAAGCGGCCTCAAAGATGGCCAGACAAATTATCCCCGAGATAACATTTGAGAACAGTTCGGGCGGACCTAAGGCCATTTCCAGAAAAACCAGCGTTGTCGGGGATGCCCGGACGGAGATCTCGTCGATTCCCAATATCGGAATCAATTGCGAACTGATAAAGAAATAGAAAATAAAAAGAAATACCACAGGCGGCATATTTCGAACAAATTCGACGTACAACCTGCTGACCATCCTCGGGAAGAGGCGCTTGCTCGTGCGCATCACGCCCATGATGACTCCGATTAAACTGGCCAGTAGTAGTGACCAAACTGCGAGCCTGAAAGTCGTAAAAAGCCCCTTTAGCAGAAGATTGGGTGCATATCGGCCAAGCTCTTCGTCCCACCGTAGGATGTAATCGGGGATGAACCCCCAGTACCAGTTATAAACCAAGACTGTGTCGACCCGGTACACGACGTACACAATAAAGCCGATGACAGCCGAAATTACCGCGATATCGATCAAGTGGGTACTTCGAATACGGATCGAGTATTTACTGGTTCTCATCATGAGATACGCCTATCGCTGAATAGATGGGGCGATTTAACTGTTGAAACGCTTAGACAAAAAGGTCGGGGTCCGGCTATGAGCCGGACCCCTTATACCATCACTTCTTGAGATCTACCTGATCCGACCAGTCCATGGTCGTGAACCAGTACTTCCAAGTCTTATCGAGCCAACCATTGCTCGTATTAACCATGATCCAGTTTGAAAAGACATTCAACGCATCAGGATCACCTTTCCGTATCCCGAATGACTCATCGCCCTCGGTCAGCTTTTCGAGCGTCGGATTAAATAGGACGTCGGGATTTTGACCCTGCCAGAGAGTGGGTTTTGGAAAACTTGTCAAGACAGCGTGAGCGTTACCGTTGACGACTTCCTGGAGAACCAGTGAACTGTCATCAAACTGGCGCAGCTTCGCTTTCGGGAACAATTCCTGGGTATCAGTACAGGAAGTCGCGCCACGGCGACAGGTAAACGTCACCTTTGAGCTGTTGTATCCCTCTGGCCATGTAAGATCACCTGCCAATTTTGTGTTGGCTACGATTCCCATTCCAGAGTGGGCATAGGGTCTACTAAAGTTAATGGTTAGATTTCTCTTTGGCGTGACACTCATACCACCAATAATGACGTCAAAGTTACCAGCAATTAACGCTGGAATGATGCCTGACCATGCTGTGGGCACGAATTCAATCTCGACACCTAAGTCCGCAGCCAGCTTGGTCGCGACATCGATCTCAAAGCCGATGAGATCGCCTGCCTTATTCCGCATGGCCCAAGGGACAAATGTCGCCATACCCACTCTCACTTTGCCACGCTTCATAATCGTTTCGATTACGCTCTCGGTGGTCAGTTGCAGTTGAAGTTCACCAGCCATCACAGGCGAAGCAATCAACAAAAGTCCAAGCATAAAGGTAATGCCCGCTATCAGTTGTTTAACAGGACGCATAATAGTTTTCTCCTTGTTTAAAGTAACACGTCACAACCCCACACAATGTGTGGCCCTTTTTCCAGCGCGCCTCATGATGCGGTCGGCGAATTTGATGGGCAAACCAAGACCCCCACTAAACCGACTGTTTCATGTGACGTTCCAAAAAACCAATGAGTATCGACAACGTAACTGTTATCGACAAATAAATCACCGCTACCAATAACCATATCTCAAAAGCCATGAATGTTTCCGAAATAATATCCAACCCCGCTGTTGTGAGATCAAACACAGCGATGACACTGACAATTGCGGAGTGCTTGATTAGGTTAACAATAATGCCCGCCAAAGGAGGAAGCATAATCGGTATTGCCTGGGGCAAAATCACATAAAGATAACCCTGCCCACGGCTCAGCCCTACGCTATCGCTTGCCTCCCATTGTCCTTTGGGCACCGATAAGATACCCGCCCGCATGATCTCCGAGGCAAATGAGCCCTCAAAAAAAGAAATGCACAGCACTGCGATCCAGAAACGATCCAGTTGCAGTATCGGCCCGAGGATAAAATAGAATACGAAGAGCTGGATTAGCAACGGTGTGTTGCGGACGATTTCCAAGTAGACGGTCGCCAGCAATCTACCGGAAAAAGATCCCGACAAGCGCAGAAAAGCAGTGATCAGCCCAATGAACAGCCCCAGCACGATGCTGTATCCTCCAATCTCAAGAGTCACAAACAACCCATCGACGAGCGGACCCCAGATCAGTTCTCCGTCGATCACTTTGTAGAGGTACTGAGGCACTCGGTGCCACTGCCAGGCATAGTGCATGTTGGCGGCACCCTGCAGGGTTATCCATACCAGACCACAGGTGAAAACAATGAACTGGATCACATCAAACGCTCGACTCTTCCACCATTTTGGGGAACTCGAGCGACCAATTTGTTGAGTTTCAGGTCGAGTCAATGTGGTTTGCCAGCCAGTTTTGGAAATAACGAACATTCTGTTCCCAGGTCGTTGAAAACTTGACATCATTGGCAATCGGGGACGAACGGGCTTCCTGCTGTAACTCCATACAGCGGTGATCTTGCGGGCGAATTCCCCGGCGATCCGTTAACTCACGCGCAGGACCTAACCAGCGATCTAGAACTTTGTTCACCGCGCTTTCGAAACAAATTTCACCCATCACTCCTGGCGCAAAAAACCAAGCCATCCTCGCTTGGGTCACCCCTGGAGCTATGGGAACGTAAACGGCTGGAGCGTAAGCCATAGATCCGATAGTCACTGTGGTGTTAGGCAATACTGCATTTGCAGCACTCGTGTGTCCGTCAGGTTCCCACTTTTGGGGCAGTGAGGGCAGATAACCACTTGAACCTTCAACCGGTTGTGGTATTGGCGGTCGTCTATCATTTGTCCGCAACATCATAGTATTCCCTTCCGCAATCATATCGGTATACGGCTCTCCACTATCCAAATCGACTTCATCCGACATTTTGTCAAACACACCGTCGTGAACCCAGACATGGTGATAGACCTCCCAGTTTTCCATGACCAGCTTCCAGTTGGCTCGGAAGTCCCATGTCTGGCGATGACCGATCTCGAGAGAGTCAATGTCTAAGTGGGCAAGTTCTCTATCCATTGGTTCGAGATAGTCGGGCAGACTGGCTGCTTTACCGTCTATGTTAATGAATACAACATGGTTCCAAACGTGACTCCGCACAGGAACCAAACTATTCTTCAAGGGATCTACCGGATTATCCCTTGATCCAGCTGTACCATCCCAGAATGGCGTTGCAATCAGACTTCCCATTAGGTCGTAGGTCCAACCGTGATAGGGACACTTGAAATTGGTCAGTCCCTCGCAAGGCTTGTCAAGAACAATTGTTGCTCTGTGGCGACAGACATTCTGCAGGACTCTAATATTGTCATCGTCGTCCCGAACAAGAATCAAGGGCAATCCGTGAACTGTCAGGGGTACAGCGTCACCGCGCTTTGGTACGTCAGTATCAAATGCAATCCCCACCCAAGTTTTAGGGAACAACCGCTCTTGTTCAAGTTCAAAAAATGTTTGGCTGGTATAAACGAAAGCGGGTAACCCCCGAGCTTTATCTAGGACTGGCTCTCGAAGCGCTCGCAATACTTCCGGCTGAAATATTTTTCCCCCGTTACTCATCCTGAATTTTCTCAGTCGCAGGTGCAAGTTTTGCACCTGGCCCGCCCCCGTTAACTGGTTCAGTTTAGATGTTAGTGCATGACCTGCCTTTGGTCCATCGGGACGATGGTTTCCGGGGCTGGCATCGAGGAGCCCTCGTTATTTGTAGAGCCGGGAATCTTTGTGGTCCGTCCAAATCAGACGCTCTACTTCGCCATAGTCCAGACCATGCCGTTTGCGAGACCGAGTTTCGGTAACATCTTGAAGGCTATCGACTCTGTGATTGCAAAAGATTATCCGGCCAGAGGAGAAGTCATGTTCAATCGCATAGAGCACTACTTCGGTGACCAGTTGGGTAACTGCAAGATCGTTGTCTGGGGTTTGGCGTTCAAAGCCCTCACCAACGATGTACGCGAGAGTCCGGCAATTACGCTCGCCCAGCGACTTATTGGAGCCGGGGCGTCTCTGGAGGTCCACGATCCCCAAGCCATGGAAACCGCCAAAGCCGTCCTGGGCGATAAGCAGATCGAATACTGCCAACACATGTACGACCCGCTCAAGGACGCAGACGCACTGGTAGTCTGCACTGAGTGGCAGGAGTTCCGAACACCGGACTTCGCCAGGATGCCGAGCTGATGGCAGGGGACGTAATCTTCGACGGAAGGAATCTTTACGACCTGGAATGGATTACCAACAGGCCGTTTCGCTATTACAGCATCGGGCAGCCAGCGGTCAATCCGAAATAGAAGGCAAAGGCCTGCAGTATGAAGATCCTGCCAACGGAGTAGCGTCGCGCGTAAGAGCTATAGATTTACGCCACCGAAAAGAGGTCGCGCGCCATAGCCTTGGTGTGCTCGTTGTAGAAAAGTACCGTGTCGGCTTCGGCCGACGTTGTCGCCACGGTGATCGCATGCTCGCCGACTATTGTTCCATCGCCGTGAATGGTATTGGCGGGTGTATGCAGCGCATACCCGTAAGGGATAGTGAACGCGGTGAAGTTGAACTCGTCGGGTGAGACTCTTTTGCCGATTGTTATGTAGCCACCGCAATCGGGGGACAGAGGTGCATGAACATGCGGGAAATTATGAGTCTCGACAAAATAACCGCCGCCTCCTGCTAACTCGGTTAAAAAGTCTTCCTGATAGTTTTTACCGTAACGGTATTTCGCCAGTACCATGTCGAACTCGTCTGACAGAAGTTCGAACGCCTGGTCGTTCTCAACCAGCGTAAGGCCGTAGTACATGACGTTTTCCTTGCTCGCTGTCACGACCGGGATGCGAAAGCCGTCTGGCACTAAAATCGCCCCCAGTTCATAGAACACGTTGGCATTGCCGCCCGCCTGTACGTTGACGTAGGCTTTACGGGCATCTTCAGGTCTATACCATGCGGCCTTGACCGCCACCATATCTGGTATGTCAAAACCGCTGCTCTCTGCGGGAGACTGGCCAGTGGTGTGAACGAGTATCTCGGTTTCAGCGAGCACCAGTTTCCAGTTTGTCGTTCCTTGCTCAACGAACGCCAGGCCACCATCGGTCCTCAAGACTTCGTCATCGTCATCCCGTACCGAAAAGCGGGAAATGATAATGCTCTCAAATATTTCACGGGATTCTTCCGTCAAATCGAAGTAAATGGGGCGCCCTTGAACCTCGGTCATACTGTTTTCCGCTGCATGAACAGAACTTGATTATAGCCTTCCCGCCCGGTACGAATGTCCGAACGACCACCCCGTATCTTCATTCCCAAGATCAGCAGTTACATCAGCCAGTTGCAGCCCTTCGGTCAATCAATCGGTAAAATTTATTAAGTTTTTGCTTTAGTCGAACAGTCGGAACCAGAGAAACTTGGTCAATGGCGAATGAAAGTCGCAGGAACAGTGGAAAAAATGGTGGGCACGACTGGGATTGAACTTTCTCTAAGGGTCTTGGGGTTACTTTTAGCTTGGAAACATAAAGCGTGTACACACACTCACGCATTATTTAACGTCTGGGAAGTAAAAGACTATGATTGCGTTATGACGCGATTTGGAGTCAATCAGATGAAATTATTATTGTTTGTAGCTGCTCTACTATTTGCGTTTCCAATTTATGCCTATGATGAAAACGATCTAAAAAGGTTTAAAGCGCTCAACAAATGTCCGGGTTGTGAGTTGAGCGGGGCGGATTTCACTCGTAGAGATTTCAGCTATGCTCAGAGAAGATCTCACTGACGCAATAGTCGGGGTAACGGCTACTGGCCCGGCGGCCTGCTATCCTTCAAAACGTTTAACGCGTATCACTTGGCGTCAGCCCCGAATTTTAATCCGGCATACGTACTCCAGCCCGGAGAGCTGTATTTATCATTCAAAGACATGGTGATGATTGATCTTAACGACGGTGAGGATCCGGAGATTAGTCAATCCTGGATAATTGCCCGGCATTGACAATTGTTTTCGTTGGCGTCTGAACAATCGATACAGGTTTCGGCCCTCGAGATAGCGTTCTGTGCGATCATAGCGATTGTGTGCAGATCGGAGAAGTCGGCTTGCAATCGGGTGACCTAATCTTTTACCAGACAATCTAGAAGATCGGCCTGATTCGCAACAGCTCACATATAGCCAGGTCGGTTGAGGCTGTCTGGAATGTTGGTAGTGTCATTGTTGTTTAGGGGAAACGAATGAGTCGCGGGAAATTAATCATCGCTAATCTAGTGCGCTGGCTAACGTTGACAACCGGGGTTATTTGTTTGGCCGGTTGTTCAGGCAATTTTGGTTGGTATGTCATCTCACCGACGACAGATCAAGGAATCATCAACATCAAGTTTCTCCTCGGCGGCCTTAAATTTACCATTCTGCTGTCGGTGACCGCGATCGTAATAGCAATTGTTCTTGGGTTGTTGATTGCGCTACCTGGGATCTCGAAGAATCGACTCGCCAAAGGCATCAATTGGACTTATGTGGAACTGATTAGGGCCATACCTCTCCTAGTCATGATTCTTTGGGTCTACTACGGCTTGCCGCAGGTGGCCGGTATCTCAATAAGTGCTTTCGCGGCAGGCGTTTTGGCGCTCTCGATATCAGATTCCGCATTTCAAGCCGAGATTTTTCGTGCAGGCATCCAATCTATTGAACGGGGGCAAATCGAAGCCGCGAAAGCGCTGGGGCTGAACTATTTCCAGAGTATGCGATTCATCGTGTTGCCGCAGGCTATCCGGCGCATACTCCCACCACTAGGTAACCAGCTAATTTATATGCTAAAAATGTCCTCGCTTATTTCTGTAATCGGGATGCAGGAACTCACCCGTCGGGCAAACGAACTGGTGGTTACGGAGTACCGGCCACTGGAAATCTATACTTTTTTGCTTCTGGAATACCTTGTGTTGATTCTGATCGTGTCGTCGGGTGTGCGCTGGCTGGAGCGGCATCTGGCGATTGATGGATACTAGGCGTTCTTCAATTAGATTCAGCCATCCATGATTTGAACTCGCCAATTAAGGCGCTTGCCGCTGCTGCAATCAGGGCCTCACCGTGCTCAATACTGGCGAGTTCCGAATGTGAACCCACCCGGCCGTCAGGAAAATCACGCGCGTGTTCACTCGCGGGGCCGTGAAAATCTCCTGTGTGATCCCGGATAAATTCTTCACTCAATGGTGCGGGTGGCAGATGGCTTGGTGACTCAACCACTCGTACGCTGGCTTGGGTGATTGCAACCTCAGAGGGTGTGCCATGCATGCCCTCCCAGTGGCCGTAAAGTTCCTTCCGTATAGTGTCTACTGTGGGATATTCCCACCAGCTTCGCAGCTTGACCTTTGGTGCTCGGTCATCGAGATCAAGATATAGATCGTGCACTGCACTGCGCATGGGAGCCAGATTGGCACCATGGCCGTTCAATACATAGATGAACTGAAACTTCTGTCGATGTAGTGATCGAAGAATGTCCTCAAACAGTTGAGCAAATGCTCGCGCCGTCACCGAAACCGTACCGGCAAAGTTCATATTGAATTGAGCTGGTGTGTAACAAAGAGTCGGCGCAACCAGCATTGTGGATTCTGTGGCTGCCCGTTCAGAAATAGTGGTAACGCAAAGCGCGTCTGTGCCGATCAGGCCAATGGGCCCGTGTTGCTCCAGGGAGCCGGTTGGCAGAACGATGCCCGAACACTCTTCGAGATAATCGGCAACTTCGCGACTGGTTGCGGTTTCAAGTTTCAAGTTATCTTGCTCTCTTGTTTAGAGTCAATCCAGGCCGCTACCGTAGCCCGGTTGTTATCAACCACCTGTTGAATGACTTGGTCTTAATACAGAGCAGACTACCATGCCTGAAGTTTTGCTGGAAGTTCGATTGCTTTTCCCAGTGCTGCGGACAAGTCCTGGGCCATGAACAGTGTTGTCGGATGGGCGCAATCGGTAAGACACAACTGCTCTGCCCACAGATTGGGTGCTGGATCCACCAAGTTGGCCAGCCGAGAGAGGCAGTTTGTTAGAACTGACACCGCAGGGTCGACTCGATTGGCGTCCGTCTCACCGATAAATCCAAACAGAACTCTTAGCGCGGGCTCAAGACGAGTATCGTGATACCGAACTTTCACACAATAAGTGCTTAAGGGATGCGTGTAAAAAACATCAAAGACATGTTAAATTTACCGTCGGTGGCCGGCCAGAAATAAAAAAGCCCGCATGGCGGGCTCTTTTACATATTTTCAAACGAAGCGGCGAAGTCCTATAGTCCCCACTTGGCGCTCAGTTTGTCAAAAAGCCCACGAGCTTTTTGAAGGCTTATCCAGTGGTTGACATAGTTGATCCAGACCTGATCTGCCTGTGGCAAAAGGATCGCGAGCGGTGTACGAGCTCTTGCGTGACCTACTGGCACGATCATCATCTGGGGATATTTGCCAATAAGTTTATAGGCTGCAATGTTTGATGTGATGTGTACGTCAGCCCGGCCTGATAATACTTCTGAGAAGTCAGTTGCGGGTGCTTCGACGATTGCATGCTTAGCTTTGGGAAAGAACGACTTTACATATTGCTCTTGGGTGGTGCCGAGGATTGCGGCCACAGTGACACCTTCCTGGTTGATATCTTCCCAGCCGTTAAACCGGTCAGCGTTCTTTTTAAGTATCAGCGGTAACTGACCAACATCAACATAAGACATCGAGTAACCCGCAACTTTTGCGCGCTTGGGGTTAACGGAAGCTGACCCGGTCATGTGGTACTTGCCGGATGTGACGCCAGCAACCAGTGTTTTCCATTCGGTCGGAACGTACTCAATTTTGACGCCAAGATCTGCTGCCAATGCGGTGCTGACATCGATATCAAAACCCTTATACGAATTGTCAGCAGGGTCGCGCATCGTCATGGGGTCCCAATCCCCCGTGGTGCCAACTTTCAGGACGCCTTCTTTGAGTATAGTGTTGAGTAGTGAGTCTTGAGCTTGTGCCGTTTGCATTGCGGCCAAACCGATGAGGCAGGCCAGGAACAAAACGTATCGTTTAAACAATTTCATTGTTGTCTCCTTGGGTGAATCTATATAGGTACGTCTAGTTCGTAATTTACCATGAGGTGGAGGGCAGAAATTGTTTACATCGTTGTTCTACGGCTCGTGCTCTGTCCTGGTGGCTCAGGTGACCACTGTCAAGAATTGTAGCTGCAATTTTGCGACCAAATACCCGGCGCTGTGACGCGTCCAATGTGATAGGATAGACGGTGTCCTGGGTGTAGGTTGACACCCACCCTTTATAACCCCGAGGGGGCTGAGGCGGATCATTGCCCTGCGCCACGTTACGGACATGCTCCCTTAAAAGTTGTCTTAAACGAGCGACGCCGCCGTCGGAGCTTGCCAGGTTCTCATCGGCGTGGATCGCGATCGGACGTTGCGAAACCTGCGCTTCAAAATCACCCGGCTGTTGCTGGCGTTCATGGTAAGGGCGCTCATCTTCGGTTTGACCGATAAAGTCGATGCTTTCTTTACCGACCAGAGATCGGTCACCCTGATTCCGCGGATCGGTCTCGGAGCTGAAATACCGCCAGCCAATGGTACGGGTTGCAAAATTGTCGATCGGCACCATCCAGCGCAGAATGGCGATACGCTGAAAGTATTTTTCGGTTTCAGCCTCTTCCCAGATCGCGCCGGTCTGATTAGCGTTAGGCAGGATAGACTCGACCGTTCGTGCCCAGGTGTATTCGCCGACCTGTCGAGTCTGAATGTTGATCATCCCAGCGGAACTCGTCTCATATTCAATGATCTGGTCTACACCCGAGGCCACACCAAACTGCACACCGCTCGAATGGGTATGCAGATGGAGTACATGAATCGGGTCTTGGGTGTTTTCATAGACCTGCAGCCAGTTGCACGGTGTGGTCAGAGAAAACGGGATCTTTTCCACACCAGGAAGATGTTGTGTATCGTACTCGGGGAAATCAGGTCGTTTGTCCGGTGGGCCCATGTAGGTAAACAAGATGCCGTCTTTTTCCGTCACCGGATAGGCACCTTGGACCACTTGTCTGCAGATTGGGCTGTCGAGTCGCTCGGAACCTGCTCGGATCAGCGTGCCGTCAATGTCGTAGTGCCAGCCGTGATAGCAGCAAATGATCCCGCGCTCCGCGACAATGCCGTACTCCAATGACGCACCTCGATGGGCGCAATGTTTGTGCAGCAGTCCAACGCTGTTAGATTTGTCTCGAAACAGGACCAGTTCTTCACCCAGTATCTTGACCACCAGTGGCAGGTCACCCAGTTCGCTGGACATCGCAACCGGTTGCCAGAATCGTCGCAGGTACTCCCCGCCGGCTGTACCGTGATCGACATGGGTCAGTTCCTCGTCCTCACTTGCTTGTGATTGATGGACATAGCCCTGGAAGCCAGCAGGTCGTTCAGTTGGTTGGTTCATGGCAGATGTAGCATCGCATCATCTCGATAGAATGTTTAACTCACAGCCATCAGTTGGAGCCTGAGTTGACGGTAGATTAAAAGGTCGCCTCGATCCGGTCAAGAACCGGGTGTATTGCGATGGACCCAGCGTTCACCGTTCTGATCTTCGAGTGTTTCTTTCTTCC
>ENA-ORDI01000621-ORDI01000621.1-marine-metagenome-genome-assembly--contig:-NODE-621-length-23074-cov-7.022655_pt1 | contig 23074 bp, 20 predicted proteins | sample MGYA00248628_ERZ508525 | MGnify/ENA primary metagenome ERZ508525 (study PRJEB26195, sample SAMN05422138) | marine metagenome | isolation source: East of Porto Seguro, South Atlantic Ocean | place... | reverse complement strand
GCTCTTCCGATCTCCGGCGCGAAAGGAGATGCCGGTGCGGCTGGTACCGCAGGTGTTGCCGGTTCTGATGGCGCCGATGGCGCTGCTGGAGCTGCCGGTCCTGCCGGAGCTGCCGGTCCTTCCGGTCCTGCCGGGTCGGCCGGGTCGGCCGGTGCGGACGGGGCCGCCGGAGAAGCTGCCACCGGTGGTGGCATGATGAGTATCATCGCTCTGATCGTCGCTGTCGTAGCCTTGGTTGCCGCGGGTGGCGGCATAGTGATGGGTGGCAGGCGCTAAGGGGCCATCCACCTATTTCCCATCTGATAGCGAACGTGTAGGGCGTCCCGCAAGGCTGCAGGGCGCCCTTTCTATAAGCTAAATCTTGCTCAGGAGGCTTTATCCCGCAGCCAAATGAAGCATCATCGGGTTCTCGGAGCGCCGAACGGACAAAAACTCGTTACATCCGACATCCCCGAAGCGTTGCAAATTCTACCGTAATAGGGCATCATAGATCGTCGTAAGTAACATACGTTACGTTAATTGACCAAGCTGTGGGATCAATCTGCACTCCCGCATTAACATATAAGGAGGAACCCGTGACGAAATTTAGCATCCTGGCCTCACTGGCTGTAATAGCATTGCTACTGGCCATCCCGGCTGTGGTCTTGGCTCAAGCGCAACCACCGTTGCCTTCGGTATTCGGTGGGACTGTCACCTGGGACGGCGCCCCCGCTCCCGATGGGACTGCCGTGTCCGCTTGGATCGACGGTGAACAAGTTGCGTTGACCACTGCGGCCGACGGCGCCTATGCCTTGATGATCTCCCAACCCCCGGGCGGGGCTTTTGCCGGCAAAGAAGTCGTGTTCATGGTCGCCGAGTCCGAAGCTCCGGAAAGAGGGACCTGGGAGCCTGATGGTGGCGATGTAATTAATCTGACGGCGGCCCCCGTCCTGGCCCCTTCGCCTGTCGCTGGCCCGGCTGGGCCAGCTGGGCCAGCTGGTAAGGCCGGTGCCCCCGGACCCGGAGGCGGACCTGGACCCGCCGGACCTGGCGGAGCTTCCGGTAAAGCAGGCGCCGCAGGTGCTGCGGGCGCCAAAGGCCCTGCCGGTTCCGCCGGTGCCGCTGGCCCCGCCGGTTCCTCTGGTTCGGCTGGAGCGGCTGGCCCCGCCGGTTCCGCTGGCTCGGACGGAGCGGCTGGCCCCGCCGGTCCTGCTGGGGCTGTCGGTGCTGCCGGTGGTGGCGGTTCTCTGGCTGTTATTGCTCTCATCATAGCCATCGTGGCTGCGATAGGAGCGGGCGGCGCCTTCGTGATGGGTCGCCGGTCTTAAAACCACGATATCCCAGTTTAGGCCAAAGGGCTCCCGGCGGAAAGCCGGGAGCCCTTTATATTTGCTCTTCTCCGGACTTGAATTCGAAAAACCTCTGATAGTTGCCAACTCAGACCTTCGTGGATCACCACATTATTTATAAAGTCGGCGCAACCAGTGCTCCCATCAGTTGCAAATCAGGCCGCGCATGCTTCAGTATATAAAAGAGGACGGAGTGAGGTCCTTTGTCGAGCCGGTGCTCATAGGACTGGGAGGTGCGGTGGTGCGGAAAGGATTTCCCTACTTGGGATTTGCGTTAGCCCTATATTTTGCGATGGTTGTTACTTTGGCAGCTTCGCCACGTCAAGATAAACCCCCACAACCCTTCGGCCCAGACGCGTTCTCCGGCCGCGCCGTTGTCCAAAGCAGCTCCCCTCCCCTAGGAATGAGGCTTTTCGCTTGCATCGATGACTGCTTGATCTACAAAAGCGAGGTCGTCGGGATAAAAGAGGGAGGCGCATACAGTGGATTGGTAGTAAATCCTACCGACCGTTCTCTGGTGGGCCATTCGATTTACTTCTACCTGGCCAATAATTTTGGGCGTATCCAGGCGTTGGAAACAGTGGATTTTGCGGCGGCTACCGATAACTTTACGTTGGACCTGAATTTCTCCGACAGGATACCCGTACCTACTCCCCTGCCCACCGTTACACCAACCGCGTCTTTGCCCGTGCCGGGAGACGTTGCGGTCACGGCAATACCCAGGATGGCGTTGATAGTTGGCGCGATTTCCGTAGTGCTTGGTATGGGTATTCTAATGGCGGCAAGACGCCGGGCTGCGTAAAAGAAGCGGGAAGTTACCGGTACTGATCAACTGTTTCAAAAAGTGGCCCGGCAAGCTCACCACGAATGGTAGAAATCATTCCTTGGCCTTCGTCCTGGGCTTCTCGAAGCTTGGTCCACCATATAGCGACGCCGGTCCGAAATAGTCTCTAAGCAGGCCGGGCTTGAGGCGCCAGAAGCACCACGCGCATGTCTGACCCCAGATTGGAAACGGTGGCGCTCAATCTGGGTTGGGCTTGGACCTCGCTCAAACCCATCCGGTTCAAGAACACGTCCCCAGCTTGTAGTGGTACGTTTACCTCTGGATTGCTATGGTGCATGGGTATCACCACCTTAGGGGCTAAGTCCTGCATCGTCTGCAGCACCTGATCAACGTCCATCGTGCATCCGCCGCCCGTTGGGATCAAGAGGACATCCACCGGGGATAGCTCATCGATCTGCCGAGTGGTGGGCGGAGCGGTAATGTCTCCCAGATGGCAGATGTTTACCCCGTCCATCTCCACCGTAAAAGCGACGCTGCGCTGTTCCAGGGGCGTGTTCGGTAGTTGGGGCGTCATTACTCCGCGGACCGCAACGCTGCGGAACTCGTACTCACCCGGTGCGTTGAAAACCCGAGGCTCACCCAGAACCTCATCCGTTCCAGAATGGTTCGGATGGGAGTTGCTCACGGTGACAATCGTGGCCGGCCTGGCATCCGGCCGCAATCCGATGGAAAGGGGAAAGGGATCGGTCACGACAACTATGTCGTCGGACCTCAAGCGAAAGCAAGCGTGACCCAACCAAGTTATATCCACTGATTCCTCCGGCTCAATTGCTGTATCGGAAGTCTTTTAGGAAGATCGGATGCCTCTGGTCTCTTCAACATCGACGATCCTTATCGTTGGACAGCCGTCGAGACCTATCGGCTACGCAGGCAAAAGGGGAATCCAACCGGGACGAGTCACAACCAGCATACGGCTTGACCCTCGGTTGGCGAAGAGGACGAAGGCAATGGAAACTTCCGCCGGTGTAACTCAGTGTCCTTCTTCAACATCCCGCTCCGCCCCACTCCTGAACTAGTCATGGTGGTTCGTTCCTACGGTGAGATTAGTAGTATAATGACCTGGCGATAGGTCGGTCAACGTAACACGTCATATTCATAGCATTAAATATTTCCAGATTAAGCCTCTGGGTGTGCCGAGAACGGCAGTAGGCAGAGGAATATTCCGGCGTACTTATGCTTTCAACAAAAACCGCATCCGTTCTAAACATATTGGTCAATCAATATGTTCAAACCGCTATACCAGTAGCGTCCGATGATATTGCGCGTCTATCCCCGACCAAAGTTAGCTCATCCACCGTCCGTAACGCCATGTCCCAACTCGCCGAGGAAGGCTATATCTCCAGGCCCCACGTTTCCGCTGGCGGCATTCCGTCAGACTTAGGCTATCGGCACTATCTGGAGTCGATCGAAGAGGTCCCGGAATTACCGGTCGAAGAAAGACGGCGCATCCACCACAGCCTGGAGCGGGCAGACCTGGATGGCGACGCCTGGAGCAGGCAATGCGCCACGATCCTCTCCGGAATTACTGCCAATCTGTCCATCGTTACCGTACCGCGCTCCAACTCGCCCCGGATCAAACAGATTCAACTGGTGTACTTAACCGACTGTCTCGCCCTACTTATCGTGGTGTTGCAAGAGGCGCGCCTCCTGCGGCGGCTATTGCCTTTGGAAGACGGCGTTGCCGCCAACGAGTTAGACCGTTCGGCCAGCAGACTGAACGAGTATCTTGGCGGGCTCAGCCACACTGAGATTGAATCGAATAGTCTGGAACTCTCCTCTCTCGAGGAGCGGGTCAAACGGGATACCAGCGATATGATGCGTGAGGCGGAATCCGGAGGGCCGCTGGACCATCATATGGACGGCCTGCGCCTGTTGCTAAACCAGCCTGAATTCTCCCAGTCAAACCGCGCCCGCGAGCTGGTTGAGATGTCAGAGGAACGGGTCCTCGTCGAAGGTGTCTTATCTGAGACTCCGGACGCCGACGACCTGGCGATCTACATCGGTGGGGAGAACCGCCATGAGGCCCTGCGGTCTTTTGGGGTGATCCTGTGCCGTTACGGTATTCCTAACCATATGGGCGGCACCATCTGTGTCGTGGGCCCCACCCGCATGGACTATGCCGAGGCTATCAGCGGTGTCCGTTATCTGTCCTCGGTCATGAGCCGGCTGGTCGTGGATGTCTTGGGCGCCGGTTATGCCGACCACGCTGATCGTCCGCCTAGGTCAGCCAACGGCGCGATTTAGCGGTCGTCCCCAATCGAAGTCTCCCGCGCTAGCTAGACCGGTGGTGACGGTATAATAGAAATGTTCCCCAGGTGGTTACATTCCCCTAGAATGCCGCCATCCCTTAAGATTTCATGCCAGTCAACAATGATGAAATAGCTCAGCTTTTTGAGGACATGGCCGTTCTTTTGGAAATGAAGGGCGACTCTGTCTTCAAGATCCGCGCATACCAGCGGGCGGCACGCACCATTGAAAACTTGTCCTTCTCTCTGGACAAAGCGGTGCACGACGGAACTGACCTCAAAACGATTCCCGGAGTTGGGAAGGCCATCAGCGACAAGATACGGGAACTGCTGTCCACCGGTCAGGTCTCAACTCATCAGAAACTTCTGACCGAACTGCCGGAGGGCGTTCTAGATCTGATGGCTATACCGGGCATCGGTCCCAAGTCAGCCATGCTTTTCGCTCAAGAATTGGGTGTCAATACCGTCGAAGCCCTGGAAGCAGCCGTCAACGACGGCCGGGTCGCCTCCCTGCCTCGAATGGGTAAGAAAACAGCCGATGCAGTGGCCCGGCATATCCGGTCCATGCCTACCAAGGACCATCGGACACCGATCGGACAAGCGCTGTCGTTGGCGGAAGAGATCGGCGGCGCGTTACGTCAAGAATGCCCCGGCTTGGGCCAATTGTTTCCCGCCGGGAGCCTGCGCCGTTGGGAAGAGACTATCGGCGATATCGACCTGGTGGGAACGGCGGCCCAGCCGGAACAGGTTGGAAACGCACTGACGTCACTGCCCATGGTGCGGGAAGTCCTGGTTCATGGGCCCTCTAAAACCAGCGTGGTGGTCGAGCCCGGAATCCAGGTGGACCTACGCATCGGCGAACCAGATTCCTTCGGCGCCATGCTCCAATACTTTACCGGCAGTCAACAACACAACTTGAGGCTTAGGGACTACGCCAACCACATGGGCCTTTCGCTGAACGAGTACGGGATCACCGACCTGAAAACCGGAAGGGTGGAGAGATTCCCCGACGAAGTTTCCTTCTACGCCCGCCTTGGACTTCCATACGTTCCCCCGGAACTGCGGCTTGGCCTTTGGGAGATGGAGGCGGCGATAGAAGGGCGATTGCCCAGTCTGGTGCAGGAAACCGATCTACGGGGCGACCTGCATCTCCACAGCGATTGGAGCGACGGCCAAGACCCTATAGAAGTCATGGTCCAGGCTGCCGTCGACCAGAACTATGATTATATGGCCCTGACCGATCATTCTTCCGGTCTGGGAATAGCCAACGGTCTTTCCAACGAACGTCTGTCCCAGCAGATCCAAGTCCTGCGCTCGTTGCAAAGCAAATACCCCATCGCCATTCTCTGTGGGTCGGAGGTGGATATTCGGGCCGATGGGACGCTGGACTACCCTGACGAGCTGCTGGCCCAGTTAGACGTTGTTGTGGCGTCGGTACACTCGGCCATGGGGCAAGACAGCCAGACGATGACCGCCCGAATCATAAAAGCGATGGCTCATCCGTCGGTTACCATCATCGGTCACCTTTCTACTCGCCTCCTGGGCAGCCGGGAGCCGGTTGAGTTTGACGTAGACGCGGTGCTTCAAGCGGCTCGGGACACCGGGACGGCCTTGGAGATAAATTCGGCTCCGGAACGGCTGGATCTGAAAGACACCCACGCTTACCGTGCCCGAGAACTGGGGGTACCACTGGTGATCAGCACCGATTCCCACCACCACTCGGGCCTCACCAATCGTCGTTTTGGCGTTGCGGTGGCGCGCCGGGCCTGGTGCGAGCCTGGTCACATATTGAATTCTCTGCCCCGAGACCAATTTCTGAGCTTTATCCGAAGCCCAAAACCGGAACGTATGGGAGTATTTGCCGCAGCGTCAAAGGGAGAAGGTTCCCCATGAGTCAGCATCCAGGCTCCACGGCAGCGTCAGCTCCTTCTCCTCCCGGCGGCCAGTCTGAGGTTGGCGCGGATCCCGTTCAGCCGGGATCCGCGCTCAACGGCCATATCCCGGAGGCCGTGTTGCACCTGAAGTCGGCGGTCCAGTCTGGGACTTCCTGGCAGCAAGCTTTACTAGAAGCTATCGGTGCGTGGACATTGCCTGATGAGGTATACCGGGGTCGTACCTACCGTTACATGATTCAAGGCGAGGCCTTCGATTGGCTGGTGCTGGCCGAGCGGCTCTGCGTTGAGTTGGACGGATTCATACCTGCCGAAGAGAAAGAACGTCTGCTGTTCCATGGAAAGATGCCGGAGCCGGTGGAACCGGAGGCGTTCCGGGACCTGTTGGGCACGAGCAAATACCGGGGGTACTTGAACTACTGCTACGGCGTGGTGGTGGAGGAAGCGTTGCAACTGGGGGTCGAGGAAGACGTGAGAAAGCGGCACAAGGCCCGCGGCTACTCCGACAGCGAAGACATGGTAGAAGAGGCATTTACCCACCTGTACGGTGAAACCAGGACCGGCCTCCTGGACGAGTTTCGCCGTAAGGAACACCTCCACCGTGGTAAAAACCTCACTCTGGACAACCTAAAACAGTTCACCTACTGGCTGTTCAAGCGCCGCGTAGAGATGTGGGACCCGGCCAGAGTAGCCAGCGACACCCGCAAAGGACTCCGCCGCCTGCGCCAGTTGGAGCAGGGCGTGCAGACCATCCCCAAGTGGGAAGGCGTAGAATAAGAATGTCATCAGTGGCGCCCCCTACCAAATTTAAGGAGAATAACTCCCTTTGATTGAGGCAAACTCAGACTTACCCTCCCAGATGTCCGAACTGACCGAAGAGGACCTGTCTCCTAGATCCTACACGCCTGGCGAGATCGTGGAAGGGGAAGTAGTTCGCGTCGACGAAGAAGGTATCGTTGTGAGCGTGGGTCTGAAAATGGAAGGCATGGTGCCGCTCCACGAAATGCGGATGCTCTCCCTTGAAGACCAGATGCTGCTTGAACCCGGCCAGGCGATCGCCGTGGCCATCGTCGGAGGGCGGGGTCCCGGAGACATGCCCTTGCTGTCCTACGACCAGGCTCAAGAAGTTCGGAGTTGGCAGACGTTGCAGCAGCATCTGGACGAAAACACTGTGATTACCGCACTGGTCACCGGGCAGAACCGGGGAGGTTTGGAAGTCGATTGCCTGGGAATCCGCGGGTTCGTACCATTTTCCCACCTGGCGCCAACCCCCGGAGTAACCAGAGAAGAGGGATTGGCGGCTCGGGTCAAACTGCAATCAGAGTTCAACGTTCTGGAGATAGACCGGGACCAGAATCGCCTAGTGCTATCCGAGAGGGCGATATGGCAGAAAGCCCAGGCTGAGGCCCACGACCGTATTCTCGCCAAGCTTGAAGAGGGTACGATCCTTTCCGGCCGGATCACCTCCATCCGGGATTTCGGGGCATTCGTAGACCTGGGGGAGATCGACGGACTGATTCCCATATCGGAGCTTTCTTGGAAGATGATAAAGACGCCGGATGAGGTGGTGACCATCGGCGACCCGGTAGAGGTGTACGTGCTGCGGGTGGATGCGGCCAATCGGCGCCTTACCCTTAGTTTGAAACGCACTCAGCCCGAACCGTGGGATACGGTAAACGAACGGTATACAGTGGGCCAGGTGACCGAGGGAACTGTCAGCAACTTGGCCCCCTTCGGCGCTTTCGTAAACCTGGAAGACGGGATAGAAGGTCTGGTTCACATCTCGGAACTGTCCTCGCGAGTCGTCACCAACCCCAGTGAGTGCGTCTACCGGGGCCAGAAAGTACGGGTAATGATCCTGAATATAGATACCGAGAAGCGCCGCATCGCATTGAGCTACAGGCAAGCCTACGGAATGTAGTCGTAACTTCTCGTCGACCCATCCCCCATACCGCCAACGCATCGCCAGGACCTCCGTCATTCCGGCGAAGGCCGGGATCCATAGATCATTCAAACCCCGGCTCGCTCCCATGGACGGCCCAGACGCACCGGTGGTATATTTGCTGACAGCCCCCAGTGATCACCTATCATCGGCGGGGGCGATTTTTCTAGGAGTTGCTAAGAGGACCGGAGTATGACCGCCAAGCCTTCCGCTGATATACCCAGCGTCTACAACGCGGCCGACGTGGAGCGCCGTATCTATGAAACCTGGATGGCCAAGGACTATTTCAAGGCCGTCCGGGACCCCAATGCAACGCCTTACACGATAATCATGCCGCCGCCCAACGTGACCGGTGAACTGCACCTGGGGCACGCTCTGGAAAAGGCCTTAGAGGACGCTTTGGTGCGGTGGCGGCGGATGTCGGGCGTTCCGACCCTTTGGCTGCCGGGGACCGACCACGCCGGCATAGCCACCCAGTGGGCTGTCGAGCGTCAACTGGCTGCGGAAGGCCGTGACCGTCACGAATTAGGCCGGGAGAAGTTCCTGAAGTTGGTCTGGGAGCATGTGGAGAAATACGGAGGTATTATCCACGAGCAATCGCGTCGTCTCGGTATTTCCGCCGACTCTTCGCGACATAAGTTCACGTTGGATCCGGGCCCGGTCAAGGCGGTCCGCACCACCTTCGTGAATCTGTATAACAAAGGCCTGATATACCGCCACGAGCGAATGATTAACTGGTGCATCCGGTGCGCCACCGCTCTTTCGGACCTGGAAGTCAATCACGAAGAGCAAGATGGCGCTCTGTACCATATCCACTATCCCTTGGCGGACGATCCCACCTCCCACATCACCGTGGCCACCACCCGTCCGGAAACCATGTTGGGTGATACTGGTGTGGCGGTCCATCCCGACGACCCTCGCTACCGTGACTTCCTAGGGAAGCAGGTCGTATTGCCCATCATGGGCCGAGCCATTCCCATAGTCGGCGACGAGGCCATTGCCCTGGATTTCGGAACCGGCGCCCTGAAAGTAACCCCGGGCCACGACCCGGTGGACTTGGAGATAGGCCAGCGCCACGGTCTGGAGATTGTGACCGTTATCGGACTGGACGGTAACATGACGGATGCCGCTGGCAAATACGCTGGAAAAGAGCGGTTCGAGGTTCGGAAGGAAGTGGTAGCTGAGTTGGAGACCCTGGGGCTGCTGGAAAAGGTGGAAGATTACCGGCACTCCGTGGGCCATTGCCAGCGGTGCGACACGGTGGTGGAGCCGCTGATCAGTCTTCAATGGTTCGTCAACGTTGGCAGCCATAAGGATCCGGACAGCATCGCCGGCCGGGCCCACGCTGCCGTGGCCCAGGGGGATATTGCTCTGGTGCCGGAGCGTTTCACCCGGGTATATCTCAACTGGCTGGAAAACATCCGCGACTGGTGCATCAGCCGCCAGCTTTGGTGGGGACACCGCATCCCGGTGTGGTACTGCCAAGAGTGCGGGGAAATGATGTCGTTGATGGAGGACCCCTCGAGCTGTGTTGCCTGCGGCTCCTCCAAACTTGAACAGGACCCCGATGTTCTGGACACTTGGTTCAGCTCTGGACTCTGGCCCCATTCAACCCTTGGCTGGCCGGAAGAAACCGAGGACTTGGATTACTTCTACCCCACTACCGTTCTTGAGACCGGCTACGACATCCTCTTCTTCTGGGTCGCCCGCATGATAATGATGGGCATCGAGAATACCGGGCAAGTGCCCTTCAAGACCGTTTTTCTTCATGGCCTCATCCGGGACGCCTCTGGCGCCAAGATGAGCAAAACCCGGGGTAACACCATGGACCCCCTGGAGTTGATTGATAAATACGGCACCGACGCGCTTCGGTTTGCTCTGACTACCGGCACCGCGCCGGGTAACGACCTGCGTTTTGCCGAGTCTAGGCTGGAAGCGGCGCGAAACTTTGCCAACAAGGTTTGGAACGCCTCACGGTTTGTGCTCACCAGCATCCAGGGCAAAGACGGCCTTGATGGCTGGTTTGATCTGCCCGCTCCGGAACACCGGGAAGACAGATGGATCATCAGCCGCCTGAACCGGACCATCGAAGACGTCAATAGGTCGCTGGAAGCCTTCGAGCTTGGTGAAGCCCAGCAGAAGTTGTACGACTTCATCTGGAACGACTACTGCGACTGGTACATCGAAATGGCGAAGATTCGCCTGCGGTCCGGCGCGACCCCGTCACCTTTGCCCATACTAACCCACGTACTTGAGCGCACATTGCGCCTGCTGCATCCCTTTATGCCCTTTATTACCGAGGAGATCTGGCAGAACCTGATGGAACGGCTCCCCAGCGAAGGCGGCCTGCCCGAGTCCATCATGGTTTCTCCATATCCTCTAGCCGATTCCGGACTCCAAGACGAAAATGCGGAGAGAGAGATTTCTCTGGTGATGCAGACCATCCGCGCCGTGCGTAATACCCGTGCCCAGTTGCAGATACCCGCCAACCAGTTCTTGGAAGCGATAGTGGATGCCAACGGCCTCCAGAGCACCATAGAAGAAGAGGCGGATCTTATCCGGAACCTTTCCCGGATCGACCCGCTGAAGGTCGTGTCCGGTGACGGGGAAACCGCCAACCAGCCCCGGGGAATCACCTTGGTGGTGGATCCCTTGGTGGTGCGGCTGCCATTGGAAGGGGTGGTGGACATTTTGGCTGAGGCTGAACGCCTGCGGGGCGAGCTGGCCGACTGTGAGAGCAACTTAACCAGGGTCGGAAAGCTGGTGGCCAACCCGAATTTCCGCGCCAAAGCCAAACCGGAAGTTGTGGAAACAACGGAAGAAAGGTTCAAGTCCTTGGAGGAACGCCAGCAGCGTCTGAAAGAGATTCTGGAGCAGTTGGAGGGGTAGTTTTACCTCGTCTCTCCAAGCTGCTCCGGAACCTCGCCAATGCGATGAAATAGGCTGCGGATCATTCCGCCGATGAGCAACAGCCGCAGCCGCAATCTTGCCCAGCACCTTGTTGGCGCGCGGCGGTGACCTGGGCTTCTCCCACAAAATTCAACTCTTGCCAATCTGAGCCACACGAGTCTCCGCTGCAACCACAGCCACAGTCGTTATTCCCGGCGGCAACGGAGCTACAGCCGCAGCCGCAACCACAATCCTGATTTAGATTCTCTTCAGTCGCGCTTTCCACGTTTGTTGTTTCTGGCATTTTGGAGCCTCCTATATTTTTTGAGCTCTAAACTCTAACCTTGGTTCCCAGGCAATCGCACGCTTCCGGCGGACACTCCAGCACCGTATCGCAAGCCGCGGCTTCGCCTTCAGACATCGTGGTGAGGTGAGATTCCACCTGTTGCAGGTCTTGCTTCAAAGCCAACAAGTCGGCGATACGCCGGTCCACGTCTTCCTGCTTACGGCGTACTACTTCTTGGAATTGTTGCTGAAATGCGTCGCACCCTCCGCTACCTGCCAACTCTGCCAGTTGCTTCACGTCTGACAGCGTCATATCCAAGGACCTAGCCCGCCTGATGAGATCGAATCGCCGCACATCCGTCTCGGAGTACATCCGGTACCCAGATTGGCTCCGTTGCGGTGGCGGGGCCACCCCGGCTTCCTCGTAGTAGCGTATTGTCTTGGCGTTTATCCCGGTTGCTTTGGCCACCTGGCCGATGGTAAGCGTACTTCGCATGGCTGACCTCCCAGATCAGCTTATTCCTTCCAGTCCCTAGAATGTCAAGCCTTGGCTCGAATCCATGCCTCATCTGTCTGGTGCGCTCCCTAGCGGTTTATGCCTAAGCGCCCATCCGCCCATCCATGGTAGCGGCTTCCTAGCCGCCTTGCTGAGGTATGAGGCTGCTTGTATACTCGAATGAGGCGCCTACACATCGCTAGACCCCAAACCACTAGGCGTAGGAAAGACCGTTTTGCCTGCCAGCTTGGGTATCATAGGCTACCCCATAGCCCACTCCATCTCACCCATCTTCCAACAAGCCGCCCTGGACCACTGCGGCATCGATGCGACTTACCAAGCTTTCGAGGTTGCGCCGGAGCAAGTGGGCCGATTCGTCGGCGATCTGCGCCGGGACGGCGCATGGGGTATCAACGTCACTGTCCCTCACAAAGAGGCGGTGATTCCTTATATTGATGAGGTCGACGATTGGGCGACTGCCGCCGGTGCCGTAAACACCATCGTCAACCGGGAAGGACGCCTTACCGGCCATAACACCGACGGCTTGGGTTTCTTGAGGGCATTGCGGGACGAGGGAGGCTTCGTACCGGAAGGAAGCCGCGTGTTGGTTCTGGGAGCCGGAGGCGCGGCTCGTGGCGTGGTGTTGGCGCTGTCACGGGCAAAGGTTGCCACCATTACCATCGCCAATCGTACCTTGGAAAGAGGTCAGCGCCTTGCTGAGTTGGCGCAGTCGGCGGACACTGAAGGCCTCGCCATTCCCTTAGACGTGAAGGATCTGACGGAGGCGGCCGGTGCGGCGGACTTGATCGTAAACTGCACCACCATCGGAATGTCCCACGGCCCCGATGAGGCAGGCTCGCCCCTTCCCGCGGCAAGCATCCCATCCAACGTGCTGGTAAACGACCTGGTGTATAATCCTTTGGTGACGCCGCTATTGAAAGCGGCTGCCGAGGCGGGAGCCGCATGTCTGGGCGGCATACATATGCTGATATACCAGGGCGCCGCCTCTTTCGAGATGTGGACCGGCCAAGACGCGCCGGTAGCGGTGATGCTGGAAGCAGCCACCAAGGCAATGGCGGCCCGGTAATCTCTTACGGTTTCAATGGTCTGGGGAGCCTAGAGGGTTCCCCAGATGTATTTTCCGGCCAAATTAGTGATGTGTATCAGGGAGGGCCGTAGATGGTCCGGTTTTTCACTGCAGGTGAGTCCCACGGTCAGGGATTGGTAATAATCGTCGAGGGCGTCCCGGCAGCCTTGCCCATTGGCGAGGAGTACATCGCGTCTCAGTTGGCCCGGCGTCAGCGGGGTTACGGCCGCGGGGGCCGGATGCTCATCGAACAGGATCATGCCCACATAATGTCCGGCGTTCGCCACGGTCGCACGCTGGGCAGTCCCATCGGCATGACGATAGAGAACAAGGACTGGGTCAACTGGGAAACTGCTATGGCCGTGGAAGATGTGGGGGATACCAGTCACGACGAGCGTTCAAAGCGGGTCACTCGCATACGCCCCGGCCACGCCGATCTGCCGGGAGCGATGAAGTATGGGTTCCAGGACGTCCGCGACGTTTTAGAGCGGGCCAGCGCCCGGGAGACTGCAGCCCGCGTCGCCGCCGGCGCCGTGGCGATGCGCTTGCTGGAAGAGTTTGGCATCCGGCTGCATAGCCACGTAATCTCCATCGGCGGCATCAAGGCCGAGATACCGGATGTTATCGACTGGCAGGCGGTTGAAGAGTCCCCAGTGCGCTGCGCCGATCCGGAGGCGGCCACGAGGATGATGGCCGAGATCGACGCTGCCAAGGAAGCTGGAGACACCGTCGGTGGGACCGTGGAGATCATCGCGGAAAATGTGCCCATCGGATTGGGTTCCCACGTCCACTGGGACCGGAAGATCGACGCCCTTGTAGCTCAGGCATTGATGTCCATCAACGCCGTGAAAGCCGTGTCCATCGGCCCGGGCTTCGAAGTCGCCGACTTGCGTGGCTCTCAGGTCCATGACGTGATTCTGCCGGTGACCGACCCCGACAATCCGTGGCAAAGGGAGACCAACCGGGCCGGAGGCACCGAGGGTGGGATGACCGACGGTATGCCCTTGGTCGCCCGCTTCGCTATCAAACCCATCGCCACCATAACAAACCCATTGCCTTCCGTGGACCTGGACACCGGTGACCTCGTCCAAGCCCATTACGAGCGCTCCGATGTCTGCCAGGTGCCCCCTGCCGGCGTCATTGGCGAGTCCATGGTCGCTCTGGTTTTGGCCGGCGCCTTCATGGAAAAATTTGGCGGCGACTCTATCCCGGAAACCCGCCGTAATTACGAAGGATATATGGCCACCGTCGGCCCCCGGCTGAAATACCAGTAATATCCCAGCCTTTGGACAGACGCGGGGCCACCGGCTTTCTCCGTTCGTGGTGAGCTTACTGATGCGTTCATGGTGAGCTTGTCGAACCACCCTGCATCGTTACGCCGGACGCTAGTGCCGATCGTTTTGGATATCATTGAACGATTCTGCAGGACAGGTATATGAAGTTCGGAGTTACGCTGCTGGCAGACGATCTGGGCAAATTGGGGGAACGGGCGAGACTGGCCGAGGGGATAGGGTTTGAATACATCGGCGTCGCCGACTCCCAATCCCTATTTCGCGAGCTGTACGTAAGCCTGGCGGTGGTTGCTCAGGCGACCAATCACGCCCGAATCGGCCCTACGGTCACCAACCCGTTGACCCGCCACCCAGCGGTGACATCGTCGGCCATCGCCTCAATAGACGAACTGTCCCACGGGCGGGCTTTTCTGGGCATCGGTAGCGGTGACAGCGCCGTCCTTAACCTTAACTTACGCCCCGCCCGGATGTCTCAGGTTAAAGAATACGTTCAGGCTGTGCGTACCCATCTGTCTGGCGATTCTTATTCCTATCAAGGGCGGGACACCCACGTGCGGTGGGCGGATGCGCCGGTTCCCATCCTCATGGCGGCCGAAGGCCCCCGCACCCTGAAACTGGCCGGGGAGATTGCCGACGCCGTGCTGGTGCATACAGGGCTTACTCCAGATATCTTGCGACGATCTATCAGTCTGATCCGGGAAGGTGAGGCCGACGCCGGAAAACCAGTTGGTTCGGTGGAGATCTGGGCATTCGCCAAATGCAACGTCGCCAACGATCAGGAAACCGCCATCCAGGAGATTAAGATGGCCCTGGCGGCCAGCGGGCATCACGCCTTCAGGTACACTCTGGAAGGTAAGCACGTCCCCGAAGAACTCCACGAGGCCGTGGCCGTGCTTCAAAGGGATTACGTGCCCGTGGAGCACGAGCAACTGGGCCACACCCGCAACGCCACCCTGTCCGATGAACTGGGGTTCACCGATTTCTTAGCCGACCGGTTCGCCGTAGTTGGCACACCGGACCAGTGCCGGGAAAAGGTTAGGGGCATACCAGAGGCCGGAGTCGATGTCCTGTTGGCCACCGCCATCGGCCCCCAACCGGACGTCATTATCGAACGGTTCGGGCGTGAAGTTGCGGCGCTGTCCGGCTGACTGCATGAATTGTTGCGGACGTGCGTCCGAGAATCTCGTTCCGGAGCCGTATAAACACGCTCCTTAGCTGCTTTCCAGGAGTTGACAGTGCTGGAAATCCGGTTAAACTAAGGGATGACCCCAAACTTCAGGTTGAAGGAGTTGCTTCCATGGAAGGAAAAGTCCAACTAGAGATCACTTACTGCGTACCTTGACAACACCTCGGCACCGCCACGTGGATGGCGAATGAGTTTTTCCGTCACTTCGGCCCCGATGTTTCCGTAGCCATCTCCCCGAGAGGGCAAGGGATCATGGAAGTCTTCGTAGACGGCGAGCGGATTTTTGACAAGAAGGGCGAAGGCAACATCTACCCGGACCTGGCTCGTGTTCGGAAGATGCGCGAAGTCATCGCCGAGAGAATCGCGAACGCGGTTCCGGTCCCTGCCGACAACTAGCCGGTAGCGGTCTGGGCAACTCCTTAGCGGGGATGCCCGAAACACCTAGGTAACAACAGCCCCTTCTCTTAGAGAAGGGGCTGAACTTTTGCCCAAATATCCCGGCTTAATTGGCGTTGTGGCTTGGCGCCATCCAACACCAACCACTTGGCGGGGTCCGCCGCCGCCTGAGCCAAGTATCCTTCCCGTACCTTGCGCTGGAACTTATCCGGGGCGCTTTCAAACCGGTCGGCTACCGCAGTCTCCCTCCGGGATAATCCTATCTGAGCCGGCAGGTCTAGTAGCACTGTCAGATCGGGAACTAATCCTCCGGTGGCGATCAGGTTCAACTGCCGGATCAATCCCAAGTCCAACCCCCGTCCATAGCCTTGATATGCCATGGTTGACGCGGTGTACCTGTCGCTGATCACGGTGCTCCCGCCGTCAAGTCCGGGTCGTATTACCGACTCCACCAGTTGAGTCCGGGCAGCCTCGAACAGCAATAATTCGGTTAATGGTTGGAGGTTGAGCCGGCCTTTGAGCCAGCGGCGAATCGACTCACCGGCGGGCGTGCCCCCGGGTTCGCGGGTCAACAGAACGGGGAGACCCCGGCGGCGTAGCCGCCGGTTGAGGCTGCGCGCCTGGGTGCTCTTACCCGAGCCGTCGCCACCTTCGAAAACAATGAAGCACGCCACGGACGTTCGGGATCAGGGCTTGTAGAGTAGCACGGCCCGGGCTGGGTCCCGGCCCTTGCTGGTGGAAGCCAGATTGTAACGTTGGGCCAGCATATGCTGGAGACGCCGCACGTAGGACCGTTGGGGCGCTAACTGGATAGAAAACTCGCCGCTGAGCACCCGCTGGGCCGCGTCTTCGGCCTCCTGCATCGCCTGCTCAAGGGTTGCTTTGTAATCTTCTCCCCCCGACCTGGGTCCCATGCCGTTGTCCCGCCACTCTTTGGAGATGGTGTGGAGAAACTCCTGAACTTGGGGCATGGTATTCTTTCTGAGAACGTAAACGGGAGTTCCGGTAGACTCGGCGGTGCGCACCAACTGAGACCCTCGCCGGTAATGGGTCTTGGTGGTCAAGACTACGTCGGCGCGGCGTAGTTCATTGGCGACTTGTACCGGGACCCCGGCTTCCACCCCGGCCGCCTCCAATTTATCGCGCCCGACGCCGAATAGGAAAACCCTGAGGTCTAAGTCATTAGCGTCTGGTTCGGCCTCTTGGACGAACGACGCCGGTCCCACTTGGCCCATCTGTTGCTGGTCTGGCTGCCTGTTTCGGCCGGAGCGCTTGGGTTGGTCGGGACGCCAGGGCGCCAGGGAGGCTTCGCTGGGCCGGGCAGGTTCTTTATTCCGGTTTACCTGCCCCTCTTCGTCTAGCCAGCGTACTTCCGGAGCCACCGGATATCCCCGGAGCCATTGGTCTACCACGTGGGCCACGCCATCATGAACGGCAAGCCGGCTCCAATCTTGAATCTCTATCACCACGTCGAAGGTGGGCGGAGCTTTCCTTTCTAACACCGTCTTTTGGGTCCCACGGTATCGAGCCTCCTGGTCCCCCAGGGTTACCGATTGAACGCCGCCCACCAGGTCGGACAGGGTTGGGTTCATCACCAGGTTGTCCAGAGTATTACCGTGGGCGGTGGCGATGAGTTGCACCCCACGCTCGGCGATGGTACGGGCTGCCGCTGCTTCCAGTTCCGTGCCCATCTCATCGATGATGATAACCTCGGGCATGTGATTCTCCACGGCTTCAATCATCACCCCGTGTTGGTGGGCCGGGGTGGTTACCTGCATCCGGCGGGAGCGCCCTATGGCTTTGTGAGGCACGTCACCGTCACCGGCTATTTCGTTCGAGGTGTCGACGATGACCACCCGCTTCTTTGCGTCCTCCGACAGCACACGGGCTATCTCGCGCAACATGGTGGTCTTGCCCACGCCGGGGCGGCCAAGGAGCAGGATGTTTTTGCCGGAGAAAGCCAAGTCTTCAATTATCTTGATGGTGCCGAAGACGGCCCGGCCCACCCGGCAGGTTATCCCGATGACCTGGCCCTTTCGGTTCCGGATTGCGGAGATGCGGTGTAGCGTCCGTTCGATGCCGGCCCGGTTGTCGTCACCAAATTCGCCAAGGCGCGCTACCAGGTTCTCCAAGTCCTCCCTGGTGACGTCCTCATCATCCAAGGCGATGTCGCCAGAAGGGAATCTGGCCTCGGGCACGCGTCCCAAGTCCAAGACCACCTCCAACAACTCGTCCACATCCTCGCGGGCCCGTAGCGTATCCGCCACGCGCGGGGGCAGGATGTCCAGCAACTGGCCGAGTTCTTTCTGGACCAGATCTTCCGCTATCGCCAATCCTACGCCTCCACCGCCGCGAAACCGGGCGCCATGACCCGGGCGGCCACCGTTTTGACTAGCACAACATAACGGGCCGTTTCAACGAGACCACGCCGAAGCAGCAACTCTTGCGACATCTCCTGGTAATCAGGAATCAACCACTTTTGTATACCCTGCCGGGCCAGCGCCTTTTCTAAGAGGACCGGTAAGGCGTCCGGAAAATCCGGGTGGTACATGACCTCGCCTTCTTGCCAGCCATCAACGGTACGCAGACCTAGCCAGCCGATTATACGTTCCTTCTCCCTGATGACCCACTCTCGCATTTCCCGGCGGAACGGATTCTGGGAATCGCGCCATTGGTCGAAAGTAGACCCAAGGCCGTCCCTGACCTGTTGAGGAGAACCGGCGTAGAACAGTTGGAACAGACCGTAATCGTCATGGGGTAAACGCACATCCAGACTCAGCGGTGATGCCGCTCCGTTTTGCCCCTCTTCAGCAACTTGCCCCTCTAATAAGACCTCTTCGAAAAAGGGATAAAAACCGGCAAGCCTGGCGTCGTGTACGCAAGGGCTGTCGAAGGGGAGGCGCAACATCACGCGCTCGCCTGATCGCTCTCCGGCTTCTTGGACCAATTTCTCCAAGAAGTCCGTGAAGGCATGGTCCCACGATTTCTGAAGTTTGCCGCCGGCTCCGTTAGAATCTTCCGGGATTTTGTCCTGGCCGGTGGATACAAAAAGACGGTCAATCTCCCAAGCTCGGTGACCATTGATGGCGTGGGCTGAAGCCAGCCCGGTGAATCGGAAGCCCTGCCAGGAAACCAGGGAGACCCTACCCCCGCGGCTGGCCAACGTCTCCCGCCAAAGTACCGTGTTGCCAGGCTGTTTACCACTGAGAGAGGTTTCCCTGGGGCAGGCCAGATTAGGCCCCTTGGGCACGTTCAGCAGAAAACACCGCACTGCATCGCTGATGCGGACCGTGTGCATCATCACGCCGAAGGGGATGACTCCTGGGGAATTAGGTCAAGAAAATATTGATGTAATCTGTTGTCCGCGGTAAGTTCTGGATGGAAAGATGTAGCTAACAGATTGCCTTGGCGTACTGCCACCGGTTGTCCATCTGGAAGGGTCGCCATTACTTTAACCTCTCGACCGACCCGGGTGATTACCGGAGCTCGGATAAAGACCCCGTGGAAGGGAGCTGGACCAAGGTCAATCACCTGTAGGTCTTGCTCAAAGCTATCCACTTGCCTTCCAAATCCGTTTCGGAGCACACCGATGTCCATGAGGTTCAAGGGAACCGGGTCGTCCTCGGTGATTTCCTGCGCCACCATTATCATCCCGGCGCAGGTGCCCCAGATAGCCTTACCTTGACGGGACATCTGCTCGATGGGTTCCCTCATAGAGTAGATGCTCATCAGGCGGCTGAGCGTTGTGCTTTCGCCGCCTGGGATGATTAGGCCGTTGATGTTTTCAAGCTGTTCGGGTAGCCTGATCTCCCGGCCTGTAACGCCCAAACGTTTCAGAACAGCGATATGCTCGGCGAAGTCTCCCTGCAGGGCTAGAACACCTACTTCCAATTCGGTCTTCTTCTCCGATTGATCGCTCCTCGTCGGCCCGCTAGTTTGATTGCTAAATGCTCCTGGGAGCCATCAATTGGTCTGCCGGTATGCTCTTGGCACTGATGCCCACCATCGCCTCACCCAAGCCCTTGGAGACCTCGGCAAGAATCTTAGCATCCTTGTAGTGGGTGACCGCCTGGACGATGGCGTAGCCGCGCTCGGCGGGATCTCCTGACTTGAATACACCCGAGCCTACGAAAACACCGTCGGCGCCGAGCTGCATCATCAGCGCCGCGTCGGCGGGGGTGGCCACTCCGCCGGCCGCGAAGTTCACCGTGGGAAGGCGCCCCAACTCTCGAGTCTGGGTTAGCAGATCAAGGCTAACCCCCAGGTCCCTAGCCTCAACCACCAACTCGTCGTCGGGCATGGTTTGAAGTTTTCGGATGTTGTCCTGAACGGCCCGCATGTGGCGAACGGCCTCAACCACATCCCCGGTGCCCGCTTCTCCTTTGGTGCGAATCATGGTTGCCCCTTCGGAGATGCGGCGCAGGGCCTCTCCCAAGTCTCGACAGCCGCAAACGAAAGGCACCTTGAAATCGTGTTTCCACACGTGATGGACCTCATCGGCGGGCGTAAGAACTTCAGACTCGTCGATGTAGTCCACTCCCAATGATTCCAGGATCTGAGCTTCCACAAAATGTCCGATGCGAACTTTAGCCATAACCGGAATGCTCACGGTGTCCATGATCGCGCAGATGATGGAAGGGTCGGTCATGCGGGCGACTCCCCCATCGGCGCGGATGTCGGCGGGCACTCTCTCCAGAGCCATGACGGCTACCGCTCCCGCTTCTTCAGCGATCCGGGCTTGCTCCGGCGTCACTACGTCCATGATGACGCCACCTTTGAGCATCTGGGCGTGGCCTGCTTTAACTGTATCGGTACCGGTTAATACATCGACCATTATTGACTTCCTCCAAAGGGATAACGCACGAGACACAACCCACTGGGAATCATATCGCGTTTCAAGCTGTATTATACGATGCTTACTTGTGGGTAATCAATTGGGGTCTCAGAGTAAATGTTGACTGTCTTGGGAGCTTTTCCCAAGAGGGGTCGTCTTGACAGGCTCAAAGGGGTAGCTCTAAGATGAAGGTCGTTCGCCGAGGTAGCTCAGGTGGTAGAGCACGGCACTGAAAATGCCGGTGTCGACAGTTCGAGTCTGTCCCTCGGCACCATTTCCCCCTTCCCGGCCAAATTTGAGCCTAAGTCTTCTTCCCCAAATCGGTAACCCCCCCAATTGCCGACATTTTGCCGACATCAGATTCATCTAGCCCTCTCTCATAGCTTTGGCGAAGGCGTTGGCGGCCTCTTTCTGCCAGCCTGGGAGCAAATGTCCATAAATGTCCCCAGTAGTGGCGATGCTGGCATGCCCTAGCCTCTTGCTCACCAAAAGTAGGGTTTGCCCATGCTGAAGCATAACGCTGGCATGAAAGTGTCTGAGGTCGTGTAACTTGGCAGATGTCAGTCCGAGCCTCGTTGCGTAGGTCTGAAACGTTCTGGTGAGGGTCATAGGATTTAGCGGCTTCCCCAAAGGGTCGGGAAATACAAGGCCATTATCATCGTAGAGTCCATCCAGTTCCAGGCGATGGAGGAGTTGATTGCCTAAGTGCGCCCTAAGAACAGCGACAGTACCATCGTCTAGGTCAACGTTGCGCCTGCTGTATGTTGTCTTGGTGGGTTCGATTATCACGCCTTTGTGCAGAGACCGTACAACGGTCTGGACTACCGATATTATTCCCGTCTCCAGATTCAAATCCTGAAACCTGAGTCCAAGTGCTTCCCCTCGTCTTAAACCGGTGTAAGCCATGAGGTAAAGGCAAGGGTACAAAGGGTGGTGCTCCTCCTCGGCTAAGCGCAGTATGTCCTTCACTTTGGCGATTTCCGGTGGCTCCACCTCTTTCCGTATCACCTGGGGCGGTGTGACGGACTTGGCAGAGTTCCTCCAGACCACTTCCTCCTGTAGAGCAAATTTTAATGCGCCTGAGATGACGGTGTGCACCAGCTCCACACCCTTGGGAGCCATACCTTTGCCAATGAGCTTGGTTTCTAGGGTTCGTATCTCGCTTGGGGTCAGCTTTATTAATCCAATGTGACCCAATTCCGGAGCTATGTGCTTGTTAATCAAACCTTCATAGCGCTCAATGGTTCTCTGGCGTTTGTTGGGGATAATGTATTCAGCCATCCATTTTGACAGCCACTGACCGAATGAAATCTTGTCTGTACTGACGGGCATTCCCTTGTCCAGGGATGTTAGCAGCTCCCGAAGTTTTTTCTCCGCCTGGGCCTTGGTCCCTTTGACGTTAGTGAACTTCCGGAGTCTTTTTCCTCCAGCGTCTCGACCTACTTCTACGGTCAATTCCCAGGTATTTTTGCCTCGTTTTCTAATCGAACCGTTCATCTTTTATTACTCCTTGTCTCTTTGACTGGTTCTGTAAGTTCTTGTTTTGTGGCGAGCACGACAGAGACTAGAGGTGCTGCTGGAATAAGTGGGAGGAGGACAGTAGACCTGGTTGGAACGGGTCGCTGGAAAGACGCTGCGACATTCTGGACAAAGCTTCAAATCCCGGCTCTCGGCCAGTTTCAGCAAGTGCCACCAAATTACATCGATGAGGGTAGTGAATTCTAAAGTTGATTCAACTGTTCTTGCGTCAAAATCAGGGCGGACTGTTCCACTGGTGTCTAGTAGGTTCTGTTTGATAAGGTGAGCGGTTATAGCAAGCAGGGCGTTCCTCGTCCCATTCGGGGCTACCAACTGAGTGTGGTCCAAGCTAAACACAGTGCGCCCATCTGCGTAATAATCCGGGTTCGTAGCATAATCGAGAGCAAGTGCCAAATTATTGTCCGACTCGTCTTTTGCTATGCCCAGAAGAAGGGCAACTCTGCAGACCGAAAAAACATGCAACTTTATCCACTCAATAGGCTCATTCGGTGAAGATGCAGAGAAACCAAGAAGACCCCAACGTCTAGCGAAAGAAGATATTCCACCTGGGTCATCGGGAGAGCTAAAGGTTTCCTTTAACCTCTGGAATTCCTGAAGCAACTCAGGTTTGGAAGTAGGGTAATAAAGGCTCTGTACTCCCCCTCGCCTTCGAAGACATTTATTTTCAACAACATAACCTGTAGGCGTTCAGCGATAATGGGACACTTTTAAGGGGAGAAAAACATGAGAGTGGTGGTGGGGTTGGACTCCTGGTGTTGGGTATAGATCATCCACATCAAGAAAGGAGCCAGAAGTGTCTCAGAACAACATCGATCAAG